>ERZ1292629.4070-Hain-H43-01um-R1-4070-length-10901-cov-6_pt1 | contig 10901 bp, 11 predicted proteins | sample MGYA00564399_ERZ1292629 | MGnify/ENA primary metagenome ERZ1292629 (study PRJEB36523, sample SAMEA6512636) | groundwater metagenome | collected 2019-01-08 | study: AquaDiva: Metagenomics assemblies of 32 groundwater samples | reverse complement strand
GCGCGGTACGCGCCGCGAGGCATCCTTTGTCCACTTGCGAAATCCTGAATTGCGGCGTATTCTGAAAATAGCTCGAACGCATTTCGCCGCCTTCGGCGGCGGGAGTGGTGGGCAGAAATCCGAGCGGCTCCGCCGCGAACATTCCAAACCGCCAAAAAACCTGAAAACAAATCAGCTCGAACCATATTTTGGAAGGGCAAAAGAAATTTTTTCATAAAATAGTTGCCATTGAACACGTGTTGATACTTGGTTCAAGGGCATATTTCTTATATAGTAGATAATATATGAGCAGGAAAGTAAAAATTTTTTTAATACTATCCGGACTGATTCCTCTCTTGAGTTTATTTAGCTCTCCGCCTGATCCCATATTGCTGATTTACTCGTTTTTTGTTTTTGCTTTTTTGTTCCGCCATCGTCTCGTTAAGTTTGTCAAGCGCATTCCTTTAAGGTCTTCTGTTAAATTTACCCTGCTTGTAATAGCCGCTGGTCTTATAGCTGAATGCTTAGCGTGGCTGGGAAATTATCTTAGCCGTAGTGAAAATCCGGCGTTGTTACACCCACAGCTCATACCGGATTTAATATTAGGCATTGGGGTTTACTTGGGCTATGCAGTGGCATGGATAATAATTCTGCGTTATTATCGCTTTTCGCTTTTATCCGTTTTTATATCCGCGGGATTTCTGGGAATACTAATAGAAGGAAATTTTGACATGAGCTACTGGCCTCTTATTTCCATAATTAAAAATCTTATCGCAGATCCTGTTACAAGCATATCCATGTCAGCATACCTGTTTATTGTCTACGGTTCTTTGATGGGCTTGGGTTATTTGCTTGTTGAAGAAGAGTTCTACGATAACGACAGCAAAAAGAGCAATCGCTGGATTAAGTATCCTATCGCAATAGTTTCCATGTTTGTTGGCGCTTGGATTTTTTCAATCGTTGTCGGTTTAATTGTTAAGTCGCTCGGGCTTATCCCTGAGCCAAAGCCGATCTGGGAGCATCCGTTTTTTTGAGAATTTGCCGCCAAAGAAAAACTTGAAATTGTTAATGTTCGCGGCGGAGCCGCTCGGATTTCTGCCCACCACTCCCGCCGCCGAAGGCGGCGAAATGCGTTCGAGCTATTTTCAGAATACGCCGCTATGCGCGGGAGAAAGCGGATATCAAAGGTCGAAAATCGCAAAAGCCCTCGGCGTTTCTATTGAGGAATTAATTTAGTATAATTATAAATATGAAAATCATCAAAAAATTAAAGTGGGTTTTTCTCGTAATTTTAGTCGGAGTGGTCGGAGTCCTGATAAATGAGAATTTCATTCACTTCTATATTTCAAAAACTATATTTTATTCAATTCTGGCCTCGGGGATAGCGCTGGCAATAATCGCTTATTTTATTCAACCGCTCAGAAAATACGGCATTCATAAATTTTTACTCGCCTTAACTATCAGCGTATTGCTCATTCCTTATTTAAGTTTAATAAAAGGCTATTCTAATATTTTTGCTAAAGATCAGCCTGGAATGACGGTAAAAGAAGTAAGATTTAAAATTGTCAAAATTGATTTTAAAAAAGAAGGCGAAGATGTCTGGGAAAATAATTTTGCCAATAGAGAAGCCATTCTTTATCCGGGGAAAAACTGGGTTTGGATAGGAAGGCAGGAGCTTGCTGCCTTTGGCCATGACCGAGAAAGGGGAATATTTGAAACCGAAGCTGATATTTTATGGGATCAAAATTTTATTTCACAGGAACATCCAGATTGGCAAGTTCCTACTTCGGGAAATAATCCGGAGGTTATAAGGTCAGAAGATTTGGGCGGAGGGAAATATCTGATAACTTTTTTCCGGCGGGAGGAATTCGAAAGACCGCTTTTGAGACCAGCGGGAGCAGAGGGGCAGCCACCGCCCCCAATTCCTGTTTATCCGGATGTTGGTATGGACGTAATTATTGGAGAAGACGGACGGATCACAGGAATGACACTTCATCTTTTACTTCCTGCGCCTTTTGAAGAATTAACGATAGAAGTTCCCCGATAAAAATAGTGCTTTCGTAAAGCGAAATACGAAATTCGGCGGCGGAAACCCCAGTAGTAGAACGCTTCGCGTTCACTACGGGGCAGGAGCGAGGGCGGGCCCCGAAGTACAAATGCTTCGCATTTGACTACGGGGTAAACAAAAATTCTTGCTTTTTGCTTGCCCCGTAGCAAGCCGAAGGCTTTGCTATGGGGCCCGCCCGAGCGATTGGATTTCAGAATCCAGCGTCAGGATTTTCGTCAAAAAAAGTTCTGATTTTAACCAAAAGGCACCGCAATGGGTGGGAGAAAGCGAATTGTGGCAAAAATCGCCAAAACGCTTGGCGTTTCAATTGAAGATTTGATAAGATAATTCTATGAAAACAATTTTTTGTAAATTTCTTGACGGTTGGAATAAAAACGGAATAATTAAAATTAAACCTTTGGGAAAAGCGAAAAACAGGGTGAGCAAACCGATGCTGCCGGGATGGAAAGATATTGAGACCGAAATTGTGATTGATAAAAAGTATGCTAAGGGCTTAGACGGCATTGAAAATTATTCACATGTTGTCGTAGTTTATTGGATGAGCAAGGAAAAAGAGTGTCATCTGAAACATCATCCTCAAGGAAGGGCGGATGTCCCGTTTGTCGGAATTTTTGCCTGTCGTTGTCCCCAGCGGCCAAATCGCATTGCGATATCAACTGTTAGATTGCTTAGAAGATTTAAAAATCGTCTCAAAGTTAAGGGTCTTGATATTGTTAATAACACGCCGATATTAGATATTAAACCCTATGCTCTACAGTATGACAAAATTAATAAAGTAAAAATTCCAAGATGGGTTGATAAACTTGTTTTTTAAAGCAATATGAAAAAAATTATTTTCAGCATAATTGGCATAATAGGATTCGCTCTTGTCATCAGTGGCACTGTTTTTACTCAAGGAATGATGGGGTAATACAATAACAAGTTCGGATGGCCATACCGCCCGTGAAGAAGCCGAAGGAAAAGCAGTTTGGGAAAAACTCCAAACCAAAGAGCTGACGTGCAAGGATTTATTCGATGACAATTTCGGGACGCTCGGCGAATATTTTATGGGCCAAATGATGGGCGATTCCCACGAGGCGATGAATAATATGATGATTCAGATGATGGGTGAAAAAGGTGAAGAGCAAATGCATGTGGTTATGGGCAAGCGTTTGAGTGGCTGCGATACTTCCGCCCCATTTCCGTCACAAGGTGTTGGCTTTATACCCATGATGATGGGAGGAAGGATTAACTTTGGATTTACGTCTTTTGGCGGGTTTGGTTGGATTTTTATGATTCTTTGGTGGGTGCTGATAATCACAGGCACTGTGGCTTTCATTAAATGGCTTACGAATCAATCTCGTAGCACTTACGGCCACGAAAAATTGCCGCTTGAGATTTTGAAGGAACGATACGCAAAAGGTGAGATTGATAAAAAAGAGTTTGAAGACAAGTCCCGAGAAATAAAAAATCTTTGATTTTTTATTTCTCGCGGATCCTCGATTTCAATAATAAATTGAAAATTTAAATGAAATCGGGAAAAAAAGATTTAACCTAAATTTTATTACATATGGATAAACCAACTGAAATACTTTCGTCTGAACATAAATATTTTAAAAGTAATAGACGCCCTACTTAAAGAATGCGATGATTTAGCATCGGGAAAAGAAATTGATAAGGATTTTTTTAAGAAAGTAATTGAGTTCGTTAGGGATTATGCTGATAAGTTTCATCACGCTAAAGAAGAGGATATTTTATTTGTTGAGTTGTCTAAAAACGAAACACAAATGCATTGTAATCCCATACAACAAATGTTATACGAACATGATTTGGGAAGAAATTTCATTAAAGAATTAGAAGAAGGAGTCAAGAATGGCGACAAAAATAAGGTCATTGAGAATGCAAGGGGATACGCAAATCTTCTACAAGAGCATATATTTAAAGAGGATAATGTTTTATATCCTATGGCAGATGAGGCATTAAGCCAAGAAATTAAAAAAACAATGCTGGATAAATTCGAAAAAGTTCAACAAAGGTTTGCTGAAGAAAATAAAAGGTATATATCTTTTGTGGAAGAATTAACAAAAAGGAGTAAAAATAACTGATGTCCAGATTTTTTAAAAATCCCGTTGTTTTATATTCCGCCATCGCTATTATTTTAATAATCATTGCGGCGATTTTTTTATACATTAATTTTTTCACTGCGCCGCAAAAAAATGCGGAGCCGGAACGTTTTATTGTTGATTTGAATACCGATACATCCGAGGTTATCAACCAATTAAAAACCGACGGCTTTATTAAAAACGAATGGCTGTTCAAATTAATTTTTTGGCTAAAAGGCGGAAATCAAATCGAACCCGGCGGTTATAAAATTTCTAAAGCATTAAATGTTTGGCAAATGGCGCGAGTTTTCAGCGAGCCGGAGTATATGAAGTGGGTAATTATTCCCGAGGGGCTGCGTAAAGAAGAAACCGCCGATATTCTTGCTAAAATTCTTAATTGGACTGATGACGAAAAGCAAAAATGGATAACTGTTGATACGGCGCTTAATTATGATTATACCGAGGGTGTGTATTTTCCGAATACTTATCTTATCTCTGTTGATGAAAAGCCGGCTGACACAGCCCAGAGGCTTCGCGCCAAGTTTGAGGAAAAATTCGCTCCTTTTAGCCAAGAAGCCGCAAAGCAAAATATTAAATGGACCACGATTTTGAAGCTCGCTTCAATTATTCAAAAAGAAGCGGCTGGTGAAAAAGATATGCCGCTTATTTCGGGAATTTTGTGGAATCGTTTGGAAAAAAATATGCGGCTTGAAGTTGACGTAACTCTTCAATATATGAAAGGCAACGCCGAAATCGGCTGGTGGCCGGTTCTTAAAACAAAAGACAAACAAACTGATTCGCCTTACAATACTTATAAATATTACGGCTTGCCACCGCATCCGATTGCCAATCCCGGACTTATTGCTATTGCCAGCGCGCTTAATCCCCAAAAAACAAGTTGTTTGTATTATATTCACGATGCGTTAAGGCGGACTCATTGCAGCGCCACTTACGAACAGCATCGGGCAAACATTGAAAAATATTTACAATAATAGTTTATTATGTTGAGCAAATTTAGATATCTTATCGTAATTATTTTTATATTAGTTATTGTTATTTTTATAATGAATCGCGTCTTAGATAATAAAAATAGCCGGCCATATGTCCGCATCAATTCTGTAAAAATTCCAGTTGAGGTAGCGGCTGACGCGGCAACACAACAAAAAGGTCTTTCAGGTCGAGTTTCGCTTGACGCGCAAAGCGGCATGCTTTTTATTTTTGATAAATCCGCTATTTACACTTTTTGGATGCCGGATATGAATTTTCCAATAGACATTATTTGGATTAATGATAATAAGGTTATTGATATAAGCGCAAATGTTTCCAATGATTTTGACCCGCAAAATCCCGATTTTTACGAACCAGTGGAGCCGGCCCAATATATTCTTGAAGTGAACGCGGGATTTAGCGAAAAAGAAAATATTAAAATAGGGGATACGGTGTCATTGATTAATATAAAATAAACCCCAAAATTTAACTTGCGCTTGCCATCAGTCGCTGAAAAATGCTATAGTCGGTTAATATTGAACATTAAAAAAGAAAGGAGGTGAGCAGGGTGGAAAACAAACCGACTTTTGAAGAGATAAAACAAATAATTGTAGAGCAACTGGGACTGAAAGACGAAGAAGTAGCTCTTAAAGCGAAATTCGTGGATGACTTGGGAGCGGACTCATTAGATCTCGTGGAATTGGTGATGCAATTAGAGGAGCGGTATGGAATTGAGATTTCTGATGAAGACGCCGAAACGTTACTTACTGTCGGAGATGTCGTGGATTATCTCCAGCAGCATCCGGTATCCAAAGGCAGGGGGAAAGACAAGAAGATAAGTGGTCCTCGTATTGATTATTCTGCCTAAGAATGAATGTTTGCCGAATAACGAGTATTTGCGTCCCGCCTGGGACGCTTTTTTTACTCCTTAGAAAATATTATTGCTATTTTTAAAAAATCTTTGTATTATAGATCTATATGAAAAATACAAATAACTTAGGCGCCAGAGCTATTGCTTTACATAAAAAATATCAAGGTAAATTAAAAACCGCCAGTAAAATTCCTTTACGGAATATGCAAGACCTTTCGCTGATTTATACTCCGGGAGTGGGATTAGTTAGTTCGCTAATTGCCAAAAATAAAAAATTAACTCGGGATTTAACTTTCAAAGGAAACAGCGTGGCAGTGGTTTCTGACGGCTCTGCTGTTTTGGGCTTGGGCAATATCGGGCCAGAAGCTGCTTTAGCGGTGATGGAAGGCAAAGCAGTTATTTTTAAGGAATTTGCGGATATTGACGCGGTGCCGATTGTTTTGAATACGCAAGACCAAGAAAAAATTATTGAAATTGTCAAAGCAATTTCGCCGACTTTCGGCGGCATTAATTTAGAGGATTTTTCCGCGCCCAGATGTTTTGAAATTGAAAATCGGCTGAAAAAAGAACTTGATATTCCGGTGATGCATGACGACCAACACGGCACAGCAATTGTGACTTTAGCTGCTTTGATTAACGCGGCAAAAGTGGTTAAAAAAAAGCTTACTGAATTAAAAGTTGTGATTAGCGGCGCTGGACCAGCCGGTGTAGCCGTCGCTAAATTACTGCTTAATGCTGGTATAAAAAATATTATAATAGTTGATAGCAAGGGAATTATTTCAGCTAAACGCCCAGACCTTTTACCGTATAAAAAAGAATTAGTCAAAATCACAAACCCGAAAAAATTATCCGGTGATTTTGTTAAAGCGATTGAAAATGCCGATGTTTTTATTGGTTTGTCCCGACCAAATGTGTTTTTTGCTTCTGACATTAAAAAAATGGCAAAATCTGCGATTGTCTTTGCAATGGCTAATCCGATTCCTGAAATTATGCCCGACGTGGCAAAAGCTGCCGGTGCCGCTGTTGTTGCCACTGGCCGCAGCGATTTTCCCAATCAAATAAATAACTCTTTGGCTTTTCCGGGAGTGTTTCGCGGGGCATTAGACAATCAAGTGCGTCAAATTACCGACAAGATGAAAATGAAAGCCGCTTATGCTTTGGCGGAATTAATTAAAAAACCAAGCGCTCAAAAAATTATTCCCTCAATTTTTGATAAAAGAGTGGTGAAGATAGTGGCTAAGTCAATTAAATGAAAATAGAAAAGTTTCCACCATTAATTACTTTTAGAATAACTTCTAGATGCAATAATGATTGTAAATATTGCTTTGGTCCAAGAAATATCAAAGAAGTGGATTTTTTGGAGTTGAAAAAGTTATTTCGTATATTTTGGCTGGGTGGCGCAAAAGCAATTCTTTTAACTGGCGGAGAACCATTAATAAGAAAGGATTTTAAGAGAATAATTCAGGAACTAAAAAAATACAATTTTAAAATATTTTTAGATACTAACGGGGATTTATTTTTTAAATATAAAGATTTGATTTCGAAGAATGTTGACGTTATTGGTTTGCCTGTTGATTTTATAAATTCAAGCTATAGAAACGAGAAAAATTTTTGGGCAGTCCTTAAAATTCTTAATTTTTATAAGGATAAAAAAAATCGCCCAATAATCAGAATAGGCACTGTTGTTACCAAAAATAATTTTAAGGACTTAGATAAAATCGGTAATTTATTAAGGAATTATCCTGTAGATATCTGGAAGATTTATGAATTTACTATTCAAAGTGTTAATGCGTTAAAAAATAGACGATCTCTGCAAATATCTAAAAAGGAATTTAACAAAGCGACTAATGATCTAAAAAAAGGATTTTCTAGGTTTTTTAAAATAGTAATATCGGAGAGAAAAGATAGAAACGCCGCATACTTTTTTATAAACCCAGACGGTAATGTTTTTATTCCTGTTGATGACCTAGATATCTGTAGACAAAATAAAATTGGAAATATCTTTGATTCTGATATTTTAGATAAATGGAAGAAATCAGTTTCAAAAAATAATTATAATAGGAATATAAAGCTAACTTTTAATTATAAAACTTAGCGTTTAAGTAAAGGCCGAAAAATGTAATAAAATCAACGTTTTTTGGCGTTAATTTTTAATTTGCTTTATTTTATTAAAGCATTAAAATTATAAACAATGACTTCTCCAATCCAAGAAATTAAAGAGCGCTTGGATATTGTAGATTTTATCCGTTCTTATATTTCGCTTGTGCCAGCTGGAAAGAATTTTAAAGCGCCTTGCCCGTTTCATAAAGAAAAAACTCCTTCTTTTATGGTTTCTCCCGAAAGACAAACATGGCATTGTTTTGGGGCGTGCTCCGAGGGCGGCGATATTTTCAAATTTTTGATGAAATACGAAAATTTGGAATTTTACGAAGCGCTGAAAATTTTGGCTGAAAAAGCTGGTGTGGAATTAAAAAAAGTCAGTCCAGCCGAACATAAACAATTTGGCATTCTTCTTGATATTAATAGCGCAGCTAAAGATTTTTTCATCCGCCAGCTTATAGAAACAACTAACAGCGAAGCATTAAATTATCTTAAAAGCAGGGGTTTGACGCAGGAGACGATTAACGAATTTGAACTGGGTTTATCCTTGGCTGACTTTGATAGTTTGACCCGCTATTTAATTAAATTAGGATATGATATTAAAGATGTTGAAAGAGCGGGCTTAAATTTCAGGACCGAAAGGGGTAGTTATATGGACCGATTTAGAGAAAGAATTATTTTTCCGATTCATAATCATTTTGGAAAAGTAGTGGGTTTTTCTGCCAGAATTTTGCCTAATTTAGAAGCGTTAAAACCTGAATTAGGAAAATATATCAATAGTCCCGAGACATTGATTTTTAATAAATCAAAAATTTTATACGGATTTTATAAAAGCAAAGAGTCGATTCGCCAATTAAAATCAGCCGTGTTGGTTGAGGGTCAGATGGACTTTTTACTTGCTTATCAAGATGGAGTAAAGAATGTGCTTGCCACTTCAGGCACGGCTTTAACTATTGACCACTTAAAAAGTTTGCGCCGAATATCCGAACAATTAATTTTCTGCTTTGATAATGATGAAGCGGGGTTGAAAGCCGCGGAACGCGCCATTGATTTGGCTAATTCTACTGATTTTAATGTTAAACTTTTAGTACTTGAAGATTATAAAGACCCGGCTGAAGCAGTTCAGAAATCGCCTGGAGTATTCGTTAGTCTTATAGATAAGACCAAGTCGGCGATGGAATTTTATTTTGACCGCTATCTTAAAAGAACGCAAGGAAATGCAGACAGCCCGCGTGAGTCCACATTTCCAGAATTTAAAAAGAATCTTCAGATTATTTTAGGAAAAATTAAGAACTTAGCCAGTCCTATAGAACGCAGCCATTGGCTAAAAGAACTTTCTTTAAAGACAAAAATAGAAGAAAAAACCTTGGCTGAAGAAATGGAACAATTAAAAATACAGAATTATAATAGCTACGCCCGGCTTAATGCGGAAAATTTTGCACGCCCATCCTCATTAATTAATGGCCAAACAAAATTAAACCGTCGAGATTTAATTTGCGAGCGGCTTATCGGTTTAGCCCTGAATAAAGATGATTTGAAATGCCAGATTAATGACCATTTAGATTATTTGCCAAAAGATTACTCGATAATTTTACATAGTTTAATCAATGGAGAAAAGTTAAGCGATGAAAGATTGTGCGGCTTATTAAACTTGATATCATTGCGTTCCTCATTTGACTCATGTATTCTTGATGAGGAAAAAATCGATGAGGAATTCAAGGAATTGCTCTTACAGCTTCGCCTGGAATGCTTGAAAGAAAAAAGAAATAATTTAGTCCATTCGATAAAAGAAGCGGAGAAGATTGGCGATGAAGAAAATGCAGCTTCTGTTTTAAAAGAATTCAATGAAGTTTCAAAAATGATGCAAAGTCAAAGTGTTTGATTATTACAAAAATGAAGAAAAAAATTAAAAAGACCCGTCGCTTCGGCGGGCGAGAAAAAATAAAAAGAAATAAACGAAAAGGTAAAAAGATTACTGCAAAAAAAGCCAAGCAGGAAAAAATTAAGCGTGAACGTAAGCCCAAAAAATTCAAATTTGACGAATCGTTAATTGAGGACTTAATTAAAATAGGCAGGCCGCGGAGTTTTGTTACTGATGTAGAAATTCTTTCTCGTTTTCCGCACATTGAGGATGACGTTTCTTTTTTAGAGGAGCTTTACGAGCGTTTAGAAAAAGCCAATATTAAAGTTATTGAAACTAGCCAATTGATTGACGTGGGAGATAAATCAGAAGTTAGCGAAAAAGAGCTAAAGGAAGTTATTAAGGTTGAGGAATCTGCTTTGCCGGATGCGGTTCAAATGTATCTTAAGAAAATCGGCAAAACGCCGCTTTTAACGGCTCAACAAGAAAAGGACTTGGCGAAAAGAGCGGAAAAAGGTGATGAAGACGCGAGGCAGCAATTAATTAGAGCTAATTTGCGGCTGGTTGTCTCTATTGCCAAACGTTATATTTATCGCACCCAAAATTTAAATATTCTTGATTTAATTCAGGAAGGCAATATTGGTCTATCCCGAGCGGTTGATAAATTTGACTACCGGAAGGGTTTTAAATTTTCTACCTACGCAACTTGGTGGATTAGACAAGCTATTACCCGGGCTTTGGCAGACCAATCGCGAACCATTCGCATTCCGGTTCATATGGTTGAGACCATTTCAAAATATACCCAGACAAAAAGAAAATTAGCCCAGGAATTAGGCAGAGAACCATTGGTTGAAGAAATTGCTATTGAATTAGGGACCGAAGTAGAAAAAGTACGACACGTTCAAAAAATTTCCCAAGAAGTTCTTTCACTTGAAGCGCCAGTCGGCGAAGACG
>ERZ1292629.4068-Hain-H43-01um-R1-4068-length-10903-cov-5_pt1 | contig 10903 bp, 14 predicted proteins | sample MGYA00564399_ERZ1292629 | MGnify/ENA primary metagenome ERZ1292629 (study PRJEB36523, sample SAMEA6512636) | groundwater metagenome | collected 2019-01-08 | study: AquaDiva: Metagenomics assemblies of 32 groundwater samples | reverse complement strand
CAGCGGTGGGGATTCTGGATTAAATCACTTAACGTGTATTCCAAATTTTGAGCTAATCACTTTTATAATTTTCTCTCGGATTTTTTCTATCTCCTTGTCAGTTAATGTTTTATTAGGGTCAAGGTAGGCAATGCGAAGAGTTTGTGTATCTTGGTAAATATCTATAAGCTCAACCGAAACTACATGAGCATCCGTATTTTTAATTACATCAATAACTGGCCCAAGGAGCGTCCGTGGGGGAAGTACCAGCGAGATATCCTCGACGTGAGTTGGATATTTTGGAATAGGATGAAAAGAGCGGGGTGTCAAACTTTTACGTAATAGTTCCATATAAAATTCGTAATAAATGAACTTATTTTGAGTAAGTACACCTAACTGGCCAATATCCTCTTTTTTACTCGTAATTGAAATTCTATGGTTTAGTAAAAATCCTCCTGCATCTTGAGTTTTAAACGTTGCCTCGATGTTCAAATCCTTAAGGAGTGCTTCAATAATTCCCTTTACCTCTCTATAGTCATGTCCAACAAAAATCCCTCCCAATACCATTTTTTCTTCCGGTAATTTACCGCGGATGGGAAGATACACATTTGACATTTCAAACAAATGAAACGGTTCTTTTTCTCCTGCATTTTGTTGTGCAACTGATGCAAGAGAAGGTACAAGTGAAGTACGCAGATACTCGGAATCACTCCCAAGGGGGTTTCTTAATTTTAGTGCCCATGAGTGGCGTTTCTCCAAATCCACGTTATCCGCTGATGTAAGTGACAAGGTATACACTTCAATTCCTCCCCACCCTTTTAGAATATGTTTGACGCGTGTTTCTAGTTCAAAGGGAGCATCGGGAAGAGGATCTGGAGTTTTCCCACTCATAAGCATGCTTGGGAGATTATGATAGCCATACAATCGAGCAACTTCTTCTATCAAATCTTCCGGCGCCCAGATGTCCCTACTCCTTGATGAGGGTATGAAAACTTCAAGCGTATTTCTCGTCCATTTTGGAGAGAAGTCAAGTGAGGATAAAATCGCACTTACTTCCTGTTTTGGGATAGGAACTCCCAAACGCATTTGTATAAAATCAAGCGTTGTGGTTACTTTCTTGGTTTTATAAGGATTCGGATAAATATCTAAGATTTCAGATTCTGCTTTTCCATCGCAAAGCCCTTCGAATAAATCAATACCACGTCGTATGACAGGCTCAACAAGTTCTGGGTCAAGGTCTTTTTCAAAGAGGCTCACCGCTTCTGTTCGATGAGCAAGTGTCATCGAAGTCGCTCTTATGTTTATTGGGTTATACGTTTGAACAAACAGCAGCACATTTTTTGTATTTTCATCAACCGCAGAGTTTTCTCCTCCCATAATTCCTGCAAGATCAATGAGCCGACCATCTCCATCTTCAATCACAATATCTCCTCCAGGGAGTGTGTGCGTTTTCTCGTCAAGCGTTGTTATCTTTTCTCCTGCTTTTGAGGCTCTCAAGAGCATAGTTTTACCTTTAATTTTGTCGTAATCAAAAGTGTGTAGTGGTTGCGCAAACTCATGCATTAAGTAATTAGAAATATCAACGACATTGTTAATTGGTCGAAGTCCTACTGCCTTTATTCTCTCCTGAATGATTTTCGTAGATTCTTTAATTGTTACGTTTTTTATAAGAACGGCTGTGAATCGGGGACATAACGCATGGTCAACTCGAGCAGTAAGATATGGTACTCGCAAGACAAGTTTCTGGTTGGATTTGATTTTTGGAGGAACGAACTTTGCCGGGATATTGAATCGTGGTAAGATTGCCGCTGCTTCCCGTGCAAGACCAACTACACCTGCTGCATCCACACGGTTAGTGGTTATTTCAATTAAATAAACACTATCATTACTCTCTTTTGTTACTTTTTCAACTGAAGGTCCACACAACGAAAGATACTCAGCAATTTTTTTGGGTGTTGCCTTTGTGTTTAAAAACTCTCTAAGCCAAGAATTTGGGATTAAGATATCCATATATTCATATATGAATATTGAGATTAGAATTGTCGTAAGAATCTTAAATCCGAACTATAAAGTAATCGAATATCAGGAATATTTAGATCTTGCTTCATCATATACGTTCGTTCAACTCCCCAACCGAAAGCAAAACCGGTATATTTATTTGAGTCTATTCCTCCATTTTTAAGTACAACAGGATGTACCATTCCGGCTCCCCCTAACTCGAGCCACCCACTTTTGCAAAGTTTGCAACCCCTGCCATTACATACACCGCATGTGACGTCAACCTCAAACGAGGGTTCGGTAAATTGAAAGTGGTAAGGCCGCAGTCGCGTCCGCCGATTTGAACCGAAAAAGTTCCGCGCGAAATAATCAAGCGTCCCACGAAGATGAACGATAGAAATACCCTCATCTATTACTAGTCCTTCGAACTGATGGAACATTGGAACATGTGATATATCTGATTGGCGTCGGTAACATTTTGCAATATTAATCATTCTTATGGGTGGCCTTTTAACGCGCTCCATTTCTCGGACTTGTCCTGATGAGGTATGGGGGGTTAAGACCATCTGCCCGTATTTTGGATGAGGCGGGGCGTCAACAAAAAAAGTTTCCCAATCATCTCGTGCCGGATGATTTTTGGGCATGTTAAGACTTTCGAATGCAAACCAATCCCACTCTACTTCAGGGTAACGAACCCTCACAAAACCAATTTTTTCAAAGGTGTTTGAGATTTCTTCAATTGCCGCTGTTACAAGATGGAGGTGTCCAGCTTTTGGTTTTATTCCCGGAATAGTTGGGTCAAACCACTTCCCTTCTCTTTTTTCGCTTAATTGCTGCCTTTGTTCTACGAGTGCATTTTCAATTACCCCTTTAACGTCATTTATCATTCGTCCGACAGTTACACGTTCTTCTGGTGTGAGAGTGCGAAGTTGTTGTGTGAGGGTATTAAGTTCTCCACGTCTTCCAAGAAACGTAATGCGAAGATTCTCTAGCTCTTCAAGGCTTTGGGCACTCATTATCTGAGCTAACGCTTCGTTTTTGAGATTTTGTATTCGTTCTTCCATAATTATCACCCCATTCACCTACGGCGAATCGGGGACCCCGATTTCAGGTAAATAATTTGTTTTTCTTTAAGTGTAATAAAAAAGCTTCCTTTTGGGAAGCCTTCGATGTTGAGTGGGGATGTAAATGCTTTTTATGCACTCTTTACCCGCTCAACTATCTTACTAAATGTTTCCGGTTCTTCAATGGCAAGTTGAGAGAGGATTTTTCGGTCGAGGTTGATGTTGGCTTTTCTCAAACCGGCGATGAAGGTACTGTAGGTTAAACCTTCTTCTCGGACCGCTGCATTCAAACGTTCTATCCAAAGCGTTCTGAAATTGCGTTTGCGCTGTTTTCGCCCAATATACGCATATTGACCAGCATGGAGCACTGCCTCACGGGCTGTTTGGTATCGCTTTCGTCTTGCTTGGCGAAAGCCCTTCGCAGCTTTTAAAACTTTCTTATGTCTTCGTCTGGTTGGTGATTTAACTCTAGCCATAATAAGGTTATAAGTGACAAGCGATAAGTAACAAGTTAACCTGTTACTTGTTACCTGTTACTTTCTTCCCGTAGGGTTCCATTCTTTGATATGTCCCAAAGCTTTTTGCAGATTTATCTGCAACTCGCGCAGAACGCGTTTGTCGAAATGACTTTGTTTGTCTTCCCATCACACTCCCAAAATTTTTCTTACTTTCCTTAAATTCGCACCTGTTAATGCAACAGGCTTTTGTACGCGCGCTCTTTTTGATTTTACAGTTTTCAAATGTCGCCGGAAGCTTCGCAAATGTAAAATCTTACCGGTACCGGTTACCTTAAACCGTCGAGTAGCAATTTTTCTAGTCTTCATTTTTGTTTTCTTTGCCTTCATGGATGCTTTCCTTTCCCTTTTTAAGCGGTGTCACTACACCAATTAGTTGTCGACCCAGCATTTTTGGTTGTTGTTCAACTCGGGCAATCTCAGTCAAGTGAGCAAGTACTCGCCCCATCACAGTGTATAGTGGCCTTGTATCAAACAATCGCCTTTTTGGCCTAATTGTTATTCGTACCTTTGCGCCTTCTTCTAAGAACTCCTTAACTTTCGCGAGTCGAACCTCATAGTCGTTGGTGGCAATAAAAGGTGTAAACCATACTTCCTTGAGCTGCTCACCTTTCTTTTGTTTTTTCCGTTGCTCACGTTCCTTTTTCTCCTGTTCGTACAAAAACTTCGTATAATCAACAATCTTAGTAACAGGCGGTGTAGCGTTCGGCGCAATTTCTACTAAATCAACCGATAACTCACGTGCTCGCTTAAGGGCAACTTCGCGTGTCAAAATACCTACTTGTTTACCGTCAGGGCCAATGACGCGCAACGTATCCGCTCGTATTTGCTCGTTTTTTCGCCAAAATGATCGTTGAATTCCTCTTCTCAAACCCAGAAAAATTACTGGCAGGCCTGCCTGTACAGTCAGGTAATACGCTATTATATCAACTCGCTTGCTCTTTTGCCAATAGCCTCTTTTATTTTCTTGATAAACTCTTGAGTATCTTGTGTTCGAATTTCTTTCTGTCCCCTTGTTCTTATTGCAACTGTACCGCCCTTTTCTTCTTCATCCCCTACCACAAGAATGTATGGCACTTTTTGGAGTTCTGCATCTCGTACACGTGCCTGCATGGTTTCTGAGCGGCTATCGAGTTGGGCACGGATACCCTCGTCTTTTAATAGTGCAACTAATTCTCGTGCATACTGGATATTTCTGTCCGTTACCGGGATTGTGACTACTTGTATGGGGGAGAGCCATAGTGGAAAAGCCCCTTGGTAATGTTCGATTAAAATACCTATGAATCGTTCAAATGAACCAAAAATTGCCCGATGAATCATCACAGGTTGTTTTTTGCTGCCATCCTTATCAACATAGGTCAACTTCAAACTTTGCGGGATTTGAAAATCAAGCTGAATAGTTGCCAACTGCCAATCGCGATCTTGCGAATCTCTAATGTGGATGTCAATCTTTGGACCATAAAATGCCCCATCTTTTGGTTTTATGTCGTATTTCGTTTTTGCGTTTTTTAAAGCGATTTCCAAGTCGTTTTCTGCTTCTTCCCATAATTTTGGGTCACCCATTGCCTTGTCTGGTTTTGTTGCTAAATAAAAATGAGGGGTAAAATCGAGAGAGCGGTAGAATTCTGTAACGAGTTCAAGTAATGTGTGTATCTCAGTCTGGATTTGATCAGGACGTACGAACAGGTGAGCATCATCGATTGAAAATTGTTGGACTCGGAAAAGTCCACCTAACACTCCAGATAATTCTCTGCGATGTAGGATTCCATATTCTGATAATTTCATTGGTAAGTCTTGATAGCTTCGGGTTCGTGAACTATAAACGAGTGTTGATTCAGGGCAATTCATTGGCTTTAAACTCCATGATTCTTTTTCAACCACGAAATTAAAGATATTATGTTCTCCAAAATGTTCCCAATGACCGGATTGTTTAAACAGCGCACTTTTGACCATTACAGGAGTACTTATTTCTTGATATCCTTCTTTTTCAGTTTTCTCTCTGATAAATTCAAGGAGTGTGCGATAGATCCTATACCCGTTTGGGTGCCAAAAAATTGCTCCTGGAGCAACATCATGGAATGAGAATAAATCTAATTCTCTTCCTAATTCTCGGTGGTCTTTGAGGCCCCGAGAATCAAGCTTGCTTATTTCTCTATGATCTTTAAGTATTTTTACCATCAAGAATTATTGTACCAGATTGGGGCGCGATGTGGAAATATGGGCGATGGACCATTTCGTGGGGTCCCATGCCCTCCGAGTCGGAGGGTATACGAATGTTACGCGGCTTCTTCTACTTTTAACGATTCTTGCATCACTTTTGCGCCAAGTTTATTTGCGACATTAGCGAGCAAGTGCCCTTCTGAGGTTTTGGGATCTGGAGCCTCTTCTCTCCGAAAGTTTTCAAGTTCTTCTCTTGTCAGCTCACCACTCTGCTCTCTATTCCACAACTCCAGATATTTATCTGGAAGTTCATCTGGATTAATGTGCACGAGATCCTCATTTCCCCTTTCCCCTTTCGCGCTCTCTTGTTCCACTGCCACTCTTATCTCTTCACGCACTTGTTCGAGTTCTTGTGCTTCTTCTTCCATTTGGTTTAAATTATACCATAGGTGGTTTGAGAATGTTGCAGAAGGGTGTAAAATACATTATGCAGTATGCGGGAGCGTCGACCAAGCGAACAAACTCCTGACCAAAGACCTCATTTTATAAGAACCATAGATCGTACGGGGATGGTTGGAATTATGCCGGATGATACATGGAAGGTTGGATGGAATCAGCCAGACGGAAGAATTGTTTGGCACACGCATCAAGATATTTTGGGGGTTTTTCGACAAAATGAAAGAGTGATTCAAAGATTTTTAGACAAACCAATAATTGATGAGAGCCAACAAGAAGAAGCGCGCACCGATCCAAGTCTAGGCGTATCGTTACCAGATTTAATGAATATAGTTATGATTAGAGGAGAGATTCGATTTGCCCAAGATTTATCTTCAAGAATTAATAGACTTAGGTCGCTCCTATTTGATCATAGAATTCCCGTTACTGTAATAATTGTAGAGCTTAATGGAATACGTAGGGAAATTGGTCCGCACGTAAAAAATCCTCTTAAAGTCGGCGCATTAACACATTTGGCTTTCGCCCAGACAGCACAGACAGTCGAAGAAGTTCAACAATACTCAGCAGAAGCTTATGAGGCTTTGTTATTACGTGCTTACGAGGGAACATCCATTGTAACCTCACTTCTGAGAAGGGGAGGAGAAATTATTAAGTGGGTAGATCAACAGGAGCTTTTGATAAGGAATCTAAAAAATGCTGTCGGAGCGGCTCTTGTTGAAATTTTAAGAGCCAAAGAAAGAAGTGAACCTGTACGTAGGCAATCGATTGAATTATGGAAAGATCGTTTTGGCGGTATAACAGATATTTTGAGGCCTTCATTTGAAATAAGAGGTCACCCTTACGCAGGACTTCTTCAACGCAGAGAACTACTACCGTTAAAAGAAGTAAGAAGTGTAATAGACAGCGGTGACGTAGCTAGAGTTGAGAGGATATTTAGTGCAGCGTATCCAGTGCTGGATAATGCAGTTAAAGATTGGGAAGATCGCGAGAAGTCTGGTAGGTACGATCGCTATCGTGCTACTCCACAAAGTGGCCCAAGAAGATAACCCGGGTTTCCTCCCGAGAAATAGTAAAAGTTAAATTCATGTAGCTTTTTGGCAAGGCGGTGTGCATCATCGCGAGCAATGATTGGAATTCCATGCGCTTCTATCCCTAGCCCACTGAAGTGCGCAATACCCTTTTCAATCCACTTGTAATAATCGGGTTCTTGTCCTGCGGCAGTGGGAAGAATTGCAACCTTTGGCGTTTTAATGTGTGACAAGAGAAACCGGTCGACTTCCTCCATTGCGGGGGTAAATTCACCTGAGCCAACCAATGCGAGTGTTCCTAGCATACCACTATTGTAATCTTCCAGTGTGAAATTTCAAAAATCTTCTTCTTGCCGCTGGGTTTCTCATGTGTGTTATACTAAGAAAATGCCACAACTTAAGAGTGAAGAACCCCCCGTTCAGGAACTAGTTACCGCCAGACAACGAATAATTCTTATTAGGGTCTTACTGCTTCTCGCTCTTGTGGGGGGATTGCTATATCTCTCACGCGGACTTTTTATTGCGGCAACGGTTAATGGGCAGCCAATTACCAGATTATCGATCGTTTCCGAACTTGAGCGGCGAGGAGGTAGCCAAACACTGGAGGATTTGATTACCAAGACACTCATTCTGCAGGAAGCGGATAAGCAGAATGTGACGGTAAACCAGGAAGAGGTGAACAAAATTGTCGAAGAGTTCGAAAAGAATGTAAAAGAGCAGGGGCAAGATGTTAACACGGTACTCGCATTCCAGGGTTTGGACAGAGCACGGTTTATAGAACAAATAAGAGTTCAAAAGATAGTAGAGACAATACTCGCGCCTAAGATTTCTATTTCTGATGAAGAGATAGACACACATATTAAGGATAACAAGCAATTCTTAACGGAAGGTGCGTCGGAGGATGAGCAGCGTGAGGAGGCGCGGAGTCAGGTAAGACAAACTAAACTAACAGATGTGTTTCAGTCGTGGATTGAGGAGGTAAGAAAGAACGCAAATATTACCTATTGGGTAAAGTATTAATTGCCCCCATTAAGTAACCCCAATCTATTTAAATCGTAATCGAGTAAATCGTGATTCGATTTCTAATCCCCAAAGTTGTGCTTCTTTGGCAAAGTATTCTATATCATTAAATCCCTTCAATATTAAAGCAAGCATACCCATAGTGCCTATAAGTCCAAAGGTTTTTATTTCTTCTCTACCAAAGAGTTGCCCCACTGTGATAACACTTAGTCCAATACCCAACCCAATCACGTACCGTTTATTGCGAGCGGCAATTGTTTCTGCTTTCTGTCTAAGCTTAATTTCCACAATTTCATTCGGGAATTTAAATAACCTTTCCTTACCGCTTCTCATATACGACCTTCTAAATATGACCTCCTGATACTATCAGAAAATTTTTCAATTGCATAGCGCAACATTGTTCGTGACATTTTTCCATAGGTGTAAGGGTGTTGGTACAAAAAGAAAACACATCCAGGAAGATTCAGGTTACTTAGAACGGAAGATTTTTTTCTTCCTTGTGAGAGATTCCGTTTCCGGTAAGTGCGCGATATTTACACCACTCGCAAGTATTCGATGCTTCAGGCATAGGCTGGTCCAAAAATTCGGTAATCCGGTCAATAAACGAAAAGAAACCTCCCATATCTTCTTCAATCGGTATCCATTGAGGTGTCGTATGGAACGCTACTTTCCCATTGGTAAGCTCGACTTCCTCGGGAGAAACAATTAAAAGACCAATCGTTGAGATTTTGTTTACTATCCTTTCTTGATCATCAGCTGGATTCTCTAAAGCAAACTTATACGCATGAAGCTGTGTACTAAATTTGTATAAGTTTTCGGATCTAGGATCGGTAATCTTTAAATCAATAATTCCATGGGTACCGTCCTCAAATGTAGTGAGCAAATCTAATCTCCCGCTCACATATGCTCTTCCAGAATTCGGAATTGGTGCCGATTTGAGAAATGCCTCTTTCTTTTCAAAAGTTCCGGAAGGAAGGTTCGGGTGAAGCTCATTGAGATTCCTACCGATTAAGGTTTCCTGGAGAAGATTATTCATTTTCCCAAAAATCCCGGGCATTCCAATAGAAGGAAGGTAAATCCCCTGTCGAACTTTGCGCCAATAACAATGCTTACAATCTTCCCAAAGATACTTAAAGTCAGATGGGCTCAGTTTATAAGGTCGCGAATTTCCGCCCGAGCTATCCATACTAAACAATTATAATGCAACTACTCATAAAATGGAATTTTCATTCCAAATTCTTCTGCTGAAGTGTATCATACTTTGGTAAGGTTGATCATCCCAGGTGGTATTCTTAGAGGTGTTTAGTACAATAATGGAGTAGTGTGAGAGTGGTGCGTGTTTTTCTTATCTTGGGGATAGTGGTCGTACTTCTACTGGTATATTGGCAGGTGGTGTGGCGAGGGGCGAGTGATACGACAAATTCCCCTACTCCTAACCCGCCAAGTGAAAATGTGGTTGAGTTTGAGTGGCAGGGAGCGGTGCTGCGGGCGGCATGGATAAGAGTTGATAGTCCCAGTTCGCTTGTTCTTTATCCCAATTTCACCCAGAGAGTGAGTGCACAAGCTGCCAAAGAAGACAAGGGATGTCGTATGCTTGTGAGCGGCGGGTTTTATACAAAGGAAAATACTCCCATAGGGCTCTTTGTGAGCGAGGGAGAAAAGATGGCGGATTTCCGCAAAAGTGCTCTTTTTAACGGATTCTTTACAGTTCCCTATGAAGGGAATGTTTCGGTGAGTGTGGAGCCGCCAAAAGAAGCGCGTGTTGCCCTCCAGGGAGGACCCGTGCTTATTAAGGATGGCGAGATCCACGAGCTTGCCATTAGAAACGATGAGCCGGCACGTCGGATTGTGGTAGGGATAGAAGATACAGATAAGATTATATTTATTACGCTGTTTGATAAGAGTGCTCCTCTTCGTGGTCCATATCTTGAAGAGCTTCCTCAGGTGATAACGAGGGTGCAGGAAATAACCGGTATGCGATTAAACGATGCCCTCAATCTTGACGGAGGCAGTGCTTCAGCGTTTTATACCCAAGATACTGCGCTTCCCGAATTTGCTCCCGTTGGAAGTTATTTTTGCGTTAGAGAATAACACTTCGCTTGTCAGTGAAAGGTGATTTTGGTACAATAGGTGAGTTCCTTAAAAATGGGCGCATAGCTCAGTTGGTAGAGCGTTCGCTTGACGTGCGAAAGGTCTCAGGTTCGAGTCCTGATGCGCCCACCGGCAACACACCTCTCTCGAACATGCAAATTTCTCTTAGTCACGCCAAGAAGGATAAGCTGTTCTACTTCGTCGTTACAGGCGTTATTTATCATCCTCGTCTCAAGAAATGTTTAATCCTCAAACGTTCCTCAAAAGAAGTCGCGCATCCCGGTTTGTGGGGTGTTATCGGAGGCAAGTTAGAGTGGTCGGATTTGAAAAATAATCCTGTGACGCGCAAAAACTTTGATATCTTGGATTGGGAGGATTTACTGGAAAAATTGGTCAAACGAGAGGCAAAAGAAGAGTGTGGTTTGGATGTTGAAGCGCTGCGTTACTTGGATAATGTGGTGTATCTACGGCCTGATAATGTGCCTTCGGTTGCAATTAAATTTGCAGTTAAATATAAGAAAGGCAAAGTAAAACTTGCACCAGAATTTGATGAATATGCATGGGTTAACGCAGAAGAAGTAAAGCAATTTCA
>ERZ1292629.4067-Hain-H43-01um-R1-4067-length-10904-cov-8_pt1 | contig 10904 bp, 10 predicted proteins | sample MGYA00564399_ERZ1292629 | MGnify/ENA primary metagenome ERZ1292629 (study PRJEB36523, sample SAMEA6512636) | groundwater metagenome | collected 2019-01-08 | study: AquaDiva: Metagenomics assemblies of 32 groundwater samples | reverse complement strand
GACAAAAGCGCGTAAAGCAAAGATTTTTTAAACGGCACGCCGCTGGCATAATAAGCGCGGACAAAAAAGACGGCCAAAACGGCATAGAGCAAGAGATGAAAAATGTCGGAGATGATATTATAGCCGGTCGGACTTAAATCCACCGGATAATGAGGGACGGAAGAAGAGATGAAGATGAGAGAGAGCCAGATGATGACGAGAAGCCAATTAATGATTTTTTTGGACATAAATTGTAAATTAAATCCCAAATCCAAAGCACCAATTTCCAAATAAATCTCAATAACCAAAATTCAAAATAATAATTGTAATTTTTAATTTGTAATTTATTTGGAGCTTGAGATTTTGAATTTGGTGATTATTTTAGGGGTCTGAAGTTTTTATTTTTATATATTTTTTTAAGCGAGGGTAAAATCATCCGGTAAATCGGCGAGGGCAAAAATTTCAAACAGTAATAAGCGTAAAAAGAAAATAATTTTTTGGCGTCAAATATTTTACTATTTTTGAATGGCGTCTTAGCCAAATACTTATCATACAAATTTTTGTAAGGATGGCAAAAACCGAAATGCCAGGACTTGAGCGCGCCGTCAAAATGGACGATTTGCGGATCTTTCTTGGCTGACAAAAATTCTTGCTGACTATAAAAACCGTATTTGGCGACGGCGGTATTTTCATAGCCCCGGCCAATATATGATTCAACAGTCACATTCCATTTCAAATCCAATTTTTTAAAGTCATCATAAAGCAAAGCATTTAAAACATCCTGGTCGGCGACATTAGTCAGCCGGCTTTGATTGGCGGCAATGAAGTCCAGGGTTTTTTGGACAAAACCGGTTCCTCTCATTTTTTTCAAATCCATCACCATCACGCCGGAATTGAAATAGCCGTTGTCTTTTGGGATTTTAAAAATTTCAAAAAGCAGGTCATAATAGAAAGAAAACAAGATAGGCACGGCCGCAACCGCTTTTCCAGCCAAATCCGTTTCCCATAATTTGGCGATATCGCCTCTTGCTATTAGGTCACAATCAAGATAGATTATTTTTTCAATATCCGAAAATAAGTCGGGCAGAAGCAGGCGGGCGTAGGCAGTCGCCGAGAGATGAGAATTTTCGCCGATGGCATTTTTAAATTGTTCAGTCTTCACGGGAACGAATTCAAAAATACAATTATACCTCCCGAGCGTGACATTGATTCGCCCCTTGTCTTCGCCCAGGATTCCGCCGTCCAAAATTTTAATGTCGGCCGAATATTCTTTATCCAAATTTTCTAAAAATGAAACCAGCATTACCGCCATTGGGCGGGCGTAATTTCGATCAGCGGAACAAGCGATATAAATTTTTTTCTTATCCATATTCTCATAAAATATACCATTTCTGGCGCTTTTGGTCAATTTTATTTATAATACAAACTATGAACAATCTTGTTTGGATAGAAATTTCCAAAAACGCCTTGGCCAGCAACATTAAAAGTATCCGACGATTGGTCGGAAAAAAAGTACTAGTCGCGCCGTGCGTTAAAGCCAATGCTTATGGGCACGGACTCGTGGAAACCTCGCGGCTGTTTTTGAAAGCGGGCGCGGATTGGCTCTGCGTCAATTCTATTGATGAAACCGCCACTTTGAGGCACGCGAGGATAAAAAAACCGATTTTAATCATCGGCTATGTCCAGAAAAACGATTTGAAATCAGTGTTGCGTCTTGACACTCGGCTTTTTATTTATGATTTGGAAAGAGCCGGGATTTTGTCGCGAATGGGTAAGGCCGCCAAGAAAAAAATCCGTGTTCATCTGAAAATAGACACGGGCATGGGCCGACAAGGCATTATGCCGGAAGAAGTTATTAATTTTTGTAAAAAATTAAAAACAATGCCAGGAATAATCGTGGAAGGTGTGGCTACCCACTTTGCTAATTCCAGCGACCCGAAAGATTCTTACTTTGAAAAACAATTAAAAATTTTTGAGCACGCGGTAATGGAAGTCAAAAAAATTATTGGAGATAATCTGATTGTCCACGCCGACAAAAGCGGACCGACCATCGCCCATCCGGAAAGCCATTTTGATTTGGTCCGACCGGGACTGATTTCTTATGGCTATTATCCCAGTCCAGTAATGGAGAAAATCTGTGAGCAGAAAAAAATCAACCTGCTCCCCTCTTTGACTCTAAAAACCAAAGTCGCGCATATTAGAATCATTCCCAAAGGACGATACATCGGCTACGGCCTGACTTTCAAAACTAAAAAGAAAACTAAAATCGCTTTACTGCCCATCGGCTATTATGACGGCTTTGACCGCAAAATGAGCAATACAGGAAAGGTTTTAATCCACGGACAGTTCGCGCCGATAATCGGCCGCGTCTGTATGGATATGTGCATTGCCGACGCGACGAATATTAAAAATATCAAAGCCGAGGACGAAGTGGTAGTCATCGGCCGGCAAGGAAAAAATAAAATCCGCGTGGAACAAATCGCGGATTGGGTGGGGACGATAAATTATGAGATTACAACGAGATTAAGGGAGTCAATTGAGAGAAAGTATATTTGATTACCAAAATATCACCAATTTCGCCAATAGAAAATAAATTTCCATAGTCGGATTGACGATATATTTAAGAATAGGATTATCAATTTCCTGAAAACGGATTGAACCGGTGAATAACGCCAAAATTTGCCGGTCTTTTATTTTTCGGGTTTTGAAACGGACATTCAGCCGATGGCTCATAATAGAAGGCCAACGGGAAAGAATCCAGAGGCAGCCCTTGATTTTTTCTTTGAACCAGCCGTTTTTAAGGGAGAATAAAATAATCCCCAATTCCATGACGAGTAGCGCCGGAGAAAAAATCAACAGCGTCGCGAGGCGATAATTTTGGAGCATGACAATCCAGCGATTTCGCTCCATGTAATAGAATTTGTATTTAGCTTTACGGTAATTATATTTGTGATAAATGACGGCCAGCGGATTAAGCATTGACTTGTAGCCGGCGAGACGCAGCCGCCAACCCAAATCCACGTCTTCGTGATACATAAAAAGCCGATCGTCAAAAAAACCGACTTCATCTATTGCCGAGACCCTAAGGAGGCAGGCGGCGCCGGACGAATACGGCGTCTCAAAAGGCTGGGTGATCCCCTGCTGGTCTTTTTCTTTATAATAATTACAATAAGCAAAACCCAAAAAATGAATACTGTTGCCCAAACTGTTGATTTTGTCTTTTTCCGGATAGAGTAAGATTTTCGGCTGAACCGCGGCAATTGTCTCATCGCTTTCAATCAACTTGACCAAACGCGGCAGACAGTTTTTTTCCATAATCGCGTCTTGATTGAGAAGCAGAAGGTAATCCGCGCCCCACTTTTTCGCCAAGAAAAATCCCTGATTGTTAGCTTCGGCAAAACCATGGTTCTTTTTATTTTCCACGATTTTTACTTCGGGATAAACCTCTTTCAGATAGCCGACCGCGCTGTCGGCTGAATTATTATCAATAACAATGACTTTTAAATTCTCTTTGGGATAATCAGAATTAAAAACACTGGCCAGGCAATCAGGCAAATGATGCCGGCCGTTGTGGGAGACGATAATTACTGCCACCTTCTTGGACATTGGTAAAAATTTTTAATTTTTAATTTTATAAATAATTTTTAATGATTTAATTTTTAAAACTATCCGTTCCGCCATTAAAAATTAGAAATTAGATCATTATTTAAAAATTACAAAATTAAAAATTAAAAATTGGACTACCAATCACTCTCCTGATAATATTTATCCGCCACCGGTGAAGTGATTTTTTTAATAGTGGAAATCTCTTCCTCTGAAATATGTTTCTTCCAATTTTTTATCAGCGACCGACTGTCGCGCTCCAACACCAACGATTTGTCACTGGAAACATCTATCGGATTTTTATCGCTGGAATAAATTTTTATCACTTGCTCAATTTCCGGCGTAAATTCCAAACTGAACTTTTGATAAATATCTTTAAACTCAACGAGCGGATTCAAAGAAATATCCTCATGCCTTTTGACCACCCAATCAGGATTTTTTTGGATGAATTTGTCCAAAACATAATTGAGGTAAAGCCACAGGAGGCCGGCTTCTTCGGCGAATGATTTGTCCGGCTTTTTCATCTCGTCGGCAAAGGCAAAAAGATAATCAGCCATCAAATCCTTTTGCTTCAAAAAATTTTCAAAATCAAATCGCCAATTGACCCTTTTTAAACTGGCGTAAAAAGCGACCGGGTGACGGATAATCACTAAAACCTCCAGATTAAAATTCTTGGCGAGCCAGTCAGCCGATAATGAAGCGATTGGATCTTTCAAGAGCGGCCTTTTTTCGCCCAGCATAAAACCAGTGGCCCAATATTTTAAAGCCGGCAAATTTAATCGGTACCCTCCTCTGAATTTCAAAAGTTTTTTTATTTCAGATAAATATTTGTCTTGATTTTTCTCGCTTATATAAGTGAACCAATCGGTAAAGATTTTGAGGCCGGTTTTGGGATTAAATGGCTCACTCAAATAGACTACACCTTTCGCTGAAGAAATCATCTTGCCGATCCAAGTGCTGCCGCTACGATGAGAACCAATAACGAGAATCGGCTTATCTGTTGTCATCTTCTTCTTTTTTAATGGCAATGGCCCGAGTAATTTTGGTAATATCTTTTTCCATTCTTTCAATTCGCATTAGCAGCCGGAAAAAAAGATAAAAGATAACGATAATAGAAATATAAATGACCAAATCAACGCCGCGGCCGACGCCGACATAATTTGCCAGAAAACTGGTGAGTTTGGGATAAGCGACGATGATGATGGCGATAATCCAAATCGCGAGCCAACCGAAAAATTCACCGCCGCCGATTGATTTTTTCTTGAATTGAAAAAACAACCGCGCGATGAAGATTAAAATTAAGATTATGAGGAGGAATTGGATTATCATAGCTTTGAATTTTGGATAACACACTACCGTCATCCTGGCGAAAGCCAGGATCCAGGGTGCTATAAATTAATTCGGCAAAATTGTGTGGGTTATGAGGTATCAGAAACTTACTCTTGCCTGGATTCCGGCTTTCGCCGGAATGACGACGGAGTGAGTTACTTCTTGATAATTAAGTCCCACAGAATATTAAACGCGTTCAAAATACTCTGCCCTTTTTTCTTGGAATAATCGGTGTAAGTAATAGTCACTGGAATTTCAATATATTTTAGTTTTTTTGCCGCAATTTCGTGAAGAATTTCCGAAGCGTAAGCCTGGCGATCTTGAATAAGATGGATTTTTTCCAACGCCTCTCTCTTCCAGGCCTGAAAACCATTATGAACATCAGTAATCTTTAAACCGGTCGCCAAACGGGTAAAAACCAAAGCTAATTTTAAAGTTAATAATTTTTGGAGCGGAATATTTTCGGCTCGACCCAGAAAACGCGAACCCAAAACGACATCACACCCACCATTTTCCAATGGTGAAATCAGCGCGGATATTTCTTCGGCTTTCATCTGGCCGTCAGCGTCAAAAAAAACAATTACTTCGTAATCATTTTTAATGGCGTATTCAATACCGGTCTTTAACGCCGCGCCTTGTCCGCGATTGATAGGATGGGAAATTACTCTGGCGCCCGCTTGTTTGGCGAGCTCACTAGTATTATCATTTGAGCCGTCATTAATTACCAATACTTCAAAACCAGCGTTTTTCACTTCTTTTATCACTTTACCGATTTTCGCGCTTTCGTTTCGGGCGGGAATAATAACGATGATTTTCATTTTATTGCCGTTTGCGATTGATTGGCTTTAAGTATTTCTATTTGACGCTCCAAAACATCAATTCTCTCCTTTAATCCAACGATCATATTGGCTAAACTATTTGCATCTTTAAAACTCCTTTCAGAAATTTTTTCCAATTCCAATTTTATCTCCTCTATTTCTCTTTGAAGAAAAATCAACTTTTCCTCCAAGCTATCCAACTTGTCAAAAACTTGTTCAAATTTTTTATCAATCGCTTCAAATCTTTTGTCAACTTCTTCAAATCTTTTGTCAACTTTATTAAAACCAGTTTTCATTTCTTCATGAACTTCATCAAATCCTTTTTTAACAATTATCGCTAAATCATCAATTGTCGCGTGGACTTCCTCAAATTTTTTATCAAAATTATTAAAGCCGTCTTTTACGATAACGGTTAACTCGTCAAGATTTTGGGGATTATTATTTTCCATATTTTTATTTTTTTTATTTCCCGGGTTCCAAAAGATTCTGACTCGCCCGGAGATAGTCAATCGTCTCTTTGAGCCCTTCGTCAATGAGAATGATCGGAAACCAGCCCAGCTTTTCTTTGGCGAGCGAAATGTCCGCGAGCGGCTGATCGGCGCCCCAATCCGCTTTTTCGTATTTAATCGTTGAATTTGAACCGCAAAGAGTGATAATTTTTTGGGCCACTTCGGTAAAAGTAATTTTCCAATCGGAGCCGATATTAATCGGCCCGGCTTCATTACTTTCCATCATCTTAGTCAGGCCCTTGATTAAATCGACGACATAAAAATAAGAACCAAAACTTTTTTTATCGCCGTAAACTACGAGGTCATCGCCTTTTACCGCGTTCTTGATCATCTCGGGAATCATCCGGCCGTCATCAAGCTTTTGTCGCGGGCCGTAGCAATTGAAAATCCGGACAATTTTGGCGTCCAGCTGCTTGGTTTTCCGGTAGCTGTCAACCAAAGTCTCGCCAAAACGCTTGGCCTCCGCATAGCACGCGCGCGGCCCAAGCTGATTTAATCGGCTCACAAAATCCTCTTTGACTAACTTGCCGCCGGCTTCCTCGCCGTAAACCGAGGGACTGGAAGCAAAAAGCAATTTGGCTTGATATTTTACCGCCAATTCCAAGGTATTTTTAAGGCCGATGGAATTGGCCAGGAGCGTCTCAATCGGATGGTTTAGATAAAATTTGGGCGAATCGGGCGAAGCGAGCGAATAAATCTCCTGAATGCCTTGAAAATTTATTTTGAATTTGACTAGTTCCGGCAATTTCTCCAAATCAATCGCCGAATTGATGTCGTGATTGACGAAGACAAAATCGGAATTTTGATAAAGATGCGAGATGTTGCTCTCGTCGCCAGTCAAAAAATTATCCAGGCAAATCACTTTGGCGGTCTTGATTAGCTCGTCGCACAGGTGGGAGCCGATGAAACCGGCGCCGCCGACGACTAAAATGTTTTTTTTGTCAAAAATCGCTTTTTTGGGCATACATTTAAGAAATTAAGAAATTAAGAAAATAAGAAATTAAATAACGATTTTTATGTGTATATCTTAGCTGTTACTTAAAAATAAAACAAGAGAGATTTAGTTTCCGATATCCGACATCCGACTTCCGACATCTGACTTCCGAAAAGTCCACCATTTATTCAAAGAAAAATTAAAAAAAGCGACGATGACAGCCACCATCAATTTGGCCAATAAGTCATAAACTTTAAAAACATCAACCAAGAGAAAAAATAAAAACAAATTCAGGACCATACTAACAGCGTTGGCGACAAAAAATTTTAGGTATTGATTAGTCGGATTGCCGGTCAAATGGCGAAAGGTCCAGCGGCGATTGAAATAAAAACTCCAGCTCACGGCCACGATAAACGAGCAAACCGCCGCCAGAAGATAAAACAAATTGAAAATTCTGGTCAAAAACCAGTAAACCAAAATATCCAAAATCATATTCGAGGTGCCGACCAAACAAAATTTGACGAATTGCTTGCTGACCGGATATTTTTGGAAGAGATAAAAATTATTGGCTCGTTCGCGAATCTTTCTGATCATAGGTGATAAATGAAAATATTGTCTTCAAGCTCAGAAACAGTCTTGCCGGTATTGAAGAAAAAAGTCTGGCTGACATTTTTGATGATAAAACTTTCTTTGAATCCGTTGGCGGAAAACGCCGCTGGTTCAACAAGTCGCTTATTACCGTTTTCCAGATAATAGATATCGCTTGAATCGGCATATTGAATAAGCGAACCGTCGGGATAACTTGAATCAGTCAAGTCGCTGCCGCGGCTGTAATCGTTTTCAAAACCGTCTTGAATCGTCACGACTCGTTTTTGATAATCACTGCCGTAGAGCTTGGCGGCGACTAAATTGGTTGCGTAGCGGATGACAGCGTTGGGAGTGACGGCATAAAACCGCGGGCTATTTTCAAATTTAATCAGATTGGCGCCCGGGCGAATGGTCACATTCTTGCCGACCAACAGATTATCAAATTCATTTTGGGAAATGGTCTCGATTTTTTGGTCCGACCAAGTACCGCTGTACCAGCTCCAGTAAGTCGGCTCGTTGACGAAAAGATGGCGATTGTCGGAAGAGTCTACAAAATAGACAGCGCTCCGATTGGCTAATTTCACCAAACGACCGATCTCCAAGCTGATTAAATCGGAATTAAGCGTCCGAGCGGCGTTGAGCCGACCGCCTAGCTGCCCCACATAAAGCGGATTTTGGCTGTTAATATTGTCGGCTTCATTATCCAAGGTATAGATTATCTGGCTGGGCGTCAATGATTTTTGTTTTGATTTTAAGAGCGCGGCCACGCCCGAGACCAAGGCGGTGGAAAAAGAGGTGCCATTCCAGTTGTAAGAATAATAATTTTTAAAATTATTATCGGCGGGATAATAATAAGACAAGCTGGTAATATCTTCTCCGGGCGAGGCGATGTCAATGCAAGTCTTGCCATAATTGGCAAAAAGCGATTTAACGCTGTTTTGGTCAACGGCGGTAACCGCCATTATCCGATTATCAGTTGAGTTGTTGCCGTAGCAAGCGGGATAAGCGGGAGTGACATCAACATTTATACCTTTAATATCAGAGTCGGTATTGCCAGCGGCGGCGACCACGACGACGGCTTTTTGATAAGCGCGTCGGATAGCGTCGGCCAGGTTGGCGCTATAATCATAACCAACCAGACTTAAATTGATAATGTCAGCACCGTTATTTACGGCGTAGTCAATCGCTTTAACCAAATCTTCAACATCGCCGGAGCCAGTCGCGTCCAAAATTCTAAGCGGCATGATCTTGGCATTGAAAGCGACGCCGACAATGCCTTTGTCGTTATTGGCGGCGGCGGCGATCAGACCGGCAATCGCCGTGCCGTGATTAATCGCGTCTTTAGCGTAGCCTTCTTCTAGCTTTGGCCGCGGGTCAGGGATATTGCTGACAAAATCCCAGCCATTCAAATCATCAATATAGCCATTATGGTCGTTATCAACGCCGTCATTGAGAACTTCATTAATATTTTTCCAAATATTAAAACTTAAATCTGGGTGGTCAATGTCAACGCCGGAATCAATTACCGCGACTACCACGCCGTCGCCCTTGGCCACATCCCAGGCTTGCTCCACGCTGATTTGTTTGAGATACGACTGCTCTCCGTACATCGGGTCGGAAGGCAAATAGGCTTGGACCGGGAAAGCGATGATAATAGCCGTTAAAATAAAAAAAAGTTGCTCTATTTTTATTCGCATAAATATTGAATGTTAAATATTAAAATATTGTTTTGCTAAAATTCTTATTTTCCCCAAGATAATATTCAATATTCAATATTTTAATATTAAAGCAGTCCGTTTAATCAAATTAATTATATCCTAAAAATCGTCCTTTGAAAAGCCTTGTTTTTATCTTTAAATTATGATATAAATCAAGAGAAAAATATATGCCGAATTTACTCATTCGAACCAAACAAATCATTCTACTTTTGGGAGACCTCGTTTCATTATATTTGGCGTTGTATCTCACCCTTTGGGCGAGGTACGGTTTTAGTCCGGAAAAAGTCAGCTGGGAAAGGCATCTCTCTCCTTTTTCCTTATTATTTTTTGCTTGGCTCTTGGTTTTTTTTATTAATGACTTTTATGATTTAAGAACCAGCTATAACACCAATAATCTCATTAATCTGCTTTTTAAAATTTTCATTATAAACGGGATTATCGCGGTAATTTTGTTTTATTTCTTTTCCCCCTTCATTGACTCCATCAGGCCGCAAAGAATCCTAATTATTGATTTGATTTTTTCTTTGGTTATTGTTTTTTTCTGGCGAAAAATATTTTTTAATTTTATCAAATCGGAAAAAATCACCAACCGCGTTTTAATTATTGGTGATTCGCCTCTGGGCGATCTGCTGTTTGAGGAAATCAACCGGCGCTCGCAGCTTGGATACACCACAGTTAAAATCGAACAAGCGCCGGATGATTTAAAAGCTCACTGTCTCGCGAATAATATCAATATCTTAGTCAGCACCAACGACTTAAAGAACGACGAGAAAACCGCCAGAAAAATTTTTGACTGTCTGTCTTTGGGAGTTGAGGTTTATAATCTTAACAGTTTTTACGAGCAGATTACCAACCGTATACCGGTAGAACACATTGAGCATAGTTGGTTCTTGGAAAATCTGACTGAACATTCCAAAAAGTTTTACGATATTGTCAAAAGAGCGCTGGATGTTTTTTTGGCGATTATTGGACTGGTCGCCGCCGTCCCGCTTTCGCCGATTATCGCTTTGATTATCAAATTGGAAAGTCCGGGGCCGATAATTTTTAAACAAATCCGGGTTGGTAAAAACGGCAAAGAGTTTCTGGCGATGAAATTTCGGTCAATGGTGGACGGCGCGGAACAAAACGGTCCGCAGTGGGCGACAAAAAACGACCCGCGGATGACTCGCTTCGGGTCGCTGATGAGAAAAACGCGTCTAGACGAAATTCCTCAACTTTTAAATATTTTGAGAGGCGAAATGAGTTTTGTCGGGCCGCGGCCGGAGCGGCCGGAATTCGTGTCGCTCCTTTCGGAAAAAATTCCATTTTATCGCGAACGGCTCTTGGTCAAGCCAGGACTCACCGGCTGGGCCCAGCTCAACGGACCGGCTTACGGCGGCTCGGAACAAGAATCGCTGGAAAAGTTGAAGTATGACCTGTACTATAT
>ERZ1292629.4065-Hain-H43-01um-R1-4065-length-10905-cov-6_pt1 | contig 10905 bp, 23 predicted proteins | sample MGYA00564399_ERZ1292629 | MGnify/ENA primary metagenome ERZ1292629 (study PRJEB36523, sample SAMEA6512636) | groundwater metagenome | collected 2019-01-08 | study: AquaDiva: Metagenomics assemblies of 32 groundwater samples | reverse complement strand
GCTCTGGGCCAAGGTTAATGCGCTGGTCTGTCCTATCCCAGCGAATGCCGACCTGCCCTTGCTCGTCAGCAGTGCCAACAAGCCCCCCAGCCATCGCCGGAACGCTTAAACCTAGCGCTAATACTAAGATTGATGCTTTCATAATGTTTTCTCCTAAAGTTAATCAGTCAGCATTAAGAAGGTGGCTGGGCTTGATTCCAGCTTTGCACTCATTGCCTCAAGATTGGCAATCAAGGGACTCAGCCTTATTAGCGATATGCCAAATCGCCGTATGTGTCCTTCCACACCGCACCTTCTTAATGCTGACTATTTGCTTTTTAAGTTCATCTTGAGTAATCATGGAAGCTATGTTACACGAACCGTATAACGATACAAATACTTTGTGCTTATAATTCAGCCAACCCATATAACAAATAATTATTTCCACGTTATACCCGATATATCATATACTCCGAAACATGAATGCACAACAAGTCATCAAGAAACACAACGGATGCGCCGCCCTAGCGACTAAATTAGGGTTGGAGAACCCGAAAGGTTGCCGCATGATATTCCAATGGTGGAGACGCAACAGGATACCTTCCGACTGGCTAATCAAGCATCCGCGCATATTTAAAGGCTACATCCACACACTATGATTTCCTCCTCCACAACTTTCATAAGGGTTTGTTGTGGTTACTCCGCGCCTAATAAACGCGGTTTTTTTACACCTGAAAGATGGCTATGAGCTTTGAACTCAAAGACTTTCGCAATGGTACTGGATAAATTGAAGATGAGGGAATGACATTATGGAAGTTTTCAGAGTTGGCATTAGAAATGCACAAGGCCAGAAACTAATGATTGAAGTCAACAATACCCAATCTTACGCAATGGCTAGGGATTTCGTAATTCGAGAAACTAAGGCACAAGTGTGTCTGGCTTTAGTTAATCCGATAGAACAGACCATCTTTGATGAGCCTGAAAAAATACTGGCCTAAGGCGACATCATGACACTCACCGATTACGCCAGAATCTTCCTCGAAGGCAAGCGTGCATTCGTATCAACACAACATTAAAACATTCAATAGCGCGACACGACATTTAACACGTGTTGAACGCTCGTTGTACAGAGACTCAATAGAGATGTACTACGACACCGAACAGCCGTTGCAATCAACCGACTTTAACAAGCTGTGTAGGCAACTTTTGGCAAATTCAGACGAAGAAAAAGAGGCTTTGAGGTATGTGTTGAGTGAATTTTTCACTTTAACAGGCGATGTTTATACCCATAATTATTGTGATGGACAGATAGAAAAATACAGAACAGCAACCAGCGCAAAAGCTAAGGCTGGATTGGCTTCCGCAGAATCAAAGAAGAAGAAAGTTTTAGAACGAGTAGAGCAAAGAACCAACAAAAAAGAACATGCGCACAACAAATCATCAACAGAAACTAACACGCGTTCAACATCCGTTACTAACCATAAACCATTAACCAATAACCATAAACCAATAACCACATTAAAACCTACCGGCGTTCCTTCGGAACTTTGGGATGACTTCCTTCAAATACGAAAAGAACTAAAAGCCCGTAACACGGAAAGAGCAATCAAATCTTTGGTGACAGAGCTTGAAAAACTGCAAGAGGCTGGACACGACATGACGCAAGTTATTGAGCAATCCATACGCTCAAGCTGGAAGGATGTTTACCCAATAAAAGCTAAAGATAAAGCAAACGGCCATGATTCGAGTAAATGGTGGGAAAGCGACCAAGAGACTTTGGCTATGCAGAAATCACTTGGGCTAAGTTCCATCGGCGGAGAATCATGGAAAGACCTTAGAGGCCGCATACGAATTGAAGTTGAGAGGAGGACACATGGCTAGGGAAAAATTAACTATGGATGCACCAGAAAGACACGGGGCTTGTATGGCTTACGGATGCCCTAACGCTGGCTCTATGTCTCACTCAACAGTGGGGCCAACAAGAGACTGGGTATGCCGCTTCCACTTCTTTGCAGATGCCTTGGCATGGCCGGAAGTCACTCGAAAATTAAGGGTAGAGGGCTTGTTGCCAGATGCCGCCGATGGAGTGAATTTCTAATGAACCATCGCTGGACATCCCAAGAGCGTAAATATCTGCGCGACAACTATCCGACTATAAGCACTCAATTGATAGCGGATAAGCTCGGTATCACCCTTAGAAGCGTCAAAACACAAGCTATAGCTCTATGCCTGAGAAAACTTAAACAGAATGGGGAGTTGCGCCGAGAACGCGGACAAGGGAGGAGAGAGAGGGACGCATCATCAAAGACAGAAAAACTAGCCAAGCAGGGTATTTATACCATGAGCTACTTCGATGGCCGTGAAAGCCCACCACTCCGCAAGCAGCAATTCGGCGGTATTAAATCTGGTTGCAACGGCTTTGATTGATACGCTATGACACCACAAGAAGCCTCAGTTCACGCAAGCATGATGCAATACAAGGGCATGTTCACCGCTTTCCGCATCACTCTGGATGGCCGGATAGTCGAAAGCAAGCACTGGGATAAGCGCGAATACAAGCTCGAAGTCCCTGCCACACCTTACGAGCATAGGGGGAAGAAGTGAGTGAAAACCATGCACTTATTCGCTGGAATCGGGGGAGGGTTACTTGCTGACCTTATTCTCGGACACAGACCAATTATCGCCGTCGAATGGGATAAATACTGCTGCCAAGTCTTGCGAGAACGAGCCGCAGACGGATGGTTCCCAGAGCTGTCAGTGTGGGAAGGCGATGTCAGATTGTTTAATCCATCCGAATACGCCGGACAAGTGGATTGCATCCATGCAGGCTTCCCTTGCCAACCTTTTAGCAACGCCGGCCTTCGTAAAGGCTCGACAGATTCCAGAGGAGACCTATTCGCACAGGTGCTTCGCTGTGTGGAAATCATCAGACCCAAATATATCTTTCTCGAAAATGTACCAGGATTGCTCACAAGCCGATCCCCGACTTGCTTATGTGGCTGGCCTTATAGACGGGGAGGGCTGCATTCGCATTCACAGACAGTCAAAAAAGACAACTTCAACCTTCACGGTAATAGTACAGATGAATATGTCGGTGAAGGCAGCGATATTGAGAGACCAGATAATTTTGATGTTCGGAGGCAAGTATTACAAAGTGGACTCTCCGAAGAAGGAATGGGCGAATCAATGGCAATGGCGTATCAACGGGGATACAGCCAGCGAGTTTCTGATGAAGATATTGCCGTTTTTGATGCTCAAAAAACCGCAAGCAGAATTAGCGATACAGCTTCACAAGTTGAAGTTGAGCCAGCCGATACAGAAGAATGGGACTCGATGCTGGAATCAGCAAGCGAAGGAATCGGCGGCGAAGATGAAAGAGTTGATGCACAAGCTGAACCAGAAGGGGCCAGATGCCCCGAATGCGGCAGAGGGCTGGTACAACCCGACTCCAGACATATTTGGTATATGGACTCGATACAGTGGTCGCTGGCCGCGATGGGGTATGACACGCAATGGCTCTGCATACGTGCATCCGATGTCGGCGCTCCGCATGGGCGCGATAGATGGTTCTGTCTCGCAATTCGCAACACCGAACACGATGGACAGCTTACCGCCGAAGTCAGCCGAAGCGCTGGAACGGGAAGCGACAATCACGCGCCTTGGGCGCAACAAGCCAGCGAACCTACGCGACCAAGTGAGCAACATGCAGAACTGGCCTACTCCGACAGTCAACATGGTATCGGGGGGAGCGAATCACAACAGCCCGCAAGTTCTGGCAGGGAATCACGGCATAAATCTGGCGGGAGCGGTGAAAATGTGGGGAACGCCAACAGCGAACAGTGCGAAGAACATATCACCAGGAATAAATTTTCAGAGCAGATTGAACAAAGGACACCTCGACGGTCAAGTATGGGAAGCGGAGGGAGTTGGTGGCAATCTGAATCCCTTGTGGGTCGCGTGGCTCATGGGGTTCCCAATAGAGTGGGGATGCTTAAAGGCCTCGGCAACGCGCAAGTGCCACTCCAAGCAGCAACAGCATTCACTTTACTTGCAGAACGGATGATGGGTGAATGAAATGCCCCACCTGCCACCGCGAGAAACCTAAATCAAACGCCCAACGCGATAAATGGCACGCTATGTGCCGTGAGATTGGCAACCATGTAGGGCTAACGCCAGGCAAGGTGAAGATGAGCATTAAGGAAGATTACTTCGGGCTAGACGAATGGAGGCTTAACGGCAAGTGGTATCGCGGTGTAAGGCCATCTGAGAGTGCTGGCATGGCCGAATATGCAGACCTGATTACGTTTACCTACCAATGGGCGGCAGAAAATTGCGACATGGTGCTTGACGACGAACGCGAGGCAACATGAACCACACAAGAGAAGCCTTCATTGCATACGGCGTTTATCTGGCAACTCAGCGCCCTAAAGAATGCCACGATGTAACGCAAAGACGCACAGGCCAAATGAGCAAAAATGCTTTTATGAATGAACCCATAGGCGATGTTTACTCCAATGAGGAGAGAAAAGATTTTGAGGCGAGGGATACGCAATGAGCCCTACGAAACCAGAAAAGAAACTATGGGCTGCAATCGCTGAACTTGGCTGTGCGGCTTGCAGACAGGAAGGCATTAAAAATACTCATGTATCAATTCACCACATATCAGGCCGAACTAAAAAAGGCGCACATGCCCATGTACTAGCTTTATGCGCCGGCCATCATCAGGACGGTGCTGGCAGGGATAAGTCCATGATTGCCGTGCATCCTTACAAAGCGCGGTTCGAGGCCGAATATGGCACGCAAGAGCATTTATTCAATTTAACCTTCGAAATTCTAGCCATGCGCGGCTTATGGCCTGATGGGATACCAGTGCCATGAGCGTCCTTGAAGAAACGCTAGCTTTGCATATCCGCGCCGCCAAGCTTCCGGCTCCAGTCCGAGAGCTTGTATTTGCCAAGCCGCGCCGTTGGAGGTTCGACTTTGCATGGCCTGACCACTTGCTTGCTGTAGAAACGGAAGGCGGTACATGGTCTGGCGGCAGGCATACAACAGGCAAGGGATTTGAAGGCGATTGCGACAAATACAACCAAGCCGCATTACTGGGCTGGACAGTCTTACGCTTCACCGGAAAGCACGTTAAGTCTGGCGAGGCGATAAGTTTAATCGAGGCTTACTACACCAACAAGATTAAGGATATGCAGAATGTTTAATATGAACAAAAGAAAGTGTCATTGTGCCGCAAGGAATGTCGCGTGAAGAAAAAAGAGCATTTATCACGGGCAATGCTAAAGCCTTACGCAAACAACGCAAAGATGTATCAATGCAGCCGACGAAGTAAAAACATGATGAACAAGGAGTTTAACCATGGACAAGTTTAGAGTAGGGCAGAAGGTGCGGATTATCAAAGTACACAGAGCAACTGAATGGCTCGGCACCATCACAACGATAATCCAACCAAAACGCCGCCTTCCATTTCACGAAGGTTATATTGATGCTTACACAGTGGACATAGCCCCGCCAGTTGGTTATTTGACGTTTAGTGTGCCAGAAGATTGTCTTGAACCCGTTTATGACGGCGACCAAAAATCATCATGGTCTGAATCCGCATGGAAGCCAAAAGATGTATCAGTGCCACGCAAAGACGCTCAACCTAATGAACAAGAAAGGGTTTAAGCCATGAGCATTCGATTTACCGAACACCTGCGCCAGAAAGGGATACAAGCCGTACTGGCTGATATTAAATCTACCCCACTATTCAGGCATTACTGGTATTGGGTGCTTTAACTTTAAGGAGATTTGAAATGAACGAATTTTGGTTGTGGTTTTGGAGGCCGATAGCTGAAACATTGGGAGCAATTCTGCTGCTGATTATTCTAGGTATAGGTTTCATGGCGATTATTGCTTATAGCGATTGGAAATACAAAAGAAACAAGCAAAAACAAAAGCAAAGTAACGGTCATTAGCGCACTGCATTTTAGTGAAATTGATACATAACGGAGGATGACATGGATTTAAAAGCTATGTTTGAGAAATATGATGATGAATTTTTGAAGTTTAGTAACGTGGTTACACCCAAACATGAGCGCCCTGATATGTGCGCGTTTATTATGTTAGCAGAATTAGAATCAGAAAATCATCGAGATATGGTAAGTGCAGCAGAACACGATGAAATTTATCTATCTCCAGACCCAGAGCTAGTGGCAAAAATTATCACAGAAGAACAAGTTGCTGACTTGGTGCGATGTGGCGTTAGGTTTGACGAAGAAACCAACAGTTTTTGTATGTTCACATGAAGATGCCGCACCATAGCTTAGCTTCATTAACCGAATAGCCCAGAGGACACATGGAAAAACTAGCCAGAATGACAACCGCTATTAGTGGTTATAAAGAAAAGGTAGATGGTTACTCATTCGGCGGCCTTTCCGGTGAAGACTTAGCCCATGCCCTCGGCAAACTCAGGAACGACTATGCACCCAGCCATTTAATGCGATTTAAATACTGCCACGATCCGCGCGAAGGCCGGAGACTACTTGCCTTTATCGCTGGCGCCATCATGACAAGCTGCAACGTACCGGAAAGCATGAATAAGGACATGGCTATGCTGGTGATGGAAACCTACGTAATCCCCAACCACTGCGTTGTTTGCCAAGGCAAGGGTGAGATGATGGCCGGTGAGCTTAAAATCGTTTGTAGAGCCTGCAATGGGGCAGGAATAGCCGATAAAACAGACTTGTTCATGGCACAAGCCCTGCATATCAGCAAAATCCAGTGGCAGAACAAGTACGAAAGGGAGTTCAACAGCATTATGAGCATCGTTGCAGACTGGGAACATCGAGGCCGGGCGGCTATTTTTGAGGCATTACTATGGGAGTGAAAATATGACAATAGGCGATTATTTCCGTGAGCTAAGGATAAAGCATAGAATGGATGCGTTGTACTCAGAACTTAAAATTGAGCAGCCAACTACTAAAGACAAAAATACTTGGAGCAAGCCATCACAGCAAGAGGGTGAGGCTGTACCCTTTGGATATATTCGAGAAGATAACTTTCTGCTCGGAGACATTATTGCATCTCAAACACTTACTAGGGATAAGGTTGAGGCTGATGATGTGCCGCTATTCACACGCTCTCAACCATCAATAACGCGAGAACGAATTATTGAACTGATGCGCGAAGTTGATAATAGCCCACAGCCACTATCAGTTGATGCATGGTTTGGCGAAATAGCCGACTACATCCTAGCCGAACTCAACCAGCCACAGGAGCCGAAATTATGATAACGCGGGAGAGGATTGATTTGCGCAAAATAGACCACGCCATTAAGGATGCGATTATCGGCGTACTGCATCAGCAAGATGGCTTTCTCGACAATGAGCCAGTAATTCATAAAGCAACAGAATCTATAGAAGCGATAGCAGGCGCAATACCACGTTACCAAAGCGATTCTAATTTTCATGCCAGAGTAAACATGCTGGCTTACGCAGTAATAAATTCGCTGCAAAAACTGTTAGCCGAACTCTCTCAGGCTGATAGTGCTTGGATAAATGTTAAGGATAGGTTGCCGCAAACCCAAAAGATGATTCTGTGTTATATGCCGCTTTCCTATAACGGGTCTAATGGGATTCATTATGGCTGGTTAAATTTTGAGCCAAACGGAAACCCGCCAGTATTTAGAGAACATTCTCCTAATGCCTATGCCCACAGAATGGAAGATGAAATGTATACGGGGATTAAAAACTCACAAGTAACCCACTGGATGCCACTCCCTAAACCACCAGCTATTAAGGAGTGATAGATGGGGCAAGCTAAATTACGCGGCACGTTTGAACAACGCAAGGCGCAAGCGGAGGCGAAAGCTAAAGAATTGGCTATCAAAAATGCTGAATTACATAGAACACTTTATCAACGTAGGGGCAAATCTCAATTGTTGCCACTAATGTTAGCAATGGCTGTGGCTGCTAACCCAACCATTCAGACAACATGAAAATTTATTTTCAGGTAGTGTCTCAGTTTGAATTTTCTAAGTCTTGAATTTGGCTGGGTAAATGTTATCATCCAGCCATGCATAATCGCTCAAGCAGAAAAGACTTAAATCAAAACGCCGCTTTTGTAGTGGCACAAGCTACTGGAGAAGCCAAACCACTAGCAAAGCCTGAAAAAAACAAAGCTGCTCAAGAATTGGGGCGACTTGGGGGATTAAAGGGCGGCAAAGCCAGAGCGGAGAAGTTAACGCCCGCAAGAAGAAAAGAAATAGCTGAGATACTGGTTAACCCAGAAAGATGGCACTCACACGGCAGGGGTATTGGGTTAACGGAATTAACAAGTGATGAAATTAAATTAAAGATTAACAATTTTGGTGATGACGATGATTTAAACAAACATATTCGTTCTTATTACGAATTAGTGTTAGATTATTGTGGAAAATTAGGAGCAAATAACTTTGATTCAACTGTTATACATTCTGCTCGTGGACTTAGGAGATATTAATTATGCCAACTAAAAAAGAGTTTGAAGATGTTTTGCGTGAATTGCAAAAGATCGCAGACAAAGATGCTGTGTTGGGAGATTCTTTCCTAGTTGAGAAGATTCTTGATGAGAAAATCAACGAATCTGAAGACGAAATGAGTATAAAAATCCCTTATGTAAATACCAACCCTATTTCTGGAGTTGAATGGGTGTGAATTAACAATCAGTAGGCATTATTGGGGCTAAGCCCCTATTTTTTTGTTGACATTGCTTAACCGCTCAAGCATAATTCATTATGAACTGAATGCTTGAGGGGTAAGAAATGAACAGGTTAAGTTTAGAAAAGCGCGTACAAATACTAGCTCTGCTGGTTGAAGGCAATAGCATGCGCTCAATCACTCGCTGTTTGGAGCTTGGAAGAAATAGCTAACTTATTGAATTAAAACAACTCTGTTTTAATACTCTTTACTTTTCGAGACTTAACCACATATAATTGTAACTAATTGTTATACCGCCTAGCGTAATGTTAGGCACACTCAAAGGATGGTTCATCATGAAAAACATTATAATTCGAGTCAAGATAGTTATAGAACGAGATAGTGTTGGGTATCATGCATACTGCCCAGATTTACGGGGATTGCATGTTGATGGAACTAGCGAAGACGATGCTTTAAGCAATGCTAAAGACGCAGTGAGAGCTTATGTTACTTCTTTAGTTAAGCATGGAGACCCAATTCCTGTTTCAATCAATGGGAAAGTAGGGCTCAAAGATATTTGGCATTCAATCTTTCCTTCTAGATCGTCTATTGAACATTACGAAGATTTAGCCCTCGCTGCTTGAGTTTTCATCCTAATATTTGGAATCAGCTCAAGAGCATTACTGCTGACGAGATAATTAGCGCACTGAAAAAAGATGGTTGGGAGCAAGACGTAACAATTGGTGCGGTGCAGGCTTTTCGTAAAGGAAATAAACGCGTAACGATTCACTATCATCCCAAAAAAACTTATGGGGTCAGGCTACTAAATGACCTATTGGATGATATTGGATGGAGTGTAGATGATTTAAAGAGGCTAAAATTGGTGAAAAAATAACCTGCTTCGGCGGGTTTTTTATTACACTATCGCTCAATGATTGAACACCACTACGTTGCAAATTATTTTAATTCAAACTGAGACACTACCTATTTTCAAAAACTATTGACTAACCCCAGTAATGCGAGTATTTTCCCAAATAGTGCCCCAAGTCACGTCCAAAGCAAACGTAAAGATCAGTCTAATTGCTGGGCTTTTTGCATTTTAGTACCTAGCTCAAAAGGTTAGGCATCGCCCTGTTACCCGGTCAAAGTCTGGGCAACATGCAATTCCAGCCTAGCTAACTGGATACCGCAAGTAGTCTGAGTCGCTACTGGGCAAAAGCCTCTTGTATCAAGACACATGATGATTAACTGTAGCGTCGGGATAAAATCTCGGCGGCGTTGAGTTCAAATACACAAAAGCCCGCGAACTAAAGTTAGTCATCATCCGTGTTGGTGCAATGCGGATTATCGGATGACCGTCGCCCAAGCAGCAACTTGGGATTGAACGGCACATCGAGCTGGGGAGTTATCACACAAAGCCGAAAGGCCGGATGACGTAAGCTTGGCAACCCTACGCAGATGCTTTTGTGTACACACTGGCGCACCAACAACCTAATTCCAACCAATGCATCTGCGGATGCAGAAAGGCATAAAATGAAAATAGAATACAAAATACGCATCGTAACTCGCTATGTTGTAACGCGATATGACGAATCAGATGGTGGCAGAACCGGTTCTTGTATCACTCAAGGTGAATATGATAACGCTGATTTGGCTTATGAAGTGGCCTATGCCCTTGCTAAAGAGCAATCGAGATTGCTTGGTTTAGCGCCTGGCGATGAAACGGTTATTTTTCCTGAGCCAATAAATCAAGACGTACAGATTGGTGGGCTGGCTGCGCCGGTATGAAAGAACTCTCCCTTCGCCCTTATAATGGCAGGCTTTTTGTAGCCAAGTCCAGAAATGACTACGAGAAAGGCCACCGCAAGCTATTCAAGACCGCCGATGTGCTGAGTTGCGCCCAAGAAGGCAGATGTCGCTACGGCGAAGGCAAAGACGGCAAGTGGACATATCTCATTTATGCCGAGAAACCACATACACTTGCCCACGAACTGTCGCATGTAATCTTTCATGTATTCGAGCGTTGCGGTATTGACCCAACAGAAGGCAGAGAAGAACCATTTTGTTACATGCTCAGTCAGTTAATGCTGGAAGCGCCATAACCAAATCGGCACGATATAACTCACATCCACTTAACGAATGAACAATAATGCTTTTAACTCGGCTCTCAACTCCTGGGCTAACATCAAGCAACCCAAGGATAGCGGAATGAGTAAAAATTACCCAGAAAAGCTCACCATAGACCAGTATGTTGCTGACCTAA
>ERZ1292629.4063-Hain-H43-01um-R1-4063-length-10908-cov-5_pt1 | contig 10908 bp, 12 predicted proteins | sample MGYA00564399_ERZ1292629 | MGnify/ENA primary metagenome ERZ1292629 (study PRJEB36523, sample SAMEA6512636) | groundwater metagenome | collected 2019-01-08 | study: AquaDiva: Metagenomics assemblies of 32 groundwater samples | reverse complement strand
ATCAAGAAATACGGTATTATTGCTTTATAGTTATGAAGACATACACAATGAGAATCATTGAAGGAGCCCTGACTGACGAACAAATTAATTTCTTAGATAACTAATTATGGCGGTAAAAATTACATACTTTGTTCATGGAACAACTACAGATAACGAGAGGAATATATCCTCCGGATGGTCTGATGCGGGGTTATCAGAACCGGGCAGAAAACAATCTTTAGAGTTAAAAGAGCAAACCAAGAATAAGAGCTTTGACGTAGTATTCTGTTCCGACTTAAAAAGGGCGCTTGAATCCGCAAAACTGACTTGGGAGGGGATTGTGCCGATCATTACGGACCAAAGATTGCGCGAGTGTAATTACGGTAATTATAACGGTAAGCCGTCATCGGTAGTTGAGCCGATGCAGGAGAATATGGTCTGGGATAAATTTCCCAACGGTGAAAGCTACGAAGATGTTAAAGCCCGAATCGCGGATTTCTTGGAATTCCTTAAGCAAAATCATGATGGCAAATCGGTTGCTATCGTGGCCCACAAAGCTCCCCAGCTTGCGTTAGAAATTTTGTTAAAAGGGAAAACCTGGGAACAAGCGTTTGCCGAGGACTGGCGAAAAACCCACGCCTGGAAACCCGGCTGGGAGTATATATTAGAATAATGTCATACTATAACCAGCTGTTTTATACATCAAGTTTATCTGAACATTTCGTGGTATGATCTTCGGATGGAAGAGTAATGCCGCATTGTTAATTTAGGGCGTGGTATAATTTTTATTATGGAAAAAATACCACCAAAAGTAGAAACACCGTCTTTTGAAAGATTGGAATTGGAACCGGAAGGGATAGGTTCTTTGGAGTTCATGGGCATGAAAGTAAGATATGTGCTTGACGACCCCGAAGAACCCAACGGAACGGGACCTTCCAAGCCGGCCTTCTTCATGTTTACCCAAGATTACGGTTACGGAGCAACCACAGAAGATACGCTATCGGTCTGGATATGGGAAGGCGTACCCAAAAAATTCAAAGAAATACTGCTTTATCATGAACTCATGGAAGGATACTACTCACAATTAGGAGTAGAGCATCCCCGAAGCCATGAGTTGGCTAAAAAATCCCACCTGGCATACGCTAAACAATTTTTATCTGCCGAAGACCTGAACGAATTTCTGGAATGGCAATCCCAATTGCCCGAAGGGGGGACATTCTAGCGCATTTAACGTGGCTTTTTCTTTTCATAATAAAACCCCGCTATGGCGGGGTGTGTTAGTCAGAATTTTTTGTTGGTGTCCGTTTTGTCTCGCTAAGCCAGAGCAGGCCCAATATCATGGAGTAAAACCACAGAAAAAAGAGCATGGTTCCGTATTCGGAGTTGATGAATTCCGGAGAATTGGGTTTGTGGTTGAGCCAACCGTTTATCGCATACACGAATCCGGGGCCGACAACCGCCAGCGAACCATTCATTTTGATAATTCTGGAAATTTTCTGTTCTGCTATTGTCGCTTCGTTAAGAATGAACATAAGACCCATCCAAAAGAACACAAACGGGACAGACCCGAACACAACAGAGGCGACAAGAGAGCCGCAAAGGACTGCCAAAGATGACCATCTTACGATATCCAATTTCGTCAAAACAACTCCTTGATGGTTTAAATGAACTTTGAGAATTTAACGCCAAATCAACCCGGAGTCAATAGCCGATTAATTTGACACTTCTGTTACATTTAGCGATATTTAGTTTTGTTCCTTTTGAGTTCTCTTTTGCGGAGGGAGGTCATGACCAAGTTGTTGATGATGTTCGGATTATTTATTTTTATTATCCTTATCCTCCTGCTGGCGGGTTTTCTGTCTTTGCATAGCGACCCGGAATCTCCCTACGACGAAAAAAATAAAGACAAGCGATAAGAGCCGGCAAACAGCCGGTTTTTAAAAACTTTTAAAGAACGGTTGTAGTTTGGGGTAATAAGGAATATATTCGAAACATATTCTTTTACAAAAGGGGTTGGCTATGAAACTGCGTAAACAGACGCTTATTGCCCTGCCCCTGTTGGCCCTGCTTGGAATTGAGCCAATAGCCGCGCAAAAGGCGGGCCAGACCTACAGCGGTCGGGCCGATGACAGTTCCGCTGTCCGCTGGGCAATACCGGAGGATTTTGACGGTTCTCTGGTGTTTTGTCGGGGATACTACCGGCAGAATCGCACCGAAGAAGGGAGCTGGGGCTGGTTCGTTGACTACCCCGGAGCTGATTACAATCTTCTTATCCGGATAGGCGAATTGACAAAAACTCGGGTCCGGCTGAATTCCCAAGGCAAACCTATCCATGTGGTTGTGCATTTGGACAGCCCTCTTGTTTTTAAGTGCCCTATAATTTTTTTATCGGAAGTCGGGACGCTCAAATTTTCCGATAGCGAGGTCAAAAATCTCCGCAACTATTTTAAAAAGGGCGGATTTCTCTGGGCAGACGATTTTTGGGGTTCGGAGAGCTGGAATCAATGGGAACAGCAAATCCGTCGAGTATTGCCGTCAGACACTTACCCGATGATAGACATTCCCGCAACCCACCCCATAAGGAACGAACTTTTCAGCATTAAAGACATTCCCCAGGTGCCAAACATACTTTTCTGGTATAGACAATCCGGGCAAACTTCAGAATTTGGAAAGGATAGTCGAGAAGTCCACTTCAGGGGAATACGGGACCAGACCGGGAAGCTTATAGCCGTAATGACCCACAATACTGATATCGGAGAAACAATGGAAATGGAAGGATCTGATATAAATGGAAAGTTTTTTTATAAATTTTCCCCGGCGGGATACGGTATCGCGATAAACATTTTCTTATATGCCCTGACGCACTGAAAAGTCGGGGCTTTTGATTTTAGAACTCCACCGTATTCACCCCTCCGCGAGTGTCCGCTTCTATGAGTTTATAATTCCTACCGTCATCAACGACAAGCCAGTCCTCGTCTTTATACCACGTGGCTTTAACTATAGGCCTCGCTATGCGGATGATGCGTTCTTTTTCTCCCGCTTTCCTTAACGGTTGGTAGTTCGTGTCATTGAACCAGATGACCCAAAGCTCTCTTCCTGACCAGTAGGCGAGTTTATTATCGTCTTGAGAAAGCGAAAACCCTTTTACGTTTACGGCCAATTGTTCTGGTTTGTTTTCCGGGCCGTTATTTTTGTATAAAATATTACTCTTTAAATAATACGGCTCGGGGTTCGGTGTTGCCGAAGGCGAGGGACTGGGAGTTATTTTGGGAGCCGGTTGAGGATAAAGGATCTCTTCCAACTCCGCTTCAAGCGCCTCTTTTTCCTCTCCCGCGACGGGGAACAGGATTATTTTGGAAAATTCGTTTACCAAACCTTCTTCGATAACGAACCTCTTTTCCCACGAAGAATACTGGTCGTCCCGCGCGAGACGGACGGAATATTCCCCAGGCAAAAGGCCGTTGATGGTTTTGGAGTTTCCGAGGAAAGAAGTGTTGCCCGCCAGCTTATCGTCCAAATATACTTTGGCGCCGACATTGGCTTTGACGTGAACTGAACCCGTACGGCTAAACCTCCTCTCGGAGAAGTTATATTTGTATCCCTGCGCGTAGAGAACTACGACATAGCTTACAAACAAAAAAATGGCTACCGCTGTATAGAATATCGTCCTCTTGGTGCGTTTGGTCATAAGTAGATTTACCCTGTTGATTTTAGCATAAAATAAGATTAGATTAAAGCATCATAAAGCAGGCCGGCAAGTTATAACTGGCAACGAGGATGAACAAAAATTTATTTTTGATTCATCCGAGAGAACCAGTTATATGTAATCATATAATATGAAAAAGATCGGAATTGATTTAGGCACAACCAACACCGTAGTATTCCTTCCCAAGAAAGGGATTATTCTCAACGAGCCGTCTGTGGTGGCGATTTCTATTCTCGACAACAAGATACTTTCTGTCGGCAATCTGGCCAAGGAAATGATAGGCCGGACGCCCGACAGCATTGTCGTTTCCCGCCCGATGGTGGACGGTGCGATTGCCGACTACCGCGTTACCGGAGCGATGCTTAAGTATTTCATTAAAAAGGCGGGCGGATTTTTGAGTTTCGTTAAGCCGGAGGTTTTAATATCCGTTCCAGCCGGAGTCACCTCGACAGAAAGAAGAGCCGTGATCGAGGCCGCCCTTAATGCCGGAGCCAAAGCCGTCTATTTGGTTAAAGAACCGGTTCTTGCCGCAATCGGCGCCAAGATACCCATTAACAGCCCGTCGGGAAACATGATATTGAACATCGGCGGAGGCACAACCGAGATAGCCGTCATCTCTCTGGGGGGAATAGTGAGCTGGGAGTCGGTCCGCATCGGAGGCAACAAACTCGATCTGGCCATCGTGGAATACATCAAGAAAAAACATGGCCTGGCGATAGGTGAAAGGACAGCTGAGTTGATAAAAATATCCATCGGCACGGCCATGAAAGAGGCCAATGAAGAAAAAATAAACATCCGTGGCCGCGACCTTGCTTCTGGTTTTCCAAAAACCATCGAAGTAACCTCCAACGAAGTGACCGAGGCCATCACCGAACATTTAAGGGAGATCGTTCAGATAATTAAGAGCGTCCTTGAAAGGACGCCGCCGGAACTCTGCTCCGATATTATGGATAAAGGAATCCACATCTCCGGCGGAGGGGCCTTGCTCAAAAATATAGACAAGCTCATCACCAAGGTCACCGGAGTGCCGGCTCAGATAGCCGACGACCCTCTTTTCTGCGTCGCCCGCGGCACCGGCATAGTTCTTGAGAACCTCGACGTCTACAAGCGGAATGTGCTGGCCAAAAGATAGTTGACACCGAATAGCAAATTGTTAACCTTAAGAAAACATGACTTTCAAACCCAAACAACTCGACCCAAAGTCGGTTAAAGTTTTCAGCGAAACCGAGGTTGGAACTTTGCTTGAAGACATTGACTCAAAGATAGACCTTATACTCGAAGGCCAAAACTTTATACAAAATGACATCAAGACCATTAAGAACAGCCATCAGAACCTGAACAGCCGCGTAGACCGGACCGAGATCCGACTGGACGTCATCGAGGCCAAATAAATTGCTCTGCTACTCCTCATCCAGCCCGAATAGGGCTTTTTGTTTTCTATAAAAATGCTATAAGTTCTATATGCGTATCGCACTCGTTCATGACTGGCTCAACAACCTCGGCGGGGCCGAGCGTGTGCTCATAGAACTCCATAAGACATTTCCCGACGCGCCAATATATGCCCTTTTTTACAACAAAAAATTCGTCCGCGAACATCTGCCTAACGCGAACATAATTCCCAGCGGGTTGCAAAAATTCCCGTTCATTACAAAAACATATCCCATTTTACTTCCTCTGATGCCGAGCGTCGTAGAATCATTCGACATGTCCGACTACGATGTCGTTATCTCCTCTTCGGTCATATTCTCAAAAGGACTGGTATTAAAGCCAAAAACAAAACACATCTGCTATTGCTATAGTCCGACCAGGTTCCTATGGGACAGGCACACCGAATACGAACACAGTTCATGGCCTGCAAAAATCGCCCAGCACCTCCTGCGCGTCTGGGACCGGCAGGCCTCCGACAGGGTGGACCAGTTTGTGGCCATATCGGAAAACGTGAAAGACAGGATACAAAAATACTACCGCAGGGATTCCAAAATAATCTACCCTCCGGTATCTCTAACGACACGGGGTGTCGTTAGCCCCAAAACTGTGGATAAGTCGGGATACTATTTGATAGTGAGCCGCTTATTTCCTTATAAAAATATAGACATCGCGATAGAAGCATTCAATAAGCTTGGATACGAGCTGGTGATAGTGGGGGACGGGCCGGATATGGTTCGTTTGAAAAAGATGGCCGGAAAGAATATCAAACTTGTCGGATATAAGACCGACAAAGAGGTGGCCGAGTATTACAGGAATTGCAAAGCGTTCATAATGCCGCAGGAAGAGGACTTCGGATTGACGCCTTTGGAGGCGATGAGCTTTGGCAAGCCGGTGCTGGCCTTAAGAAAAGGCGGGGCGTTGGAAACAATAACCGAAGGCCTCCATGGGGAGTTCTTTGACGACCCGATACCGGAGGCCTTAGCCGACGGCGTCCGCCGATTGAATGAAAATTACCCCTCATACAAGCGAATGGAAATTCTCTATCAGGCCCAAAAATTCTCAAGGGACAGATTCAAAAGAGAGATAATGGAGCTATTGGTGTAAATAAAAAGAGAGCTGGTCAGGCTCTCTTGTCCGCCGGCTGGCGGATATTTAAACTTACGACCGATTTGAGTTTATATCATCGTCACTTGGTGATCCACCAAACGTCGGTAGGACGGGCACGTCCGATAGAGATCGGGGTGCGTCCCTTCACCAACGACTCGCCCTTCGTCCATCACGATGATGCGGTTGGCGTACCGAATGGTCGAGAAGCGATGAGCGATGATGATGGTCGTCCGGCCCCGTGACGCTTCGTTGATGGCGTCGCGGATCTCCGCCTCGACTGCGGCATCCAGTGAACTGGTCGCTTCGTCGAAGATTAGAATAGCCGGATCCTTGATGAGCGCCCGGGCTATGCCGACGCGCTGGCGTTCTCCGCCGGACAGCTTTATCCCGCGCTCGCCGATCAGGGTATCGAACCCCTTTTCAAGCTTGTGCGAGAACCGGCTGATCTGGGCGATCTTTGCAATCCGTTCCAACTCCTCTTCGGTCACGTCTTTGGCTTTCCCGTTGAGACCGTAGAGAATGTTGTAGCGGATGCTCTGATCGAACAGAGGCACAACCTGCTCCACCACGCCCACCTTGGAACGGTAGTCGTGAAGGTCGACAACCCTGAGATCTTGGCCGTCGATAAGGACTTGCCCCGATATCGGATCACTGGCACGCACCAGTAAGCTGGCAAGTGTGGTTTTTCCGGAACCGGATTCGCCGACAATGGCCACCGTCTCACCTGGCGCTACCTTGAATGATACGTCCTGAAGCGCTGGCTTGCTAGATTTCTCAGGTTTGTGACCATCTGCCTCATCTTCGTCCGGCGAGATCGGCATACGGTTGTTGTAGGCGAAGGAAAGATTCCTCACCTCGATGTGACCCCGAACGGGGTTGAGCACAACCGGGTTCGGAACAACTTTCACGTCCGATTCCATAGTCAGGAATTCGCAGTACCTTTTGATAGAGGTCCACATCCTGATGATCTGGCGCTGTAAGTGTCCAATGTTCCACAGGCCGTCCAGCGCGTTTCCAGACCAAGCCCAGAAGACCACAATGGTGCCGACGGTGTAGCGTTTGTTGTAGACGTAGTAAGCGCCGACAGCCATTATCACTACCCTCGCCAGAATAACAATCATGGAGCGAAGGTAGGCGAGAATAAGAAATCGTCGCCACACAGGTCTTGCAAACGTGACCGTCTCGGCGTATTTCGCATCAGCTTCTTCTCGCGCCTTTTTTTCTTGCGCGTTTACCAGCACGTGGCCGATGTGTTGGATGATCTCGTTCCTGAATCTCGACTCCTGATTCCACATCTTCTCGAGCTTCTTCAGGTCGTCCTTGAAGGTGTAGTTCATCCAGAGAGTCAGCGAAATGAACAGCGCCATAGCAACCAGAACGATTGAACCCATCGCCAAACTCAACCAGCACATTGCGAACGCCATGATAATCGCTCGTGAAGCGGTGGGCACAATCTCGTAGACCAGCATATTCACCAGTGAGGTGAGCGAGTGCTGGCCTCGATTGATAATGCTCTGCTTCAGGCCCGAATTGAGCGTGTTGTGCTGACCGACCGAGAGCGCCGTCATCCTGAACATCGTCTGGTCGCTCGCAGCTTCGTCGATATCAAAATCGACCTTATTCACTTCGTAGTTTTCACGCCCAAACGAGAGCATGTGGCCCAAAAGCATGACGCCTCCGGCCAATGCAATGAGCCAGTAGGTCTGACTCATGATTTCCTTAGGATACTCGTTTTTGAGTATTGCCGGCCCAAGGTTATCAATGATGACACCCTGAATGTAGGGACTCACCAGTGACAGCGCCTGTCCCAGTGCGATGAGCACTAAAACAAGCGCCATACGCCATTTCAGGGGGCCGAAAATAGCCCACGCCTGCTCGAAAAACGCTTTTCGAAATGACATTGCTGCCTCCTCCTTAGCACCCCGCGGGGTGCGATGATATTTAATAGTAAAAGAACCGTTTCACTATTATACCATAAAGTTAAATTTATTCAAGACATTCAAAATTGCGTAAAATAGCCATTTTTAGTAAAATAAACCGGTGAATATCAGTGTTGTTACCATCAACTACAACAGTTCGGAGAACACGATAAAACTTTTGGAGTCCCTCAAAAACCAGACCGACAAAAATTTTAATGTTTTGGTCATTGATAATAACTCCGGTCCGGACCAGAAAGCAATATTAAAGAACTACCGGACAGAAGAAACTAATATCGTATTTATCGAAAACGAACATAACCTGGGTTTTTCCGGAGGCAACAATGTCGGGATCAAGAAAGCCCTTGCAGATGGCGCTGACTGGATTCTCCTGCTCAATAACGATACTTGGGTAGAAAGTGACTTTATCCATCGTCTAAAGACAAATTTAGAAGGCAAGGAGGGGATAATGGGGTTGGCCATAGACGAAGGGGGCAGAACCGTTTACGCCGGTAAAATTGAATGGCTAAAACCCACACTTATCCACATAACGACACGGGGTGTCGTTAGTCCACAGGCATATGCTATCGGGGGGGCGATGGCGGTGCATAAGAACGTATTTGAAAAAATAGGGTTCTTGGACGAGAGATATTTTCTTTATTTTGAGGATGCCGATTACAGCATAAGGGCCCAAAAGGCGAGCATTCCCGTGGAGTTTTTGCCTGAAGTTCAGGTCCGCCATTCTGTCTCGGCGTCAACCAAAAAACTCGGCTCGCCTCTCATTCTGCGCTACCACTACCGCAATGCTTTGTATTTCAATTTGAAACACGGGCCATGGTATATCAAACTGCTTGTCTTGCCCTGGAGCTGGTTTGTGGCTGTAAAACAGATACTTAAGCTGACAGCGGGAAGAAACGCCAAAGAGTCAGAAGCAATATTGGCCGGGGTCGTAGATTTTTATAAAAACAATTACGGAAAACTTCATGTATAAGATAGGCATAGAATGCGAGGAGCTGGAAAAAGGCGGTGGATGGGGAATTGGCCGCATTGTTTCAAAACTTCTTGAGGAAATTTCCCACCATCCAGAATTAGGAAAAGAGTTCCGGTTTATTTTATTTTTCAAAAACCGCATTCCTGCTCTGTCATACCTAAACGCGCCGATATTTAAAAAAAGAGTTGTGGCCCCGTTTTTCAAAGGCCGTTTATTTCCGGTTTATTATCTTTTTCTCTTGCCTCTACGTCTCTGGTTCGAACAGCCGGATCTCATGTTTTGGCCGGCCTATATGCTGCCGTTTTTTACCTTTACACGATCGCTTTCTCTTATGACCGAGGATGTTTATCATGAAGCATTTAACGGCAAGCTCCCATTCAAATACAGATTTTTTTATATGATTTTCGGAACATACTCGGCAAAACATGCAACCAAGCTTATGGCAATATCAGAGACATCGAAGAAAAATATGGCAAAACTTTATAAAATCGACCCGGATCGAATATTTGTAAACCATTTGGGAGTGGATTTAAAATACGATCGTATTGTAAATCAAACCGGAAATTTACCGTATATTTTGTACATAGGTCAGGCATTCCCAAGGAGACATTTGAAAGAAACGATTTTAGCGTTTGAAAAACTCGTCACAGAACATTCCAACATTCTTGAGAATGTTGGAATGTCAGAATTAAAGTTGATTGCTATAGGGCCGGACAAGTATCCCGAGCTAATTATTGATTCGCTGGCATCAAAAGTAAACGGGCGGCTAGGTCGAGAAGCAGTGATTCATAAAAATTACGTTGAAGATAGCGAGCTTGCCAAACTATACGCCGGAGCAAAAGCTTTGGTATATGTATCCGACAGAGAAGCATTTGGTCTGCCTCCAATGGAAGCACTCTCGTTTGGAGTTCCGCCTGTTATCGCCGATAATGAATTAGGCCGCGAACTTTTCGGGGAATACGCATTTTACGTTAAAAATCCTGACCCGGACGGAATTGCCAACGGTATCAGCCAGGCATTAACCGATTCCAATAAAATTCAGAAAATAAAGAATTCCGGACCGGAATTCGTGAAGAAATATAATTGGAAAAATTTCACCGATAAATTCTTAGAAAATGTTAAAGACATCTAAACTAAATTTAGTTTTTATCGTCGAGCTTTTTTTGTTTGCCCTGATAATTACCGGGGTCATACCCAGGGAGACGGCGCTTTATCTTGCCGCGGGATTGGCGGCGTATGTTCTCCTGGCATCCTTAGAAGATGCATCTGTTTTATTTATAAGATCCATACCCTTATTTCTGGCCCTCCCTCTCACAACTAATTTTGACAACTTCAACACTTGGCGGATTATTTCGAGTATTATTTTTTTGAAGTGGTGGCTCTCGTCCAGGTGGCTGCCCGACTTTCGCTTCAATAAATATACAACGCCTCTTTATCTGCTCTTGGCTCTGGCTTTGCTCTCCATAATTCCGGCGGCGGACAAGATACTTGCCGTCAAACGCATTATTTATTTCGCAAATCTTTCTCTTGTCGGAATTGTGCTCTTTGATCTGGCCCGTAAAAACGACGTGGCAAAGAGATTTATAAAAAATTTATCGGTGCCGGTAATAATAGTGACTATAGTTGGACTTATACAGCTTGCATCAACTTACTTCATCGACATCTACCAGTTCATGCGCATCTGGGGAGAGGGGATACAATGCCGCCAGTTCGGGAACGAATGGTGCGGTATCGCCGTAGAACTCGGGAATACCTGGTTCGCGTATTACGGGGAGCAGTTG
>ERZ1292629.4062-Hain-H43-01um-R1-4062-length-10910-cov-6_pt1 | contig 10910 bp, 15 predicted proteins | sample MGYA00564399_ERZ1292629 | MGnify/ENA primary metagenome ERZ1292629 (study PRJEB36523, sample SAMEA6512636) | groundwater metagenome | collected 2019-01-08 | study: AquaDiva: Metagenomics assemblies of 32 groundwater samples | reverse complement strand
TCCTGAAAACCGGAGTGTCGCAAGGCACCGTGAGTTCGAATCTCACCGCCTCCGCAACCGGTGTTTTGCTTTAAGTACTCAAAATTAGTATAATTATACCAATGGATCCTAATGAAAAACTAGAGTGGACTGCTTTGGAATATGAAGAAAAAGAACGGGGCAACGATTGGTTCTGGGCGCTTGGCGTTATCGTGGTGGCAAGTTCGGTAACTTCCTTTATTTACGGTAATTATTTTTTTGGGCTACTTTTAATCATCGGCGGAATATTACTTGGAATTTTTGCCGTTAAAAAACCGGACTTGGTTTTTTACGAACTGAACGAAAAAGGGTTGAAAATCAAAAACCGACTTTTCCCTTACAAAAATATAAAATCTTTTTGGGTAAAAAAGGACGGGGAGAATCCTTTGCTTTTTATAAAATCGGAAAGATTGTTTATGCCGATAATTTCCATGCCTGTAAAACAAGACCAGGCGGAAAAAATAAAGAATTTCATGGTCAAGGGAAACGTTCCCGAAGAAGAAATGAAGGAACATGTATCGGAAAAGATTATGGATTCTTTGGGTTTCTAAATTGAAATGGCCCTATAGTTCAACGGATAGAACACAAGATTGCGGATCTTGTAATCCAAGTTCGATTCTTGGTGGGGTCACAAAATTAAAATTTTCAATCCTCATTCTCCACTATCAGGAAGATATGACTTTTGAAGAAGTAGGCAAAGTTTTGGACAAACCGTTAAACACCGTCAAAAGCCACCATCGTCGGGCCATCATCAAATTGAGAGAAATGCTCGATTAATATACGGAAATAAAAGATTTTTCCCCGGGATTCGTGTAAATATGATATAGTTATCGGATATCAAATATTTTTTATGCAATTTGTTTCATTAGTGCCCAGTTTTTTGTTGTTTTTAAGCGGTTATAAATATCTGTTCCTTTTTGTAGGCATAATAATTGAAGGACCTATACTTATGATGGCTTCGGGTGTCTTAATACATACCGGATTTTTCAGCCCCATTCCGACATTCTTGGTAATTATGGCCGGGGATCTCCTGGGGGATATTATCTGGTATTATATAGGATACTTTTTTGCCGAACCTTTTTTAAGAAAATTCGGGAAATTTTTCAAAATAACTCCGGAAATATTCAACAAGGCAAAAGAGCTCTTTCAGAGGCACCATGTAAAAATACTGTTGATATCCAAGATGACGGTCGGGTTGGGCATATCGCTTGCGACCCTTATGGCCGCCGGCACTACCCATGTTTCCTTAAAAAAATATATCTCGCTGAACTTTCTCGGTGAAATATTTCTCGTAAGTATGTTGCTTTCCGTTGGATATTTCTTCGGACAACTGTATAATTCCATCGCTGACGCATTGAAAATATATTTCGTAGCCGGCGCCGTGGCCGTAATCGGAACCCTTTTATATTATTCCACCAGATATGTAAAACATATCCTAATTGATTAACATGATCTCTTTCATTATTCCAACCAAAAATGAGGAAAAGGTCATAGAAAAAATTCTTCGTTGTCTTTCGGAGTACCGGGGTAAAAAAGAAATAATAGTCTCCGACGGCAGGAGTACCGACAAGACTGTTTCAATAGCCAAAGGCTATGCCACAGTAGTCGAGGATAAAGATAATGTTCAGAGAATCAGTATGGGAAAAAACAACGGGGCCAGAGCCAGTCATGGCGAGTATCTTGTCTTTACCGATGCGGATGTATATATTCCGGACATAAATTCATTTTTCGAGAAAGCGGAAAATTTTTTCAAATCCGATAAAAATCTTGTGGGATTGACGGCTTTTATCAAAGTATCAAAAGATCAAGAGACTTTTGCTGATAAAGTAATTTTTTCAATACTGAATTATTATATTCTGATTTTAAACAATTATTTGAAAATCGGGGCAGCCGTCGGGGAATTTCAAATGATTCGAAAAGAGGCATTTCAAAAAACTGGCGGATACAGGGAAGATTTGCCGGCTGCGGAGGATTTTGAACTCTTCGGGAGAATAGCGAAAATCGGAAAAACATATCTTGCAAAAAATCTGGTAATATACCATACCGGCCGCAGGGCTCATATGATAGGTTGGCCTAAGCTCCTGATACAGTGGTGGCTGAACGGCCTGTTTGTTTTTTTTAAAAAAAGAACCTACACCAAGGAATGGAAAGCAATCAGATAATTTATGGAAAAAGAAAAAGACCCCAAAATAAGCCTGATCATCCCGGCATATAACGAAGAAAAATATATCGGCGCCTGTTTGGATTATGCGATTAAGAATTCCGGCGGAAAATTTCTTGAAATCCTGGTGGTTGACAGCGCAAGTACGGATAAGACATCGGCAATAGCGCAAAAATACAAAGGTATCAGAGTAATCGAAGAAAACAAAAAAGGTGTCACCCGGGCGCGGCAAAGAGGCTTTATCGAATCAAAAGGAGATATTTTGGCTTTTATCGATGCGGACACCAGAATGCCCCTCAACTGGGCCGGACAGATGATCAGGGAGTTTAAGAGAGATAAAAATATGGTCTGTTTAAGCGGACCGCATCTCTTTTACGACATATCGCCATGGAAATCATTCTTGGTTAAAATTTTCTGGGCGCTTGCGATGCCGATATATTGGATAACGGGCTATATGGCCATCGCAGGAAACCTTGTTATAAAAAGGGAAACCCTGGAAAAAATGAACGGTTTTGACACGAATATCGAATTTTTCGGGGACGATACGAACACGGCAAGACGTGCAAAAGCTTTCGGCAAAGTAAAATTCAAGTTGAGTTTCATAATGTATGCGTCGGGACGAAGATTGACCAATATTGGATTATTGAAAATGGGTTTCACTTATGCTTCGTATTTTTTTTCCGAAGCGATCAGACATAGGATAAAAAATCGAGAATATATTGAGATAAGATAGATGCACCATATTATGTAATTACGTCATATAATAAAACAGTATGAAAATTTGCATACAAAAATGGAAGGACTTCATACAAGACAGTAAGAGTGTCACGGTTAAAATTATTAACAACGATCCAATTTCAAATAATACAAATGCAAGCGGATCAAAAATTATTTTTTTGATGCAAGTACGGCAATTACGAAAACAGCTGTCGGATCCGCAAGCGACTTGGCGCTAGGTACGCAAGTCACGGTTGCGGGAACCGCAAATTCCGACGGCAGCGTTACGGCAAAATCAATCCAGATAAGACCTCAGGCAAAACCAAACACCGGAATCCAACAATAAACGTTAAAAATAAAGTTTCTTATAAAAAAGTCAGGAGATGTGGAATCTCTTGACTTTTTTATATAAGGTGCTATACTATAAGCATATGAACATAAAAACAAAGATTCTTTTGGCCGGCATAAGTCTTTTCGCGATTTTTGCCGCTGTAAATGTGGCTTCCGCCCAAGTTGCTTCTACGGTCTGCAACAGCGCCATAATCAGCGATTTTGTTAACCTACAAAATGGCATGACAACCAATGCCTGGTTTGAGTGGGGTCCTACCCAATATTTCGGCAATTCAACGCCGCTTCAAACTGTCTTTTCAAATTCGAATTTTAGTCAATTAATCACGGGTCTTTCCGACAACACCACCTATTATTATAGAGTAGTGATGAATTCCGGTATGGGCGTGAATACAACCGGGTACACGAAATCTTTCAGAACCCCTCTCTGCCATTCTTCCGTCCCCTCAGGCGCCTTGAGTGTCAGAACGGATCCGGCTATTAATGTCAGCAATAATTATACGACATTGAGCGGTTTTATTCTAGCCAATAACGACATCTATACCAGCGGATACTTTGAATACGGAACAACCCAAACATTGGGAAACACAACTTCCAGCAGAAACTTGGGCAGTATGCAATCAAATCCTTTTTATGAAACTCTGGTAAATCTGGCGCCGGATACGACTTACTATTATCGAGCGGTAATTTCAAATCAATACGGAATCTCCCGCGGCAACATTGCAAGTTTCAGAATCAATACACCGGCGATTCAGGTCAGCACGAGCACAAAAAAGGTTGCCGCTAAAAATACCACGACAATTCCCGATGCGGGAGGCATCGTCAAAAACAATGGAACAACGCAGGACCAACCGCAGATACAGCAAGGGGCTTTGGCCTTCTTGTTCGGGGGCGACGACCTGCTACCAAACACTCTGATAGGGTGGTTCTTCCTGCTTTTATTGGCTACTTTGATCATCCTGGCCGTAAGAAAAGCGTATAGCGGTTCCGCAATGGCTCTCATAGATGGAAAATCTTTACCCGATGCGGAAAAGTAAATAACATTGACAAATTACTTAGGATATACTATACCTAATAGACAAAGTAGGTGCGAAAAGAGTCGATTTCTAAAGTAAAACTTAATTTGTATTTAATAGCCCCGACGTAAAGTCGGGATCCCGACCTTAAAAAGCGTCGGGGTTTAACTAAAAAATCAATGACTGGTACAATAAAAAAACTTGTGACCGCAAAAGGTTTTGGCTTCATCACCGGGGAGGGTCTGCAGAAAGATCTGTTCTTTCACGGCAATTCTCTGGTCGGCGTAACTTTCGACGAATTACACGAAGGTGATGCTGTTTCTTTCGAAACAGAGGAATCCCCGAAGGGACTGAATGCCACAAATGTAAAACGCGCATAACATTCAACCTTTCAAGCAAAAAAATACTCCCGATCGGGAGTATTTTTTTGCTTCTATAATAGATATAAAAAATTATTTTATCAGTTTCGATAAACGAGACTTCTTGCGAGCGGCATTATTTTTTTTAATAACGCCCTTTTTAACCGCTTTGTCTATAACGGCAAAAGCCAAACTCAACAATTTTTCCGCCTTTTTCTTGTCTGTTTTGGCGGTCTTCTCGATTTTTTTGATTATATCTTTCATCGCGTGCTTCTGACGGTCGTTAAAAGCCTTTTTGCGCAGAGAGCCGCGAACCGCTTTTTTGGCTGATTTTATTATTGGCATATATCAAATCTAACAGAAAATTTTCCAAAATGCAAACTGTATTTATGCTATAATAAACACATGATCGGAAGCATAAAAGGGAAAATAATTTTAAAAACCGATAAATTTTTAATCGTCGAAACAGGCGGAGTAGGTTATAAAATAAACGTATCGCCGGACACATTATCCAAGATAAAAAAGGTAAACGAAGAGGTTTTGCTGTGGACTCACACTCATGTACGCGAGGATATATTGGATCTTTACGGGTTTTTGGACCGTCAGGAATTGGAATTTTTTGAGATGCTTATAAATGTTTCCGGCATCGGGCCGAAGGGCGCTCTTAATATTTTGGGTGTTGCTTCAATTGAAACATTAAAGAGAGCCATCGGCACGGGAGATACGGCCTATCTGACGAAGATATCGGGCATAGGCAGGAAAACCGCGGAAAAAATAGTCATTGAATTAAGGGATAAAATGAGAGTAAGCAAAACGGGTGCCTCTCTCCAAGAAGAACTCGATGCTCTGGAAGCGCTAAAGTCTCTCGGCTATTCCCAGACTGAAGCACGGGAAGCTCTGAAGAAAGTATCTTCAAGCGCAGACACGAACGCAAAAATCCGCGAAGCTCTGAAAATTCTAAGTAACAAATAAGGAAATAAATGAGGAATAATATTTATTATTTCCCGAAAAAGTAATCGGTTATTCCCGCGACAGTAAGGTTAGCCATGCTGACATACGCTTGGTGGCGCATAACGCTGTTCCCGAACCTATAAATATAGCCGTATTCTATTAAAACGGACCGGACGCCTTCAGTAAGGGTATTATTGGAACCCAGAGCGATCAGATTCTGGTCGGGAACAAGCCCTCTCAGTTCTTTTTTGTAATCGCTCGGAACGTATTTTTGGGAAAGTTGGGAGAATATACTTTTGGCGAATTTCGTGCTTTCTTTGGAATTAGCCATTTGCCCGTCCGGTACATAAATAGTGAAACCTTTGTACTTTCCTACCACCCATTTGTTCTTGCGCGGATAATCGTTAAAATGAATATGAATTACCACGTCTATTTTATTATCGTCCGCCCATTTGTTTATGCCGTAAAGTCTGACGACCATGTCCTCGGAAGCTTTATTGTGTTTTATTTCCGTTTTTTTGACGAAAGTCCCGCTCTTGATTTCATTCTGCAATTTTTTCTTGGAATCTTTTTCAAAAGAAAGTATGTCCTGTTGGTGCAAGGAAAAATAATCCGCAAATTCTTTGGTATAACCCATGCTGTCGCGGGTAATCCAAACTTCGAATCTTTTATCTTTTTTAAGAATATTGTAAATCCGCGTTGCTAACACCAAATTCATATCGGCTTCTTTTATATTTCCATACTGCGCCCCCCAGACTTCATTATCATGCCCGGGAACCAGTAAAATCTTAACCGGCGAAGCTGCTGCGGTTTGAAAAATGAGCAAAAGAAAAATTACCAAAAAAACAAACATTGTGAATAGTGGCCTTTTCATTATCATTGTATAATCATACCATGCCAGAATTACCGGAAGTGGAAACAACAGTAAGAGGCCTAAGAAAAAAAGTGCTGGGTCTCACCATAAAGGATGTTTGGACGGATCTTGCGACCAAAGACAAGCGCCAACACGAGGCGGTCGCAAATCCGAAATATTTCATATCTTTCAAAAAAGAAGTAAAAAACAAAAAGATCAAATCCGTAGAGAGGCAGGCAAAAAATATCCTAATAAATTTGTCCGGCAGAAAAACCATTCTGATTCATATGAAAATGACCGGGCATCTGCTTTATAATAACCGCGATAAATACGTCCACTTTCTTTTTGCCCTATCGAACGGTAAATTTCTGGCTTTTTCGGATATTCGCAAGTTCGGGAAAATAACTTTGCTCGACACCAAAACAGCCCACGATTCTAAACATCTGAAAGGAATAGGTCCGGAACCTTTGGATAGAAACTTTACCCTGAAAAATTTCATAGAAAGATTGAAAAAGAAACCGAAGGGAAAAATAAAAACGGTTTTAATGGACCAAATGGTGATAGCCGGCATAGGCAATATTTATTCGGACGAAATACTCTGGCAAACTACTGTCCATCCGGAAAGAAAGGTCTCAAAAATAAAAGAGCAGGAATTCAAGGAGATATTCAAGGCAATGCGGGAGATTTTAACTAAAAGTATAAAACTGGGTGGAGACTCGATGTCCGATTATATAAATATATCGGGCGGAAAGGGTAAATTCCAACTTTATCATGAGGCTTACAGGCGCACCGGAGAAAAATGCAGGAAGAAGGGATGCAAAGGAATTATAAAAAGAAAAATGATAAACGGCCGCAGCGCACATTTTTGTCCTATACACCAAGCACCCTAAAAAGAACAACCCCGCAGGCGACAGAAACATTCAGGGACTCTTTCTTGCCCCGCATCGGAATTTCGGCAATTATATCGCATTTTTTAAGGATATTTTGAGGAATACCCGAAACTTCGGCGCCCAGAATAAAAGCATTTTTCTCCCTCAATTTTACCTTTTTGTAATCAACGGAATTTTTCGCCTGCTCAATACCCACGATTAGATATTTTTCTCTTCTAAACTTATCAAGCAACGATGGCAAATTTTTTTTATATTTCCATGATACGAATTTTTCGGCTCCCAGCGCGGATTTGGCCATATCTCTGCGAATTCTTCCGAAACGGTCGAGTGGAGAGGGTGTATAACCCGTTAGATAAATTTTATCTATACCCGCCGCATCGGCAGTCCGAAACATTGAGCCGACATTGGTTACGCTTCTGACATTGTGGATAATCAAAATGTTTTCCCAATTTTTTCTCATTATTTCACTAAAAAAGCCTGGACTGGACATCTTCAAGTTTTTGCTGTTTTTGAACTTGTTCCGGTTTGACTTCTCCGAATTTACCGGATTTGATTTTCTCAAGCACGGCCGGCAATTTCAAAAAAGTGTCTTCGAAAGTTTTCATGGCTTCGTTTCCCCGAAGCGCGGCCGCGGGATGGAGCATGGGTAATATAAAATGTCCATTAACGTCAAACAATTTGCCTTGGTCGCGGGTAATTTTAGCCAGAGGCAAAAAATAATTCATGGAAAACCTGCCGAGCGGAACTACAATTTTGGGAGAAATAATCTCTATCTGCCGCGCCAGGTAGGGTTTGTATTTTTCAATTTCCTCTTCATTCGGGTCGCGATTCTCCGGCGGGCGGCGTTTTACAATATTGGTGATATAAACATCTCCCTCCCCCCAGCCCAAATCGCGGATGTTTTTGCGCAACAATTGCCCAGCTCGGCCGACAAATGGACGTTTTTGAACATCTTCGTTAAAACCGGGAGCCTCGCCGATAAAAAGAACCTCACAATCGGGATTTCCTTCGCCGAAAACAAGATTAGATTCCTGGAGTGGTAATTTCTTATCCTCTTCCATTTCTAACCTAAGTTTTTCCAGCTCGGTAATTTTATTCATAGATATATTATAACTCCAACGCTTGTCCGCCCGCTCGGGATCGAACCGAGGACCTTCTCCTTAAAAGGGAGCTGCTCTACCAGCTGAGCTACGGGCGGATATTCTATTTACTGAATAGATATTGTCATACTAACAGATTTTTAAAAAGCTTCAAGCAAAAACCGCTCAAAAACCGACTCGGTATCAAGGCCATTTTTGCGCGCCTCTGGCAGAAGATAGGAAAGTTTGCCCGCAAAATTTTCGAGTTCTGATAGAGAATATTTGCCGAAATCCTTTTTCAAAATCATATCTTTGGCTTTCCAAAAGAGAATACCTATAAGTTCTTCCATCGCCGCCCCGTTTTCCAAGGCCTGTCTGAAATAAATCCATAAATGAAACCTATCCCTGTCCTCAAATGCATTAGCCAATAAAAAATTATTGTATTTTTCTTTTTTTTCTTTTGGTAATTCAAAAACGTTGATTTCGGCTCTGGCTTTTTTAAAAGCATCCAATACGGGTTTATTCAATTTCCCTTCTATAAAAACAAAATCATTTCCGGACTGGCCGATAAGATTCAATTTATCCAAAACAAACTCCAGTGTCTCTTCTTTTTCAAAAATATTCGTGAAAACCACCGCGCACTTTTTGAAAAAAAGCCCGGATCCAGAATAAAAACTTTCTATCTCCATCGGATCAAAATCATTTTTGCCGATAAAAAAAGTTTCCATGCCGGTTGGCATAGATTTCATAAACTTTTCATAACTAGAATGTTTGTTTTTGACATCATCGCCACAGAAAAGATAAATCATATTAAAATTTAACCGATTTTTTGTATTCTAAATAAGGAGTACCATATTTTTCGGCCAGAATTCTTTCTTCCTCTTTAATAAAAATAAATTTAGTGATAAAAAAAGAAACTATCGAAAAAATAACCACAAATAAAGAATTGGTTATAATTCCAAAACCCAATATTAAGAGAAAAAGTCCAAAATGCGTCGGGCTTCGGGTATAGCGATAGGGTCCATGGAAAAATCTTTCTTTATTTATGTTTTCCTTTTCCTTTTGCAAATTAAGGGAAGATTTTTGCGCCCAAAGTATCAAAAATGTTCCAAGAATTAAAAATATAGTGCCTATTGACAAGCTAGCGGAGCTTTTAAAAATCCTGAGTGGAAAAACAAAATCCAGAAAAAGACCCGCCAAAAAAGAGATAAAATAAAAGAGATAGGAGTGCGCTAGAATCTTATGCACCTTGTTTTTATGAGGGTTTTGGCTGCCGAATTGTTCTGTTGTCTTTCCCACTTCCATTTTTTTATTATATCACAAAATTTGTCACTTAACTTCTCCCAAATTGCTCCCGGAACCGGAATGCACTACCAAAGGAATGTCGGTTTTATAATGTAAATATGACCTTCCAAGAACCGTCTGCATGGCGTTTTTTATTATTTTTTCGGCTTCCGAAAGTGCCTTGTCTTCTATCTCATAAACCAATTCGTCATGTATCTGGAGCACAAGATGAGTTTTGCCCAACAAACCTGCTTTTTTCAAATCCTCTTCCGTATATCTTATTGCAAGTTTTATTATGTCGGCTGTGGCCGTGCCTTGAACCGGCGCATTGGTGGCGGTACGTTCAGCCATATTTTTCAAAAACGGGATTCTGGAGTTTATATTCGGGAAATATCTGCGCCTGCCGAATAATGTTTCCGTGTAGAAATTCTTCTCCGCAAAAACTTTTACTTTTTCCAAGTAGTCCCGCACGCCGGAGAACTGTTTAAAATAATTATCATAAAATTTCTGCGCCTCGGGACGGGTACTCCCCAAACTTTTACGCAAAGATGAAACTCCCATACCGTAAATGATTCCAAAATTTATCACTTTCGCCTTGCGGCGCATTTCACCGTCTACCTTTTCCATGGGCACGCCAAAAACAAAAGACGCCACTCCCGCATGAATATCTTTTCCTTCGCGGAATATTTGCGTCATTTTTTTATCCCCCGAAAGTATAGCTATCACCCGAAGCTCGATTTGGCTGTAGTCATACGCAGAGAGCTTGCAACCTTTTTCCGCGACAAATCCACCCCGTATTTTTTTACCCAACTCCGTTTTTATCGGCAAATTCTGCAAATTCGGATCCTGCGAAGAAAATCTCCCTGTAGTTGTGCCGTTTTGCAGAAATTTGGCGTGCAAACGACCGTCCTCGGCGACCATCTTGGGAATTACGTCTATATAAGTGGAAAGAAGTTTTTGCAATTCTCTGTAGGATAATATTTCTTTTATTATCGGGTTGTTTTCTTCTAATTCTTCCAAGACCGAAACTTTGGTGGAAAAAGATCCACTGGCACTTTTTTTCTTGTTTGATTTCATACCCATTTTGCCGAAAATAACTTCACCCAGTTGTTTCGGTGAATTGATATTGAATTCCGTTCCGGCCATTCTGTATATTTTTGCGGTAAGTTTATCCAGTTCTTTGTGGTATTCTTTCGATAGGTTTCCAAAATATTTTTTGTCTATAAGTATGCCC
>ERZ1292629.4060-Hain-H43-01um-R1-4060-length-10912-cov-6_pt1 | contig 10912 bp, 10 predicted proteins | sample MGYA00564399_ERZ1292629 | MGnify/ENA primary metagenome ERZ1292629 (study PRJEB36523, sample SAMEA6512636) | groundwater metagenome | collected 2019-01-08 | study: AquaDiva: Metagenomics assemblies of 32 groundwater samples | reverse complement strand
GAATGCTGTCAATTATTGGCAAAAAGGCGATCCTGAAAGCCTGATGTTGCTTGAAAAATACTGCCGGATGGATGTTGAACTGACCCGTGATGTCTATGACTATATCATGACCAATAAGTCTGTAAAATATATCGACCGCTGGAACACCCCCCGCGAATTCCCCCTCGACTTCTCATATCCCAGTAATTCTCCCCCTATTTCCCAACCAAGCCTTTTTTAAAAGGCCTGGCCTTTCAAAGTTATCCACAGTATATAATACTAATATGCCTGCAAAAAACTCGATAAAGGAATATCGCGAAAATGCATATTATCATATTTATAATCGTGGGGTAGAAAAACGGTCTATTTTCATAGACGAACAAGACTATGCAGTATTTATTTCATACCTAAAAAACTATTTGTTGGTCAAAGACGGCGATTTTCTTCAGGATACCATCTCTGATCCAATGTCTACTCCAAAACAAAAATCAGATGCTCTAAGATTACTCAAATTAAACAACTTTCACAACATCGTTTCCTTAATTGCCTATTGCCAAATGACAAATCATTTTCATTTTCTGCTAAAGCAGAAGCCCACCTGGGGCATGGACAGCTTTATGAATTCCTTAATGACTAGATATACTATGTATTTCAATAAAAAATATAAGAGAGTAGGACATTTGTTCCAAGGAAAATATAAAGCCGTATTAGTACGCACCGAAGAGCAGTTACTACATTTAACAAGATATATTCATTGTAATTCGGGCTCAAAAGGCCTGGCCTTTCAAAGTTATCCACATTCCTCATACCTTCAATATATTTCAGATAAACATGTGGATTGGGTTAATCCTGAAGAAATTTTGGGTTATTTTACTAAAACTGGATATAATTCATATGCCAGTTTTGTAGGTGATAATAATGGATATGATTCGATGATGTTTATTAAAGGCCTGACTCTAAGTGAAGATATGCAATAAAAAAAGGCCTGGCCTTTTGAGGTTAGAGCTTGCATTGGGTGATTTCGGAGAGCTTTTGCAGAGATTGTTCGCCGCTGAAGCGATTACCGGAGGCATCAATCCAGGTTGGGTAACCTTCTATCTTCTTTTCCAGACATAATTCGGTCTGTTGCGTACATTCTACATATGGCAAATATTGGACTGAATTACCAAAAAGCTTTTTCTGGGCTTGGCAATGTGGACACCAATAGGCCCCATACATTATCAATTTTTTTTCGGCCAGACATTTGGTAAAAGAATCCAAAGCAGGGTTGGATTTTGATGGACGGGATGCCAAAGCTATTCCTCCCACCAATAACAAAGTAACTAATAACAAACTAACGATAATTACTTTATTACTCACGGCAGCAGTCAACCATTTTGGTAACCAAATCTTCCATCGTCCAGGGTTTGTCTATCTTTGTGACATTCTTGGCATCTATCAATCCAAACTTGATACCCCAAAACATTGAATAGACTTGATAGGCCATCTTAAAAAATTTCTTGTCTTTGGTTTTGGTTCCGACCTCCAGAAGTCTCATTGTAGCTGCCAACAGGTGCTTTGAGATACACCACGTTTCACCCTCATTTTTGGGCATGAGCTTAGCCAAAAGCTCTTTGCGTAAATCACGAACTTCTGAAAGCATCTTAAGATAACTGTCATTTTTGGTCTTTTGCGAGGTAAAAAAGAAGTGTTCCTCCAAACTGATCAAGTTCATTACCGCTATGCTTAAGTCTTCATCGGTACTGAGATCTGCACCCTTTTTGTTTTTCAACTCCTCTACTTTTTTTAGAAAATCTGCTTGTGAAATCATACCAGTAGTATTATTACACCCAATATAATCATAATCAAGCCATCAATAATACCTAATTTAGTCATTTTGTCATTTCGCCATTTAGAAACTTTTTCAAACAGATCCTGCCGGCTGCCTAACCACAAGATTACTACCAAGGGTAAAATAAATATCAGGTTGTAATATATTAGATACAAAAAGCCTTGAAAATAAGTAGCTTTGTCATGTAATAAACCCAAGATCGTCAGATATGGGCCTCCGGTGCAGGGAAATTCATATAATCCCACTAGAATACCTAAGATAACAGCCGACGGTATAGAAGCTTTTTCGATAAACTTGGCGAGTTTTGAATGACTACTCTCAGGCATCGCAAGCTTAATGGGGAATTTCGGGAAGTAGTGATTGATAATATTCAGCACTCCGGCGGTAATAATAAATATGGCCCCGAATTTACCCAAAAATTTGGGAAATCCAAAGAAGGTCAGAGCCCGTAATATCCCAAGCCCGATAGAAATATAGATCAAATAAATGGCGGCAATATATGCCAAACCGATACTTAAAATATTGCTCCGGCTCTTTTGCAGACTAAATAAAAAGCCGATGGTCAGCAAGAGTACAGAAATCGCACAAGGATTGATACTGTCGACTATTGCCGCAATTGTGATAGTTGGTAATAACATATACGAATTTAAACTATTTTCTGGTTACTGTGTATGTAGTTTGATAATAAAGGAATGCAACCGGAGCTTCTTCTAATAAAAACTTCTGAAAATCCCGGTATATTTCCAAACGCAGTTTTGGATCAACCGTTTTCCTTCCCTCTTCCAGAAGTTTATCAATCCGTTTGTTATCCAGATGGGTGTTGTTCGTGCCTTGAGTCGAGTGCCAGAGATTATATTGATCCGGATCGGGGGGGGTGACTTGAGTAAGAATCATGGCAGTAAAATTCTCGGGAATACTATTTACAATCTCAACATTCACCTTTATCCCGGCTTTTTCCCAGTCTTGCTTCACACTTTCAGCTATATCGCTATAGACAGGTAATGTCGATAGTGTCAAAGTATCTGGTTTTTTTTCAAGTTTAGAAAGCATCTGTGACGCTTTGGCAGAATCATAATCATACGGCTTAATATCCGGATTGTATGCCCAGCTTTTGGGGTTTATGGGTCCCAACGCCCTGTTTGGCCACCGGTTCTTGTCAATGGCATATGACAGAGCTTGACGCATGTTTTTATCAAGTTTGGTGGTATTGAAAAATACACCCAAATAGCGGTCAAAATGGATTTTTTCGGATATATTAACATTGGGCCACTGCTCTATCTCGTTTGACTTTGTGATTTATTCCAGGACATCAACCAATCCCAGTTTAAATGCCATCTTGGCTAAATTCTCCGAATTATAGAAACGATAGACAATCCGAGGATCTAAGGACAGTGTATCAAGAAGTAACCCATTCCTTTTAATTGATGTTACTCTGTGTTCACCCCATCCCAAAAGGCTTTTTTTAAACACCGGACGGGCCAACGAGACAGGAAGAGCTGCATAGGGATCAGCCAATACTATTTTTAGAGTATGATCATCGGGATATTCAAATTGAGCATCTGTAAATTTATAATTCAAATCGCGGCTGATAATATCTTTTCCGTCCTGCCACTTGATATCGGAGCGGATCTTAAAAAAATAGGTCTTGCCCTCGTCTGTTGCCTGCCAACTTTCAGCCAAATGGGGAATTGCTTGTCCGGACTCGTCAACACGGGTCAATCCGCCACTAATCTGTTTTTGAATATATATGGGTATATCAGTCAGCGTGTATCTACCCACCACAGCGATACGGGAACTTGATCTGAATTTCACTATTAGGCTGTAAATTTTTGGAGAAAAGATAAAAAACACCGCGCCGACCAACATTCCCGTCACGATCCCGTGATAATATTTAGTGACAAAGGCTGTCAAAAGCCGGGAATAGAAACGTAATTTTCGCAACATTAGGGTAAAAATTGGCTTAAAACCGAGATAGCAACAAATATAACCGAGAGGGCAATGGTGGCCTTAAACAACATTTTTTCCATGCCTCTTCTGGCGTGATAGGAGGAGGGACCGACACTGCGCCCAAGCCCCGTCCCTTTGGCCTGCATGAGAATTGCTGTCGACAATAAAAGTCCGATGATTATCTGGATAAGAGGAATCCATTGTTTCATAAATATATTATAGCTCTTTAATCCTGAAACAACCAATATAGGAAATGAAAGGTGATAGTGAGAGTGATAGTGGCGACCACGAAGGCCATAAAAGCTGAAAAGTGAATAGGTGGAATGATTAAAAAACCTAAATTGGCACCGGCATAATCAAACGGCCGAATTTGCAGATTGGAAATTAAACGTGTCACCAAAAACAATGTAACCAAATTTGAGACCCAACGAAACATTCCAAGCGTAATTAGATTGATGGGCAGAAGCAAGAGATTAATTATTGGGCGGACAAATAAGTTCACACCAGCAATTACCAGGGCCGCCATCAGTAATGTCTGTACTCCACCCACATAGACAATTATGCCGGACAAAATCTGGCTGGCCAAATAGATTCCCAGTAAATTTATAGACACTGTCCGGAAAAACAAACGGATCATGGTTTGATTGTCGCACTTCTATGCTTATGATGCAAACGGCGGGCAAATCTATGAGCTTCATCTCTCAATCTTTGCAACAATTGCAGTCCGGAATTGATTCTGTCTAGTTTAATTTGATTACCTGACGTATCCCAAATCACTTCGTCCTGTTTTGCCAGAGCAAAAGTAGGAATATCCCAGTTTACAATTGACAGCTGTGACCTACCACCATCTAATACAATTAAATCAGGTTTTGGCCAATCAAGTCTTTTTAGTCTCCTGGTCAGCATTTCCTTCATCATTGATACGTCATTTAATTCATTTGTCTTTATCGTAAAGTGTCTGTATTCACGAGGCGTAATTTGGCCATCAATGGCCACAGTCATAGCACCAGTAGCGCTGGTACCTGACAAATTTGAAATGTCAAACATCTCTATACGGGCTAAGGGCCAAGTGCTAAGTGCTAAGTGCAATGCCTCCAAAGATTCAAGTCTTTTATCCTGAACTAAATTCGGATTTACTATGTACTCATCAGCAGATACGGGTTTTAATAACAAGTAATTCAAATTTTTTAATTTATCCCGATATTTACTTGCTGTTTCAAAGTTATGAATTTTAGATGACTTTTGCATTAAATTTGTTAGCTCGCTTTTTACCTTGGAAAACTCACCCCTTAATAATTTCTTTAACTTAGCAATGTTTTGACGATATTTTGAAAGATCAGGATCACATAAACCCAAATGAGTATAAAAACAAGGTTTTTCCGGATGAGCCGTTGTACAATACGGAGTAATATACCTAAGCTGTCTTAAAATACTCCGGGCAACAAACCCGCTTAAAAAAGGTCCCGCAATTGAATCGTTGGCTAAATGATTAATTATGGGCCTTGGATATTTGTCTTTGGAAATATGGATATAATATGGGGACTTATCATCTTTTGCTGCAATATTATATTTAGGTTTGAATTTCTTGATTAATTTTGACTCCAGCAACAAGGCCTCAATTTCTGATCCGACCTCAATATATTCAATGGTACTAATTTGTGATACTAGATTTACGGTTTTTGGACCTAATTTAACAGGGGATTGAAAATATGATTTTACGCGATTCTTGAGATTGTTGGCTTTGCCTACATATAATATTTCTTTATGTTTGTCTTTGTAGATGTACACTCCAGGCACGGGAGGCAACAACGCCCACTGTGAGTAAGACAAACGCGGAGAATACTGCGATACTGCCATGCCAGACTAGATAATTAACCGGATATATATTATATGTTTTGGAAATTCCTGAAACTGTTACTACTATCGTCTGATCCGAAAAATTCAATTTCCAGACGGGCTTGATGTTTATCATAACAGTAATTTTTGAAAAAGGCGGTAAAGTCTCAATATTGCCGTTTTGAGACAATACATCGTAGGTAGTATTATAAACAGCGAAACCATTGGGATTATCAATATGTAAAATTGCCTTTGCTCCAAGCGGTGCCCAGATTTGACGAGGGATATCCAACCTTGTTTCCAAAGGTTTGGTGGAATAATCTCTATAAACACCAATATCTACATTTATGTTACGGCTAGTATCATTTGGTAATTTGTAAAATCCTGCTGACAAAGGAGTGTCGTCTTTTGCTCCATGAGTGACAAAAGTGAAATGATTAAAGTCCAGCTTGGAAAAATAATCAATACCTCCGGTGGTTTTTTCCCAGGTGGGATCAACAGATATCCAGGTCTGACGTTTTTCATCCCAATATTGAGGCCAGGCATGGAGAATATCGGTTCCAGCTAAAAATAATGGTCTCAGTCTATTATCTGTAGTATAGGCAAAGCCATTGATTTCCCGAGCCGGGATATTGGCAGCCCTATTCATGGTAATAAACAAATCCGTAAATTCCTGACATAGAGAATTATTGGGGTTTTCCAAAGCCAACAATCCGCCCTTTCTGACATTATTGAAACCATAAGATAGAGAGCTGACTACAAAGTCATAAATTTCCTTGGGTGTCTTGTATCTTTGTGCCAACCGGATAAATTCCTGATTGTCAGATGGCCAGTATCGGGTAGGTTGTAAATAAACAGCCAAATCAGTAGCTGGTACTAAGAGAGCAGGTTCAGATAAGACATTGGCTGTCCCTTGGGCTTTGATAACTAAATTTTGATTTAATTCCTGGTTATAATAGGCAAGCCAATTTCCATCTTCATCTATTTTGACATTTGCAGGAGCAGGGGTAAGACTGTCATAAAATACCCGCTGGTAGCCTGTATCTGCCGGTAGGGCAATCGTTCCCGGACCCTGCAAGGTATAACTAAGATCAAATTTGTAGGTTTGAAAGTCACCAAATGCCGCGACAACACCGGACTTTGCATTGTTAAATACAATCACCTCTCCATTATTACTTTCGGGACTGGGACTAGAAAAAGCCAGTCTGCCGAAATTCTTTGGAATAATTACGCTCAGACGGTAATCGTCATTTGATTTTGGAAAATTTACCTCCCATACCTGGCCATTGTGTAGAGCAGGCTTCCCCAGGTAACTTAGGTGAAATTGATATGATTTATCAATTCCTGCTACAAAGTTATTGAAATAAGCCGTTATTTTATCTGAAATATCCACTTTCAAGGGACCTGCGGAGTCCCAGGCCTTTATATTTGTAGGGTTGTCACCGCTAATTTCCATTTCATATTTGCTGGCATATTGATAAGCAGTCTTATTGGTCAGTGTAATTTTCTGTTCTACTGTCGGTACACCCTCACGATTGTATTTATATGTCACATCCAAACCAACCTTAAATTCTCCCTCGGCAAACACACGAATCGGAAATACAAAAATAAATAATAAACCAATCAATATCTTTCGCATCCTTTCTATTTTAATTCATTTTCTTTACATCCCACCTCGGAGGTGGTACATTTAATTATGCCTTACCGTATTACGCCATTCGCAAACGGATATTATTATCATGTGTTTAATAGGGGTGTGAACAAACTTCAAATATTTGATGACGAGCATGATTATAAACAGGCATTACTATCAATGGATTATTATCACTTTGTAAAACCAATTCCTAAGTTGTCAAAATTTAAAACTTTAATGGCCACTCACCAGTCAAAAATAATAACCTCTCAACTTAATACCAGCAAAACATTGGTTGATATTTTGTGTTTTGTACTTATGCCAAATCATTTTCATTTACTACTTAAGCAAAATGTTGATAATGGAATCTCTAGGTTTATTTCTCAATTTACAAATAGTTATACCCGCTATTTTAATACTCTCCATCATCGTTCCGGACATTTATTCCAAGGGCAATTTAAAGCTGTGGAAATCGAATCCGAATCTCAACTGATACATGTATCCAGATATATTCATCTAAATCCATTGGTGTCTGGTTTGGCCAGCAAGAACACTCTTCAGAGATTTAAATGGTCGTCATACAATGACTACTTAAATTTAAAATCTAACTATATTCAAACACATGATATTTTGTCGATATTTAAATCAATTGGAAATTACGAAAATTTTGTACTAGAACATGCAAATTATGCTCAAGAATTGGAATTAATCAAGCATCTAACAATTGATATTGATCCTTAATATCCCACCTCCGAGGTGGGATGTAATGGAAAATACTATTGTTTGAGATATTGTCCGGTGTAAGACTTTTTGTTGAGAGCAAGTTGGCTTGGATGGCCGGTGGCAACAACATAACCACCCAGATCTCCGCCTTCGGGGCCAAGGTCAATAATCCAATCAGAGTTTTTCAGGACATCGAGGTTGTGCTCGATGACCACGACGGTGTTTCCAGCAGATACCAAGCGACGTAAGACAATTAATAATTTCTCCAGATCTGCAAAATGTAAGCCCGTCGTCGGCTCATCCAGAATATAAAAGGTCTTACCGGTAGCCCGCTTGGATAATTCTGCTGATAATTTGACCCGCTGGGCTTCCCCACCGGATAAAGTCGGAGCTTGTTGACCCAAACGAATATAGCCAAGCCCTACGTCAACTAATGTTTGAAGTTTCTCGCGGGCGGGCGGTAAAAATCTAAAGAAATCCAGAGCCGCGTCAACTGTCATGCACAAAACTTCATAGATATTTTTGCCTTTATAAATTACATCCAGAGTTTCGGAATTATAACGTTTTCCATTACAGACTTCGCAATTGACATAAACATCCGGTAAAAACTGCATTTCAATTTTGATCTGGCCTTCACCCTGACAAGCTTCACATCTGCCACCTTTGACATTAAACGAAAACCTGCCAATACCATAGCCTCTGATTTTGGCTTCCGGCACCATAGCAAATAAATCCCGGATATGGGTAAACAAGCCTGTATATGTAGCCGGATTGGATCGGGGTGTCCGGCCTATCGGCGACTGATCAACCATAACCACTTTATTTATGTGCTCTAGTCCCAAGATTTCTTTATACGAACCTGGTTTCTCGCGGTGTTCAGGATTGTAATGACGGGCCATGGCATGATAAAGAACATCTGTCAGAAGCGTCGACTTTCCGGATCCCGAAACTCCACTGATAGTTATTAATTTGCCTAAGGGAAATTTGACGTTTATATTTTTGAGATTATTTTGGGTGACCCCACAGATTTCAATATAGTGCTGAGGGCTAGGTGCTAAGTGCTCAGTAATTATATTAATTTGTTTCTTACCCGACAAATATTTACCTGTCAGGGAATTTGGATCTTTCATGACGTGTGTTGGCGTCCCCTGCGAAATTATTTTCCCCCCCATTTCACCGGCTCCCGGACCGAAATCCACCAGCCAATCGGATTGCTTCATCATGTCCGCATCATGCTCCACGACGATTACAGAATTGCCAAGATCGCGCAACCGTTTAAGAGTATCAATTAATTTTTGATTGTCCCGCTGGTGCAAACCTATTGATGGTTCATCTAGTACATACAACACTCCCGATAATCCTGAACCTATCTGTGATGCCAAGCGAATACGCTGAGCTTCGCCTCCGGAAAGGGTCATGGCCGGTCGGTCCAAAGTCAGATATCCCAAACCGACAGATAACAAAAACCCCAAACGGTCGCCGATTTCCTTTAAGATCGGATGTGAGATTGTTTTCTCTCTCTCGCTTAAGTTACCTAAGTTACTTAAGAAACTTAAGGAACCTACGATAGGAGTTTTTACCACATCAACAATTGACTTCTTGTTAATTGTCACCCCCAATGTCTCAGGTTTTAAGCGTTTACCGAGACAGCCGGGACAAATCTCACGGCGCATATATTTCTCTATTTCGGCTCTGACAAAATCTGATTGAGTTTCCCGGTACCGGCGTTCCAAATTGGCAATAAATCCTTCAAATTGGCTGTTACCATTCAACAATAAATCTTTTTCTTTCTTTGTCAATTGGCCAATTGGTACTTTCAAGGGAATTCCCAAAGAAGTAATTTTTTTAGCGAACCAGCCATCGTAAACAAAGGTATTGGCATAGGGCAGGATTCCGCCTTCAGCAATTGTCAGGCGTGGATTGAGAATAACTTCCGGATCAATCTTTTGTCTTACTCCAAGTCCGGCGCAGACGGAACACGCTCCATGAGGTGAATTAAAAGAGAACAAGCGGGGTTCAATTTCGGGCAGTGAGATATTACAAACCGGACAGGCAAATTTCTCGGAATATAAATGATCATCAATTACCTTTGGTTTATCCGGAAAATCAAACGATTTATCTTTGACAATTCCGGCTACACACAAACCATCAGATAATTTTAGGGCCGCCTCGACAGCCTCAAATAATCTCGACTTAATATCGGTCTTTTTGTCAAATATCAATTTATCTATAACCACATCAACCTTGTGCTTATTGTTTTTCAAAATAACCAAGTCCTCGTCAAGACCTATTATCTTGCCATCCAAACGGACCTTGGAATAGCCTTTTTGACGCAAACTGCCAAACAAGTCACTAAATTCGCCTTTTCTGTCTCTAATTACCGGAGATAATATTAATATTCTCACGGTTTTGCTAGCTCCTAGTTCCTGATGGACTAGCTCCAATATTAAATCCACTATTTGCTGTGCTGATAAATGTGCAATCTCATGACCACACTGAGGACAGTGCGGATGACCGATGCGGGCAAATAACAATCTCAAATAATCATAGATCTCCGTGACAGTGCCAACGGTGGATCTGGGGTTGTGGCTGGCTGATTTCTGATCTATAGATATGGCCGGTGACAAACCGACAATCTGATCTACATCCGGCTTGTCCATGATGCCCAAAAATTGTCTGGCGTATGAACTTAATGATTCCACATATCTTCTCTGGCCTTCGGCATATATAGTGTCAAAAGCCATGGAACTCTTGCCACTGCCTGACAGACCGGTAAAGACCACCAGCTTATTTTTGGGAATCTCTAGATCCACATTCTTCAAATTATGCTCCCGGGCCCCCTTGATTGAAATATAGTCATTCATAATCATATGGTTGGCATACGATAGTCATTCATTGTAACAAAGAATTCGGGTTTTGTTCAAGACTTAATTATCTTAAAGTTGTGCACTTGATAATATATT
>ERZ1292629.4057-Hain-H43-01um-R1-4057-length-10921-cov-4_pt1 | contig 10921 bp, 15 predicted proteins | sample MGYA00564399_ERZ1292629 | MGnify/ENA primary metagenome ERZ1292629 (study PRJEB36523, sample SAMEA6512636) | groundwater metagenome | collected 2019-01-08 | study: AquaDiva: Metagenomics assemblies of 32 groundwater samples | reverse complement strand
ATGGAAAAAGGTCGACCGTTGTTGGCCTTGGCGCTAGCGTAACCTTTTGCAGGATTTCATCTGGCTTTAGGCCCATACCGGAAGCAATAACATCCACTGCAGCGAGGTACAGATCTCCCGAACGCGCCTCTGCGCTCAGTGTGGACAGACGGTCAGTTAGACCAAGCTTGTGGGCTGTAAGCATAAACTTGCTAAGGTTTGCGGGGAACGGCTCGCCGCAGGGTTTTGCGCCCTCTGTGCCAAGTTTGTAAATGGTGCAACCTCGACGCTGCCAGGTTAGGGTGTACGCTCCATCTCCGTGTTCAGCAACAGCGATGAGGACCTTTTCCACGATTTCCAGTACTGCTTGAGGCATAACGGGGACTTGGGTAACCATGCGACTCTCCTTAAAAAGTTAATGTACTGGGTCAAAGTATATCACGGGAGGCAAGAAAAAGCCCGCAGGGTGTAGCGCGAAATGAATTTCGCTAATACACAATACGGGTTGGGGTTAGGATCAAGTGATAGTCAGTGTCCAGTGCATATGGAATGGGGAGTATACATTGCACACAACACGGTTTTCAGAAGAAGAAACAAAAAACTGATAAGAAAGAGATAGATATTGTCTTAAAAAGGCTCGTTGATTACAACTTAAGAACCCAAGACTAACACTTGCAATATCACAAATTTGTGATAATATTAAATATGGACGATTGGGGAAAACACAAACGAGAATTGCTAAAAGATCCCGAGTTTAAAAGGCTCATCGATGAGTCACGTGTTGAATTCGAGATTGCTCGTGCTGTGATCGCTGCAAGGATTAAGCGCAAATTGACTCAAAAGCAATTGGCCAGAAAGATCAAAACTGGACAGTCAGTTATTTCGCGTTTAGAGAGTGCAGGTTCAACACCTTCAATATCCCTTTTAAAAAGAGTTGCAAAGGCCTTGGATACTTCACTTCAGGTTCAACTTCGCTAATTGTGCCAAGGGAGGGACTCGAACCCTCAAGAGTTTTGAGACTCACGGGATTTTGAGTCCCGCATGTTTACCAATTTCATCACCTTGGCTTAATTTGTATAGTTCCCGTATCAAGTACGGGATGACTGGTGTCAATTTTAACACTTCTGGTTTCTAGCCACAAACTGTGTGGTACAATCTTTGGGTATGAAAAAGCAGGCAGAGGAAATACTCTCACTTTTACCTTCGGGAATTTACGCCGATGTTCGGGTTGTTGAGAAAACGGGGGAGCATATTGCAACAAAAGACGGGGTTGTCGAAGCTCTTGAGCAATCAGACACAAAAGGATATGGGGTTAGGATTCTCAAAGACGGCGGTTGGGGATTTGCCGCTTCAAACGATTTTTCAAAAAAGGGACATGAAGAAACTGTAAAACGCGCTTTTGAAATTGCAGAATCTACAGCAAAACACACAACCGTAAAGACCGTACTTGCACCACAAGAGGCGCAAAAAGGCGAGTATAAAACGCCAATTGGCGAGGATCCGTTTGCTGTTTCGATTGATGAGAAAATAAAACTCCTTTTGGCGGCTGATAAGGCACAGAGAGTAAGCCCCAAGATCAATATTTCCCAAGCCCATTATTCGGGGCACCGAGAAAAAAAAGTTTTTGCGTCAACTGAGGGAGCAATGATTGATCAGGAAATAATTTGGTGCGGGGCTGGAGTTGAGGCAACTGCGATTGATGGAACTGAGCTTCAAAACAGATCTTATCCAAATTCTCATGGCGGACAGTTTGCAACACTGGGCTTTGAGATGGTGCGAGGAATGGATCTTGTGGGAAACGCACCAAGAGTGGGTGAGGAGGCTGTGGCACTTTTGAGTGCTGATACTTGTCCCACCGGAGAAATGGATTTGATTTTGGACGGAAACCAACTTGGTTTGCAGATCCATGAATCGGCAGGCCATCCAACTGAATTGGACCGTGCTTTGGGATACGAAGCCTCATATGCAGGGACTTCATTTATGACCCCTGATACTTTGGGGAAAATGGTTTATGGATCGAAGATTGTAAACATAACTCATGATGCAACTTTGCCGGGGGGTTTGGCGACATTTGGATGGGACGATGAGGGAGTTGCCGCGCAACGAGTATTTTTGATAAAAGAGGGAAAGTTTTTAGACTATTTAACTTCCCGAGAAACCGTTGAGGAATTGCGCCGCACAAATCCAGATTACAAACATGGATCAAACGGAACCATGCGGGCTTCTAGTTGGGCAAAGATCCCACTGATTCGAATGACAAATGTTAATTTGGAACCGGGTGACGCTGGGTCTTTGGAGGATCTGATATCAGATACGAAGGACGGCATATTTATGTCCACTAATCGTTCTTGGAGCATTGATGATAAGCGCTTAAATTTTCAATTTGGAACAGAAATTGCCTGGGAAATTAAGAATGGTAAAAAGGGGAAGATTTTGAAAAATCCTGCGTATTCTGGGATGACTCCGAAGTTTTGGAATTCATGCGATGCAATTTGCTCAAAATCTGAGTGGAACATCTGGGGAACACCAAATTGTGGAAAGGGTCAGCCTTCTCAGGTTATGTATACAGGGCATGGGGCTTCGCCTGCGAGATTTAGAAAGGTAGATATTTTAGGGGTCAAATAATGATTTACGGAGAACAAAAATTAAAAGAGACAGCCGATAAAGTGCTTGGTATGACCAAGGCGGGCCAGGCCGAGGTTATATTGACTGTTACGGATCATGCGCTTACCCGCTTTGCCAACTCTCAAATCCATCAAAACGTCGCTTCAAACGATCTAGGCATCTCTGTTCGTGTAATTGTCGACAAACGTATTGGAGTTGCCGGAACAAATAGCTTTGATGACGAGTCTTTGAAAAGCACAGTCGCAAAAGCCGAGGAAATTGCCAAACATCAAAAAGCAGATCCGAATTTTGTTTCGCTTCCTGCGCCCAAAAATTTCAAAAAGATTGAAGTTGAGGTAACTCAAGCAACTCCAGAAGAGCGGGCAAGGGCAGTTTCAATAATTATTGAAAAGGTCAAGAAACACAAAGGGGTTTTAGCATCCGGAGCGTATGATAGTTCAATTACAGAAATTGCAGTTTGTAATTCTTTAGGAGTTTGGGCATATCACAAAGCGGCGGCACACGAGCTTATGACAATTCTTTTGGGTCCAACTTCAAATGGCTTTGCCTCGGTTCTTAAGAAAGAACCTACGCTGATAGATGCGGATCTGGTAGCTGATCAAGCGCTGAAGAAAGTGTTAGATGGCGCCAATCCACAAGACTTGGAGCCAGGAGAGTATGAGGTAATTTTGGAACCACAGGCTGTAAATGAAATGATGTCGTTTTTGGCTTGGCTTGGGCCAAATGCGAGGGTGTACCACGAAAAAGCGAGCTTTTTTTCTGGGAAGTTGGGACAAGAGGTGCTTGGAAAGAATATAACGCTAACTGATGAGCCGCGGGATTTACGGGGTTTTCCAATGCCTTTTGATTTTGAGGGATATCCTAAAGAGAAGTTAGTAATAGTGGATAGCGGGAAGCTAGAAAACCTTTGTTACGATTCGTATTATGCAGGCAAGCACGAGGCAGAAAATACGGGGCATGCACTACCAGCACCAAATACATATGGGCCGATACCTTTGCATTTGAAATTGGAGCCTGGGACAAAGACCCAGGAAGAGCTTGTGAAGGACGTTAAGCGAGGTTTGCTTGTAACACGTCTATGGTATGTACGCTTTTTAAATCCTCGTTCTATGACGATAACTGGAATGACAAGGGACGGAACATTTCTTATAGAAAACGGGAAAATTGTAAAACCTGTTCGCAATTTGAGATTTAATCAAAGTATTCCAGAGGCATTGAATAATGTTTTGGGAGTTGGGAAAGAGCTTGAAACTTTAAGTTCTTTTGAAACAGAGTTGGGGACAAATAGAATGCCTGCACTTCATATCAAAAATTGGACTTTCACAAGCGGTACCGATTTTTGATAAAATCCTAAATCCTAAGCACCAAATCCTAAACAATATCTAATTTTTGAATTTCAAAATTGGATATTTGGATTTATTTAGAATTTAGATATTAGAAATTAGAATTTATGATTACTAGTACCGATCTTAGAAACGGCACGACGTTTTTATCAGACGGCCAGCCTTATATTGTCTTAAAATACACATTTGTAAAAATGGGGAGGGGATCTGCGACTGTTAAAGTAAAAGCAAGAAATCTTTTGAATGGGTCGACGACTGATAAAAGTTTTACTTCAAACAATACGGTTGAGGATATAAGGACAACAAAGAGGCGTTTGCAGTATTTATATAAAGACCCTTTGACCCATTCGGTAAACTCAGGGCAAGCAGGCTCAGGGCTAGCGTATTTTATGGATCCTAGAAATTATGAACAAATTGAAATGCCTTTGAAAGTTTTGGGAGAACAAGCTACATTTATGAATGAGGGTTCTGAGGTTGATGTTTTATTTTGGGAACCAACTGCTGACTCTGGGCAAGTTGCTTTGTCTGTTGATTTGCCACCTAGCGTTACTTTGACTATCGTGGAGGCAGATCCTGGAATAAAAGGGAATTCTGCGAGCAATATGTACAAACAAGCAAAGCTTGAAAATGGATTGATGGTCAAGGTCCCTTTATTTATTGACAAGGGGGAGAAGATAAGGGTTGATACAAGGACTGGGGAGTATATAGAGAGAGCGTAAGCAGACAACTAAGGCTTGATAATTTTAACGTCCTTCATGGGGAAATCAGACTTATTGTTTGTTACTAGAATTAGATTGTGGATTTTGGCCTGTGCGGCGAGGAAGCAATCAAGCATGAAATATCTAGTAATTTTACGTAAGAACTTTTTTCGATAGTATCCCGCAGTTTCCGCTACCTCTCTGTCAACTTCTACGATAGAAGAATGGTCTGCAAGTTGATTAAAGATTTTTAAGGAGGTTGGATCGCTTTTAACTACGAACTCCGCAATTACAATTACGGAGATTGATATGTTCGCTTCGCCTAAGGCCATTTTTAAAAATTTAGCCTCCTTTTTCTCTCCAGCAAGAGCTCTTATAATTATGTTTGTATCGGGAAGATACATTATCTTTTCTCCCAAGCCCTATCCAGCCTTTTCATTAAGACTCGGTCTTCTCTTTTGCGTTCATCCCGTAGTTCTTTAATCCACTTTGTAGCTCTTTGCTTACTAATAGTTGGTTTTGAAAATAGTTCATTAGCTAATTTTTTGAGGTTTACCCCTTGTTTCTTGTCTTTTACGAGTTTTTCTTCTGTGGCCTTGCGGATATATTCAGACAGACTTTCGTTGGAAGCACGATGCTTGTCAATGTCTTTTCTTAATTCTTCTGGGAGATAAATTTGCGTTCTTAACATACATCATTAGTATACATCACTCTTGGAGCTTTGTCAAGCTCCAAGTACCCACCAGAGTGCTGCTGCGATTGTTACAACTTGAGACAAGATTCCCGGAATTACCGGGACATTGAACTGAATGCTTGATTGGAAGGCCACGAGGCGTTTAATCCAAGAGTTTTTTATTCCCATTAGAAAATATGGGGCTTCTGCAAGATCTGGGAGAACTCCAAGAAAAGCGCCCATTACGATTATTAAAAATCTGTTTGTATCGGGGAGGGCTGTCGAGGCTATGTAAAACCCTCCGGCAAGGCTTGCCAAAACATCAAAAACTAAAATTACTTTTGTTTTGTCGGTAATTTTTCCATATTTTGCTATCTCTTTGTTTAAATGAGGATTCCAATGGGGGACGACGTCGAGGACAAAATGGCTTGCAAGGGCTAGGGGAAGCGCAAGATATGGGTTGCCGACTTTGGCCGCAATTGCCGCGCCAACTATCGCATGTGGAAGTTCAATCATTTTAGCAGGTAACTTGCATGATATAATCCTGTGGCGGAGTTTGTCAATGCAGATACTCTTCTATTTTTTGATTGTAGCTGGGGTTATTGCTTTTTCTTTTTCCATATGGCGCAGGCTAAAAGAGGATTATTCTCCGGAACAGATTTTTTCCTCAACTATATTGGCCTTGCTTGGAGGGCTTTTGGGATTTATTATTTTTGACCGCTGGCTTCCTCAATTTGTCTTTTGGGGATTTTTGGTTGGGTTTGTTTTGTTTGGATTGTATGCCATTTCCAAAATCAATCTAAAGCTTTATGAAGCTTGGGATGCTGCAGCCCTTGGGCTATCTTGGCTTTCTTTGTTTTTTCATCTTGGGCTTCTTCTAAAAAACGGCTTTGGTGAAAAGTTTTCTCGGGCTTTGGAGGTCCTGCCGGCAATTGTGGCAATTGTTTTATTTTATGTGTATTTGAAAAACTACAGAAGGTTTTCCTGGTATCCTTCCGGCAAAATAGGGTTTATTGGGGGAAGCGTTGCTTGCCTGTATTTTGTCACACTGGCGCTAGTTGCAATTTACCAATTTTGGGTGTTATCATTTTCAAGCTTGATTTGGACTGCTGGAATCTCCACATTGTCTTGCATTGGTTTTTTGGTTATTGTATTTTCAAGGTCTGGGAGACGAGTTAGTTTTGGGAAGAAAAAGTAGAACTAAGGATATCATAGCATATGGCAAAGACTACAAAGAAAAAAATAGTTCAAAAGAATGGGGCAAACACTTCTGTATTTGCTATCCCTCAAAGACTTCTATCTCCGATTGGGGATTTTTTAACAACTCAACTTAAGCGTTTGGAATTTAGAAAGAGTGCTTTGGACAAGGATGATCCATTTGTTTCCGGAAGGTCTGATAACTTTGCGTCTCCTGATACGACGGCTGCTGAGCAATTTGGGCATGCAAGAGCCGAGGCTTTGAAGGCTGAGCTTGATCGAAAAATTGTTCAAGTGAGGAAAGCTCTTTCAAGAATTAAAATTGGAGTCTACGGGATTTGTGAAAGTTGCGGGAAGATGATTGATACAGACCGCTTGGTTATATCTCCTGAGTCGACATTTTGTATTGATTGTGAGAGGAAACTAGAGAGTAAGAGAAAATAGTTACTTAGTTACTTAGACAGATGGAGCCCACGAGGAGTGGGTTTTTCAATGGCTTCAAAGTATACTTAGGGCAACATGAAACCGGAAATTTTGTTTGAGGATGAATATTTGTTGGCAATAAATAAGCCTAATGGGATGGTTGTTAACAGAGGATTCGGAGCTGGGGAGACTGTGCAGGAGTGGGCCGAAGGCAAGGGTATCACCGGTAGCACAAGTACCACGGGTAGCACGGGTGATGATTTCCACAAGCGTAATGGTGTTGTTCATAGATTGGACAAGGAGACGAGTGGCGTCTTACTCATTGCTAAGACTCCAGAGGCTTTTGGCGAGCTTCAGCGGCAATTTAAAGATAGGGAAGTGGAGAAGGTGTACATCGGGCTAGTTCATGGCCATGTGGAACCACAAAGCGGTGTGGTTGAGGCTGCTATTGGGAGGAACCCCAAGAATAGGATGAAGTTTTCCACAGTTGAGGGTGGGCGAGATGCGCAAACTGGGTACCGTGTAATAGCGCACTTTAGTGCGCGCTCAGAGGAACGCAGATTGAAATCTGCTACTACGAAAGTAGGTTTCAATACACAAGATGAATACACACTTGTGGAGTTTTATCCAAAGACGGGGAGAACTCATCAAATTAGAGTTCATGCAAAACATATTGGGCATCCGATTGTTTCTGATTATCAGTATGCCGGGAGAAAGACGACGAGGGGAGACAGAAAATGGTGTCCGAGATTGTTTTTGCATGCTGAGAAATTGAGTTTCAAGCATCCGAAAAGTGGAGAGAGAATGACTGTTGAGGCGCCGATGCCACATGATTTGAAGGATGTATTGGCGAACTTAAGTTCGCGCGCAGATTAAAATCTGCTACTACAAATTTTTAGCTTTCTAAACCAGGTTTGGAGGTTCGAATTTTTTGGCAAGAAAAAACCCCGAGGTTTCTTTGCAATTTGCATTGAAAAATCGGGGCTTGCCGCCAGAGGCGAGCCTCGCCTAAAAGGCGGGTGGGCTAGGGCTTGTGAAAGCCGATGGTTGCACTTACACCGTTTTGTGTCTTTTCGACAACCAGAGAAAGGGGTTTGCCGGCCTCATGCAAGAGTCTTAGGAACGTGCCCGCAGTAAACTCTATCGGGTCTGTGTCCGGAGGCAGTTCAAGCTGGACGACTTGAGTTGGCTCTTTTGGCTCATCCTCGGGCCCAGGAGTGGGATAAAGCTCAACTCCCCAGGAGACTAGCTTATCTTCAAGCTCGCTCCGGTACTTTGTCCCCAGCCCACTAAACTTACGCTTGAAATGAGAGATATCGTCCCAGGTGTAATTGCCCAACTGACCAAGTGTTTCTACGTGGTTGATTCTTAGTACGTTTTCGATGTATGTACTAAGTCCGACGCTATCTATACGAACTTTTGCGTATTTTTGAGGAACACGCACGCGTTGGGGCGGCATGATGGGTGAGGGCATTTCAATCTCCTTTTAATTAAGGTACTTAATAGATATTGTATCACGTTTAGCCTGTAATATCTAGTTTGTGGGTTTGGAGATAATATGCTACTTTTAATACGTGCAAACAAACCAACTTTTCCTCCAGCTTGCAGGGATTTTGGGAGCAGGGTCATTATTTGGATGGATTGTTCATAAATTCAAGCTCCCTTTGATTGTTGCGTATCTTCTTGTGGGTGTTGCATTTTCTGTCTCAGGCCTCTTTGGTATAGCTCGCTCGGAGATGCTTTTGACTTTTTCTGAAATTGGAATTGCAATTGTTTTGTTTTTATCGGAATGGAGATGGATGTTCGAGAATTAAAAAGTCTGGGAAAGCCGATTTTGATAACTTCAATAATTCAAATTCTTTTGTCGACTTTTGCGGGTTGGGGGATTGGGCTGTTTTTGGGTTTTGCACCCCTGGAGAGTGTTTATCTTGGAATAGCTTTGTCTTTTTCTTCAACAATTGTTGTTGTAAAGCTTTTGTTGGAAAAACGAGATATTTTTTCACTATACGGCAAGCTCTCTATTGGAATTTTACTGCTTGAAGACTTGGTTGCAATCATAATTTTGATGGGGATGACTGTTGGGTCTTCATATTTAAACTTGGGTGTGCAAAACACACTGCCAATTGCGACCTTAATGCTGAAGGCAGTAATTCTTTTGGCTTCGATATTTATCTTGTCAAAATATGTTTTGAAGAGAGTTTTTAATGCGGTTTCATCCTCAACTGAGCTTTTGTTTTTGACAGTACTTTCTTGGTGTTTTGTTTTTGTTTCGGTTTCACTCGCCTTGGGGTTTTCGGTTGTAATCGGGGCGTTTTTGGCGGGGATTGCGCTGGCTAATTCTCCATTTTATTATGAAATCCAAGGAAAAGTTCGCCCTCTTCGAGACTTTTTTGTCATGTTGTTTTTTGTTTATCTTGGGTCTCAGGTTGTACTTGGCGAAGTCGGCCGCGCATCGCCATTGGTTTTGGCATTTGTTGCATATGCTCTAGTTGTTAAGCCAATAGTTTTTCTTGCGTCTTTGGGGCTTTTTGGCTTTAGGAAACATACCATGTTTCATACTGCAATAAATTTGTCCCAGGTTTCTGAGTTTTCTTTGATTGTTATGGTTTTGGGATTCCAGGCGGGATTTGTTTCTCAGATTGCTCTAACTGCGGTTGCTTTAACGGTTGTAATTTCTGTTATGTTTTCGTCAATTTTGATTGCTTTTTCAAGAAGAGTTTATAAAAGTTTTTCGGGGTTGGCTGGATTTTTTGAACATTCAAAGTACATACATAGAATCGAGATAAACAAGCGAGAAAATACTTTGAAAGATCATGTTGTTGTAATTGGGGCGCATAGAATGGGGGGAGAGGTTGTGCGATATTTGAAGCGGGAGAAAATCCCCTTTTTGGTTTTGGATTTTAATCCCCGTGTTATACAAAATTTGGTAAATGAGAAAATTGAGGCAATTTATGGGGATATAGGGGATCCTGAGATTTTGGAGTTTTTGAATTTGGAGAGTGCGAAGTTTGTAGTTTCAACGGCTCCGAATTTGGAAGATAATTTAATTTTGGTAGGGGAAATAAGAAGAAGGAAGCACAATTGTTTGGTAATTGCACGGGCTGCGACTGCAAGGGAGGCAAAACTTTTGTATAAGAGGGGAGCAAATTTTGTAGTTTTGCCAGAGATGATTTCGGGAGAATATTTGGTTCAGCTTTTAGCAAACCATTGGGGGGATAAGGAGTATTTCAAGTCTAGGGCGGAAGTCGAGCTTAACCGAATCTTCAGAAACAAGTTTGTGTTGGTTTAGTAGTCTTTTAAAGCTATAACTTTTATGTCTGTGACTTTGGCTTGGTGTTTGGGGTTATCTGTGACCAGAGTGGCACCCTCAAGTTTCGCTAGCGCGGCAAAGCTTGCATCATAGTAAGTAATATTATACTCATGCGCTATGCGATAGGTAAGAAGTGCCAACTCTTCGGTTTCACTTACAATGTTAACTGGGGATTTATAAGATGTTTCTAAATAATCAAACCCGGAAAGTAAATCTGTCTTTCGTTTTATTAGGGTATTGCCGAGTTCATACCTTGCAAGTGAGGGGGTAAATAAGATTACTTCATTATCAATTGCCTTTTTTAGTATTCGTTCGGCTTTTTTTACATAAAGCTCTTTATTTGTGATGTACCACTTAACCATCACAGAAGTATCGACGACGAGCTTGGTTGGTTTCATCTGCGAGTTTGTCTATCCCATGCAACAAATTTGGAGAGACTACCTTTGTATTTACCTTTGTGCGAGCGAACACGTTTTATATCTTCCCAAAATTCGTCCCAATCGACCCTTTTACTTGCAGAATAAGGCTCGATCACAATTTTGTTGGGGTCGGATGTATCTATGTACACGGGCAATCCGGGTGCAGCCCATTTATATTTTTCTCTTGCACGGTCAGGAATTGTAAGTTGACCTCTTTGTCTGATTGTGCTGATCAATTGGTTCATATTTTATGA
>ERZ1292629.4054-Hain-H43-01um-R1-4054-length-10930-cov-5_pt1 | contig 10930 bp, 7 predicted proteins | sample MGYA00564399_ERZ1292629 | MGnify/ENA primary metagenome ERZ1292629 (study PRJEB36523, sample SAMEA6512636) | groundwater metagenome | collected 2019-01-08 | study: AquaDiva: Metagenomics assemblies of 32 groundwater samples | reverse complement strand
ACAATAGTTTTGTAGTAAACACCGATCTTCCAAACGGCAACGGTCCATTTTTCAATATCTATAATAACAACAGAGTTACGATCGGTACGACAACGGCGAGTTACGCAATGTTGAATGTTTCTGGTACTTCAACGGTTGTCTCAACCATTGCCACGAGAAAATTTGGTCAGGTTCTTGCCGATACACTCAATCAAAGGTTCAGTTTTCTTGGAGAAGATTTTCAAAGTGTTATGCAATCATTAACTACAAACGATAATTTTCTAATTGATATTAACGGAGAATATGCCAAGTGGGGTTTCGAAAGAAGTGCTGCTTGTAACATATCTCAAAGTGCTCCTGGGGTGCTGATTATGGCCAGTACTGGCGCTAATTCTCAGTGTATATTTTTTTTAGCAGGAGGTGGATCAGCCTCTGCTACGAGCTCGGATTCATTTAGTCCTTCTACAAATCCAATATTTGAAATGTCAGTTTTACCGTCGAGTATTACTGATGCCGCAGGAGAAGTCATTCTTGGTTTCGGAGATTACGTTACTAACCAGTCTGTTATAGTTGCTACGGTTGATCAAGTTGGGTTTACGACTTGTACTGATACTTCTCAGACATGCACAAGTACGACATGGCGTATGTATGCATGTAAAGCTGGTAGTTGTACATTTGCGGATAGTGCTAAATCGGCGAGCATAACTGCGTACAGTAAGTTGCGAGCAGAAGTGCATACGAGGAGAGTCGATTATTATGTTAATGACATTTATGTGGGCAATATTTCTACAAATGTGCCGACACATAATATGGGCTTATTCATAAATTATTTTGCCGATAGTGGTGTAAATATTAAGGCAGATTATATTCGTACATGGGTCGACCCACCAACTGCTGAAAATTCTGATGTTGCAATTTTGCCTCAACCTCAAGATCCACAGAAAGTATTACGGGATTCAAGTGATCTTGCTGAATATTATCCAAGCGTTGGTAATGATGAAATAGAGCCGGGCTATCTTGTTGGTGTTGCAACATCTTCGGAAGTGCAACTAACGACGCAAACATATCAATCATCACTTTTGGGTGTGGTGTCGCGAGATCCAAGATATGAGCTCGGACGGGGTACCGGGCAAAAACCGTACAACAAAATAGCACTCACGGGTCGTGTACCAGTAAAAGTTTCTCTTGAGGGTGGATCAGTTAGAGTAGGGGACTTACTTACATCTTCCAGTATTTCCGGCTACGCCATGCGTGCAAGAAAACCTGGGCGTACTGCTGGCATGGCGCTTGAATCTTTCGATGGCATAAGCGGAAACATAACAATGAAACAATTACCAAATGGCGATTTAATTGCGACAGGTGAGGTGCTTATGTTTATAGATCTTGGATGGAGCCATCTTGATTCTCAAGTTGCAAGTATTGCTACCAGTACTGAACCGTGGACGGTGAATCTCGCAACCGGCAAACTTAACACATCATATGCACTTAATCTTGGCGGTCAAAGTATAGAAAATGTAAAATCAATTGTGTCGGCATCGGGCAATTGGTCAATCAGTGAAAATGGAGATTTGATTGTAAAATCAATTAAGGCTGACGATATTACTACAAAAAATCTTGAAGTAACGCAAACTGGTGTGACTATTCACGACACCGCAAACAATTCACCGTATTGTGTGCAGGTAGTTAACGGAACGCTTACCACAATTCCGGGGAATTGCGTAGACAATGCCACACCCCCCCCTGTCAAACATCAGATGTTTGACACAACTCCGACTCCAATTCCTACACCAACACCGGAAGTAATTTCAACACCTCCGACTCCGCCCGAGGCGGACGTCGGAGCAGATATAATCCCGACTCCTACGCCGGAACCAACCCAACCCCCAGCAACTGGCGTTGACTCGGGCATAACAGCAGAGCCAGTGCCACCACCAATTGATCAGCCGCCGCAGGCATAAAATATTTTCCGTTGTCAATTCTCATTCGCCAGCGCATAATGAGCGCATTATTGGTTATTTAAATATTTTATGCAAAACACTCAACTAGGTCTCAAACATTATTTCGGCGTTCTTTTTATTATAGTTTTGGGGCTTGTGGTATATTACAAGCCAAGCGCGTCGCCATCTTCCACAACATACGCATCGCAATCAACACCAAATTTTCTTGGTAGCTTTAATACAATAGCAAGTATCGACTCGAATGACGTAACGGTGTTGGGTAGTTACGCATACCTTGTAACCGACAATAACACGGGTGCTAACCCTGAATTTTATATTATAAATATTGCAACATCAACACAGCCAACACTAGCAAGTTCGCTCAATATTGGGAAAACAGTTACAAGAATAGCTGTTTATGAAAATTATGCGTATCTTTTAACAAATCAAGATACGGGAGAGCTTTTAGTTGTAGATATTAGTAATAAGACTGCTCCTTTTATCGCAAGCACATTTGATATCCCGGGTATTGCTAATCCACTTTCAATATACGCTGTCAATTCAACTTTATATGTCGGCACAGTAAATAATACTGCTTCACAAGGAAGAGAATTCTATATTCTTAACGCATCAAATCCAAGTGCAATTTCACTCCTCGGCTCGTATGAAGTAGGGGCAAAAGTTGATAGTATCGTTGTTCGCGGAGAAAGGGCATATTTAGGAACAAATCACAACACAAAAGAGATCGAAGTGTTAAATATCGCGAGTTCATCTGCCATTACAGAAGTCGCCTCGTACGACTTGCCGGGAAGTGGTCGCGATGTTAATGCTCTCGATTACAGTTTTGGTAAACTCTATGGAATAACTAATAATTTTGGCTCTGATCCTGACTTTTTTATTTTTAACGCCGAAACTTCAATCCCATTTACGCTTGCTGGATCCATTGACCTCGCAAATAACAACAGCGACATAAAAGTGTATGGAAACCACGCGTACATATCTCATGTGGGTGTTTTAAGTGGCTTCTCAATTGTTGACGTTTCTAGTCCAACCACCATACACAAAATATCCACATCTCCAATACCTGCGAATGTATTCGGAATTAACTTAGGGCAAAAAAATATTTATCTTGCAACTGCTGACAATGCCAAGGAACTTATGATCTTTGATTCGCAGGAAGCGTCACTTGCAAAGCCAAATATTGTCTTGATACTTACCGATGATCAAACACCTAACTCACTTAACTACATGCCAATTGTACAGAGAGAGCTTGTGAATAAAGGAGTAAAATTTACAAATGGTTTTGTTACTACTGGCTTGTGTTGTCCGAGCCGTGTGAGTATCCAAACCGGGCAATATGTTCATACTCACAATATTGTTGCCAATACGGAGTTTCAAAGTGGGGCGTCTGCATTTGCGGCCTCTCCAGGAGCAACATCTAATATTGCGACGTGGCTACATGATGTGGGGTATTCGACTGGTTATTTTGGTAAATACCTAAACGGGTATAATCTTATCTCTCCGACTGTGCCAGTCGGATGGGATAAATGGAACGCATTTAAGGGAGATAATGCTACCGGAGAGAATAATTATTACACCTACACATTAAATGAAGATGGAATTGAAAAGGTATATTATTCAACTTTAGATTCAAATATTGAATATTACGCAACAGATCTTTTAGCTGCAAGGACTGTTGATTTTATTAAATCTAAAGCTGGTGGTGCGCCATTTTTTGCAGTATTTGCTCCCTACGGGCCTCATGAGCCTTCGATGCCTGCCCCTCGCCATATCGATACGCTTACAAATCTTTCATTGTGGCGCCCACCAAATTGGCGAGAATCTGATGTATCCGATAAGTCTCCTTGGTGGCAGGCTTTAGCAGTGAAGCCATTACCTATTGGCGCAAATTATGATGCACTGCACGTGCGCGCAATTGAAACATTATTATCTGTAGATGATGCGGTTGGTTCAATTACGAATGCACTTGAGATTGCAGGAATAAGTAATAATACAATCATTGTGTATCTGTCAGATAATGGTTTCTCGTGGGGGGAACATTGGTATTATGGAAAAAACTGCCAATATGATGAATGTAGCAAAGTGCCTTTTGTTGTGCGTTATCCTGCGTTAGGAATTATTCCTCGCGTAGATGATCGCTTTGTTCTTAATATTGATCTTGCACCAACTCTTGCGGAACTCGCAGGTATCACTCCGCAATCTAAGGTTAATGGGCGTAGTTTCTTAAAATTACTTACCAATTCCGAAAATTCGTGGCGTAACGATTTTTTGCTGGAAGGTTGGAATCCTAGCACAGCAGGATCTATACCAACTTATGCAAATGTGCGTAACTTACAATGGGAATATATCAAAAGTGAGGATAACGGAACATTTGAGGAACTTTATAACATCGTGCAAGATCCATATGCGTTGGTTAACGTCGCAGGAAATCCAAGTAATGCAACGGTACTTTCTCAAATGAGGTCGCGACTCATACAGCTACAGGCAGAATAAGTTGTCAAACATCGGATGTTTGACATAATATGAGAATGTGAGAAAAGGGAGCTTAGGAGGAGGTGAATATTATCATATTTACAATCGTGGCGTAGAAAAACGGCGGCTTTTTTTGGACGATAACGATCGTATTCGTTTTCTTACCCTTCTTTTATTTTTACAGGGTCGCGAAACGTTTCCTCAAATCGGTCGATTGGCGTCAACTGTCAAACATCTGATGTTTGACAAAAAGGAGCTTAATCCTGAGGCGATTGCTTTGGTCAAGGGGGCAAGAATGGTGGAGATCGTTTGTTTTATATTAATGGAAAATCATTTTCATATTCTGTTGCGCGATATTTGTGATGGAAACGATGGGAATATCCCGAAATTCATGCAACGTTTAGGTAATGCATATGCAAAATATTTCAATACTAGATATAGGCGTACAGGACATCTTTTTGAAAACCGTTACAACGCGATTCATATCGATAGCAATGAATATCTTAATTATCTTTCCGCATATATTCATCTCAATAGAAGTGAAAATCAAAAATGGTGCGGAAAAGAAGAGAAATATCCGTGGTCAAGTTTTCAAGACGTCGCTATTCATAATCGATTTGATGATTTATTATTGCCAGCGATACTTGTGGAGCAATTTCCACATGAGAATGAGTATAAAATGTTTGTGAAAGATACTTCAATCAAAAAACTTAATCAAATAATTCCGTCAAACATCAGATGTTTGACAGAAAGATGATTTATGAAATATTTTTTTGTCGGTATTAAGGGCGTGGGCATGACAAGCATAGCCACACTCTACAAAGAGTGGGGGCATGATGTCTCTGGTTCTGACACCGAAGAAAAATTTTTTACGGACACTATTTTAAAAAATCTTGGCGTCTCTGTGGTTTCTTTTGATGCGAAATTTATAACGCCTGAGATTAATAGAGTTATTTATTCGAGCGCATATGGCGCCGATCATCCACAGCTTATGAGGGCTCGAGAGTTAAGTATTCTATGTATATCGTATGCCGAGGCGCTTGCCGAAATTTTTAATGCACGTCAGGGTATTTTGGTAACGGGCACGCACGGAAAAACTACTTCGACTGCAATGCTGGGGAGGGTGCTTGAGGATGCGGGTCTTGATCCTACTGTTATATGTGGAGGAGAGCTTATTGAGTGGGGGCGCACGGTACGAGCGGGCAAAAGTGCATGGGTTGTTGCAGAGGGTGATGAATATCAGGCGAAAATTTTAGCCCTCAAACCGTGTATGGTACTTTTGACAAATATAGAATATGATCACCCCGATTTTTATCCCGATGAAGAGGCGTATCGAGGCGTGTTTCGCGCGTTATTGCAGTCGCTCTCGGGTACGGATATTGTGGTGGCGCACGATAATCTGCGCGATTTTGTAGATGCCTCAACGCACGCAAAAAAAATATATTTTGGCGCCGGTGCCGATTCGATCAAGCTCGGCGTATGGGGCGCGCACAACAAAACAAACGCGCTTGGTGTTTTGGCTCTCTCAATGTTTCTCGGCGTCGCTCAAGAGCAGGCGCGAGCGACTCTCGCGCATTTTCGTGGCACACGCCGTCGCATGGAACTTTATTCGCCAGAAAACGCCGAAATTGTTTTGATAGATGATTATGCTCATCACCCGACTGAAATTCGTGCAACACTTTCGGCAATTCGTGAGCGTTATCCGAGTCGCGCGATTATCGCGGCGTTTCAGCCGCATACCTATTCGCGTACGCGGGCGCTCTGCGATGATTTTGCACGCGCATTTGTTGATGCAGATCAGGTCATTATTCTTGATGTTTATGCCTCTGCAAGAGAGGTAGAGAAAAGTATTAGGGGCGAAGATTTATTTGAAGAAGTAAAAAAACATCACAAGAATGTTTTGTTTGCAAAATCTCCGGAGGAAGCGTTTGAAATAATGAAGCAAGAATTAAAGCAAAATAGCGCATTTGTTACGCTGGGCGCGGGGAATACATGGACAATCGTTGAACGTTTGTCTAAGAAAGGGGGAGAACAATAAGATTTCCATCGTCGAGGATGTAAATCTTTTTCTCGTTGTCTGACACCACAAACTGTGGCTCTCTGCCCTTGTAGAGCGGATATATGTTGCGTCGGTCTCTCCCATCAAGCTCGATAACGCTAATTTGATTTGAGTATGCTGCCAAAATTGCTTCTTGCCCGGGATAGAAAAAAACTTGGCGGACAGGATAGACATCGTCGAAAAGTAAAGCCTCTGGTTTCTCCGTATATATAGGAAGGAACTCTTCGCCGCGAAGCCAATGAATCCATATTTTGTTGTTATCCCACCAGGTAATTCGTTCGCCCGATACGTCATAATAGGTACTATCGGTTATTTTTTTCTCTGTTAAAAATTCTTGTACTGTTTCGGGGAGTGTTACGGTTGAGGTCGCGACATTTTTAGGCAGGGGAACGAGGGCGCTCTCTTGAATTGAATAATAATATTTCTTTTTTCGAGAATCGGTGAGTGTAATAATATTGTTTTCTTTGTTTTCGAATGAAATAGATTTGTAATCGCCCTTCAATACGATCGTGTTATTATCGGGATTTTGGCGTACTAACAATGCGCGAGTTTCAGTCACGCGTTCGGGAAAAACTGGCAATGTTTTAGACCAGGTGAAATATCCTTCTTTTTCAATATGGACTGTGTAGGTGTGAGGTGTAAGCCCTTGCAAAAAAAGACTACGCGAAAGTAGTGATGTTTCTTTTGCAAGTTTGCCGTTGATATAAATTTTTGTACCAGTTGCGGGAACTGACGATACTACAAGCCCTCCTGCTCGAAGAATTTTGAATTCAGAGAAAGAAAACCGAAATCCAAACGAATAGAGCATAATCGGTATGATTGCCAAAAAGAAACAGGCAACCGATATCCAAAATAAAATACGTCTTTGCGTACGAGTCATTATCATGCAGTGTAAAGATTTTGTGGGTCGGATGCAAGCGGCTTGATTGTGCGCGCAATGCGCCGTACTATGGGTGAATATGGATCGCTTTGTAATTAAAGGGGGGGTGCCTTTACAAGGTTCTGTGCGGATCCGAGGGGCAAAAAATTCGTTTACAAAGCTTATGGTAGCATCACTTTTGACTGAAGAGAGTGTTACGCTTACAAATTGTCCATCTACGATTGAGATGGATTTAATGTGCGAGATGCTAGGCAATATCGGAGCAAAAGTGAGCGCAGTTAAAAAAGGCGTGGTGGTTGTACAGGCTTCGCATATTCGAAATTATCGTGTAAGCTCACAGTCTCGAAAAAACAGGATACCCATTTTAGCATTGGCGCCGCTCTTGCATCGAAAAGGAAAGGCAGAGGTGCCATATCTTGGAGGGGACGCCATTGGTGCGCGACCGGTAAATTTTCATTTAGATATTCTAAGAAAAATGGGCGCACGTATCGTTATTAAGAAAGATACGTATGAGGCGCAAGCGCGTCGTCTTCATGGCACACGCCTCGTGTTGCCGTATCCAAGTGTGGGAGCGACTGAAACAGCGTTGTTTGCGGCGGTTCTCGCTGAAGGCAAAACAGTTATAGAAAATGCGGCGGGTGAGCCCGAAATTATTGATCTTATCTCGATGTTGCAAAAAATGGGCGCTCTCATTGAGCTCGATGTGAATCGAGTCATTCGCATTGAGGGTGTAAAAAAATTACGGGGCGCGAGCCATAGAGTTATGCCAGATCGTATGGAGGCGGCTTCGTTCGCGATACTCGCAATTGCCACCAATGGAAATGTGCTCGTAGAAGACGCCCGACAAGAGCACATGATTACTTTTTTAAATGCAATACGCCGAATTGGTGGAGAATATCGGGTAGAAGAAAAAGGAATTCGATTTTTTAGAAAAAATGGTACGCTTTTACCTTCTGATATTGAAACGCAGCCGCACCCGGGTTTTATGAGCGATTGGCAACAACCATTTACGGTGTTACTTATGCTTGCTCGGGGACATTCGCGCGTACACGAGACGGTGTATGAAGATCGTTTTGGGTTTGTAAAAGAATTTGTTCGGCTTGGGGCGCTTATTGAAATTTCTACAAAATGTTTTGGGCGTCCGTGCCGATTTGCAAATAAAGGCTTTCCGCATAGTATAGAAATACGTGGCCCCTCGCGTCTCAAGGGAGCGGATATCACGGTTCCCGATATTCGAGCAGGGCTTGCACATTTAGTCGCCGCGCTTACTGCAAAGGGCATTTCAACGATTTCTGGCGTCGAACATTTGGATCGTGGATATGAAAAAATTGATCAGCGGCTTCGAAGTATCGGAGCTAACATAAAAAGAATATGAGCATGTTTAACAAAAAATTAGGTATTGATTTGGGTACGGCAAATACTCTTGTTTTTATTCCACGTCGTGGGGTGGTTCTTAATGAGCCGTCGGTTGTTGCGATTTCAATAATGAATCATGCGGTACTTGCGGTTGGAGATGAGGCAAAAGATATGATTGGTCGAACGCCCGACAGTATCATTGCGTATCGTCCACTCAAAGATGGCGTGATTGCTGACTACCGTGTTACAGAAGCAATGCTTCGCTATTTTATTAATAAGGCAAATTCAGGATTTCGACTTTTTAAACCAGAAGTAATGATATCAGCGCCAGCAGGCGTAACATCAACGGAGCGACGCGCGGTAGTTGAGGCCGCTATGAAGGCTGGCGCGCGCGCTGCGTACGTCGTAAAAGAACCGATACTTGCGGCAATTGGTGCTGGTATTCCAATACAGGAAGCGCGCGGGCACATGGTTGTCGATATCGGTGGTGGCACGACTGATGCGGCTGTCATATCGCTCGGTGGTATTGTAGCCTCGACTTCAGCAAAAGTTGCAGGCAACAAAATAGATCTTGCGATTGCCGATTATATTAAAGAAAGGCTTAATTTGGCAATTGGAGATCGTACCGCTGAAGATATCAAAATTGCGATTGGTTCTGCGGTTCCCATCAAAGAAGAGCTCACGTATTCAGTAAAAGGGCGTGATTTTTTGACCGGTCTTCCGCGTGCGGCTGATATTAAGACTAATGAAATAGTAGAGGCGATTAAAGAACCACTTGGTGATATTATTAAAGCAATTAAAAGTGTTTTGCAAGAAACTCCACCGGAGCTTTCGGCAGATATTAGTTCCAATGGTATAATTTTAACAGGCGGTGGTTCTTTGCTTCGAAATATCGATGAGCTTGTTATGCGCTCAACTGGCGTACCTGCCCGAGTAGCCGAAGACGCGTTGTTGTGTGTTGCGCGTGGCACGGGTAAGGCGCTCGAACACTTAGAAACATATAAACGAAGCATTGTCACCAAACGATAAAGCAACCATGAAGTCGGATTCAAATCAATTTTCACAAGCCAATATTTTATATGGCTCTGGCGATTCTCAAAAACAAGCCAGTATTGATGTGTATTGCGACGCCCAGAGCGCTCGATTTAGGCATGTTTTTGGTGAGCAAAAAGGCATAGGCATTGATACGGTACACGAGATCCGGCGTCGTGCATTGATTGCCGCAGGTAGTGGCATCCAAGTATTTATTTTGTGGCGCGTTGATGAAATGACGCATGAGGCTATGCAGGCATTGCTAAAACTTCTTGAAGAGCCACCCCAAGGCGCAATATTTTTCTTGTGCACTCGAACACTATTTTTGCCTGCAACTATTATTTCACGAACAAGTCGGTTTGCATTTTTTGGCGAGTCGGAGTCGGTTGTTGAAAGTTCAGACGCCGCACAGCTGTTTGCAGACAAAATTATCGAATTGAAAGCCAAACTAGAGCAGGAGATTATAGAGCAAAAGTCATTCTCGCGAGCGCTCGTGTATAGGCTCGAAACTCTCATTCGATTATCAAGCGCACTCACGAGTACTCGAATTTCACCAAAATATCTTATGGATTCTTTTAATATTCTTGCATAATGCCTCTTTTTGTTCGATATTTTCTTGTGATTATTGGAGCGGCACTTCTTATCACGCTCATCACTTTTTTTATTTGGAAACCGCAAACATCAAAGCCCATCGATACTACAAAAACAAATGTACAATCACAGGGTATGGCCGGTATTTATTTCTCTGAAGACGGTGGTGCATCGTGGAAGGTGCTTCCGGGATCGGAAGAAATCGTGCCTCTTGTGTTCGCAGAAAAAAATGGTTCTGTGGGTGGTATGTATGTCGGTACGGAATCTTCAGGGCTTTGGATTTTAAAAGAAGGCTCGAAAACTCTTGAGCAAATCAAGGATCAAAAAGGCAATTTTGAAAATACGAGTCGCATTGATTCAATCGCACAGACAGCAGATGGCACAAGAGTATATGTGTCAGTGTTTCAGAAAAAGCAGGGTTCTGTTGTTAGTCTTGCGGAGAGTGGGTCGGAAATCGTGTACAAGGCGCCTCTTGGGGGATATGGTATTTTTGGTGTTCTTGTTGGCCAATTTGACCCTGTGCATATTAGCGTGGCGGTAGGCGATGGCACCTTCCTCGAATCTCGAGATGGTGGACGCACGAAATATTGGGCCCCGCTCGCA
>ERZ1292629.999-Hain-H43-01um-R1-999-length-29795-cov-5_pt2 | contig 10931 bp, 18 predicted proteins | sample MGYA00564399_ERZ1292629 | MGnify/ENA primary metagenome ERZ1292629 (study PRJEB36523, sample SAMEA6512636) | groundwater metagenome | collected 2019-01-08 | study: AquaDiva: Metagenomics assemblies of 32 groundwater samples | reverse complement strand
GCGCCGGTTCTACAGACCGGTCCCCAATCCGGTAGAGGCTGGTCAGCCCCCGCGCCCGCAAGGTGAGGGTAGATCCCGCGCCCTGCAGTTGGCGTCACTCGCTGGCAATATCCTGCCCCCTTCACTCAACTTTTGGCACGGGTTGGAGGACTTGAACCCCCACCAACAGGTTTGGAAGCTGGGATGCTACCGTTACACCAAACCCGCACCTGGTTGCTCACCGTGGACTCGAACCACGACCCCCAGGTTCAGAGCCTGGTCGACTACCGGTTATCCGAGCGAGCAGCATTTCCATGCTCGATCATAGTACCACAGCTCGGCCCGACCAAAGGGGGATGGTCCGGCCCACCTTCACCCCTCCTCCGTGCCTGGCACGGTGCATGCCCACTCCTCGTCGTGCTCCTCCAGCGCGTGCCCCACAGCAACACCTATCCATCAGATCCGATACTCCTCCGCCACCGCCTCTGCCAGCAGGCGGTCGATCTCCGCCGCGATCAGCGCACCGGCCTTGGTCAGCTCGCGGACGCGCGTCGGCCCTGGCTTGTAGTACCTCCATGTCCACGGCCACAGCCACCTAAGGCGATGGTCCCACCTCGCGTGTGGGGGCATCGCGTAACAGGTGGCGGCCATGGCCAGTTCCTCGCCGCGATGAAGGGCGTCGTGGTCTGCCGTCCAGCCCTCCTCCTCGACCTGCCGACGCCGCTCGGCCGCGATCCGCGCCACACCCTCACTGTACATTGAGGTAGTCCTCCATGGCTTGCCGCAGCGCATCGACGTGCGCGCACGGTGACTCGTGGCGCTCCGTGAATGTCCAAGTACCGCTTGATGGCGGTCTTCATCTCCCCCGCCGCCGCGATCTTCCGCTGCAGGTAGACCATGTCCGGCGACCCTGTATGTTCACCTATGTCGCGCAGCCCGGTCGGCATGGACGGCGGCGACGCCGTGACGTTGGGGTCGATAAAACCAACCACCTACCAGCCCCAGACCTGCGCGTAGACCGCGACCCACGTGTACGCGCCGTCCAAATATACTACCGCCACGCCCACGTGCGTGTACGCCACGAAGAGGATGTTGTCCCGGTGCAGCGGCGAGGTCATGAGGCGCCCAGTCACGAAGAACGCATCCCCCCCACTGACGCGGGCCAAGTTCTCGCCCGCCCACGCGTATGGTACGCCCAGCTCGTCGGCCAGCAGTGCGTACTCGTGCGGCCGGGGCCAGCCGTGGTCGAGGCTCCCGTGCTCCGCGAGCTGGCGCGCCCGCTGCGCTGCCACGCGCGCCAGCGCCGGTGAATATGTGAGGGCGACCTCGCCCGCGCCCTCACGCTCGACGTTCATCGCGTAGACAAAGTCCTGCTCGGTGTACGTCGCCGTGCCGTTCTGCGCGGGCGGTGGCAGGCCCGACCACGTGGCCGTCGTCGCCCACACGGTGCCCACCACGCCAACCACCATGGTCGCGACGGCAATCACCACCATCGCACACGCGACCATCCCGGCGCGATACTCACGTCCCATGTTCATTCTCGTACCTCCACGACGTGACCACCGCTACTGATGGTCGGCACGCACTCATCCCCCTCGTGCTCGGCCAAGAATGACCTGAACCCCACGCACGCGTGCCCGTGCACCGCGCTCACGTCCGCACCACGCGCGGGTACACCGGTCGGCCGCGCCGCTGCCACCGCCTACCCTCGACCGGCGCGTACTCCCACCACTTCGGCGGGAGCGGGTGCCGAACGCGCTGCGCGGCGATGCTGCCGAGGCCACGCTCCGGCAACCGTACCGCCCCGAGCATGGCCAACTCACGTGGCACGCGGTTCACTTGGTCGTCGCCCTCGCCCCGTCGAGCACCCAGCGCCCCACGAGCAACAGCACGTAGGCCGCGCCGAACGTCATGTGCACGTCCGCCAGCGAGTTGAACGCCAGCCGAAACAGCGCCGCGAACAGGACGGTGATCAGCACCGTAACCAAGCCACCTACCAATATCTCCACCAGGTCCGCCGTCTTCTTGGGTGTCATCATCTCCCCCACTATTCCGTGTACCCGCTGGCCAGCTCGGCCAACGCCGACCCGACTGCCACGCTGCCATCCACGTCCCGCGCCACGCGTCGCTGCTCGCGCTCCGCCGCGCTCGCGCGCTCGATGCGCAGCAGGTCGTCGATCGTGTAGCCCTCTGCCCGCAGCTCGCACATCGCGCTGCAGTACGCCATCTTCCGGTACCGGCTGGTCGACCGATGCCGCAGGTAACGTGCCCCGCACCGCCGGCAGGCCAACACCAGGTGTACGTCGGTCGTCGCCATCGTTATATACTACCCCGGACCGCCACCTTCTACAGGCGCGCCACGACCTCCCGCAGCAGCTCCGCGCGCACCTGCCGCAGCAGCACGCCCAGGCGGTTCTGTCCGACGATCGCACCGTCCGCGCGCCGCACCGCGCCCCAGTACGTGTCACCCCAGTCGTTCACCTCGACCAGGTCCCGCCCCAGCGTCCCCAGCAGCTGCGGCAGGAGATCCTGGTCCCGGAACTTGTGCCGCAGCAGCCCGAGCATCACGTCGTCACGGATCTGCTCCCAGTCCCCACGCAGCGCGACCTGCCTGCCCAATTCCTTGGCCTCCCCCGGCGTGGCAGCCTGGCGGATGCGCGCCCGCTCCAGCCCGTCCAGCGTCTTGGCGGCCTGGTAGGCATGCTCGACCGTGGGGTAGGTAAACCCGTCGCTCACCACATCGACCGACCAGAAGTTACTCAGGAACCGGTATGGCCCGTGGAAGCCCAAGATGGGGACCTCAGTAGGGTGTGGGGCAGTGGTCACGATTTCACCTTCTTCATCTGCACGCCGCGTCGATGCGCCATCTCCAGGTACTCCGCGCTCAGGTCGATCCCCGATGGCCCGGCGGCCAAGCCGCTTGGCCACACCGTTACTCACCAAAGCTAGTCTCCCTGCTCCAGTTCCGCCTGCACGCGCCCCAGCGCTAGCGCCAGCAGCCGCGCCCGCTCGGCCACCGTCAGCTCGACCACCACCACGCGGTGGTCCACCGCCCCGTTTACCGCCACGCGCACCGGGGTCTTGCCAACCGTCCGGTCCAGCAGCTCCCGGATGGCGAGGATGTTGGGCGGCTGCTGGTACACGCGCCGCGCGTGCTCGCGCCCGACGAACTCCTCCACCCACACGCCAGCGACCAGCTCGCGCAGGGCGACCGGCACGAGCGGCAGCAGCGCGTGCAGCTGCGCCTCGGTGGCCGCGTACAGCGCGGCGAACTTGTCCTGCTTCCGCGGCCGACCGCCGCGATTGGGCCGCGCCACCGCCGGCCGATCCACCAACGCTGGCAGCTCAGCCACCGCGTCGCTCCCCCGCAGCCCGCGCCCGCTCCCCCCGCACCGCCAACAGTGCGGTGGTGGCCAGCAGGCGATCCACCAACACGTAGATCGTGTACATCGTACCCGTCAGCGGCAGCCCGCACCGTGCGTCGTCCAGGATCTCGTGCTGGATGGCGGCCACCGTGACCCCGAGTATCTGCGCGACGTCCTCGCTCCCCGACAGCAGCGACCAGAGCGTGGGCTCCTCGTGCTCCAGCACCTCCAGCGCCTGGTCGACCTGCGCGAGCACGTTTCGCTGCGTCACACCCATATGGTACCCTACAGCCTCCCGTCCCACAGCTCGCCGTACCGCTGCAGGAACCGCACCGCCGCCTCCGTGGGCGACCACGGCTCCACCACCAGCTCCGCCGGCGCCGGGTCGCCTGGGTACGGCAGTGCCACCGGCGGCCCCATGAGGTCGCGCGCCTCTGCCAGGAACACCCGCCGGTCCGCCAGCCGCACACACGGTGGCGGGGGCCAGGTGACCCCGAAGTGCGCGGCCACCGCTGTGGCCACGCGGTGCTCCAGTGCCCGGTACTCCGGCAGCAGGGACTTTACCGGCGCGCTGAGGTCCGCCACGTATGCCTCCGCGGCGTCGTGCACCAGCCCGTCGCGCGCGTGCTCCGGGTCGCACGTGCGCGACACCAAGACGCAATGTTGCGCCACCGAGAAGAAGGCCCGAGTGTGCCCCGTGTACCGGCACAGGTTCGCCAGCGCGTGCGCCACGTCGCGCACGTCCACGTACTCGGGGCGCGGGTCCTGCAGGTAGAACAGCCGCCCCGACCGTCCCTGGACCCACGGACCCCGTACCTGGTCGTGGGAGACCACGTACTCCTCGCTCATGACGCCACCCCCTCGCGCCGTGCCTGGAGCGCCGCGCGCGCCTCCCGCCAGCACCACTGTACCCCGGCCGCCTGCGCCCACGCGTCCCGCAGCGCGTGGTGCCCGCCGGGACGCTCGTCGGCCTTGGGCAGCCGGTACCCGCACAGGTCGAACAGGGTGCGCGTGTCGTGCACCTTGCTGAAGAACCACGGCACGCGGCGCGGCAACCGCCGGTATATCTCCTCCAGGATGGGCACGTCGAACGTTGCCCCGTGGCTCCACACGTAGCTCTGCTGGTCGTCGAAGTTCGCGCGAAACCACCGGCCAAGCATGTCCAGCGCGTTGTCCACGGGCACGGGGTCGGGCGCGAACAGCGCCCGGCGCGCGTCCGCCCCCTGGCCAAGCCACCACATCACCGTGGCACCGTCCACCAGGAGCCCCAGGTCGATGCACGACTGCAGCCTCACGTTCCGGTAGAACGCACATGGGTCGGCGTCGTCCGGTGGCTCCTCGGTGGGCTCCCCCAGCGGGTCGAACGCGTACGCACCGACCGACAGGATGGCCGGGCTGGCGCTCGTGCCCACGGTCTCCAGGTCCAACATCACGTCCAATGCCAACGTCCCTACTCCTCCCCCAGCTCCGCCACCTGGATGTGCACGCCAGGGCCCGAGGCACCGGCCTCGTATCGCTTACGTGCGTCCAGTCGCACCACCTGCGCGTCGTCGACGTACACCACCCCCGTAAGTGCGTCCAAAATCGCCCGTGCGAGCTTGTCCGCGTCCGGTCGCACGCTGGGCCACGGGCGCGTGACGGTCCGCCCGCGGGGCAACACGAACGACAGGCACACAGCTACCGGTTGGTCCGACATAATGATACCAACCATCGCCGTGGCCGCCGCATCCTGTACCGCCCGCCGCCACTGGTCGAGCATGCCCTTGTTGCTGGCGGTCACCACGGCGCGCGGACCGGCCACCGAGCCGTCGGCCTGCCGCCTGCCGACCACGAAGGCGGTCATGCTGCCCTGGGCAATTGGCCTACCTGCCACGAAGAACGATATCATCGGTCCCCCTCCTGGCCCTGTCCATCCACGGCGACAAGACGCGCTCGTACTGCTCGTCCTCCTCGCCACACCCCGCGCAGATGGCGTACCGCTTCAGGCAGTACGGACGCTCCCGCTGCTCCTCCGCGGTCATCGGGAGCGCGCTGTCGGCCGCCAGCACCCAGTGGTGCCGGTGCGTGCCGTCGTCCACCGCCGCCGGCGGCGACCTACGACGTGCCACCACACAACCCCGCCACCGGCCGGAACGACCGCCGGTGCAGCACGCACGGTCCCAGCCGCGCGAGCGCCGCACGGTGCTCCGCCGTGCCGTACCCCACGTGCCGCTCGAAGCCGTAGCCTGGATACTCCCGCGCCAGCCCCCGCATCAGGGCATCCCGCCGGACCTTCGCCACGATGCTCGCACCGGCCACCACCCTCACCAGCTGGTCCGCCTTGGGCAGCGGGCGGCCCACGCCGTAGCCGTCCAGCCCGTCCACCACCACGTCCAGCGGCCCGGCTAGCACGTAGTCCTCGCGCAGGATGTCCAGCGCCCGCCGCACCGCCTCCCGCATCGTCGCGGTCAGGCCCAGCCGGTCGATGCTGTCTGGCATCTCGTGCACCACCGCCAGCGGGAGGTCGGCCGCCACCAACAGCCCGTACAGGTGCTCGCGCCGCGCCCGGCCCAGCCGCTTGCTGTCGTCCAGCTCCTGCCACCACGACGGCAGCTCGGCGGGGGCAACGAGCGCCGCCACCGTCAGCGGCCCGGCCCAGCTGCCACGGCCGACCTCGTCGATCCCCACCTGCGTCGTCACGCTCCCGCCTTCAGCACGACCGCGGTCGGCCGGCCGACGCGCTGCCCCACGAACCCGGCCACCGCATCGATGTTCTCCAGCAGCCACAAGCACGTATCCTGCGCCAGGTCCTCGGCGTCGTCCTGGCTCCGCGTCGAGTTGATCTGGATGGTCAGGCCGATGCGCCGCCGAGCCACGTACACCGACCGGGCCGTCCTAGGGTCCACCTGCCCTACTCGCCGATCCACTCGATCTTCCTCACCTCGTCCACCGACGCCAGGTGTACGCGGTAGTGGTGCGTCTTCCCGTAGCGCGGGTGGAACAGCATGAACTCCTGGCTCGGTAGGTTGGCCGCCGGCAACTTCATCTCCAGCGACAACAGGGATGGCCCCACGAAGCACCCGTTCTGGATGATCTCCCCCTTCAGCTCGCCCTCCATCGACGCTGGAAAGTGGCGGTGCGCCACCAGGAAGTAGTTGGAGATGCGCCCGTGGATGGAGTTGGAGAAGTGCTTGGTGGTCTCGTAGCCGGTGTACGTCCGGAACCCACCCAGGCCGTGCCCGTGCCGCGCCACGATCGAGTGGTTCAGGATCGACACGGTGGCCTCGAAGCCGGTGTGGATGTAGAGGTCGATCTGCCCGCCCTCCAGCACCTGCACGCCGTTCTCTGTGGTCCGCCACTCGCCACCGGTGGCCGCGCGGATGCGCTCCCCGATGATCTGCCACGCCATGGTTTCAAAGTTGTCCGGCCCGTAGGACTCGCGCGCCCGCGCCGTCACGCGCCCGTGGTTGCCGTAGACCTTGTAGATCTTGACGTGCTTGTACCGCGCGAGCAACCCGAGGACCACCTGCGTCATGTCCTCGACGAATCCCAGGACCTGGTAGATGATCGACTCGCTCATCTGCAGCGCCTGGGACTTGAACATACTGCCATGGCCCTCCATGTCGTCGCCCAGCGCGAACAGGTGCAGCGTGTCCAGCGAGACCACCAGCTGGGACATCTGCGTGAAGCGCAGTATCCCGTCGCGCCACCGCGTCAGCCGCTCGCGCGCGATGTCGATGTTGTACTCCCCCAGGCCATTGGTCGCCCGGCGATCGACGCGGCTATAATAATGAAGGTCGCTGAAGAGCGCCACCCCCTCCTGCGCCGTGTCAAACTGCATGTCCTCGCGGCGCGTGGCCAGCACGTGCCCCGGTATCTCCGGCAGCAACTTGTGCTGCGCCAGGAACTGCTGCGCGTGCTCGGCGAACACCACCGGGTCCACCTTGGGCTCGCCCGAGTCGACGTCGGTCACCACCGCGCCCTGCCCCCCGTGCCCGTTCCGGGCCGCGCTTGGCGCGTGCAGTGGCACGTGGAGACCGAGCTTCTGCAGCCGCTGCGCCAACGCCGACGGCGTCTGCTGCACGTGCCACCGCCGCTGGGCTGCACGGAGCAACTCGTCCTGGTTAGCGCCCGGCCGGCTGGCCTGCTCCACCAGCCACGCCTCGATCTTGCGCCGCTCCCCCAGCGGTAGCTTGGCGTACTCAGTCAACCCTGCCATATTTCCCCCCTAGGCCCCTGGGGCGCGCATCTCGCTCTCGCGCCTGCTCTGCTCGCGGCTCAACCGGGCCAGCTGCTCGGCGTATATCTTGGCCTGCGCCTCCAGCCGTCGCACCCGCACCCCCCGCGCGATGATGTTCTGCTGCAGCTGCCGCAGGTCCGTGCCCTGCTCGGCCACGGCCAGCGCCTCCAGCACGTCCTGGGCCGGCGGGCGCCCACCCTCCGTCGCGCGCAGCTCGTGTACCCGCACGCCCAACCTGATCTTGAACACCGCGCTGACCGCCCCCAGCTCGGCCTCCTCCTTCCCCTGCACGTCCAGCAGGTACGTAAACCACGCGGTCAGGCGCAGCTGCAGCTCGCCCAGCTGCAGCGACGTCAGCTGGCGCACGTTGGTCGGGAACGCGTACTCGGTGCCGAGCCCGTCCGGCCGGATCATGCGCGGCAACCCCAGCCCGTGCAGGAACCGCTCGGTGTCCTGCATCACCTGGTCGACCGTCCAGCTAGCCTCCACGCAGCGCCACCTCCTGCAGCCTACGCTGCACCTCACCCACGATCGGCTCGACCCCGTCCTGCAGGTCGTAGCACGCCGCCTCCTGGTAGCACCGGCGGCACTCCGCGCTGCGGCGCGCGTACGGCGGCGGCACCAATTCTCCCCGCAGCGTGTGCGCACGCGCCTCCAGCGCCGCCCGGAACGCCTCCAACCGCAGCTGCCCGTCCGGCCGCATGTAGCGCACCTTGTATTGCTGCGTGTCGGTGTTCTCCAGGATAAAGATGCCGGTGTCCTCCGCGCCCAGCGCCGGTGCCAGCTTCACGAGGTACTGCGTGAGCTGGTGCACGTAGCGCCGCTCCCGGAGCGCGAGCAGCCGCGCCATCCTGGCGTGGTCCGGGTCCTGCGCCGGTACGAGGCCCCAGCGGCGGGCATTCATGGTCTTGACCTCCACGATGTATCGGAGCTTGGTGACCGGGTGCCGCACCACCACGTCCAGCTCGCCGCTCCAGAACACCGCGGTCCCGGCTGGGGGTGATAGGTTCAGGAGCGACGTCCCGTCGGCCAGCTCGCGCAGCCGCTGGCTGTCGGCCACCAGCAGCCCCGCCCTGGCCAGCCTGTCCACCCAGCGGACGTGCGCCCCGGTGCCGTTGTCCATGCGGCGCCGCCCCTGCGCCCCGTTGGCCGACCGGTGCCCCAGCATGTCCAGCTGGACGTCCCGTGGGCAGGTCGAACACGCGGACGGCCGGATCGTCGCGGCCGGTGCCTGCCACCGCTCGGCTTGCTCGTCCACCGCGTCCACCGCTGGGCTGAGCCAGTCCTCCACCTGCACCTGCCGCAGGAAGTCGGCGATGCTGCGCCTGTTATCCGCCACCGTGACACCTCGCGCCTGGGCCGCAGCCGGTCCACGCCAGCTCACCGGACAGGAACCTGGCATAGGTATCCAGGTCCACGTGGTGGAACCGGCGCCAGTGCTGCGGGTGCGGGATCGTCGCGTGCGGCACCCCGACCGCATCCAGTTCGTGGGCCGCGTTGCGCCCGAGGGCGACCACCCGCGGGGCCAGCTCGCGCAGATATTCCAGGTCCAACCCACCAGCCAGCCGCGTGCCGTCCAGCTGGACGGAGTTGACCACGCAGTAGCTGTCCAGCGGTCGGTCCCCCATGGCACGGTGCAGGTACCTCCCCGACTCGGAGCCAAACACCACGCCTTGGCGCGCGTACCGCCGCGCGTACCGCCGCACGATCCCAACGTCCCCGGCGGCCCGCCGGAGCACCCTGGGGCGCTGCACCGGCTGGTCGCCCACCAGCACCAGCGGCGGGTCGACCGCGTTGCCGAGCGCGGGCACGGACGTGTCCAGGAGGCGGTGCCCGCGCAGCCACCGCTGGATGGCCAGCCACGTCGCCACGCGCCCGACCATCCCCTGCATGGCACCCGGCACCGTGTAGTTGTAGCGCAGCACCGACAGCGGCGTCGTATACAGGTACTCCTCGTACAGCCGCCGCACCAGGTACTGCCGCGCCGGGTCCTCGTAGCGCACGGCGTCGGCGTCGGCACGCGGCCTGCTGGCCAACGTGTGGGCCACGACGGCAGGCGGCGGCGCGCAGTACACCAGCACCGCGCCACGCGCGAGCAGCTCGCCCGTCACCAGCCAGTCCTCGAACGGCGACAGCATCGGTCCGTCGTGAAACGCCCGCCCGTACACGTGTCCGCTGACGTGCAGCCGGTCGAGCACCGTCGCGCCGGCGTGGCCACGCAGCCCGGCCACGCAGTGCGCCAGCGGTGGGCGCCACGGGGCGCCGCCCTTCCAGGTAGCCAGGCCCAGCTGGTCCCGCAGCACCGCGGCCAGCGTGGACTTGCCCCCGCCGTCCGGCCCCTCCAGGAGGACGAACGGTCCCGGCGTCACGTCTACCTCGGCCATCATGCCCCCCACACCGCCGCCCTGCCCCTGCGTATATCCCGCGAGCTGCCCCACGCCTCGGCGAACCGCCGCACCCGGCCCGCCACCGTGGCCCGGCCCGCCACCGTAGCCAGGTCCGCCGCCGGTACGTGCAGCACCGGCAGCGCCGCCTCCCGCGCCAGCCACCCGTCGCGCACGTAGTCCCGGTAGCGCGCCTTGCTGCCCCGGTGCGTCGGCCCGTCGCACTCGACCGCCGCGTGCACCTCCGGCAAATAACAATCCACCCGGTACGACCCGAAGCGCACCTCGTCCTCCACCTCCAGCCCGACCTCGCGGATGACGTCGTGGAGCGCCGCGTGTGGCCGCGTGTAGGCCGTCGGCGTCGGTTCCCGGTCCCACTGCGGCACTAGATGTCCACCTCCGGGATGTCGTCCACCGCGCGCTCGATGGTGGCGCGCAGCTCCGGCTCGTCCTTGATGGCCTGCAGGAGCCGCGGCCGGCCGTAGATCCGCCGCTCCCCGACGTAGTAGTACGGCGGCTCGGCGCGCACCACGCCGCGCTCGATGGCCAGCTCCATGAGCCCCGCCAGCTCGTCCAGCTCGCCCGTGTAATAGAACGGGATCGAGGCCTCCTTGAACGGCGCACCCTGCTTGTTCTTCTCCACCCGGATCCGCAGCTGGTAGCCCACCCGCCGCTTGCTGTCCCCGGTCCCCTCCTCGATGAACGCCCCGCGCCGCACGCGCACCAGCTGCCACGCGTAGAAGCCAGGCGCCTTGCCCCCCGGCATAGTCTCCGGGTTGCCGTAGCCGCCAACCGCCATGCGCAGCTGGTTGATGCAGAGCACCATCGTACCGCGATTCTCCGCCTCGATCAGGCGCAGGCCCCGACCGATCAGCCGCGCCTGCACCCCCACAAACTGCCGCTCGAACGTCTCGCCCTCGTCCACCGCCAGCTCCGCGTCCGCGCTCAGGGCAGCGAGCGAGTCCATGACCAGCAGGCCCACGC
>ERZ1292629.4052-Hain-H43-01um-R1-4052-length-10944-cov-5_pt1 | contig 10944 bp, 19 predicted proteins | sample MGYA00564399_ERZ1292629 | MGnify/ENA primary metagenome ERZ1292629 (study PRJEB36523, sample SAMEA6512636) | groundwater metagenome | collected 2019-01-08 | study: AquaDiva: Metagenomics assemblies of 32 groundwater samples | reverse complement strand
TGAAAACTATTTTCGTTGGTATGGCACATAATGCCCGGCAAAAACCAAGCTCGCCCAAAACCAGAGGCGAAGTGATTGGAAGTACCAAAAAACCATGGAAGCAAAAGGGGACTGGAAAAGCGCGCGCTGGTAGCGCAAAAAGTCCGCTTTGGGTGGGTGGGGGTGTCACTTTCGCGCCAAAAAATATTAAAACTTACAAAAAAATCAATACGCGCATGTTAAAGCAAGCCAAAAAACAACTTTTTCAAGATATGGCGCGTGGCGACCAAGTTATCTGTACCACAGGTTTTTCAAAGATGAAGCCAAAAACTAAAGAATTATTTACATTTTTACAAAAAGTAAATCTTGGTGAAAAGAAAGTATTGATTTTAACGGAAAAAGAAATTTTGGGAGTTAAGAGAGCGTCACAAAATTTAGCAAAAATTATTTACCGAAAAAGAATCAATGCCAATATCCTGGAAATGGCAAAAGCAAAAATTATCTTGGCTTCGCGCCAAGCTATCAACGCAATCATTAAATGATTAAAGCAATCCCGCAAATTAGCGAGAAATCCCTTGATTTAGGTAAAAAAAACCAGTATACTTTTATAGTCGCTCGCAAAGTTAACAAAACCGAGCTGAAAAAAGAAATTGAAAAAAAGTATAAAGTTGATGTTTTGTCAGTCCGCTCGCTTAACAAAATTGGCAAGAAAAAAAGAGTTAGGCACAATAAACAGACAGCTAAGTTTGGCAAGAGAATTGATATAAAAAAGATACTAGTGACGCTCAAAAAGGGGCAGCAAATTAAGGAATTCAAAATAGAAGATACTGATTTAAATGCCAATCCAGATGCGATTAAAAAAAATTCTGAAAGTGTAAAAGAAAAAAATCTGACACTAAAATCACCGTAAAAAAGAAAACCGACAAATGACGATTAAAACATATAAACCAGTGACCCCCTCGCGTCGGTCAATGACTGTGACGGACTTCTCTTCTTTAACTGCCAAAAAACCGAGTAAAAGATTAACTGTTAAATTAAATACGCACGCAGGGCGAGATAATTTGGGGCATATATCCGTTCGACATAGAGGGGGCGGTGTTAAAAGGAATTATCGATTGATAGATTTAAAACAATTCGCCAAACAAATCAATAAAGTATTGACGATTGAGTATGATCCATATCGCAGCGCCTTTATTGCTTTGATTGAAAACCAGGACAAAAAAAAATCATATATCTTAGCGCCCGATGGTTTGAAAGTCGGAGAAAAAGTTGAAGTGGCAGAAAAAGCAGATATCGAAACTGGTAATCGAATGCAACTGAAAAATATTCCGTCAGGCACTCAGATTCATAATCTTGAAGTGCAACCGCGAAGCGGAGGAAAAATGGTCAGAAGCGCTGGTCAGTACGCTACCATCTCTTCAAAAGAAGACGAATATATAAATGTCAAATTACCATCCGGCGAAATCAGAAAATTCCACAGTTTATGTTATGCTTCAATCGGTCGCTTATCCAATATCCAGCATTCAAATGTGACGATTGGAAAAGCTGGAAGAAAACGGCTAATGGGAATTCGACCCACGGTTAGAGGAAAAGCGATGTATCCGGCGGCGCATCCGCATGGTGGCGGTGAAGGTAGAAACCCAATTGGGTTAAAATATCCCAAAACGCCGTGGGGCAAAATTGCCATCGGTGGTAAAACCAGAAAAAAGAAAAAACCATCCAATAAATTTATCGTTAAAAAAAGAAAATAATAGTAATTATCAGCTTATCAAGGCTGATATGAAAGAGTGCAATGTCAAGATCAATCAAAAAAGGACCATTTGTGCCAGATCATTTAATGAAAAAGATCCAAGTCGGTGATCCTAACAAAGTTATCAGAACATGGGCAAGAGCATCACAGATTATTCCGGAAATGGTCGGACGAATTTTTGAGGTACATAATGGACGAAAATTTATTACAGTTAATGTCAACGAAGAAATGGTCGGTCACCGTTTGGGCGAATTTTCGCCTACGCGAACTTTTCATCGTCATGGAGGCAAGATGGCTAAACAAGAAGAGCAAGCTGTCCAAGCTAAAGAAGCAGCAAAAAACAAACCAGCAGAAAAATGAAGCAAAGATTATCAATCAAAAAGAGATATATTAAAATAACTCCGGCTAAAATGAAAATTGTGGGTAGGGAGTTAAAAGGTTTGAGTATTGAAAAAGCATTGGAAAAGTTATCACTAGTGCAAAGAGCTAGCGCAAAAGTTTTTAAAAAAATGCTAATTGAAGCCAAAAACAATTTTCAAGAAAAAAATATCAATAGTGAAAATTTAATCGTAAAAGCAGTAAGAGCTGATATGGGTCCATCACTCAAGCGCCATATTCCTCGGAGTCGTGGACGGGTTTCGCCCCTTAAAAAAGTTAGTAGCCATGTCATAGTTGAATTTGAAGCACAAAAATTAAAAGCAAAAATTAAGACCAAAGCTAAAGATTCGAAATTAAAATTAACAAAAAAATCCAAGTAAAGATATTGGTCAACGGATAATACATAATCATTATGGGACAAAAAATTAACCCAATTAGTTACAGATTGCAGATCAACAAGAAATGGAAAAGCTTATGGTATAAACCAGCGACTGAGTTTCGCAATTGCTTGATTCAAGACATTAAAATTCGAGAGTTGATCAATATTAAAGTTGGTGAACAAGCATCAATTGAGAAAATTATTATTAAACGCAATGCCAAAGATATAAAAATTGAAATTCATTCCAGTCGCCCGGGTATTTTAATCGGACGGCAGGGGCAAGGCATTCAGGATTTGAGAAAATTTTTAGTGGACAAGCTAGCTATGCCCGGGCAAAAAGCCAAGCTCGATATTGATGTGATGGAAATTAAAAATCCCGATAGCGTAGCTCAGCTAGTGGCGCAAAATATCGGTTACCAATTGACCAAAAGAATTTATTATAAACGGGCAGTTAAGCACGCCATAACCAAAGTAATGCAAAGTGGCGCCACTGGCGTCAAAATTCAGATTTCCGGGCGACTAGGTGGAGCTGAAATTGCTAGAACAGAAAAATACTCTGAAGGTCCGGTTCCGACATCCACCTTACGCGCCAATATAGATTTTACAATTTATCACAGCCAAACAACCTATGGCACCATTGGGATCAAAGTTTGGATATATAAAAAATAATCACAAATTGTTAGCTTGTTCCTTTCAAACCAAATTGTATTTATAGAGCACGGATATTTTTTTGCTAAAAAATTCCTCGCCTGCCTGCCGATAGGCAGGTGCTCGCGCCAGTCGCGCTCGCAAGTCTCTATAAATACAATTTGGTTTGAAAGTTTAATATATAAAGTTATTCAAAATATTTAATAGATTATGTTATTACCCAGAAAAGTTAAACACAGAAAACATTTCCGAGGGAAAATGAAGGGCGATAGTAGCCGTGGACAGAATTTGGAATTCGGCGCTTTTGGGTTAAAAGCAACTGGACGCGGATGGCTTAGCTCACGACAAATCGAAGCAGCCAGACGCGCTATGACCAGAAAAATCAAAAGGGAAGGACAGGTTTGGATTCGTGTGTTTCCTGATAAGCCCATTACCAAACAGCCCAACGAAACCGGTATGGGCGGAGGAAAAGGCGCTGTTGACCATTTTGTAACCGTGATCACGCCAGGCAGAATTTTATTTGAAATGGATGGCGTCAGTCAAGAACTTGCCAAAGAGGCAATGAGTTTAGCTAATTATAAATTGCCATTTAAAACGAAGTTTATTGTCAAATGAAAAAACGCAATTATTTTTTAGAAAAGTCAAAGCTAAAAACAATTCAATTAGTGACTGAATCGCAAAATTTAAAAAACGAATTACACGACAATTTGATAAAAATTCAATTACAAAAACTTACCAAAACAGACAAGATTCGAAAACTACGCCAACAAATAGCGCAAATTAATACCATCATTAACCAAAGAATTATGGAGGAGTTAAATGAAGCAAAAACAAAACGGTCAAATTAAAAAGATTATTGATTCAAAGACAGTCAAGGTTGCCGTTCAATCAATCAAGACCCATCTTAAGTACCACAAGCAATTTGTGACAATTAAGAATTTTTTGGCTACCAATAATCGGGAATTGAATGTTGGCGATAAAGTGATAATCGAAGCGATCGCGCCAAAATCAAAACGCAAAACTTGGAGAGTATTATAATGTTAATGGACAAAACAATCTGTACTGTGGCGGATAATAGTGGAGTGAAAAAATTCCGAGTTTTTAAGGTGCTTGGTCGCGGACCAAAAAAACCAGCCCGCATCGCAGGTATTGTCATAGGTAGCGCTATTGAGGTTATTCCTCAATCATCAATCAAGAAAAAAACAGTATTAAAGGGAATTGTTGTTAGAACCAAAGCGCCTATCAAGCGAAAAAATGGCACCACTGTCCGCTTTGATGATAATGCAGTGGTTATTCTTGGAGCTGACGATAAAGCGGTAATTCGCGCCACCCGAATCATCGGTCCGGTGGCTAGAGAAATTAGAGGCAAAGGATATAAAAAAATTATTTCACTGGCTAAAGAAATTATATAAATGAAAAATATAAAAATTAAAATTAGTGACTCTGTTTTTGTCAGGGCTGGTAAGGATAAAGGGAAAATCGGTCAGGTAGTAAAAATTTTTCCTTTGCTTCGTAAAGCCGAAGTTAGCGGTGTGAACATTTTGAAAAAAAATGCGAAACCGAGCAAGAAGTATCCTAAAGGCGGAATCATTGATATTAGCCATCCAATTGATATTAGCAATCTCGCGCTTGTCTGCCCCAATTGTAAAAAAATTTCCAAAGTAAAAGTTGAAAGAGTCGAAAGGAAAATTACTCGGATGTGCGCAAAATGTAAAACAGACCTAAGCGTTAAACCAAAACGAAATGACAAGTGAATTAAAAAAATTTATAATTGAGAAAATTAATCCAATCGTAAAAAAAGAGTTTTCGATTGGCAATGATTTTGAGTTGCCAAGAATTCAAAAGATTACGGTGAATTCCGGTTATGGAAAATTTCGTCACGAAAAAGAAGTTGTTAGAAAGCTCGGGCAAGAGATCGCTTCTTTGACCGGGCAAAAACCAGTGCAAGTCAAAGCCAAAAAATCTATTGCGGGATTCAAGTTGCGTCAGGGTGAAAAGGTGGCATATATGGTGACGCTTCGAGGGAAAAAAATGTATGATTTTTTATCAAGACTTATTAATGTTGCCCTTCCTTCGATTCGTGATTTTAGGGGACTAAATTCAAAATTTGATCGGCAAGGAAATTTTTCGCTTGGAATTAAAGATCACGCTGTCTTCCCGGAAATTACTTTTGAAGATTTAAGCCAAAGTTTTAATTTAGGAATTAACATTAGCATCAAAGCCAAAAACACTCAGGAAGCCAGATTCTTTTTACAAAAAATTGGTATGCCACTCCAAAAAGATATGGTTGCCAAGAAACAAGAAATCCCAAAGGGACCCCTTCGGGGCAAAAAACAAACAAATTCCCAATCGCAAAAAAGAAATAAATAAATCAAAATGGCGAAAAAATCGCAAATTGCAAAGTCAAAAAATAAACCGAAATTTTCTTCTAGGAAAAAAAACCGTTGCCTGCTATGTGGCAGACCACGAGCCTATATGAGATATTTTGGAATGTGCCGAATTTGCTTTCGAGAGAAAGCAACCAAAGGCGAGATTCCCGGTATTAGAAAAAGTTCATGGTAAAAAGTTACAAACAAAAAAAATAATATTATGGTTAACGATCCAATTGCAAATTTGTTAAACAATTTAAGAAACGGTTACGCATCAAGCAAGAGCGAAATTTTGATAAAAAAATCTCATTTGCTCCAAAACCTACTCAAAATTTTTAAAAAGTATCAATATATTGAAGATTTTAAATTAACCGAAGACAAAAAAACAATTGCCGTTAAATTGTCATACGATGAAAGGCAAGCCGCAATCCATAGTGTTAGGCAAATTTCAAAACCAAGTCGCAGGGTATATGTTAACGCCAATAAAATTCCTTATCCCAGAAATGGACGCGGGATTATTATTATGACTACGCCAGAAGGCTTGATGGCACACTTTGAAGCCAGGAAAAAACATATTGGGGGAGAATTAATTTGTGAGGTAGAATGAGCCGAATAGGAAAAAAATTAATCAGTATTCCGGATGGCACCCAAGTAACCAAGGATGGGCAAATGCTGGAGTTTATTGGTAATGGTGGCAAAGCAGAGTTAGCCGTTCCCAGATTTTTAAATGTCAAAATTTCTGACAAAAGTTTGAAATTAGAAAATAAAAAAACAGAATCATACTACAAAGCACAGCATGGATTATTCCGTTCATTAATCCAAAACTGCGTCACAGGCGTTTCAGAAGGATTTAGCAAGACCTTAGAAATTCACGGGGTTGGCTATTCGGTTAAGCTCGAAAATAATGAAATTATTATGTCGCTTGGTTTTTCGCACCCCACCCAGCTGAAAGTGCCAGAAGGGCTAACCGCCAATATTGAAAAAAATAATATCATTATTAACGGAATTGACAAACAAAAAGTTGGTCAATTCAGCGCGCAAATTAGGCAGCTTAAAAAACCAGATCCCTACAAAGGAAAAGGAATTCGCTATAAAGGTGAAATAATTCGTAAAAAAGCTGGTAAAGCTGCCAAGGCAGTTGGTGGGGCGCAAGGAGCCAAATGAAAAAAGAACCAAGAAATTACAAATTAACAATCAATAAAAGTCTCAAACACATTGAGGGGCAAATTATTGATATGAAAAAGGGCGCGACAGCTATTTATGTTTCTTCAAAAAATATTAAAGATAAAATATCCAAAACAAAAATGGCTGAAGTTGTCGGTGAAAAAATTGCCAAGCTTGCCCAAGAAAAAAAGATCACCGAATGTTATTTTGACCGAAAAAAACAAAAATATCACGGTCGGATAAAAGCATTAATTGAAGCAATGAGAAAAAATGGAGTAAAAATATAATGAGAGAAAATAATCAAAAAAAATCAGAATACGATGAGAAAGTAGTTGAAATTAGTCGAGTTTCGCGAACAATGAAAGGTGGTCGCAGGATTAGTTTTCGGGCTTTGGTGGTGATTGGAAATAGACACGGAAAAGTTGGCTATGGGCTGGGAAAAGGAAAAGAAGTCTCAATCGCCATAGATAAAGCAAGAGCCCGAGCAAAAAAGAGAATTGTCAAAGTTGAAATAGTCAACGACACAATTCCACGACCAGTGGCATTAAAATTTTGCTCAGCGCAAATCATCTTAAAACCTGCCCCAACAGGAACATCGGTCATCGCTGGCGGGTCTATTCGGGCAGTGGTAGAATTAGCCGGAGTAAAAAATATTGTGGCGAAAATTCTTGGATCAGCTAGCAAGATAAACAATGTCAAGGCAACAATTTTGGCTCTAAGAAAGGTATCAAAATGATCGATATTTTATCAAATTTAAAACCTAAGGTCCTTACGCCCAGTAAAAGAAAAGGTCGGGGAAATTCGAGTGGAAAAGGCAGAACATCGGGTCGTGGAACCAAAGGGCAAAAAGCCAGATCTGGCGCGTCGCGAAATATTCCAGCCTTTTTTGAAGGTGGTCAAACAAAACTGGCGCAAAGATTGCCCAAACGCAGAGGCATAAATGGCAGACCGAAAAAAGCATTTCCAATTCAGTATTCAGTGCTAGAAAAACATTTTGAAAATGGTGCTAAAATTACATTGGTTAAATTAGTAAAAGAAAAAATTATTAGCAAAAATTGCCGGCTAGTGAAAGTGTTAAAAGATATGGAGCCAAAAAAGAATTTTGTAATTTTTCTGCCAATGTCGCGAAGCTTAAAGAGTAAAATTAAAAATCAAAAAACTGCGCATAAAGCAAAAGCCGATAACATTCACTGATAGGGGCTGTCGTCAAATACCATTTTTACTGCAAATTGCCAAATTCTACTGCGAATTTTTTACAAGCTCCTCTGACTGACGGGCAGTCAGGCTCCGTCGGATTCTTTATATTTTAGCTTTTTAATTATCAAATGTTTTCAACTCTAAAAAAAATTTGGTCGCTTAAGGACTTGAGAAAACGAATTTTTTTAACTTTCGTACTTTTGGTTATTATTCGTATGGTGGCGTTGATTCCTATCCCGGGTATTTCAAACGAAACATTAAAGGAATTTTTCTCCGGCAACCAAGTGCTCGGGCTTCTTGATATATTTTCAGGGGGGACCTTGTCAAATTTTAGTATTGGGTTAATGGGCGTTGGACCGTATATTACTGCTTCGATCATTATGCAACTTTTGACTTATATTGTTCCGTCGCTTGACGAGCTGAACAAGGAGGGTGAAGCAGGACGCCAAAAAATCAACCAATACACTCGTTATTTGACGGTGCCATTATCGATTGTGCAATCATTTAGTTTGCTTGCCTTGCTTAAAAGCCAAGGGGTGTTGCCACAACTTGAGCCAATGAATCTGGTTTCGATTTTGCTTTCATCAACTGCTATCACGATGATATTTGTTTGGATTGGTGAAATAATTTCAGAAGGGGGGATTGGCAATGGTATGTCGTTAATTATCACGATTGGTATTTTAGCCAGCATCCCCAATCAAATTGCTAACACCACAGCGCTAATCGCGAGTGAGGGAGAAATTGATATGGTAAAGGTTTATGGACTCATCGCTTTTGTGGTAATTGCAATTCTTACAGTATTTTTTATTGTGCTGATGAATGACGCAATCAGAAAAGTGCCAATATCGTATGCTAGGAGAATGACTGGAAAGCAGGCGCATAGCACTATTGACACTTTTTTACCTATTAAAATCAATATCGCTGGCGTGATCCCGATTATTTTTGCCCTGTCAATTATTGTCTTTCCTGGTCTTGTGGGAAATTATTTAACCCATGCTCGGTCAGAATGGTTGCAAACATTCGGCAGTAGTATGGTAAAATTTTTCGATCCACAAAGCTTAAGTTACGGAATAATGTATTTTGTGCTAGTGGTGCTGTTCACTTATTTTTATACTGCCATTGTGTTTCAACCCAAACAAATTGCTGAAAATTTACAAAGGCAGGGTGGATTTATTCCTGGCATTCGACCCGGGCTCCAGACTTCAAACTATGTTGATATGATTGTGAAACGAATCACCTTTCCCGGATCAGTATTTTTAGGAATTGTAGCTATTTTACCATTAATTATTCAATCTGTGACGCATATCACCACATTGGTTTTAGGTGGAACGGGTATTTTAATTATTGTTTCAGTTGTGTTTGAAACCGCTAACCAACTAAAATCTCATTTAGTCACGCGTGATTATGAGCACTATTAAATCATCTCAAAATTTAATTTTCTTGATTGTATTGGCGGTGATTTTAGGCTTCACTTATTGGGCGGTGGCAAATAATTCTAAGCAAAACATAGTTGGAAACGAACCCGACGCTAAGCAACCAACAGCGGAAATTCCAGTGGTATCAGTAGAAAGTCCAAAGGCTAATGAAACAAAGAGTTTTTTTTATAAAACTGTTGAAAACCAAACAACAAGAATTTATTTAAAAACAGAAAAGGAAAACAAATTGATCTACCGCGATAGTGATGAAAATGAAAAAGTTCAAAAAGTTTTTGGTTTAGGCAACAATAAAATAATTATTATTGAAAATAAAAATTCAAGCTATCAAATTAGTTCTTTGGGTATCGATGGTAGTGGGAAAAAGAAAACCCTGGCGAGCGATATCTTTTCTTTTGGCGTGCCTGAGTTAAGTCCAACTGCTGACTTAGCGCTCACGACCTCATTTTCAAATGCAGAAAAAGACTATGGTTATAGTTTGTTCATTCAAAATTTGGACGGAGCAAACAAACGAAAAATAAGCCAGCTCTTACCCAGCAATATCGTATCACCAAAATTTTCATTTGATTCAAAAAAGGTAGCATTTCTCACAACAAAAAATTCAGCTGAAAGCAAAATTTTTTTATACGAAGAGTCAAGCAGTGAAACAAAACAAATTTATTCAACTGCAATGAATATTTTTGAGCTGGCGTGGTTGGGCGATGATATTGTGTTTTCCGCCATCGCCAAAGGTGAAAGCGCGACTAATTCGATTGAGTTATACCAGCTAAATATCAGCCAGCAAACAGTGAAAAAATTAACCACAGATACAGATTGTGAAAAAAGCTTGCTTTCAATTGAAAAAGACGCCAATATAATTTATATTAATTCTAACGAATCGCAAGATACTATCAGCCAAAATGCCGGATCAGTAGAGGACTTAAATGGGGTAATAGATTTTAGCGAGCTTAACGCCAGCGCATTTGTGGGGCTTGGTAAATAATTTGAATCATGGTCAACAATTTAGTCATTACTATTTTAGGAGAGCCTGGTTCAGGCAAAGGAACGCAAGCCAAAAGAATCGCTAAAAAATTTAAATTGGCGCACATTGAAACAGGTGATTTAATTCGTCGATATATCAAAACAGACCCAAAAGCAAAGGCGAAATACGAACAAGGGAGACTGCAACCAAACAAGATTGTCACGAAATTAATAGAAAAAGAAATAGCCAAGTTAAAATTAAAAAGATTTATCCTTGATCCGTTCCCTCTGAATTTAGCACAAATTGAATTTTTATTTTCAATGGTACAAAAACACCAACTAGCTAAACCAATTTTGATTTATTTAAAGGTCAATAAAAAAATCGCCTTACAAAGAATTATTCGCAGAAAAGATAAACGGCAAGACGACCAATATAACATTGCCAAAAAAAGAATTGATGATTACAGCAAAAGTTTAAAAAAAGTAATGAGCGCAGTTGATGATCGTTTTTCTGTGATTAAAATTGACGGTAACCCTGGCGTCGTAGAAGTTGCCAAGGATATTGCATTAAAACTAACCAAATTACTCAGTAGATTTACCACGAAATAACCTTTCCTGCTGCAATCCCCAAAGGGAAGCCTTTGGGGCTTTCGCTACGAAAAATTATTTTTTAATAAGTCTAATGAA
>ERZ1292629.2518-Hain-H43-01um-R1-2518-length-15236-cov-6_pt1 | contig 10946 bp, 19 predicted proteins | sample MGYA00564399_ERZ1292629 | MGnify/ENA primary metagenome ERZ1292629 (study PRJEB36523, sample SAMEA6512636) | groundwater metagenome | collected 2019-01-08 | study: AquaDiva: Metagenomics assemblies of 32 groundwater samples | reverse complement strand
TAAAAACTCTAAACCAAAGAGTTTTTAAATCATACATTTTTAATGATTTTAAGCATTATTAAGGTGATGAAAGGTATTTGTAAAAATGCAAAACAGAAAGCACATGAAGGAAAAAGGCAAGATAAGACTTAGTCATTACTTTCAGGAATTTAAAAAAGGAGAAAGAGTTGCTGTTATAAGAGAACATGCTGTGCAACCAAAATTCCCTAGAACACTTCAAGGAAGGTCAGGAGTTATTGATGGCAAAAGAGGAAACTCATATTTGGTAAAAATTAAAGATTTAAATAAAGAAAAAACATATATAATACATCCTGTGCATTTAAGAAAACTAAAATGATACTTGAAAAACAACCAATTGACATGACTGAACTAAAAGAGCTACTTGAAGGTGTAGAAGACAGTGAAAAGAAAAAAGCAATGGAAACTTACTTGAAAAAATTCTCTAAAATAAAACCTGAAAAGGCAAAATCATTCAAAGAGGACTTAAAAAAGCTTGAATTATTAAAATTAAAAGATGAGCATTTTGCAAAGATTATAGATTTGCTTCCAGAAGATGCTTCTGATTTGAACAAAATATTTGTTGATGTTAGTTTAAATGAAGATGAAATTAATAAAATACTCGAGGTTGTTGCTAAACACAGATAATAAAAATGCAAGACAAAGAAGAACATGCCATAGTCTTAGACTACCTGCCTTATGGTTATCCATTAGAACAGAAAAGGATTCCCATAGCCCAGGCTATAGGAGAAAAAAATCTTACTCTTTTGCAATTAGTTCCTAGAAGAGGAATAAGTCTTGCTGTAAATGAAAAAGTTTATATTGGAGAGGGTAAACGTGATAAGATATATTATATTCTTGGAAGACTTCCAAAGGAAAAGCTTACAGAGACTGCAAAAGAAAAATTGCAGGAATTTGTAAAAGAAAAAATAATGAGCAATGAGAATATGTTTGTTGATTTTTTCAACAAAGCAGAAGCTATAAATACAAGGCTTCACCAGATTGAATTGCTTCCTGGAATTGGCAAGAAACACATGTTTGCTATTATAGAAGAAAGAAGTAAAAAGTTATTTGATAACTTGGAAGATTTAAAAAAAAGAGTTTCGAATCTTCCTGATCCAAGAAAAGCAATTGAAAAAAGATTAATAGAAGAAATAACAGAAAAACAAAGATATTTTTTGTTTATAAAATAAAGATTTTAAAAAAATCTTTAAGCAAAATAAAATGGAACAAGAACAAGTAAAACCCAACAAAACAAGAGCAGAACCTGAAGATAAAAGACAATTTATCCAGCTAGTTAGGATAATGCAAACAGATATTCCTGGAAACAAAAAAATATTAGTTGGATTGACTCTTATTAAAGGAATTTCATGGAGCTTTTCAAATGCAATATGCAGAAAGCTTAAAATGAATATTGATAAAAAGATTGGAGAACTTTCAAAAGAAGAGATACAAGAGATAACAAAATTCATGCAAAATCCAGAACTTCCTCATTTTTTGCTAAACAGAAGAAAAGATTTTGAAACAGGCAAGGATTCTCATTTAACAGGTGCTGATTTAGAGCTTAAGAATGAATTTGATATCAGAAGACTGAAGAAAATAAGGTCATTCAGAGGATTAAGACATGCAACAGGACAGCCTACAAGAGGACAAAGAACAAGAAGCCATTTCAGGGCAAGAGGAAAAAAGAAAACAATAGGAGTAAAAAAGTCAAAGACTAAAACTTAAAAATGATAAGAAAGAAAAATTTATTTTCAAAACCAAGAAGGCTTTATGATAAACACAGAATTCTGGATGAAAATGCTCTTGTTGAAAAATATGGATTGAAAAACAAAAGAGAAATCTGGAAGGCTGATGCAAAAATAGCAAAGATAAGAAACTTAGCTAAAAAATTAATAACTTCAAGTGATGAAAAGAAAAATGTTCTTATTGCAAGGCTTCAGAAAATGGGTTTTAAAGTAAGCAATATTGCAGATATTTTAGGATTAAACAAAGAAGATTTGCTAAAAAGAAGACTGCAAACTTTTGTTTCAGATAGAAAATTAGCAAGAACACCAAAACAAGCAAGGCAATTAATAACTCACAAGCATGTTTCTATTGCAGGACAGACAGTAAGCATTCCTTCATATAATGTTGGTGCTGATGAAGAAGACAAAATAGAGCTCAACATTGTCTTAAAAGAACCTAAAAAAGAAGATAAAATCCAAGAGGTAATTGATGATGTTCAGAACAAAGATTTAGAGGAGGCTGCAGAAGCATAAAATGGAAGAAATAAGCCAGATTGAAGAAATAGAAAATCAAAATCAGGAGACAGAGGATGAAGAAAGAAAAGAAAGAAAGAAAGAAAAACAAAAAGAAAGAATTGGGATTCTTAATATTTATACTACATTCAATAACACGATGCTTCATTTAACAGACATGGCTGGAAAAACAATTGCAAAATTTAGCGGAGGACAATCAACAAAGCAAAGCAGATTAAAAGCAAATCCTACTATTGCCATGTTTACTTCTCAAAAACTTGCGCAAGAAGCAAAAGATTCTGGAATAACAGGATTTTATGTAAGAGTAAGAGCAAAAACAGGAAACAATTCTCCTGGGCCAGGAGCACATGCTGCAATAAAATCATTGACAAGAGCAGGATTTAAAATAATAAGCATAATGGATGTTACAAGAATTCCCAGAGGAGGGCCTAAAGTCAAGGGTGGAAGAAGAGGAAGAAGAGTTTAAAAAATAAAATACTAAGATTTAAAAAATATCAAAAACAACTAATAAAATGATAAAAGTACTAAAACATGACAAGAAAGAAGATATTTTAGAATTGGAAACAGACATGCCTGTTTATCTTGCAAATGCTATAAGAAGAAGTGTCTTGGAGATTCCTACTCTTGCTGTTGATGAAGTTGAAATAAGCCAGAATGATTCTGCTTTGTTTGATGAAGTAATCAGCCATAGAATAGGATTAATTCCTATTAAAACAGATAAAACAACAAAGGAAGCCAGGTATAAACTGAAAAAAACAGGGCCGTGCATTGTTTATTCTACTGATTTTAAGCCTGATTTTGAAACAGGATTAAAAATTCCTATTACAATTCTAGATGAAGAACAGGAAATAGAATTAATTGCAAATGCAAAATTAGGAACAGGAAACGAGCATGTGAAGTTTTCACCTGGAATGATATATTACAAGCACAATATCGACGATGATGTTATTGATTTTGTAAGCATAAAAGATGGGAAAATAATTTTTAATGAAGATGAATTAAAAGTTGATGCAGAAAAATTAAACAAAATCAAAAAATTAAAATATACTAATGAATTGATAATAAGCGTTGAATCATGGGGGCAGATTGATGCAAAATCAATATTTGCAAGAGCTATTGAGGTTCTAGATAAGAATTTGCAAGGACTAAGCAAGGAAATAAAATAAGCAAAGATTAAATAAACTAAATTATCCGCATATTATATATGCGGGGATGCCGGAGCGGTCAAACGGGCAGGATTAAGGATCCTGTGGCTTAGTGCCTACGAAGGTTCGAACCCTTCTCTCCGCATAAGAGAACCAGGGTTCTCCTATCACCCCTCCTTTAATATAGAAAAATGATAAGCAAAAGAAAAATAACTCAAAGAACAAAAAGAAAGACAAACTCTGATTTAGCTAAAGCTATAACTCTTGCAAAAAAACAGAACTTAATTGAACTTGCAAGAAAACTTGCATTGCCAAGAAGACAGCAGATAAAAATAAATATTGAAGATTTAAATAATATTGAAGAAAAAGAAATAATTGTTCCTGGAAAAGTTCTAGGAAAAGGAGATATTAATAAAAAAATTTTAGTTTATGCATTAGGATTTTCAGAAGCTGCAAGAGAAATTTTAAAAAAAGCAGGATGTGAAACAAAGATAATTTTAAATGGCTTGGAAAACAAGAAATTAAAAGGAGTTAAAATAATATGATAATTGATGCAAATGGAGCAATAGCAGGAAGATTAGCAAGCTTTGCTGCTAAAAAAGCACTTCAAGGAGAAGATATATTTATTATTAATTCTGAAAAAGCTATTGTAAGCGGAAACAAGCAAAATATAGTTGAAAAATACAGAAGACAAAGGCAAAGAGGAGGAAATGCTCTTAAAGGGCCAAATTACCCTCGTTCTGCTGAAAGAATTTTGAAAAGAATGGTAAGAGGAATGCTTCCTGATTTTAGAAGAGGAAATGGAAGAATGGCTTTTAAAAGAATAAAATGTTATATAGGAGTTCCAAAAGAATTTGAAAATCAAAAACATATTAAAACTGGAAAAGAAAAAACAGAACCTTTTGTTGAATTAAGCGAAGTTTCAAAATTAATTTAAAATGGAAATACCAAAAAGTTTTACATTTGCAGGAAAAAGAAAAAGAGCTGTTGCAAAAGCAACAATAAAGCAAGGAACAGGAAAAATATTCATAAACAAAAGGCCTTATGAAAACCTGGAATTTTTCAAAAGGCTTGCTATTCAAGAGCCTATTGAAATAGCAAAAAGAGTATTGAAGAATTTTGATTTTGATATCTTGGTTAATTCTAAGGGTGGTGGGCAAGAGTCTCAGATAGAAGCTGCAAGACTTGCAATTGCAAGAGCATTAGTCGGGTTTACTCAAAACAAAGATTTGGAAAAAGAATTCTTAAGATATGACTGGACATTGGCTATTGCAGATGTAAGAAGAAAAGAACCTTACAAGCCAGGAGACAGCAAAGCAAGAAGCAAAAGACAAACCTCTTTTAGATAATAATTTAACTTTATTAACAGAAGCTCTCGAGTAGAACATGCTTATTAGATTTCAGATAATTTTCAAAACTTAATTTTATGCGGGCAAGAGATTTTAAACTCGCACCAATCACAAAGTTTTCCTGTTTTAGGATGAAATTCTTGGCATGATTCTATTTCATCAATAAGAATTATTAATTGCTTTTTTAATTCTTCTAACTGCTCTGTTGTTCTTTTTGAAACAAATCTTTTGTCAAAATCCAGGAAATGCCAGATTAAATGCACATCATTTGCATTGAACTCCTGCTGAATTCCTAGACAGTACAAAGCAAGCTGCCTGTCATTATCTAATTCTTCCTGAGTTTTTAATGCTCCTGAAGTTTTGTAATCATGAATTTCTATTATGTTTAATTCTTTATTATGAACAAGTCTGTCAATAAAACCTCTTAAAAGATATTTACCTTGCTCATCTAGCTTAATCAATATTTCTTTTTCAAGAGCAATTGTGTTATCATCAAAAGGATAGTTTCTTGTGTAATAATTAATAAGAAATTTAACACCTTGGATAAAATAATCATCAGAATTCATTTCCTTGTTTATTTTAATATCTTGATTAAAGTTCTTTTTCCAATTTTCTGCAAAATATTTTATCAAGTCATCTAATTCTATTAATCTGTTGTTGCTTGCTTCTTTATACAAAAATTCCAGGGCAAGATGAATCTGGTTTCCTAAAAACCCTTCTATAAACTGCTTTATGTCAGGCTCTATTCTGTCTATGTATTTTAATTTGAACTTGAATGGGCATTGCTCATACACAGAAAGCTTTGAATGTGAATAGATTACCATTTGTATGCTAAAAAAAGCAGGGTTAAAAAGTTTTTCTCCTCCTCTTCCCCAAAAGATATAGTCTCCTCTTTTAAAGACATAGAATATTGATGATTGTTTTGTTTATAAGCATTCTAAGAGTTAATTATATATCTTGAATGAGACAAATGTTTAAAAAGATTTATTAGTGTGATTTTATTGTTATTCTTATGGTTTTGCAGTATAAATTGAAAAAAGAAAGTGTATGGAAAGATTATCCTGGAAAAGCAAAATTAAAATATCCTGTTTCAAAATATGATTTCAGGCTTTTATCAAAAGATAAAAAAAAGATTCTTGTCAAAAAAGCAAGCTATGCAAAAGTCATGAAAAGATTCAGGCAGATTGAGTTTTTTAAGCACCAAAAATGAAACATTTTTGGGGCCCAAAAAATCTTTGATTTTTTAAGCATAGAGGATAAAATAAATTTTCTTTTTAAAGAGTTTTCACTTTAAAATTAAGTGTTGTCTTTTCTTAGTCAATCGCTATTTAAAGATAATTGTATAAAAAAATATATATTAAAGCAAACATTTATATTTAAATGAATATATATTATACAGTATATAGATTAAAATGAAAATCAGGATACTGATGCAAGGAAAAAAGGGCTTGAATTTTGGTTTAGAGAGTTATTTAACCACTCTCAAGCAGCTTTACATCAAATATCCTCATGCAGTCTGGAAAAGAATTTTTTCCAGAAAAGGCAAGATGAAAGGATATGAAATTGAGATAAACTAAAAAGATTTCTTAAAAACTTATATTCTTATTATTAAATAAATATTTAAAAACCAGTATTTTTATTATTAATCATGGATTTAGTTAAAGATAGAAGTGATGTTTCTGAAAGTGTTGTTGTTAAAAGAATTCTTGAAAAACCAGACAAAAAAATAAGTTTTCAGTCAAGCGGTGTTTTGGAATTTAATATAAGCAATTTTGCAATGGGCAGTGAAGACAGAAAACAGCTTTTGACAATTAAAGCAAAACAAAGCATTGAAGATATTGTAAAATCAAGCGCACTTCAAAGAAACCTAAAACAAGTAACATATTATGTTTCTAAGCTAGAAGTTGATTCTGAACCAGGAAAAAAGTCAAATAGTGTAAACTATGAGTTTTTTGCTTATGAAAAGTAGTTTTATTATTTTAGTTTTTATAAAATCTATTTCTTATTAAAATGCCCAAAAACCCTTGAATCAGGAGAGAGCAAAAAAATATGATCATCTTGAAATCTCAAGCCCCTGTAAACTCTTTGCAAAAATTCTCTTTTTGCCTTGTCAATATAAAATTCATTGTAATATTCTGGCTTTGTAAGCCTTAAAATTTTCCAGAACAAGGAACTTATGTTTGGATAGGGATATTTTGTCAAGACAATGCTGTTGCAGGTATTTCCTGGAAAATCAATTCCTCTGTTGCATTTTGTTGAATAAAGAATTTTTAAAAATCCTTTTTTGAAAAGCTTAATTGTTTTGTTTTGCTTGTCTGAATTTTGTATTTGTTTTAGTTTTTCTCTTGTCATTAGATTTAGATTAAGCTCTGCTACTTCCTGGATAGTTGGAAGATCTTTAAATGAATTAACATGAACTAAAATAGGTTTTTTAGCTGTTTCAATGCATTTATTCAAAGCTAAAAGATATTGTTTTCTTGAAATTTTGTTTGTTGTGAAATTAGAATACCTGCAGTTGATTTCCATTCCTGTTTTTAATTCTGTTACTTTTCCAGGAGTTTGTGTTTCTGCTTCTATTATTTTAAAGTCTTTTAATCCAAAAATATCTTGCAGAACTTTTTCAGAATGAATTGTTCCTGACATCATTACAAAAATCTTGTTTTTATCTAAAATTTCCTTGAATCTTTTTTCTAAATTAGTTGTAACTAATCTTGCTACTATATTTTTGTCTTCTTTTGAAAAGCAGACATAGGTTTCATCTAACAAACTTTCAAAAACCCTTGCTGTTTCTTCTACATTATAAGCATAATTTTCTTCATCACATTCAATAGAATTCATGAACTTATAATCTAGGAATTTTTCAATAATATTAAATATTTTTGTTTGTTTTAATGGAAAGATTTTGTTTTCAGAAATATAATTTTCTATGCTTTTATCATTTATAATTTCTGATGTTAGTTTAAGAATCTGGTTTATTTTTTCCTGAGAATCACTTGTTTCTGCAAAAACACTGAATAATGCAGAGTGCAGCCTGTTAAAGTTTATTTTCTTTTGACTTGAAAAGCTGTCTAAAAACTCATCGCACTCATCAATTATTTCAATTTCTGTTGCAGGCTTTCTGTTCATCAGGTTTTCCAAGATATATTTCTGGCTGTTAAAAATCATGACATCTGAATTAATGTATGACTGATACTGGTCGTAAAAACCACATCCTTGTTTTCTGTGATGAAATGTGTATTCTATGTTCAATAATCCATTGTAATTTTTCTGAGTTGCATCATCCAAGACTCTTAGTTTTATTTCAGCTGGAATTATAGGAGACCAGTATGGACAGACAGGTGCTATTGAAAGGCGTTTTACTTCATTTATTGAATTAAAATCTTTTAGATTTATTCTTTGATTTTGCTTTAGATATTCTTTAATCTGATGCATGTTTTTTTCTTTTATTTCTATTTTGCATGGAATAAATGGATTATCGCATGAAAAATCAAAAAAAGAATTTTCATCTGAGTTTTTTTGATTTGAAGATGGTTCATAAGTTTCATCATAAAAGCTTGTGAGTTTTAGGTTTTTCTCCCTGCTTTCTTTTAATGGTGTTTCTAATTTTTTAGAAATTTCATAATTTTCTTTCAAGAAAGGACATTCAAAATTATTTCTTCCTGTTATTATTTTTATATTCAGCCTTTTTCCATTGTCTTTTAGCAAGTATTTTTTATCTGTGTAATCATTTTCATACTGCTTTTGAAGAGATTTTACAGGAACAACTACTGAAGATTTTCCAAGCTCTTTTGCAATGTTCAATGCAATTGCTGATTTTCCTGTTCCGCATACTCCTCTTATGAAAATTACTTTTGTTTGTTTTTTTATTTCACTTATAATTTCATCAACAACATCTTGCTGTGATTTTTTGTTTGAGAAAACCAATGGAGGAAGAAATACATCTTCATTTTCTGAATTTGTTTTATATAAGCTCCATACCATTTTTCCTCTTTAACTAATGTTAAAAACAAATGAATTAGAGCTTTTTAATGATTTGGATATTAGATAATAACAAGATTTTTAAATACCTAATAACTAAATAATTCATTGAGAGTGATATGATTGGTTATTTTTATCAATGAAGATTTAAGCTGGAGAATTTTCTGGTTTGCGTTTATTGCTGCTTTAATAGGAGGACTTTTATACTGGGTTAATAGTTTATTTGACTGGACAGGCAAAATGAAATTCTGGGCTCTTTTGCTTATTTTAGGAGGAGTTCTTTGCATGTTTCTTGGAGTTTTTCTAGAATTCACAAGCCAGTATTCAATAAGAAAAAATGGCATTTCTACTTATGTTTATGGTGAAACAAGAAGCAATGAGGAGTGAGAGTTAGTTATTTATAGTTCTGAAAAGTAGTTAGGTTATGAAACTCACAAAAAAATTAGGCATAATCTTAATGATTATAGGAATAGCTTTTCAGCTCTTGAACATTATCACGTATAGTTTGTGGGAAATTGATATTGATATTTTTGGTGTGCTGATTTTTATTGTTGGACTAGTGATACTTATAGTAGCTGCAGTAAAAGGAAAAGGGAAGAAATATAGAAAACCTTAAAAACTCTTAATTAATAATAAGTTTGCCTAAGGGAAAGAGTTCTGATAAGTTAAAATGACAAAAATAAGCCAAATATGGCCATTTAACATTAGAGCAAAAGAAAGAGCGAGAAGACTGCGAAGAGAATGCCTCGATGAATTATTGCAAGAAACACGCTCTCAAGGATTAAATTTAATTCCTATAATAGATGCAGAGAAAGGAGGAAAGTATAATCAAGCAAGAATCTATTTAGAGGATTTAAAAAAGCAGGGAAAGACGCGTGACTTGGATTATGAAATTGAACTTTTTGTAAGAGAATGTGAAGTGCCTTTAGTTCGTAATCAAAAGCCAGGTTTGGCTATGATCCCAGATCATTCAACAGCTGAAATTCCTCTTCCTTCTGGTTATATTGATAAACCTATTGGAGAAGTTGAAAACCCAGAATATACAGAATACCAAAAACAAGCTAAAATTATTAGAGATGAAATGATACATGAAAAGAAAGAAAAACAAGCTGAAGCAACAAGACAGTTACATATAGGCCTTAGAAAGGAAATTGAGGCATGGGAAACCATATCTATGGAAGAGTGGCAAAGAAGATATGAAGAAAAAAATGGGGAATGTCCGAGATGTGACGGAGGAAGGTTACAACAGGTAATTGAACCATATCAAAATCCTGATAATGTAAAATGTGGGGTTTGTCATGGAAAAGAAAAACTAAGTTTAGAAGAATTTAGATTTTTTTATAAACCCCTCTGTTATGTTGATCATTATAATGACCCAAAGGATGATTTTCACTTTCAAGAGCAGATTATTAAGAGAATTAATGAAACCCTGGAATGTCCAAAACCTAAAATGTTCTTTGTTTATGCAAAGATTACTCCTAAAGAAAAAAAGCAATAGAAGAATAAAAAAATAAAAGACAAAATAATATAAAATGAAAACAATAAAAACCTTAATTTTATGTGTAGATTCAGATAATCCTGCTTACAAGGAGTTAAAAGAAGAAAGATTTGAGTTCTATGCTTACCTGAGATATTAGTCTTTTTCCATTCTTCCGCCCTTTACTTTTCACAGCCTATCCAAATGGCTTTTCCCTTAAACTGTCAAAAGGACTTGGAACTTTTTTTAATTCTTTACTTGAAACATGGGCATAAATCTGAGTTGTGTCAAGATTTTCATGGCCCAAGAGTTCTTGTATGATTCTTATATCAATTCCATTTTCAAGAAGATGGGTTGCAAAAGAATGTCTTAGAGTATGACAATGAACTGGTTTGTCAATTCCTGCAAGTTTTGCTGTATTTCTCACTATTTTCTGAATATTCTGGCTTGAGAGTTTGCCTTTATTGCCAGAGAAGAAATATTCTTGGTTTTGTTCTTTTTGTTTTTTTGCAATTTCCTGGAGTTCATTAAGCATGTCTAGGGGGATGTTAAATTGCCTGTCTTTTTTTCCTTTTGCAGATCTTATGTATCCAATTTTTTCATCAAAGTGCAAGTTTTCAACTTTGAGGTTAATAAGTTCAGAAACTCTTAAACCTAAGGCATACATTAAACTCATCATTAATCTTGATTTCTCGGTTTTTGCAGAATCTATTAATTTTATAATTTCTTCTTTTGTAAG
>ERZ1292629.4050-Hain-H43-01um-R1-4050-length-10949-cov-4_pt1 | contig 10949 bp, 20 predicted proteins | sample MGYA00564399_ERZ1292629 | MGnify/ENA primary metagenome ERZ1292629 (study PRJEB36523, sample SAMEA6512636) | groundwater metagenome | collected 2019-01-08 | study: AquaDiva: Metagenomics assemblies of 32 groundwater samples | reverse complement strand
TCGCCCCGCAGTTCGGTATTATGCCAGCCCCCAGGGCTTACACGAATACGGCCGCCCAACAGGTTATCGAAGAATATAATGTGATGACCCGTGCCGCCTATTCTACCAAGGAGACTGCCGAGAAGAAAAAACTCAAAACCGAATTGATAAAGATGGCCCAGGCACAAGACGAGTCCGGGTTTGAGGAAATGTCCAGGCAGGCGGTATCGGAAGGCAAACTCACCCGCCAGCAGGTCAAGGAGATCATTTCGCAATCCCAACAGCCCCCCGGGACACACCGGTTCACCAGTCTCCCCCTGGAGTGGGCGATCCGGGCCTGGGATGTGGCCAGTCCGGCAGAAAAAACAGAATGGCAACCTTACTTCCTAAAAAAGATCATGGGAGGGAAACCCGAAACTTGGGTAAGTCTCCGGGAACCCCTAGTAAGAACCCTGAATGATATGGGTCTAACGGATGCGGCCCAAAAACTCGGCGATTTGACCATACCAGAAAAGGGTGCGAAATTCGAGTTGGGCGCCCTGGGAATTCCTAAACCGACTCCCCAAACCGCCGAGATGGAAGCCGTTGATACTGCCCTCACTAAGGCTTTCGAGGAACATACCGCCCAATTAGGTGAGATAGCCAAACCGAGAAAAAGTACCATAGTCCTTCCTTCGGTCAGGGAGAAAAAGAAAAAAGAACCCTACAAAGTTTTGGGATTGTAGGGATAAAAGGAGAATAAAATGCCCTTATTCAGACGAGTTAAGCGAATCAAGAAAACCTTCACCTTCGATTGGGACGATTTGGTGAAGTCGGCGGCCTCGCTGATGGAAGGTCTTATTTACCAAATCCACTTGCGGGTGCCAGTCACCGTGAACAATGTCACCGCCACCCTAACCCTGGAAGACGAGGATGGATATGAAGTTTACACCTCCGGAGCCAAGGCTGATGACACTAACCATAACATCTACCTTGACCCGCCCCAGATTATCTCAGGGAATTTTACCGTTAAAGTCACCTTGTCTGGAGCCCATGGGGTAGGACCAGCACCAGGACCCCAAACCCCCGACATAAATATTGTGGCCGTCATCCATCTGGATGGTATGACCGGAGTATAAACCCCGGAGGATCCGACAATGGGTAAGGGCAAACAATCCACCCCTACGGAGGGGCATCCTGCCAAGGGCAAACCTGGCCGGCGCCAGAAATCCAAGGCCAAGAAGCAGAAGAAGAAACAAAAGGGCAAGAAAAAATAAAGGGGACAGGGGACAAATATGCCTAATGTGTTGGAATATGAACATTTGGTAATTATCGTTCTAGTTCTCCTTGTTGCCCTTTTGGTGGTGGCGAGTGGTCGGGGGTTAGGTTCCTTTGTCGGTGGACTAATAAATAAATGGTTCAAGAAAACGGACATAACTATCAACCTCGGGGAGGGCGAAATGGCCGAAACATATAAAAAAGCATCACCGTTCAAAACATTTGACCCTTCTCTTTGTACGGTGTGCGAAAGGGAACAAGCTGGCCGCATCAGAAACGAAAAGGAAATTGAAAAACTCTGGGAAAATTACGGCCAACTACGAACCGACATGACGGCAGGATTTAAAGAGGTGATGACCAATATTAACACCACCAAAGATACTATCTTGTCTGCTTTGGCCGGAGACCGTAGGGACCAAAAAGGTGGTGGTTAATCTCTCTTTTTTGCTTGACAGTCTGTCAAAATGACAGTATAAGGGGACAGACGGGAGGGACCAAACATTGGGAAGTTTTATCAATGGCAAATAAACGTCCTCTGGGGATGCGTGAGCCGGGGGTTACGGTTTGCGGTTCAAGACCCAATATGGCCCCAACTCACAGACCGGAAACGATACCGGCTACTCCGGCATTATATCAGGGAAGAACTTTTTAAACTGCCAACCAAGAGAACTCTTTGGGAGATTATTTTTAGGGGATAATTATGCTTGACCCGAAAACCGGAATTGACTCCCCCATGTTTCAATCTCAGGTAATAAGTCTGTTCGGGGATCCAACCGGCCCCCCCTTCCCCGAGACCTATTTAAGGACCATGGATTTCACCGAATTTCAGGTGCCCTTCGCCCATGTCCGGGATTTTATGGGCAATCCCTGGAATTATCGAATTTACGGGAATTATGTTCTGGAAGATCCCCTGCGGATCGCTTTTAGAGCCATCTGTACCCAGGGGCTGGCCCAGGAACTTCAGACCTTCGATGGCTGTTTCAATATCCGGAAAATGAAGGGCGGGGCCGGGTACTCCATGCACTCTTGGGCTTTGGCGGTGGATTTTAATGCCGGTAGTAACCCCTTTGGCGATGACCCTACCTTCTCAAATGCTTTCGTAATTTGCTTCGCCCAGGTTGGGTTTGAATGGGGTGGTCTCTGGCAACCAGACCGCCTCCGGGATGGGATGCACTTTCAACTCCCATGGATTAAACAAAGGTTCGGACCCTTAGCGCCAATCCCCTGGATGGCATAATGATTAAGTGGTTAAATGACCTCCTAAGTTCCGACAATTCCCGGGTCAATACCGGGATCGCCCTATCTGTCTTTGCCTTTTTCAACGCCGTAATCATCATTAACTGGAATTTTTTTATCTTTCGTAAACCTTTGGATTACAGCACCGTGGCTCTTTTGAGTACCATGATCGGCTTAGGGGGATGGTCCTATCATACATCAATGAGGGCACCGGGACCCCCCCCTACAAATGTCCCCAGGGCCAAGCCAGCACCACCTGAGTAAAGGGAAGTTAATCATGCGTCTGGTCTCCAAACTGATACTGCTTATCTTTTTGGTTCTTTTTCTACTTGGGGCCGCGCCGCCGGTTAATCAGGATTATGGGGTATTGCCGCAAGAAGCTCTGAAGACCTATGAAACTGTTCTGAATAAAATTGGCTGGGATGTGAAGTTGTATGATGGTTTTGTTGTGGGCAAACTCAAGGGCCGCGTAAAGGGCACTGCTACCACCTATGTCCGGGGCCATTACCCTGATACTCCAGCGTGTTGGTGGATATTCAAGATTAAAGTCAAGAACTTCCGGGTTATTGCGGTAACCCGTTTCCCCGGGATACCCCCAGACAAGTGGTGGATTTAAATAAATCAAAATGAAATGTCCGTACTGTGGGGCTGATTTCAAAGAGATTATTGGCCATAAGGAACCCATTCGTTCATATAAATGTAGTACCTTTCTTTTTGAGAGTCCCAAAGGAGATCACAGAGGATATGACTGTCTTTTAAATGAAATAGCCCACAAAAATAAACTGCTAAACAAACGGCTTTATCGAAAACTCAAAGGTTAGAAGCCATGTGGCAAGTTATTAAGGGGATTATTGGAGCCAGCACCATCATCCTGGCTGTGGCTGGGTTACTCTTCATCCTACGCGGCCTGGCCTATTGATAGAACCTTGGGGAGAACAGATGTGCCTATCTTTACCTTAATCTGGTCCTTTTTGACTTCTCGGTTGGGGGGTTGGCTAGTGGCCGGCGTAGCGGTCTTGATCCTCCTGGGTCTGCTTAAATGGGAACATGCGGCTAAGGTCCGGGCCCAGGAGAGTCTGGCGACCGCACAGAAAGCCGTAGAACTCGGATATGAAGGGTATGTCAAACTCTATCAAGAACGTGAAGCAATCAAAGAGAAGGCGGACGTCCAACGGAGGCAACTCAATGAAATGCGCCAAGCACATGATTATGATGGCCTTTCTGATACTTTTAATCGGCCTGGTGGGGTGCGGCCACCTGGAACCCCGGATACCCCGCGAGGCCCTAAAGGACTTACCCGCTATCGTGATTCCGCCGGAGCCGAGTTTAGCGACTAAAACCCTGTACGATGTCAAGACCGGTAAAGCGGTCGGCCTTTTTTTTCCTGGAGATGATGCTTTTATTTTGAAACAATATGGCATTGACTTACGGGAATCGGCACAGTTGGGGGTCGCCAATACCCAAACCGCGAATAAGATTTTTGAGATTTTGCGTACTCCCCCCCAACGCTGGTGGCAATTCTGGAGATGAAATAAATGCGCGATGAATATGATTTTTCTGATGCAATAAAAATTGATCCTACATTCAATAATGGTAGGTCAGTCAAGGTTACTTATCCGGGACCATACGATCCAAAGAAGGATGCCCATGCTATGAAACATGCTCAACATTGGCATTGGAAATGGTATGCTTCTGGATTTAATTTTGAAACTAATATACGGGATATATGTTTTGATAAATAGGGTGGCAAGTCTGGAAGTAAACCGGAGTCGGCCATGTGCCAGAAATTTGAACCATACGTTCACCACCTCATTAATGAATGTAGGTTTTATGGGGACATGACGAAACTTTGCAATAATTCCTTATCCAAGAACTGCAACGGGGTTTGTCCTACGGATGGCAAATGGCCATCCCCAAAAAGGAAGCACCGAAAGGTGAAACCCTATTAACCCTATAATCCGGGGAGGAAAGGTTGATAACCTTTAATCGGATTGTTGAGTACCCAAGGGACACTCCAGAAACGCGGATTGTGGTGGTCGGTGACCAGCATTATGGCGCCGCCGATGCAGACCTAAAACGATATAAAGCCTTCCTTAAAGAAAATCTATCCTACCCTAATAGTTGGTTGATCTCGGTAGGTGATGGACTCGATGCCATCACCACCCGGGACCCCCGGTTTGAGATTGGGGGAATCGCCAAACCGATACTCCAGGCCGACAATAACGACGACATCCTTGATCTCCAGGTCGAGATGTTCGTGGCCGATCACGAACCTTACTGGCAGCAAATCATAGGTCTGGGATTGGGCAACCATGAGAACGCCGTGAGAGTGCGGGGGATGGGCAATGCCCACCGGCGTATCTGCACCGCCCTGAATGTCAAGAATATCGGCTATTCGTGTATCATGGAGTTGCGGCTACGGGAGATGGGGGCATCGCACCGGGGCATGAACCGGAGTTTTAAGATTTTAACCCACCATGGGTTTGGTGGTAATAACGTCACCGAGGGCGGGGCTCTCAGCACCTTTTGTACCCACGCCAAGAATTTCGATGTGGACGCCGCCTTCTACGGCCACAAACACGACTACTGCTACAAACGGATCACCCGGGTGGGCATCGACCAGGCCGGCAACCAGGACCACCGGGACGTAATTGTGGCCCTGGTGGGAACCTATCTCAAGACCTTTAACGATAAGGCTGATCCCTCTTGGGCAGAAACTAAGGGGTTTCCTCCGCGGTTTCTCCGGGGCGGCTGGGTACTCAGGTTGACTCCAGGGGCTCATGGGGACTGGCTTACTACCCGAATGTCTGAGGGATAAGGACTGTGACTAAAAAAGTTAGCCAATTGACTAATAAACGCAGTCAACCTAACCGCCGCCATCCATGGCGGGTTTGCGGTCTATGCGAATGGCATGAGGGTGAAAATGACTGTATCAATGATCCCTATATAGCCTATGCCGAACCAGACCGACGCGGTTGTCGCTTCTGGGAATGTGCCGGCTGCGGGGGACCCCACGATGAAGTTGATGACGAGGGCGAATTAGTGGACCATGTGCATTGCATGGACGGAGTTATTGAAATCCTCTAACTTACAGGAAGGATAACCATGCCCGACCAGAAAGAACCACTAAAAATCGGAGCTTACTTAGCAACACCTTATTCTCACGATGACCCCGCCGTCAAGCAATGGCGGTATGAACGAGTTACCGAAGCCGCGGCGGTTTTAATCCGGAGTGGAATTGATTCCATCTACTCGCCAATAACCCACACCCACCCCATCGACCGCCACATGACCGAGAAGAAAAACGAACACACTTTTTGGGTGGAGCAGTTCGATATGCCCTTCCTGGCCAACTCAGCCATGGTAATCGTTTTGATGCTCCCGGGATGGGACAAATCAATCGGAGTGAAGATGGAGATACAAAAGGCCGATGAGTTGGGAATTCCCGTCGAATATATGGAACCCTGTTATGACGAGATGTTTCGCGTGGTCAGTCTCAAAAAGTGGACGTGGAAGACACTGACAGTCCTTCCCGGTTACGAACCAGACTATAGAATGTGCCGGGAAAAGTTCTTGAAGTAGGAGTAACCCATGTTTAGCGTGGACGTAGAATTTCAGGACCACCTTGCCACCATGTCTCTGCCGCCTTGTCTGCCTCTGGAGGTTCTTATGGACTTGGTGGAATACATCACCCCCCCCATGGGTGTCTTCGTCCCCCTTCTCCGCCCCGGGAACAAAATCAGTTTCACCCTGCCCCGAATACCCACTCAAGACCAACAGGAGAAGTTTGTCAAACTCCTGATGATTCATGCGAACTGCTGGTTCCAATGTTACCCGAAGAAGATAGAGGAATTACAGAGGGCGGGAATAGGCAAATCGCATCTGAAGGTGGTGCAGACGGAGATTTAGTCGGGTTAATCTTCTAGAGCTAATTTTTCCCCAACCAGAAACCTTTTAAGGGGTGCGACAAATCTGTTATCCCCATAGAGGCGCCGAATTGTAAATACAGCCCCCCATTGTTCTATAGTAAGTTTATATTGAACACCGTAGAATACAAGATACTCTGGAAATTCTGCTGACACCCTGCGGACAGTTTTTGAGGCCTCTTTCTGGGTATCATTCATTTGATTTTCCTCATAAATATCTGGCTGGGGGACTAGGATTCGAACCTGTTCCTTGCCTTTTATTGGTCTTTAATTTCAATTAGTTGTAAATGGTTTTCTGAGCTTGCTGACGGTTTTGTGACGATTTTTCTTTCCCAATACTCCCGGACACTTAGCGACTTTCTTCTTTTATACAATGGTTTACGCTGACTTGCATAAGGACTTTTCCCGCGCTCTCTCAAATCTCTAGTATTGTCTTTCGCCGTTCCCAAATATAGGTGAGAAGGATTTATGCACCCGGGGTTGTCGCATTTATGCAAGACCATTAATTTCCCGGGAGATATGCCGGTAGTTTCCTCATAGATTAACCGACTCACCTTCTCATCTTTGCCATTAAACTTTACTTGTGGATAAGGTTTCAAGGTTCCCGTCAAACAAATCCAGCACCCTGTTTCAGGTTTTACTTTATATGCGATAGGAGTCAGCTTATAAACTGTCTCTTTGTTTATAATTCGCATAAGCATTTGATGGTCCCCGTCCCTAATTTCAATAAGGGCTCTATCCATCACTTTCCCAACTACCAGGGAAGATAGACTTCTTTTATCTATCTTCATTTCACCTTCCCCTTAATCTCCACCACCTTCTCCTGGCGGTGCATCACCTTCAGGGTCTCCATTTGGAGCTTGGCATACCGCCGAGTGGAGGCCGCTGATTTGTGGCCACACCAATCCTGAATCACGTCCAATGGGATTCCCTTCAACCGGGCCTGGCAGCACAAGGAGTGTTTAGTCCCTTGGTAGAGAGGGATGTCATACCCCGCCGCTCTCACCGCCTTCTTCCACCACTCCCCCACCGTGGTCCTCCCGAAGGGCCGCCCATTGAAGGTAAAAACAAATCCAGAAATCGCACGTGGCAAGGGGCGCAGAACAGTAATTACTTCCGGGGATAGGGGTAAAGTCCGGACATCTTTTTCTTTGGTGGTGGGCCGGTAGTGATTCAGGTCCATCGCCGCGTGGATGGTCACTATCGTTCGGTTCCAATCTATGTCCTCCCATCTCAAGGCTCTGGCCTCTCCCGGTCGGCATCCCATGTGAACCAGAAAGGTGAAAAAGGCTTTCCGCACCGGGTCTAAGAACTGCGCCAGTATCTTATCCTGGGCCTCCGGGTCCAGCCACCGAATCTGAGGCTCGGCCACCGTAATTCGGGGGAACTTGGGAATCTTCAAAATATCTTCCCGATCCTGAGCATCCGTGAAGATAGCCCGGAGCACCCCCAGAATGTTTTTCTTCGATTTGGGGGAACCCGGAATCTCCACCAAGAAATCGTCCAGAATACCCTTGGTAAAGTTCCTGATGTCCCGGGTCCCCAAACAGGGGATCAGGTGGCGATGCGCTACGCAGTTGAGGAACTGAAAATACCCATGGGAAATCTCACCGGCTTCCAGGCGGAGTTTCTGGCGCCCCAGCCAAGCTGTGGCGTAGGTGTCCAGGCGCAAGGCTTTCAACTCCCGTCTGATGTAATTTTGGGGGTTGAAATCCTCGGAATCAATCTCTGACCGGATGCGTTCCAGGAGCCGATTAGCTTGGCGCTCGGAGTAGAGGGGATTCCCCTCTTTGTCGGAGAACAGACGGACACGAACCCCCTTCCATGGGAGGTCGATATACCAGTTCTCCCGATTCCGGCGAACCTTCCCGGCCATAGAGAGATTATAATCAGGGATTGACCGGTCTGTCAATCGCTTTCCCCACCCTGGACGGACTTCCCACAATGGGGGCAGTTGTCGATCCGAATCCGCCGGCCGTTGTGGAACCGGGTGCGGCATTTATCCGTGTAAAACCGTTGGTTTCTCCGTTTTGGCTTGAAGAATTCTCCACACCCGCACTCACATTTTTTCTCAGGTAAATTTATACCCATTACCTTCCCCCTAGATATGCCCTAAAAAAGCGTTAAACGGTTTTTAAGACCCTCGAATGGTTTATCTAAGGTAATACCCCATATATCGGAGGCATAGATTATTCTATTTCTTTAAGAGATGCCCCGTATTGCGCCGGGGCCACGCGCCCTGTACCGGATTTACGCCGCCAACATGAACACAGCCGACACCCCGACGACGCTACATCCCTTGCCAAAGGCAGGGACAACCCGGCGTTTACGATTCAGGAGCCGAAGGAGGTATGGGGCTGGCTTCCCGAAGTGAACCATTGATAATTTTTCTCTTTTGCCTTTTTTTGAAATGGGCGAGACAGTTTTTACAGGTTACAATTTTCCGATTATTGGTCTGGTCGAGATCCTGGACCAGCGAATCGCGGCCACAAGCCGTAATGCCATCCCATATCCAGGTGAAATGGATTTTCCTCGCCATTTAGGTTCTCTTTTTTAATAATTCCGCGGTCATCGCCACAATTTCCTTGGGTCTGTAGGGGATGGCCGGCGCCGAGGCAGGGTGCCCAGGCACCCGAAGTTTGAACCATCCCTTGAAGTAACTCAGTTCGGTCTTATTCATCACCGCCTCGCCCTTAACCAGCTTGACGGCTTGGAGATAATCATTAATGATTTTGCCGATTTCAAAAAAGGTGAGGTTCTTTTTGCTCATTCCACTCCCAGGACGACGTAACCCTCTTCCAGGCCAAAAAGGGGACCTCGGAAGATATAAGTCACGGTGCGGGCCAAACACCGGCCACTATATTTCCCCGCATGATTGGGAGGCGGGAACCACTCTTGCAAAATCAGGATGTCCCCCACCTTAAAACCCCCGTCCCGGTCATCCTTTCGAACCTCAAATTTCTTTCTGCCTTCTAAGGAAGCCTTAAAGAAATCGGGCCATATTTTGAGATAATGGATGTCGTTTATCATAATGACCTCTCTAGTAGACGTTGTTTGTACCAATCCGGCAGACCCCGGGTGGCGTTACGGATAACCTCCTGGCCGAACTCCTTCCAGAGAAACTTCTTGATGGCCTCCATCTCCTCGGCGGCGATGTCGGTGGCCACCTCTTTAATTAATTTGCCGATGTCTTGGGGGGCGTTGGTTAATTCACCCCGTTCTTCGAGGTGCTGCACCGCTTTGAGCCATCGTGCCTCTGTGTGAAAAGAGTCCACAAAGGTCTGCCACTTACCCTTGCTGGTGTTCTCTTTGCTCCAACCCTCCCGATGCACCTCCTTGAAGGCTTCGGATACGTATTTACCGGCCATCAGAGGCATGGATTGGCCACCCAGAAGGAACTTCTCCGTGTAGTTTTTAACTACCACCCCTTCAATTTTGGAGCCGCCCAGGACACTCTCGCGTTCCAAGAAACCCCGGATAAACTCAGGGCCAGAGACGTCTCCCTGGTAGATTAGAGGTACAAGTTCGATCTCTAAATCCTCGGCATAATGGATGAGACTGTCAAAGTCCGAAATAAACCGTTCCTCTGGGTACAACATGGCTCCAAAAAGTATGAGATGGTTCTTGGGGATACGGCTATATTTCAGGGTATTGTGGCTGGGACTCCGGAGGTATTCACAGTAAAACAGAACTCCTTCAGGCAGACGGTGATGAATAGAGGTCACATATTCAACCCCGGCCAGGAACATCTTCTCTGGGGTTTCGGGGTAAATCTGCTTGCCCTTGCTTCGCATAAAGAGTTCGCCATCGAAAAGGCCGAAGGCGAATTGGCTGCCGTCGATTTTTTCAGTAATCTCCACTCCGGTCCTGAAGATGTCCCGAATATAGTCTGTTCCAAGGGCGAATATCTTAGGAAAAGCTCTCATAGGATAAAATCCCCTCGTTTGTAAGCCTGTTTCAGGGCTTGATAGTTCCGGCGCCGGTTATCGGCAATACAGAACCCTCGTTTAATCTTCCGTCGCCCTTTCTCCGATGGCAGGTCCGGAGCCACGAAATATTGCCGGGACCGGGGTGAGAATTCGCCATAAACGGACTGTCTCAACCGTCGGCAAATTTTAGCCCTCACTAGATGGACTCATATTGGGCCACCATCTTTCGGGCCACCCCAATGACTTCAAAAACATAAAATGCACCAAGTTTTTCGGAAGCCAACTGTATAGCCTTAGCTACTGCTTCGTCTTTTATCTGATATGTAAAAGTGGAACAATGGTGGTCGCCGCTCCACACAATCCAGCGTTTTTGTTTCGGGACTACATACACCGTGCGACAATTAAGACAACCGTAAGCAGGGTGGATTCCAAGGAGCAACCAGCTTCCTCTTTTCAAGATTTTATACTTATTGCTCTTGCAATTTGGACAGCGAATCATGGCTTTTTCTCCAGTGCGGCCCTCATGCGTTCTGGCAGACTACTTTCCCAGATATGCTCTTTCAGTCTTTCTAAGTAAATAGTTGCCAATTCATAATCTCGTTTATCTACCACTACCATCCCC
>ERZ1292629.4049-Hain-H43-01um-R1-4049-length-10949-cov-6_pt1 | contig 10949 bp, 8 predicted proteins | sample MGYA00564399_ERZ1292629 | MGnify/ENA primary metagenome ERZ1292629 (study PRJEB36523, sample SAMEA6512636) | groundwater metagenome | collected 2019-01-08 | study: AquaDiva: Metagenomics assemblies of 32 groundwater samples | reverse complement strand
GGGTGTTACCAATAATGCTTTCGCCGCCGGTAATTTTATCGCTGATGGAATCAACAAAGTTGGCTTCTCTTTACACGATGCCGTTTTCCCTCCACCTAGAGTAGAGGTGGTGGCGGATGATACCTATGGCCCACTCCTGCCAAATCAAGTGAAGGTTTCCGAAGCCAATGATATCCGTATTATTCCCAATGATGCCATCCGCGGACCGGGAGAAATCCATTACGATGCCTATGTTAATAATATTGACCCCAATACTCCCACGCCAGCCTTAGACGAATCGGCCTTCTTTGCCGAAACCACTGGTCAAGAGGTAACTGCGGCCGCACCAGCTGTGACCGAAAATGTGATTACCAATAATGTTGCTAAGAATGGCGCCGCCGCTGGTTTAACCAATTTTTCTAGTAATTTGGCTAAAGGTTTGGCTGGTAGTGCCGTGGGGGTCATTGGTGGTTTGGCCGGCTCAATGTTTGAGGGCAATCCCATGGCTCAAGCTATTGTTACCGACCTCACCAAACGCGCCATGGAAGAAGTGATGAATCGCTTTGGCCTTGGCGGCGCTGGTGCCTTAACCGTGCCAGTTAATGAGGCTGGATCTCTCCTTTCTGTTAGTCAAGGAACGCAAAAAAATACCGGAGAAATTGTTAAAAACACGGCCGAAATTAAAGCGATGATGGAAAAACTGGTCTTACTTGAGCTCCAAGCCTGTACCCATGTGAAGGCGGTAAGAAGAATGCTCTTTGTGATGGAAGAAAAAACCTTCGTTAATGATCCCAATGCGATTATGGAATCGGGTCGCGCTTTAGCAATTTGGCAAGATCAAATGGCCGATCTCCTGCAAACCGGTCTCGAAACCTCCTCTTTTACCACCAGCGTACCGACCCTTGGAGAAGAAAACACTCAACCCTTGATTGTTTCTGACCCCGAAAAGCTGGCGGCCGAGGCAGCAGACGAACGAGAGGCGGCCGTGGTCCAAAAATTTAGAAACTCGGTGGCCGAGAATCCGGCGCTTTACCCCGCTTTGAGCCAAGCCTTAGCCGCCAGAGATGCAGAACAAAATCAAAATATCTTCGCCTCACCTTATACCCCAGAACAAATAAAAAACTTTAAAGAAACCGGGAGTCTGGATGGCAAAAGCGCCTTCGACCCGGAAGCAAATTATAACTTTATGGCTCACAAAGGGCTTAACCCCCTACTCGCGGCGGTGGAATTAGATCGAATTGTGGCCGAAGAAAGAAGTGCCGCCGCCGGAAGCATTATGCAACAAGCCGCTTGGGGTGATGGTAATTTGGGCACCAGAACCTGCCCGGAGGCAAATAAAATTCAGCTCCCCAATGGCACTTGGACTTGCGATGGTTGGACCATTACCACTCCGCCCTCAGTGATCCGCGACCAAGCTAGCAAATTGGCCACCTTGCCCGTAGATCAAACCCTTAATGCTAAGGGGCTAAAAGAGGATGCCGCCAAATTTGATCTCAATAATTCTATCCAGAAAACCGCTAATCTAGGCGCCGCGATTGCCAGCCCCGGTGATTATAAAAGTGTTTTCCAGACTCCGAATCCTTGCCCGGGCACTGGACCTTGCCCCCGCCTCTCTGACCCGCAACCCCGGCAAGCTTTTGACAGTAATTTACCTGTGTCGAGAAATAATTTACCGCCCTCGCTTGGCGGCGCGATCCCAATTACTAGCGATGATCCCACAACACCCCGCACTCCACCAAATTTGAGCTCGGGAACCTATAATTACTACGATAATACGAGCTTCAACACCTTAAATACTGTTGGTTTAGATGATTTGATCGACAATCCAATTACGGGCCCAGTCTTGGCAAGAATTGGCCTCGAATTTGGCTTCAATACTCCCAACCTCGCGGCAGTAAGTGGGGGAACACCAAATCTCTCTAATCTGGCTTGGAACTCCGCCAATGCGAATTATTGCCAGGCTAATAATGATTGGCTCTCGGTAAATGAGGTGCTAGTGGCCAAGGGTGATGAGGTAGAACTAAATGGAAGTCACACCATTGCTCACCCCCTCACCGCCAGCCTAAAGATTGAGCGCTTAGTAAATGAGGATACCGACCTCCTCTTCTCGCTTAAAACCGCGCTACCCAATCTCTTGGCCGAGCGCTGGACCTATACCCCAAGCGGCAGTCTTAGCGAGGATGCTAGTTATCAAATTACCTTTGGTGGCCTAGGAGGTGATACCACTTTGCTCGCCGGTGGCGAAAATACTAACCCCGAGCGCACCAAGGCTAAAATTGTCGAGCTCTTGCGTGATAAAATTGAGGCCACCAAAACCGCCGACTCGGAACTGGGTCGAGCCCTGCGGCGGTATGACTTTATCTACGGCACCACCAATACCTCCGCCTTTATCTCCGTGACTCCTAAACTCGCTTATGGCATCAAGTGCTTAGCGGGCAATAATCAAGAAATCACCCGAGAAATCACAATCACACGATGATGAAAAACTGGAAAAAAATAACCCTAGGAATACTTTTGGTTATAATAATTTCGATTTTTCCAGTATTTGATATTAAACAAACCTTTTCTCAATCAACCGAAAGTGAGGCCTTGAACATACTGACAGAAAAATTTAACCAGGGAGAAATTACTGAGGATGAATATAACGTTTTATATAAAAGGGAAAAGGCTATTTGGCGAGACATACATCGCAAAGAAGACATTGAAAGACAGCTCAACGCGTTGCCATCAACCCTTTCTAACGAAAGACGGTCGGAACTAGAAGCCGAACTTGCTAGTCTAACAAGTAAAACAAAAAATGACGGTAAAACCCTAGATGAGGATATCAAAAGTGCGTCAGAAGACGAAGACAACTGTGGTCTAACAAATCTTACGGCCTGTGTGACACGAGGTTTTCACTTAATCCTCGGCATTATTGGAGAAGTGTTGACACTAATTACCGCCGGGATTGTAAAAGTTGCCGGTGGGGTTTTTGGTTATTCTTTGGATTTTGGGGTTAAAAAAATTGGAACCTTTGTAAATGACCCGGGAGTAACTCTAGCGTGGTCTACTTTGCGAGATTTTGCCAACCTGTTCTTTATTTTTATTCTTCTCTATGTGGCCGCCGCCTTCATTCTTGATCTTAAGGTCAATAATAAAGAAAGGATTATTATCACTGTAATTATTAGTGCTCTGTTTATCAATTTTAGTGCCTTTTTGGCCCGTGCCGTAATTGATGTGGCCAATATCGCCGCGGCCCAGCTTTATGAACCCATAGCCCAAAAGGGGGTAGCCGGAACTTTTCTCCGAAACTCTGATTTTACTACAGAGATGTTTACCCTTAAGGACGGTAGTCCAATAGAAGTCTTGATTAGGATTTTCGGCAATGTGGTTCTTGGCTTAGTTATTAGTTTTACGCTTTTAGCCGGGGCAGTTCTCTTGCTTATTCGTTCGGTTTACTTAGTCTTTTTGATTGTAATCTCTCCTCTGGCTTTCCTCGCACGGGCTATGCCTAACATGGAAAAATACTTTAAAGATTGGTGGGACAAACTCCTGAACCAATCATTCTTTGCTCCAATATATATATTGTTCATCTATTCCTCAATCACCATCCTCGACACGGGAATCATTAAGCGATTATCAGAAAACAAAGAGAGCAACTGGCTCGGTCTCATCTTCAATTTTGCCATTGTGGTTGGCCTAATGATCGGCTCGCTAATTGCAGCGGTTAAACTTAGCGCCTTCGGCGCCAACACCGTAGTGGGGTATGGGAAAAAAATGAAGGATTGGGGAATCGGAGCAGCAAAAGGGGCTGGAATTTATGTTCCATCTGCAATTGGCCGTGCCACCATTGGTCGCTGGAGCGCAGAAGCAATTCGCGCAGAAGAAACACGAAACAAGGATGATAAAGGTGGCTGGATTACCCGCATGATGACTACCAGTCCTCGTTTAGCCAACTTGTTTAAACCCTTGGCCGAAAAGGGAACAAAGGCCATGTTTGGTGGCAAAGAAAGTTTTAAGGAAGTAACAGAAAAAATGTCCAAACCACCCAAAGAACTGAAGACCGAGGAATCTAAAGCAAAATACATCGAAGCTGCTGGCAAAGGCTTCTTGGGAGTAAAACCATTATTAGGTAACTATATTCAACAACAAGCATATCGCCAACTTGGAGCTGTAAATCAAGCAAAAATGGAGGCCGCACTCAACAAGGCCCAAACAGGGATTAAAACTCAAGATCAGTTGTGGCAAGAAATTCAAGACGCTACCCGCAAACATACTGACATTCTTAATTGGTATGCCAATACACCTGAAACCGATCGTCTAAAAACAGAAAACGAATCAAGCATGAGAAAGTATCGTAAAGCAGTATTTGAAATGATGAAGCTAGAAGAGGCGCGAACCAAGGCACCAAAAGACGAGAAAACAAAAGGCGTAGCCGAAAAAGAATATCGGCATCTTAGCAAGGTTGTGGAAGAATTCAAATCTAGATTATCGGCCAGCCAACAGGAAGAGATTGAAAAAAACCGACAAAAATCGGTTGATAAAGACGCCAGAAAAAAGAGCAACGAAAAGAAATTCGACAAGGCAATGGAAACTGTTCGCCGTCTTGAATCAAAAGAAAAAGCGGGCACTCTCTCACCTGATGAAGAAAAAGAATTGGATAGTGCATTCACAGTAGTAAATCGCATGGCCCGAGAACTCAATCTCGACAAAGATGAGGACAAGAAAGAAGACAAAAAAGATGAGGGGGAGAAAAAAGAGGACAAAAAATAATTTATGGAACACAATAGCGAACAATTAGCAAAAAAGTTTATGGGTTTACCCGAGGATATTAAGGCGGCGATTTGGGATCTTGATCTCGATGGCGCAATAGGGGAAATTGGTTTGAACCACAAACTCCACTTAGACCAAATTGGCGAGCTGGCCGATCAAACGGCCCTCGTTTTAATCGGAATTAACCCTGTAGCGAGTTACGAACAGGGATTAATCAAGGCCTTACCGGGGATTAGTGGTGAAGAGATAAAAGCGATAGTGACTGAAGTTAATCAAGAGATTTTTCTCAAGATTCGGGAATCCCTGCAGAAGGTCCACAGCACTACGCCCAGCGAGCCGAGCTCGGTTAGTCAACCGCTCAAGGCGCCGGCTTCGGCCACCATCTTCAATGAGAAAATGAGCAAACTCTTCCGCGTGCCGCGCGAGGAGGTCGATCTTGATCATCTCGCCACCCAAGCGCCAATTCCACCCCAAGCGAGCCCCGCGACCACGGACCCGTATCGAGAGCCGGCCAAGTAGGCTTTTGTCAGTGGCGCTTTGACCAACTCAAAAGTCAAAGGTCAAAATGCAAAATTACAATTCAAAAGCCAAAAGTGATCTCAAAGAAAGATGCTCCCGGTTAGAATTCAAAAAATTTTACGAAATTTCGCTAAAAAGCGCCAATGAAACTGTTTACTGGTTAAATTTACTAAGAGATGCGGGATTAGTTTTGGGCGAAAAAGTGAACCCCTTAATCGTCGAGGTGCGCGAGTTGGCCAACATGTTAGCGGCTGGTGTGTTAAAATTGAAGGGTCAAAAATTTTGAATTTTAACTTAAATTTTTGCCTTTTGATTTTTGCCTTTTAACCTTCTAACATGAACTTCCAAGTCCCACAATTTATTGAGATTGAAGACAAGATTTTCGGTCCGCTGACCTTCAAGCAATTTGTGTATATTGCTGGCTCACTCGGTGGCGCCTTTATCTTCTACACCTATTTGCCTCGCCTCATCGCTTGGCCCCTGATTCTCGCTATCGTGGCCTTCGGCCTCCTCCTCGCTTTTTATAAAGTTAATAATCAGCCGTTTATTAAGGTTACCGAAGCCGCTTTCCGTTACCTGTTTACCAAAAAGCTGTATATCTGGAAGCGCAAGGAGAAAACGGCCGTGGGGAAAAAGATTGTCCTCGGGAGCGAGGGAGCGACCGGCTTCAAGATTCCCAAATTATCCCAAAGTCGGTTGCGCGACCTCTCTTGGAGTCTCGATGTGAGAGAAAAAATCCAATAAACGCGGTATAATAATTGGCATGGCCAAAGTTGCCGAGCCCACGCAAGATTTTGTCCCCATTCGCGAGATCCGCGACGGGGTAGTGGTGCTCAAAAATAATTCTCTCCGCCTCGTTCTTATCGCTTCGGCTCTCAACTTTGCCTTAAAAAGTGAGGACGAGAAGGAGGCGACCATTCTCCAATATCAAAACTTCTTAAATTCGCTCGACTTCCAAATTCAGCTCTTTATCCAATCGCGCAAGCTCGATATTAAGCCCTATTTAATGACCCTTCAAGATCGGGCTAAAGAGCAAACCAATGAATTACTCCAAATCCAAACCAGAGAATACATCGATTTTATCAAAAACTTTACCCTCACCACCGATGTGATGACCAAAACCTTTTTTGTAGTGGTGCCTTATGATCCACCTATTGTGGATGTCACCAAAAAAGGCTTTCTGGCTTCCTTCTTGCCCGGTCGCCAGCCCAAAACTGCCACCGCCGAGCAAGACCTCTTCCTCGAGCGACGCACCCAGCTAGAGCAACGCGCTGGGGTGGTAGTACAAGGTTTAGGGCGTTTTGGCATCCGCGCTATCCCTCTCGGCACCGAGGAGTTAGTGGAGCTTTATTTCAAAATTTTTAATCCGGGTGAGGCCTCAATGCCCAGTGGCAATTAATTATGGCTTTATTTAATTTTGGCAAAAAAACCGAGGAAAAAGTGGGTTTATCGCCCGTTTTACCCAAAGATATTTATGAATTGGGCGTGCTGGAGCTCCGCGATATTATTGCGCCTTCGGCGCTTAAGATTACGCCCCGAGTCCTCAATTTGGGCGATAAGCTGGCGCGCACCTTTTTCGTAATTTCTTACCCCCGATTTTTGGCCGGTGATTGGTTCTCGCCCGTTATCAATCTGGACAAAATCTTTGATGTTTCTATTCTCATCCACCCCATTGATACTTCAATCGCCCTCAAGCAATTAGAGAAAAAGGTGGCCGAAGTCCAAAGCCAAATCAGTATCAAGGAGGGTAAGGGGATGGTGCGCGACCCCATTCTTGATACCGCTTACGAAGATATCGAGAGTCTACGCGACTCCCTCCAGCAAGCGCGGGAAAAGATCTTTGACGTCGGGCTATATATCACCATTTATGGCGAAACCGAGGATGAGCTCGACAAAACCGAGACCGAGGTCAAGTCAATTCTCGACGCCAAGCTGGTTTACCTCAAACCCGCCCTATTTCAACAAGCGGAGGGCTTCAAAAGTGTTTTGCCTGTCTCTCAAGATCTGTTAGAGATTAATTATAAGCTTAACTCTTCGCCCCTCTCGAGCTTATTCCCTTTCGTTTCCTTCGATCTTACTTCCAACAAGGGTATTTTATACGGCATTAACCGCCACAATTCTTCGCTCGTACTCTTCGACCGCTTTTCCCTCGAGAACTACAATTCGGTGATTTTTGCCAAATCGGGCTCGGGCAAATCTTATGCCACCAAGTTAGAGATTTTGCGCTCGCTGATGTTTGATACCGACATTATCGTCATTGACCCCGAGCGAGAATACGAATTTTTGGCCGAGGCGGTTGGCGGGCGCTATTTCAATATCTCGCTCACTTCCGAGCACCACATTAACCCTTTCGACTTGCCTTACCCCAGAGAAGATGAGTCGCCGGCCGATGTTTTGCGTTCTAATATCATCAATTTGGTGGGCCTTTTTAGAATTATGCTCGGCGGTCTCACGAGCGAGGAGGACGCTATTTTAGACGCCGCGATTACCGAAACCTATGCCCTCAAAGATATTACCCCCGATTCTAATTTTGGTAATAAACCAGCGCCCCTCCTCTCGGATCTGGAGTTGGTGCTCGCTGGCATGGAGGGTGGGGCGCCGCTGGCGCAACGCTTGCTCAAATATACTCAAGGCACTTGGGCCGGTTTCATCAATCAACCCACCAATGTGGATATTAATAAAAAGTTTGTGGTGTTCTCAGTGCGCGACATGGAGGATGAGCTCAAGCCGGTGGCGATGTATATCGTGATGCATAATATCTGGAACTCCATCAGACGAAATCTAAAAAAGCGCTTGCTAGTGATTGATGAGGCGTGGTGGATGATGAAGGCGCCCGATACCGCCTCCTTCCTCTTCTCGCTCGTTAAGCGCGGGCGTAAATATTATCTCGGCGTGGCCACTATCACACAAGATGTGGGGGATTTCTTGCGTTCAGAATATGGCCTACCAATCATCACCAACTCTTCCATCCAACTCTTGCTCAAGCAGTCGCCGGCCTCCATCGATCTGGTTCAGCAAACCTTCCAACTCACTGATGAAGAAAAATTCTTACTTCTCGAGAGTAATGTGGGGGAGGGAATCTTTTTCGCCGGCCTCAAACATGTGGCGATCAAAATTATTGCCTCCTATACCGAAGACCAAATTATTACCTCGGATCCCTCGCAACTCCTCGCCATCAAAAAGGCCAAACAAGAGCTCGAACTTAGTACCGAAGATAAGCCCAAAACGCCCTAAGTTATGGACGAAAACGCCAAAAAGAAAACCCGCATCGACTGGCTTCAGGGATTTTTTCTCATTAGTGTCGCTTTATTTTTTGATTTACTTAGTTTTGTGCCAATAGTCAATTTTGTCTCCAGTTTATTTGCTTGGTTAACTTTTTCCTTATGGTTTTACCTCCGGGGCGCCAGTTTTATGCATCCCGGGCGTTTGGCCACCGCCGCCACCAGTGCCGTTTTAGAATTTATTCCCTTTGTCAGCTGGTTACCCACCATCACGGCTGGCGTTATTGGTCTAATAGTTATGGTAAAATTAGAAGATCGAATGCCAGCCTTAAAAAAATTAAATGAAAAAATTTCTTCTAAGCCTGGGGTTTAGCCTCATCACCCTCATTCCCAGCGCTCAAGCCCAGTCAGCGCCAAACAATAATTTTGTCGACCTGCTCTGGGAAGCGCGAACTTACACCCCCACAGGTTATCGAGGCAAAGCCCTACCTTCGAGCCAAAGCGAGGTTAAGGTGGTGGCCCTAGCTCAAATTGCCAATTTGGCACCAGAAAACCTAATCTACACTTGGCAAAAAGACGGTTACAATTTACCCGCCAATTCCGGAACAGGCAAAAATAGTTTAATTTACCGCGCCGGCAATACTGGTAGCAATGCTATTACGGTAGAGGTCAAAACGCCCACCGGAGAAACTAGGCTCAAACAAACTCTCAATCTATCGCTCGTTAGCCCCAAAGCGCTAATTTACCCAACCGAACCCTTGCTTGGACCAAATTATGCTTTAGCCATACCCGACACTTGGCATTTGCCAGAAAACACCTTTTCCCTAATCGCCGAACCATACTTTTTTTCTCTCGCCAATTTAGCTAGTGGCCAAGTGGCTTTCTCTTGGCTAATCAATAACCAATTAGCTACCCCCAGCTCCGAAGACGGCCGCACGGTTATCCTGCAAAATCGTTCTGGCAAAGAAGGCGTGGCGCCAGTAAACTTGCGGATAAAAAACAAAGCGATTAGCAATCAAGAAGCGGCCCGTGATCTCCAAATTGAATTTGGTAATGATGGTTTCTCTTTCTGGCCAAAACTTCTCCCAGTGGCCTTAGCCCAAGAGGTGGGTGGGGTAAATGTGTTGGAACCGGGTGTGATTGGCGCCACGGGCTCCACTCCCATCGCTAATTTACCAGACTATTTAAAAGCGCTTTTCAAACAAGCCGTTGGACTCCTTGGACTCTTTGCCATCATCACTATTGTATGGAAGGGGGTGCAATACACCATTAACCCTCTTCCGGGGGTAAAAACCGATGCCAAAGATCGTTTATGGGAAATCTTAAAGGGGATTATCCTCGCTCTAGCGGCTTACCTTATTCTCCAGCAAATTAATCCTAATTTGGTCAATCTAAACTTTATTTTACCCAAATGAGCACGGTTAAAAAAATTCTCACGATTATCATTATCCTTGTCGCTTTAAGCGCTGGCTTAATTGGCTTCTGGCTTTATCAAAACCGAGAAATTGCTCCCACACCGGCGCCAAATCTACCCACCATCGATGAATTCTTTCCGGTCGACACTGGGGAAAATAACTCTTCCGCAGAAGAGTCTTTAGCGCCCGGTTTTGGTGAAAGTTTAGTCAATCAGAGTTTTGGCCAAGGCTTAAATCGTCTCCTCGATACTCCTATTAGTGATTTTCAGCTAAACCAAGGCTCCACCACGAGTAAAATTTATTATCTTGATAAAGCTACCGGCCATTTGTATGAGAAAGATTTGCTCAATAATGCGGCCACCCGCCTAAGCAATTACACCGCGCCCGGCTTAACCGAGGCTAAATTTTTCCTCGGCGCCACCAGTACGATTGATTTTTGGGCCATTAAACCCGAGACGGGAGGTCAAGTTTTACTTAGTAGCACGGGCAATATAATTTCACCCAATTTAATTGCTCTCGCTTCGTCTCCAGATCAAAAAAAGGTTTTCCTCCTAGAGAAAGTGGGGGACGGGGCAATTGGTTCAGTTTTAGATTGGCAAAAACCTGAAAACAAAAAGGTTATCTTTCGCGCTGGGGTAAGCGAATGGCTAGTGTCTTGGCCCACCAATAGCTCAATCCTTTTAAATACTAAGCCGGCGGCCAATTATGCCGGTTTAATCTATAACCTAGATCCAAACACCGGCAAACTCACTCGCTTAATCGGCGGTTCATTTGGCTTAACTGGCCACTTAAGTCCAGACGGCACCAAGCTAGTATATAGCCACAATAACGGGGCTGGCTTAAATCTAAGTTTGCTTAACTTAAATACCAATGAAATCACTTTATTGGGCATTCAAACTTTGGCCGAAAAGTGTGTTTGGACGAACGATTCTAAATTAATTTACTGTGCGGTTCCAACAAAATTAAGCCCCCTCCCGCTACCAGATGCTTATTACCGCGGCGAAATTGCTTGGCAAGACAATTTTTGGCAAATCAATACCGACACCGGCGAGAGCTACCTCAT
>ERZ1292629.2030-Hain-H43-01um-R1-2030-length-18175-cov-19_pt2 | contig 10949 bp, 11 predicted proteins | sample MGYA00564399_ERZ1292629 | MGnify/ENA primary metagenome ERZ1292629 (study PRJEB36523, sample SAMEA6512636) | groundwater metagenome | collected 2019-01-08 | study: AquaDiva: Metagenomics assemblies of 32 groundwater samples | reverse complement strand
TCTTTGTAAAGGAAATTTTGAACACTTCTATAATTTGGGAAGAGTAGCCTTATGGTTAATAACCGCAGGAATTATAGCTGCGGTATTTAGAGCTTCTGATCCATTCTTAAAGAAAAACTGGCGAAAATTTCACCTGTTGAATTATTTTGCTTTCTTTCTGGTTGCCGCCCATGCGAAAGTATTGGGTACAGACGTTTCCACAACCCCCTTTAAGTGGATTTATTTGTTTGGGATTGCGACAGTATCATTATCATTATCTGTGAAATATATCTTACCCCTTTTTAAAGGGAAGAAATGAACACTTCAATATTGTTTCTCAGGATATCGGATGCTGGTTGCTTGATATAACGCGGGGTAACCCGGGCGATGAAGCTTTTAATATGAGAGAGGTGCCTTTTTGCGGAAGCCGTTTTGTTTTTTTGGAGTAATTTTTTGACACCTTGAAATTGATATTTTAAAGATAGGTAAATAGCTCTTTTGGTGATCAATTTCTGGGAGTAGGCATTATTTAAATCATCGATTAAAGTATCGATAGTAACAACCGGGACGGTGGACGGGGATTCTCCGCCAACGGATAACAAGAAATTGTCGGTTTGTCCGTCACTTATCAAACCTTGGTATGAATTTATAGTGACGGTTCCACCGTCTTTATATAAGTACGAGTCGAGGGTGTAGTTACCCAATGGGCCCGTTACTTCAACTTCATATTCTCCACTTGAGGGAGTGGGGTATTGAAATATTGTTAGGGTTTCACCGCTTTTCTCCGAGCCACCAATATCGTCTACAAGAGGTTCTTCCGTAAAAGTAAATCCTATGATTTCCGTTCCGTTGGGTTCGTACACTTTAATGGTATTTTCGCCATCGATCGCAAGTAATATGTATGAAAGGTTGGTATCGGTTGGGAGGTACGAATTTATAGCGGAGAAAGTATTATCGTATGAGACCAAAGTGGTTCTATCCGTGTAAGCAGGATCATTAATTCCGAAAGAGTCGGAAGTTTGCGATTTAGCAACTATGAAATGCCCGGGTTCTTTTAAGATAGCGGGCCGATTATTTTCAAGTTCATTTATTAGATTTACATTTGTTGGAGCGATGCGCCTATATTCAAGTGTCGGGGAAATACCCGATTTGTTTAAAAATGTATATCTTGATACGGCCATCCAGTTTAAAAGACCGTTTCTTAAGTAGCCGTCGGATTGGGATTTAAGCCAATTGTTTAAGGTTGCCGGATCGGCCCAGCTGTGGCCATGGTATTGTAAAATCATAGCTGCTGATGTCAAAGCACAACCGAATTGCCTGATTGTAGCGTTTAGATGATCGTAAATTTGGTTTCCCCATGCAGAATCATATTGCTTCAAGTCCGGAACATTCCACACCGGCAGTGGTGTGGGAGGTGCCTCTGGAATTTCCGTCACCACCACATTATCAAACCAAACCTCGGTAGGAGCTATGGCTCCGGTTCCAGCACGAAGCCCAACTTTTCCTGTATACGATGGGTCCGGGTCCGTGACATCGAACAAGGGTGTTTCGTTACCACCGTCCACAATGGATATTTTGTACTTGTTATTATCGACTTTAATTTTGAAGTGATAGGTAGTGTTATTTAGCAATTGGTAATATATTTCTGTGGCTAGTCTTTGTGTATTCCCATAAGGGGGGAGATGTTTTTCAAAGTAAATATTTCCACCGGTATGGTGTATTTCATAAAACTCCAGGTCGTTTTTGTATTTGACGATAATGTTTTTATCGGTTCCCTGTATTCCTGTCAAGTCAACATCAAATATGTAAGAGGTTGGAATAATATTATTAAGATAAAGGTTGTCAGAAGGGATTGCATTAGTTACACCAGAAGGAACTAAAATACCGTATTTTCCACTTGTGACTTGCCAGTTTGTCGGGGAACCTGTCACTATCCATCCATCAGCGTTTCCATCGTTAAAATCATCTTGCAGTAATACAGTTTGTGCATAACAAGCCTTGGGGAGAATGGAAAGACCTAGTATAATAACGCTGAGGAATACTAACAGCATAGAGAACAATTTCGCTTTAAACATTTATCGATGAATTAGTGTGGCCCAAAAACTTTTATGTTGTCAAGTACTAAAAGAAAACTATTAGAACAGATTTTCTTAGATGATCATTTGAGGGGTAATTTGGCAAAAAGAGGTGACATTTTATGTCTCAAAAAAACCTATGATTTCAGAAAATTTGTAAAAGGATTAGACAATCTAAATTCTGGTTCACATTGGGTCAAGATGACGCAGAAAACAACAGAGAATTTGATTTCGAGTCCTGTATATATTGACAAAATTAACACGATACTTAAATTCTTGCGACAAAAGAACGGAAGGCTACTTAGTATTGGGTTCGGTAACGGCTTTTTGGAAAAAAAACTAGTGGTGGGAGGCTATCAGGTTTTTGGGATAGATCCTTCAAAAGGCCTTGTAACAACGGCAAAGAAAGAAATTGAAGGATATTTTGTGGAAGGTGTGGCAGATTTTTTACCCTATGAATCATCCTTTTTTGATTTTGTTATGGCCTTGGATGTCATGGAACATATCCAAGCTCCCAAAATACTCAAAGTACTAAGAGAGGTTAAACGAGTATTGAAGAAAAACGGGGTATTTATAATATCGATACCTCTGAACGAACATTTAGAAGAGTTAGTGGCGGCGGGGTCAAACCCAAATTCACATATGAGGGTTTATACCCCAGATATTCTAAGAATGGAGTTGGGTTTTTTTGGTTTTAGCATTTTCAAAGAATATTTTCTTTATGCTTTTAAAAGTTTTTATAAGTTAAAAACTTTTGTAATTAGGTTGCTACCTCTAAAATTAAGAAAGCCTAATCTTTTAATTTTATTTGCTAAAAAATGAACATACTTTTTATACCTAAATATTATTGGCTACGGGTGGGTGGTGTAGAACGCCACGCATACAAGTATCCATAGCCGTTTCCCTGATCCAACCGTCTGGTGACAAAACCATTGGCTTCCAAACGCTTACACATTTCATCATGCAACATTGGTGAAACATTGTCATGGTATTCCATGGAAATTTTACATATCCTTTTCCACACATTGGCTGGTGTGGACCCAATTATTAAACCCTCACTCCCTTCGCAGTCGATTTTCAAGAAGTCTATTTTTTTAATTTTTTCCATACGGAAGATGTCCTCCAATCTAACGCTTTTAATCATTCGAAAACGCTTATTTCTAGCCAAGATGGCATTTTTAAACAGTGTGTTCCCCCCATCCTCGCCAGCTAGAAACAATTTCAGACAACCTCTCTTGTTGGATATGGCTAAGTTTCTCACGAAGATGTTGTTTAAACCATTAAATCTGCAGTTTTTTCGAATCATGTCAACACTATTTATGTCTGCCTCAAAAGAATATACTCTAGAGGCACCACACAGAGCGGCCATTAGGCTAAATACACCAACATGAGCACCAATGTCTACCACGATATCTCCCTTGTTGATGTTTAGAAAAGTTGGAGTATATCGTTTCAAAAGAAATATCTCATCTACTACAACTGACAGGGAGCTACTGTCTCTGCCAAGAATCTTTAACCCGTTTCTTAAAGATACTCTTTTAACTTTCCTCCCGGAAGCTCTGTGTGCAATCACTTCAAGCCAATTTACATAGCTTGAAATAAACAAGACCCAATACCTAATTTTCTTCAACATGGGTAGAATTATACTATACTTACAGATACAGAAACTTAAATGAACATACTTTTTATATCTGAATATTATTGGCCGCATGTTGGGAGAGTGGAGAGACACGTCCATGAAATTAGTCTAAATCTGAAAAAAAAAGGGCATAAGGTAACAATAATTTCAGAAGAAGATATTAAATATCCTCATATAAAATATTTTGGCCTTTTGTATATTTGGTATTGGTTTTTTAAAAACCGTGATTTGATAAAACAAAGCGATACCGTTCACTGTCACGATGTTTTTATCTGGTATCTACCTTTCAGATTTTTGTATCCCAAAAAGGCAGTATATACCACCTTCCACGGCTATGAAGAATATCCCCTCAGGAAAATCTCGATTTTGTTAAGAAAGCTTTCCTCAAAACTGTCTCGAGGAAATATCTGTATCGGCAGATTTATCGAAAAATGGTACGGAATAAAGGCGGATTATATTTCATATGGGGCGGTTGATACTTCAAAATTCAGGCCCAGGGATATTGAACCAGAGTATGATGCCGTGTTTGTCGGAAGAAACGACAAGCAAACCGGAATTAACCAATATTTAAAGATAAAGAAAAAGATATTGGTTGTTTGCAACAAACCGGATCCAGAGAATTATTATGCTTTAGGTAAATTTGCTTTTGTTTCCAGATATTTAAGCATTTTGGAAGCGTTTGCCTGTAAAAAACCCGTGATTGCTTTATATGACAACCCCCTTAAAAAAGATTATCTTAATATAACTCCATTTAAGAAGTGGATAGAAACGGCTTCTGGTCCCGATAAGTTATCTTATAAAATATCGGAATCCCGGATAGACTCAGCTTATAAATGGGTTCAAACACAAACTTGGGAAAGATTGACAGAAATTTATCTGAAACTATGGGAAGAGTAAAAATATCGGTTGTAGTAACAGTATTAGATGAAGAGAAAACTGTCGGAAGTTTGCTTGACTCTTTGCTTAATCAGACTAAAAAAGCCGATGAGATTGTTGTTGTTGATGGCGGATCAAACGACAAAACCGTACAGATAATTAAACATTATCAAAAAAAAGACAAGAAGATTAAATTATTGCAGGAAAGGGGAAACATTGCCCACGGAAGAAATAACGGAATTGAAGTCGCAGACAATGACATTATTGTAACCACGGATGCGGGTTGTATTCCGCATCCGGATTGGCTGGAAAAGATTACCGCTCCGTTCAAACACGCAAACGTGGGTTTGGTTGCCGGTTTTTACGATATGCCGACTAAAACGCCAATGCAGAAGGCGATAAGCGTTTATATGGGAATCCATCCGAAAAGATACGATTCAGAGGCTTTTCTCCCTTCCACAAGGTCGGTGGCGTTTAAAAAACAATTGTGGGAAAAAGTCGGGGGATTTAACGAAAGGCTTGACAAGACGGGGGAGGACACGCAGTTTTTTTATAATATCGTGAAAACAGGAACAAGAATCGTAAGAGTAGGGGAGGCTAGAGTTGATTGGAAAGAGTTTGAAAATATTTCGTTTAAAGAGGCGATGAGAAAATTTTTTAATTATGCAAAAGGGGATGCGCAGTCAAAAATTTGGCGGCACCCTACCAAAAAACTAATGTCGCACAATATTAAGGTAGTTTTTATCTTTATTAGATATCTATTTGGTTTGTTTTTGTTATTTCAGTCGATAATGAGTCCCCCGCTATTCCGTTTGCTGGAAATTTTGATTGTTTTATACATTTTTTGGCCGATTTGGAAATGGAGGGATGTAATATATGATTTACGGACAAAGTTATGGCTTCCCGTAATTCAGATTTCTTCCGATTTTGCCGTCATGTCCGGTTTTTTATATGGGATATTTTAAAGACACTATCAAAGGAATTTCCTGGACGGGAGCCCTCAGGGGCTTTAACAGGAGCATTGTTTTTGTGAAGCTGGCAATTTTAGCCAGGCTTTTGACCCCGGAGCAGTTTGGTGTTTTTGGAATTGCCACTTTGGTTTTGGCATTTTTGGAAATTATTACGGAAACCGGAATAAATATCTTTTTGATTCAGGAAAAGGCCGATATTAAGAAATATATTGATACGGCATGGACTGTATCCATAGCCAGAGGTTTTTTAATTACTATTTTTCTGTTCTTGCTTTCCCCCGCAATATCTTCGTTTTTTAATTCTCCTGAGTCATATAAATTATTGCTTTTATTAAGCCTGGTTCCTTTAATAAGAGGATTTGTAAATCCGGCCATTGTGAAATTTCAAAAAGATCTGAATTTCTCCAAGGAGTTTCTGTTTAGGTTTTCAGTATATTTTATTGATGCCTTGGCGGCGGTTCTTATTGCCGTTAAAACACATTCTCCTCTGGCTCTGGTTGCAGGAATGATCGCAGCGGCTATTTTTGAAGCAGCATTATCTCATTTTTTTATTAAACCCGCGCCTAAACTTAAATTTGAATTTGAAAAGGTAAAAAGAGTTGTTAACAGGGGTAAATGGTTAACCGTGGCGGGACTGTTTAATTACTTATTCGAAAACGCTGATGATACGGTTGTTGGAAAGTTAATGAATACCGGTTCATTGGGGCTATATCAAATGGCTTATAAAATTTCGTCGCTGCCTTTAACGGAGGTATCCGGCGTGGTTCAAAAGGTAACTTTTCCTGTCTATGTAAAAATAGCGGCTGACAGGTTAAGGTTAAAAAGAGCCTTTATCAAAAGCCTAGCGGCAACCGCAATTCTCGTTCTACCTTTGGGAATTGCGCTTCTCGTATTCCCCTCACCGATTGTACGAATAATTCTTGGGGAAAGGTGGTTGGCAATCGTACCCGTAGTTCGGGTAATGTCATTTTTTGGCGTTATCAGGGCCATAATTGCTTCATCATATCCGGTTTTTCTTTCCCTTAAAAAGCAGAAATATATTACTTATGCTATGCTGGCGGGAATTTCGGGGTTAATGCTGACGATTGTCCCCTTTGTTAAAAATTACGGGATCGTCGGGGCAGGTTTGTCGGCCTTAACCGGAACGCTTTTTGAAATTCCGGTAATTGTTTTTTATTTAGCCAAGATATTTAAGAAATAAGCGGTGTTGATTATTCGCTCGTCTTTTTCGATCCACTGGATCTGCTGAAAAACAGGCCGACAGCGACTAGGATAAGGCCGAACACGAGAGTGCCTATATTCCATGTGTTGCCGACCAGCGCTTCTCTCAGCATAACCGTGCCGAAGATGAGGCAACCATAGTGAAGCAGGAAAGACAGACCGAGCATGAAGATGCCAGCGCATCCACCGCCGATGAGCCCCAAAGCTCCACCCAGAGGTCCGAAGTTCTCGAATCCCGAAGCGCCAAGGCCAAGGGACATAAGAATCGTAAGGACCAGGTAGATTAACCCCATCAAGATTGCCCAGGCAACGTACCACCAGAACAGGAAGTTCACAGCCGAAAGCCAGAAGCCTTCGATAGGAACCCCGTGGTAGTATTGCCAGGCCGACCAGAGCAGAGTGAGAACTAAACCAACCATTTCTTCCTCCTTGTGTAAAGTTGGAAATTACAAGACAAGCATATTAGCTTAGCTTTCCCGAATGGGTTAGCACTTTAGGCACCAACCTATGGCTGATACCCAAGGGGCTACCCACTCGGGTAAAGGAGAATCTAGCCTTCCGTAATATCAAAGTGCAAGAGTGAACTAAAAATAGTACCACAACCACATTAAAAAGTAAACATTATGGGGTTATTTCGAAATCGATGGGGTCTTGTGCTATGCTTGGGATGATGCAAATTTCGATGATTGTTTTAAAAGGTAAACAGATCAGCGACTTTGCCAAGGAAAGGAATCTGGTTCTTAAAAAGGCTCGGGAAAACTGGGTTTTATTTGTAGACAGTGATGAGAAAGTCTCGCCTGCCTTGGCGCAGGAAATTAAAAATTTAAAGCCTTCCGGCTGTTCGGGCTTTTATTTAAAAAGGGAAAATTATTTTTTGGGCCAATTTGTCGGCACGGATAAAATTCTCAGACTGGCGAGGAAAGACACCGGTCAGTGGCAGCGCCGGGTTCACGAAACCTGGAAAGTCAAAGGTAAGATCGGATTGCTAAAAAATCCCCTAATTCATCACACCGCTTCGTCGGTTTCTGAAATGATTAAAAAAATTAATTATTATTCCACCCTCCATGCTCAGGCTAATTTAAAAGAAGGCAAAAAATCATCACTTTTTAAAATTGTTTTTTTTCCGGTTTTTAAATTGATGCAAAATTTATTTACAGGAAAAGGTTTCGTATTTGCCATGCTTCATTCATTTCATTCATTTTTGGCGTGGAGTAAATTATGGATTATTCAAACAAAGAGAAATTGCAAACAATAATACTTTTTATATTTTTGGTCATTTTTCCATTCGGCCAATTGTTAAAAATGTTTTTTCAGCCTATTGATTTGATTGTAGGGCTGGCGTTTCTTTACACAATCATCTTTTCGCTCCGAACACCTAAAGCAGTTGCCGTGCTGAGAAACTTTCTCTTGGCAGCTGCCTTTTCCTTATTGTTTTCTTTTTCATTTTTTAAAGCGGGATCCCTGTTTATCGGCTTTTTATATCTTTTAAGACTTACTTTTTATGCATATTTTGTCTTATTCGTTTTCAATTTCACCAAAGGAAGCGAGATTAAAAAAAACCTTCTTGTTAACGGGCTGATCGCAGTGTCATTTTTTTCGGCAGTTTTTGGCTGGATACAATATTTTTGGTTTCCCGATTTTCGCCCATTTACCGTTTTTGGTTGGGACGATCATTTGTATAGATTGATCGGAACTTTTCTGGATCCGGGATTTACTTCAATCGTGGTTGTGTTTGGTATTATTGCCGTACTTTATAAATATTTTTCTACAAAGAATAAAAAATTGGTTTGGTTAATTGCCTTTTTACTTTTCTCTTTAGCCTTTACATATTCAAGGGCGGGATACCTTTCTTTTATCGCTGGTGCCTTATACCTGGGGTTTTCGGAGAAAAAGATGAAAAGAATAATACTGATTCTTGCGGCTTTTATTTTTATAGTCTTGGCTCTGCCCAGGACAGCAGGAGAGGGGGTGAAACTTGAAAGAACGGCAAGTACAAATGCCAGGCTATTGAATTATGCGCAGACAATAAAGATTATTCGAAAATCTCCCGTATTCGGTATCGGATTTAATAATCTATGTTTAGCAAAGGAAACTTTTCTTATGAATCAGGAAAAAGATTTCCATTCATGTTCGGGTTCTGATTCAAGTCTGTTGTTAATCCTGGCAACAACCGGTATCATTGGTTTTATCATATTCCTGTGGTGTATAAGATCTCTTTTTCGTCTAATCAAGCCGGGAAGCCTCTACGGCAAAATATTGATGTCGTCTTCCGTCGCCTTATTTATTCACAGCCTGTTTATAAACAGTCTCTTTTGTCCTTGGGTAATGGGCTGGCTGGCAATACTGCTTGCGGTTTCTCTTAAAGAATTCAAGGAGTAAAGCGAAGAGTAAAAACTTTTTCTTTTTCGTTTCCGGCTTTATCGACCGCCTTAATATTAAAGGTGTTTTCGCCTTCAGAAAGCGAGGCTGTATAACTAAAAGTTCCGTCGTCGTTTACGGAAATAAACCGGTCGTTTACGGTCATAGAAGAGCCAGCCTCACAGCGGCCTTTAATTGTGACTTGGGATTGTTTGCTGCCGAAATATTCGGAGCCGTCGGCAGGAGATTCGATTACAATTTCGGGCGGGGTATTGTCAAATATAATACGGTAAACTTTCGTAGGCTGGCTTACATTTCCTGCAAGATCTTTTGCCTGTGCGGAAAAACTATTTTCTCCGCCTTTGAGGTTAAATTTAAGCGAGAAAAATCCTATATTATCCGAGACGACTTCTTGTTTGTCAGAATTAAAGGTAATTATTACGATGACGCCTTCCTCAGAATTACCTGATATTTCTAAAGATTTTTGATTCGTATATTCGTTTTCTACAAAAAGTTGCGGAGGAGCCGGAGGGGTAGTATCGTTTAGGACAATGGGTTTGTCGCTTTTTCCCAGGTTAGACATGAAGGTGGCGAACTTGGCGAATATAGGAATGCCCAAAAAGAATAAAAAAACAATAAATATAAGAGAAAGAAAAGCCAACAAAAAAGCTTTTCTTATATTCCTTTTTTCTTCTACCGACGACAATCTTGAATAATTTCTTCTTCTCATGGAGCCGAGGGTGGGATTTGAACCCACAACTTGCGGTTTACGATACCGCTACTCTACCGTTGAGTTACCCCGGCCTGTAGTTTGAGCGGGATACGGGAGTTGAACCCGTTTTTCTACCTTGGGAAGGTAGCGTTAGGCCGCTTAACTAATCCCGCTTGATGTACGGGGTTAATTATATCACTCGAGGGGCGATGCTATCTAGATAGCGTTAGGATATTTCCCGGATGAATAATATTTGGATTTGCCAATTTATTTTCTTTTGCGATTTCAACCCATTTATATCCGTCTCCGTAAGCTCTTACGGAAATATTCCAAAGTGTGTCACCTTTCACAACCTGATACGTCGCTCCGGAAATAGCATTAGTTATTTCAGTTGTCAGTTTGGCTTCAACTTTGGGAATAACAAGGTTTTGACCCTCTTCTATCAGGCCGGCGTTCGGAAGGTTGTTTTCACTGGCAATATCTACCCAATTATAACCTGATCCGTAATACTTTTCGGCAATTACCCAAAGATTTTCTCCTTTTACTACGCTATGTGTTTGAGGAAGAGTATTTTCCACAGCACTTCCCTTTGAGCCGGAAGGAACCGCTCCCTCTCTACCCCTGAAATAATCAACAACTAAAATGCCAACTACAACTATAACAATTGCACCCAATACGGCACTGATTGCGGATTCGTTGAGCTTTAGTGTTTTTAAAAAAGATTTTAAGTTCAATTTAATCACCCCCCCTAAGCCCAAGGCTGCGGAGGGGCAAGACACCCTGGGAAGTTAGTTTGCAATTTAGATTATAGGAAGATATAAGTCAAGGGGATTTTATTAGCGGGGTCGAAGGGATTCGACAATTGTAATCAATTGAATCGGAATCATGACGGACGCGCGAACGTATGTGAGCGGGGTCGAAGGGATTCGAACCCTCGATCTTCCCCGTGACAGGGGGACGCGATAACCACTACGCTACGACCCCAAACAAGTGAATTTTACTATAAAGAGGCAATTTTATCTACTATAATAGGTTAATGACTAATCTAGAAATTGCTGAATTGCTTCGAAGTGTAGCCGCATCATATCAACTAAAGAATAGAGACAGAAACAAATTTA
>ERZ1292629.4047-Hain-H43-01um-R1-4047-length-10951-cov-4_pt1 | contig 10951 bp, 32 predicted proteins | sample MGYA00564399_ERZ1292629 | MGnify/ENA primary metagenome ERZ1292629 (study PRJEB36523, sample SAMEA6512636) | groundwater metagenome | collected 2019-01-08 | study: AquaDiva: Metagenomics assemblies of 32 groundwater samples | reverse complement strand
TCAGATTGGGGTGCAGCGCAAGGCGGATGATCTGGTGGCAAGCCTCTTCGGGGAAAAGCGCAAGGGGGATGACCTTGAACAGCTTGAGTCCCAGGTCCGGCGACTCGCCCCGCTGCGGTTCCCCTGCGTGATTGTTGAGTGCGGGGTGGGCTACCTGCTGTCGCATGGCTATGTCTCCGACACGCATCCCCACAGTGTCATCGCCCGCCTAGTTCGCATCTGCTGCGAGTACCGTGTCCCGTGCTGGCTGGCTGGGAGCCGCGAGGCGGGACAGTACCTTTGCGGAGAATGGCTAGAGAAAAGCTGGCGGATCATTTCGGCGGGAGTGCAAAGCCACGTGCCTCAAGGATGTATGCCAAATCGCGAAGTGTTTTGATCTCATATTCGGCGCTTGGCTGGTCCGAGTAACTACGCAAGTAAGCCATAAGAGTGCCTCCATGATACGGATTCACATAGAGGGCTATTCCAGGAAACAGATCATATCGGCTGCCCTCAAAATCTTCCGGGAGAGTGATTCCCAAGGTAGCTCGGCAATGGGAACGCAGACATTTGTTGGCTTTCCTGGCCGACTCTTTTGACTCTTTCCGATCCCGATCCAAGTCTCTCTGTCTCAAGCGTTGAATCTTGTCTATGAGGTCGGTAAGCTGGCGGATCATTCGGGCTTCAACTCCTCGTTCATCTCCTCCAGAATCTCCTCAGTGATCGTGCGGCCCCGCTCTGTGTCCAGGAGCCGCGGCTGGAGCGCCACGATCCGCAGCGTCAGGGCCTCCAGCGGTTCCTCGACGCGCAGTTGCCACTCGCTCGAATGGTAGCGACTGCTCTTGCCCGGCTCCACCCAGGTCTCACGATAGTACCGGGTCACGAGATCGCCCTCTACCACGAAGCGCAGCTTGCCGTCTTGCCAGATTGGGTTATCAGCACTGCCCTTTCGGTCGTATCCGATGATACTTCCGAAGTGCTGGCTGAGTAGGTGGATCATGCGGTCACGGGTCATAGCTTATCACTGCCTCGGCCCATTCATGTCCGCAACGACAAATACGATGAAGGTGTTCCACGCCTGACCACTCACTGAAGCAGTAGCCTTTGAGTTTGCCCGTCCACGCGTAGCAGGAGGGCAATGGTAGATGGTGCTCAATACTAGCCGCACCAAAGCCACACTTAGGACAGCGACGTTCGGGATCGTGAGGAATAAGTTCAATCGTGCGGTCTTGGGTCATTGTCTCAGCTACCTTACGTATCAAGCCAAGTTAGAAGGACAACCTTCTGGCCGTAGAGTCGTTCTAGTGTAGCCACAAGTGCCTGTCCCTCTGGTGTCAGATCGTCCGCTGTGGCCTCGAACATGTGTCCCTCTGTCTCGTTCCAAAGCGACTGCCCCGTGTTGCCAACGTGAACCGCCGCTAACAATCCGACACTTTGGTACTTGTCGCTAAAAGTCGGATTCGGTTCGAGGCTGTACATCTGCGGGAACCATTTATCTTCCAGGGGATGAATCTCCACGCACCGTTGTCCCTCCTCAAAGTGGAAATCTCGCTCCTTGTCAACCAGGTTCTCCCCGTAGAATACGTTTACTGGTGGGATGAAGCACGTTGTCCATTTCTCATCCCAACCCACCACGGCTACCACACTCATGCCACCCTCTTTGGAGTCCTTCCAGTCAGGACCGGAAGGCCACTTGACCCAACCTCTCGTTTCAGTGGTTCTACGGTTCACTGTCTCATTCTCCTGACGACTATTTCAATATCCTATGTGCTGGTTACTCTCCAAAGTGTGCTTCCAGCCAATCCCAGGTAGGATTGATTAGATGGGTAAAGCCCCAGGGTCGCCCATTATGCGCTGGAATCGGAAAAAAGACATAGACAAGCGGCCAAAGCAAAGCCGCGTATATCATCTGCTTCCACCATGTTCCGTAAGTGCCGAACATGACCTTCATCACCTCAGTCTCCTCACGGCTCGGCACAGGCGGCGCAGAACATGCAACAGAGCCACCAAGCAGCAACAACGCCGACCGTTCCCATGATCTTTCCTGCCAATCCACACGCTACTTCGGTCCAGAGACTATAACCCAGTAGGCTGAACATCGTTGTTGCGAAGATCATTCCGAAAAGGCAAATCCAGGGTATTGGTGAGTTCATTGTCACAATCTCCTCACGGCCTCCCACCATCCGGCCCATTGCTCCGAATCCGCCGGGCGCTTCCAGCCCCCGAAGCCCACGATCCCTGTTGCGCCAGCGGCTACAGCGTAGCGCACCATCTCCACGATCTCCTGGGCCGTGGGCTGCTGCTCGCTGCCCCGCGGCTCGCCCGGCTTGGGCATCTCGCGCCAGGAGCAAAGCTGGACGTAGAACCAGAGCGGACCTTGTTGCCAGTAGTTACGAACCCTTGAGACTACATGATGTACTTCCGTCAAGTATGCCCCATAGAGTCCCACTGGATACACGTGAACTCCCGGAACGTCACACGTCAAGATGGCCGGAAGGAGTATCTCGCTGCGCTCATAGGGCGGCGCGAAGTCCAGCACCACGGGCCGGTGCTGCGGGTCAAGCTCATGGATCAGCCGGTAGCCCGCGGCGAGCGCTGCCTGGTCCTTGCGCTGCGCATCGTCGGCTCCGAACCAACCGGCCACGTCGAGGCGGTCTCGATAGGACGCCACGCGGTCAATTATCTGGACCTCGCTACCATCCTGAAAGGCGTGAGGATACCGGGAGAGGCCAGGAACTACAGGGTCATCCCAACTTGCCGCAGTCATTATGAGGTGACCTTCTCTGTCAAGATGTCCTACGCTACAAGGCGGTGAGAACACCAGGCCGCTGACGCCCCGCTCCACAAGCTCCTCGCCCGTCCAGGGCAATTCCGGCGGTTCCTTGCCCTGGCGGCGCAGGCCCTCTGCCCACGGGCTGCCCTTGGCACAGCCCCACAAGCCGATCAGGTCAACTTTCATGGCTTGCCTCCTTCGGAAACTCCTTCACGGCCCACAGGTCGTCGGGGATGCGGCCCTGGCGACCGGGCCAGCGGCCCGCATCCTGTTTCACGAACACTGGAATCCCGACCGCCTTGCACTGCGCCACGATGTCCTCCAGCCACTCGATCTGCATGGGCCGGAAGCCGGGGCCAGACTCACCGCCGACGATCACTTGATCTAGACCCCATCCCACCAGTCCCTCTATCGGACCTAAGAGCGGCTCGCACGAAAGGAAACGCGTCTTGACTTCGCATCGGGCCAGCGCGCGAATCCTGCAATCAAACCAGCGTTGGTTCTCGACGCTAGTGCCGAGCCAGATGTTCTCCGGCAACGCTTCCCACGCCCAACCCTCAGCCTCATCTATCCGCTTCGTGAGTACTTGATAAGTGTGCCGAGGTGTGTCCCAGATAGTTTTCAGAATCAGGTGCATGAAATCGTGGGGCACATCCTCATGGAACAGGTCGCTCATCGAGCACACGAAGATGCGCCGGGGGTTGCGCCAATGAAGGGGCTGCTTCAGACGCTCCGGGTGCAATGTCACCTTCGAGAAGTCCCCGCCGAATCGCTTCGTCATGGCCTCCGCGTAGCAGTAGGCGCAGCCTGGGCTGACCTTGGTGCAGCCCGTTATGGGCGACCAAGTGGAGTCCGTCCAGGCGATTTCAGTCTTAGCTGCCACGGGGGGCCTCCTTCACAAGCTCGAACCATATCCACACGTTGGGGCCGGTAGGTTTGCCGTTCCTGTGTGCCTTCGGATTCAACTTGCACCAGGCCGCGCAGAGTTCCGACCAAGTTTCAAAGCCCTCCCGTCGAGCCTCCCTGTCCATGTCGCCGAGGGCATAGTAGCCAAACCAAGCCTCTGGCTGGACGGATCGTATTCTGATCCTGGCAACCGCCTTCTTGCCCCGCCCCGGCTGGACGGCGTAGGTGCGGCCTGACTGGTAGCGGCAGGGCTTGCCTGGCACCGCCTCCCGCCGGGTCACGGTCTTGCGGCCCTCCAGGATCGCCTCGATGCTCTTAGGGGAGAAGATCATGGCTCAGAATCTCCTGCCCATCTGTCGAACCAGTTACCCAAGCAATGCGCCTTTCCGAAGGGCGCAACACACAGCATGACCACCAGAAGCAGCGGGAACGCTAACCAGCGCAAGCGGGTCATGGCCCAGGCTCCCTCGCGCACTTGGCCAAATCCATGCCCCGCCGTTCCTTCCGTGCGGTCTCCCATTCCTCCGCGACCTTCATGGTGTCCAGCCCCAGGATGTCGCACGTGTCCTCAACATCGCTCAGGGCGTAGTTGTATCCATGCTGCGCCAGCCAACCTTTCAGGAGTTCAAGTGCCCCCTCAGCGAAGTCGCACAGGGCCTCGATGTCCCCCATAAAGGCCACGGGCCACACGCCGTCGGGCCTGCGACAGACCTCAACTGCCGCCCTCAGTCGCTTGATGATCTCTCTCATGGCTCACTGCACCTCCAAGGTGGCGATCAGCGTGCGGGTCATTGTTCAATGCCTCCCGCACCCGCAGAAGTGCATCTTGTCCTTGCGGTGGCGGAAGTCCCCACCCCAGAAGCAGCCGTGACGCTTGAAGATCTTCACCACGGGATGCTCGTGGTGGAACTCGCCGGTGCTACAATCCCTGGCAGCCCGCACGGGCGCGCCCAGAGGATTCTGCGGCACGTTCAGGTCAATGGCTGCCCCGTAGGCGTGCGCTGACCAAGTCGTGCCGCCGCGGACCAGTCGGAGAGAATAACATCCGTAGTAGCTCAGGATGGTCTTGGCGTATCCTTCACCGTTGATCTCGATGAACACCTGCTGGAGCACCGGCCCGAACTCCCGGTGGCAGAAGAGCCTCGTCATGGGAAACCCGGGGCCGATGGCGAAGGATGCGAGGTGGTTGCGTTGCCAGGTCTTGCTCCTGGGATTGCCCAGCTCGTCCAGGCTTTTGACCTGACGCATCTTGAGGGGCTGGACGATCAGCCCGGACATGACAGAGTGCTCGGTAGCCTGAGCCGCCAGTTCGTCGAGGCCCCGTTGGAGCTTTCCGTTCGTCCGCGGCCCCACGATGCCGTCCACGACTAGGCCGCGGGCCTCCTGAAAGGATCGCACGGCTTTCTCCGTGCGCGGCCCGAAGTCTCCGTCCGCCGGCCCCGGGGAGAACCCCAGGGCTTCAAGTTGTTGCTGGACTAGCAGAACGTCCTTACCCTTGCTGCCGAGTTTCAGCATCTTGTTCCTCCTCAGATTTTCTTGCACCAGTAGAGACCGAGCTTGATCCTGCCCCAGCGTCGAAAAGTCGAATAGCTCATGTAGGCTATCATCACTCCACTGAACGCTATTGCCAGTCGCAGGACCAGTGGAGCTTCCTCCCCAGTAGAGAGGATCGCGAGAGCAAGGATGCCGCAAGCTGTGGCGAGGGAATAGATAGCAAGGGACAATATGGAACCACGTTCCTTCCGCCACTTCTCATAGCGCAGATGTTCAGAGAATGTGAATCCCTCCGGGAACTCAATCTCTTCGAGCTTCATCTTGCTCCTCCTGTTTCCAGTTGCCCGGACTGAATCCAAGTCTTCTGCCGATCCAGCGAAGGGCGCCATGAAAGCCTTCAGTCCAACCGTCGTACATTCTCTGTTCCAACCTGTAGTCCTCAGCCTCCGCCAGCAAACGCAGGAGGTCCAGCCTATTGTAGATTCGCCGCCTCTGACCGTTGACGACCGCTATCCTACCGGGACGTATCGGGGGCATTGGGCTCCTCCTCCAGTCGGGCGATCTTGAGCCACATCTCGACTATGTGGGTAGGGACAGGGTTGCCTGTGTTCCGGGCGTTCTCTGCCCATGAGCGCGTCCCTTCGGCCAGCTTCTCCAGCGCCACACGGATCTGTTCGTGGACGTCACAGAGCGCGCCTATTGTCAGGCCCCCCACCTTTTCACGGGGAAACAGGCGTTTGACTTCGGCAACCGAATCCTCACTTAGCATCTTGCTCCTCCTTGCGCAACTTCTCACGCTTGGGTCGTAACTTGCGATTCCGACACCCATCACAGAACAACATGCCCCATTGTGGTCTCCAGTGAGGAGTTCCGGGACAGTTAGGAGTCTCGCACTTTGGCATCTTGCTCCTCCTCTTTTGGTCGCCACACGGGACGGGGAATGTGCATCTTCTCTGCCAACTCCGCAAGGGCCTGCCAGTAGCCTCTGATAAAGTCCGGGGTTTCGCAGCGCTCATCCCGGCCAATCTGATAGGCGAGCCCTTCCAGCGCATCCACCAACTCATACTTTCGCAGCCTGGGCATCTTGCTCTCCTTCCGGCCTCGCAGGAAGCACCATTGATATGTAGACTTGCCAGTCCTTCTCTGGTATGCCCAACCATTCGCTCAAGTTGTCCAGGGCGGCGAAGTAACCAGCCTTCCATTCCGATTCACAAAAGAGCCGCCGCCAAATGTTGTAGCCCTTTCGCAGAGCATCTATCGGGTTACATTTTCGTAGGCGGGGCATTGGGCACCTCCTCCATGCGGGCGAGCTTCACCCACCCCCGAAGTATTTCCTCGTGGACGCTGCACACTCCCGGGTGGTGTCGCTCTGCGAAGTTGGCTATCGAGGCTATCCCTACAGCCAGCTTGTCCAGCGCTGCTCGCGCCCGGCGCAGGTCGGCCAGCCGTTCCTCATAAATCACCCTCCAATGACGGTCGGACACAATAAGGTCGTCGTCGGCGCTCATCCTTGCACCTCCTCCTCGGGGGCCTCCTCGAATCGGGCCAGGAATGCGCCCATTTTCTGTTCCCACTCGCGTGCATCTCTCCAGGTGTGGACATGTTCTGGTACTGTAAACTTCTGTAACCGCCCCATTATGACCGGCGCTTCTACTAGCAATTCCACCGCCTCCGCCAGCGGCCCCTCGGCGCAGGCCATGTAGCCAGTGTGGAACGCCATCCGTACAAGTGCCAAGACCGATTCCTGCGATTCGGTTTCGTTGAGGGGAAACGCTCCAAGGATTTGATCCCGGAACTTGTTGAGGGCTTCCTCGATTGTCTTGCTCATTCCTTCGCCTCCGGCGGGTCGGCTTCCTGTGCCAAATGGAACAAAGCACGGAAGCTGTCGTTGCTGGGATGAAAACCGCCCATGATGATCTCCCGCAGCTGCTTCCCGAACTCCCGGCGGCTGGCGTTCCAGGCCATTCTCAGGGACCGTGTAACGTCTTCACCAATGCCCAGCTTGTGAGCGATGCCGGCCTCTTCTGTCTCACACCATTCCTCAAACGTTGGCATCCGGCTTCGCCTCCTTGTGCTGGTTGAGCAACTGCGCCCGCTCGAAGTCGCGTGGGTCGGCGGGTCCGCCGCGGCCCCCTGCCCCACTGTGGGACGGGGCCTCCCGCAGCAGCCGCAGGGCCGCGGCCAGCGGGTCCTTGACGCAAGCCTGGTAGCCACCGAGGAACGTCTTTTTGAGCATCTCCTGTAACTTGCTTTCGGCGGCTAACAGTGGCCTACCCTCGATCCACTCCTTCCAGGCTTCCTCGGCTGTCCGCCCGGCCCGGGGTTCCTCCGGGGCCTCGCCTTCGCCAACTACTAACTCCTTTGCAATGAAGTCAGATTTAGTAGTTGCGGCGGCGCGCTCTTGATCTGAGCTACCGGGCGGCGGCGGCAATGATGAGGCTTTGGGGTATGGCATGGTGGGCATCAGTCCCCTTTCGGGGCGGCCTGGCTCGCGAGTTCATTCGCCGCCGCTATCAGGTCCGCCGCACACTCACGCGCCTGGGGGACGGTCATCTCCACTCGCGCTGTCCAGGAGTAGTCGGTCCTCTCGAACGATAAACAAATCGGGAGTGTCCGCTTGAACGTCCGCACCTCAATCCTCACCTCTCCGTGCGTGTGTTCCAGTTCCACTTCTCCGGTAGGCATCTCGTTTCTCTCCTTTCAGGCAGGTAGCTTTCCCCTGACCTTGTAGTCCAACAGCGTCCGCACACAGGCTATCGCGGCTCGCTTGGCTGCGGCCAGATCGTCAGCTAGACCCGATCCTAGAACCCGAGCATGGCGACGATGTTCTGCCCAGTACACGTACCACGTACCGCTTGCGAAAGCCTCTAGAAGAAGTTCTCCCAAATGGGCTTCCGACCAAGCTGTGGAACCATCATCCTTGCAATTCCAGACTGCTCCTAGTTTCCGCATCGCTTGCTCCTTTTAGGCTTGGGTGGCTTCCTTTGTTTCCATCACCCAGCGCCACCCACACGCACATTGCACGTGAAGATGGCGGCCCTTGATCGGGCAATCCAATTCCGACTGCGCGTTCCCGATGCACAACTTCTTGAAAACGCCGGGTCCAGGGCCGAGAAAGCTAACGAACTCTCCGCACATCGGGCACTCCGGTCGCAGGGTAAACTTTTCCAGTTTCATGTCACTCTCCTTTCAGGGTTGGGCGGCCCCTTTAGGGGGCATGGGCTTGCTCCCCGCGGTAGCCAGCGATGCTCTGCTCCCTGTTATCCGCCCCATAGCGCGCCGTCCCAGTGGTCGGGGGCCGCCCGTTGTGGGTACTTCCAGCATCATTGTCAAAATGGCCACTCGGTTCTCTCGCACCAACTCCTTCGCGGGGCATTGCTGGCCGAGCTTGCGCCAACTCTGTGTGACTGGGGAGCAGTCCGCGGGCTGTCCCTGCACTCCGAGCTACGGAGCCAAGGTGCAGCATTCTGTTTTGCTCCCCAGCCAACTCTTTGCCGCCCGGCTGGGCAAGCCGCATCCCAGCGTGTAGTTAGGGGGCGTCATAGTAACTCAGCCCTCCACCAGCGGTCCACCCGCACCGTGTTCGCAGCGCGGTGCGGCGGGCGGCACAACTCTTGCCTGCCGGTGCATAAGGATTTTAGCCCGCTCACTTTCGCCGCGGCGCGTGCTCCGAGCGGTCGTACTTTCACTGGCCATTTTCATGGTAGCAACCTCGCCAGGCAGAACTCTGTGGGAGCCAGGCCGCCCCGCGCGTCGTCTCTTGCAGCCCGGGATGGGGCGGACGTTTTGGGCATCCTGACCGCTCTGTCTTTCGTCTGCATGTTTCCTTCGCTTCCTGGCTCCCGTGAACCCTTGCCGCCCGAAGGAGTCCTTACCCCGATGAGACACGGTGGTACTCTCATGGTCTTTTGGCACTTCCAATCGGTATATGCCCCGCTCCGGCCCGGGACCGGAACTCTGCGGCGGGCGGCACAACTCTGTGGGAGCCAGGCCGACCCATTCGCTCGGCGCAGCACAGGGTGGACGCGAGTGTGCGGGCCGTCATTCCCGACGCCGATCTCGTACTTCCTGGCTCCCGTGAACTCTTGGTTGCAGGGGGCGGGATCGAACCGCCGTCTCTGGGGTATGAACCCAGCGCCTTGCCACTTGGCTACCCTGCGGAAATCTCATTGTCCCTTTGCCTTACGCGAAAAGAGCCGTACAATCCCGAGGGCCAAAGCCGTTATTGCTATGCAAATTAGATAAGCGAGCGCGGCTTCAGAGGTCACGGATTCTCAGTCCCCCGATACCCGGTGGCATAGCCCGTAGTGAAAGTCCGCTGGCAATTGATAGTGACATCCACCTTGCCTTCACCCGTTGCCGAGGGGTTCCACCAGGAAATCGTGACGCCCTCGATGGTGTCCGACTCCCAACTATTCAATTGCGGCAGTCCCTTGTACGCTTTCCGAAGGGCTGATATCGCATCGTCCAGCCGCAATCCCTTCATTGCCCCTCAGCCTCCGCTAGTTTCCAGATCCGCAGCGGGCCTGGAATCGCATCGCCGTGGGCCTCCAAATCAACCCTGACCTCCTCGACGCTCAGTCCCATGGCCAGGGGGTTGCTCAGGTCTACGACGTCCCGGTAGGGGATTGCCCGGGAAACCGTTCGGGCAATCCCCCGCAAGCGGCCCGCGGCAATGTAGAGCATCTCGTGGGTTGCGTGGCTCCGCACGTCCTCCAGGGCACACTCGACCCGCTGCCGGAGTACACAGTGCCAGCACCACCAATGTGAGCGCCCCTCCACGTCAAACCTTTCGGCGGTCTCGGCGCAGTCGTCACAGAGGGACTTGTTGCAACCCTCACAGTAGTGCTGTGCGCGGTAGTTCGTCTCGCCTGCCCCATCCTGCGTGACCTCGGCGTAGAGACAAACCTCGCAGCTTATGCAGTCGCCGAACTCAAAGTGCCCGCTGGTTTCCTCGGCGGGGTCGCCGGAATTAGCAGGTCGGTCGGGGACGGTTCCCAAGTCCAATCTCCTTTCCTTGCGCCCTGGGCGCACGCTACGGCGTTTCTGAGGCGGGGGCGGTATCTTTCGCCGTCCCGGCGGCTGAAACGCCAGCCTTGGCCTTCCGTGTGCGAATGGGGGCTGCATTGGCCTCCTTGCCCGTGGCTGCCCTGACCGCAACGGCCAGTGTGGCTCGGCTGACAGCGCCGCTGCCCAGGAGCGCCTCGACCTTCTCGATGAGTGCATCGCTGTCCGTGATGTCCGTTCCGGCCAGACTGACCTCAACGAACGGCGCACTGGTTTTGACCTTGAGGCCCAGCGCCTCGGTGATCCGCACCAGGCGGTTCATCTCTCGCTTCTGACCGTTCTCAAACCTTCTGACTGTCATGCTCTTTCTCCTCCTGGATTTTGTGGTTCCCCTGCCTGCCGCAGTTCCTCACCTAGCAGCCGGTTCACCTCAGAGCGCGGCACCCGCCAGAGCTTGTTGCCGATCCGCCGGCCCCGGATAGTTCCCCGGTTTAGGCCAGCCCGCACGGCGCGGGGTGTTACATTCAGCAGGCGAGCCACCTCGGATACCTTCAGGGGGCCATCGTCTCTTTGCTCAATGACGCCCCTAGGATGGTCAATGTCTATGCCTACTAAGGCTCCGTGAGAATCGAAGTCCAGTACCACGCCTGGGGCCACCTCACGGGAATCTGTGCTGACCCGCGGGACAAGGTGAACGTAGAGTGAATCTGTCTCTGGATAGTAGTGGAACTTCATCACTTTGGGAAGTATAGCACTTCTGCGGAACGGCGTCAAGACTTTCGGGCACTTTCC
>ERZ1292629.4044-Hain-H43-01um-R1-4044-length-10956-cov-10_pt1 | contig 10956 bp, 16 predicted proteins | sample MGYA00564399_ERZ1292629 | MGnify/ENA primary metagenome ERZ1292629 (study PRJEB36523, sample SAMEA6512636) | groundwater metagenome | collected 2019-01-08 | study: AquaDiva: Metagenomics assemblies of 32 groundwater samples | reverse complement strand
ATAAGTGCTGAAAGCATCTAAGCACGAAGCCATCCGCAAGACGAAACAACTAAGGCCGTGGAAGAAGACCACGTTGATAGAGTTGGCATGTACGCCCTAAGGCAACGAGGGGTTTAGTGTACAACTACTAATAGCCTCAATTGAAATTTTTAAATTTCATCAGAATTTGGTAAATATATATTAATTATAAAGTCAAGGCTCACAAATAAGATTCTTGTTTTTCCTGCGTACGCGCGTCATTTTGATTTTTTAGAATTTTGTTTCTTCCATAAAAAATTTAGACAATAATCTATCTAGAGAATCATCATCTGCTATTTGTACAAATTCTTGCGGAGAAACTGCGTAAAAGTCCATGTTAGACTTGCTTGATTTGAAAATTGGTCTTCCAGATTCAAATACTTTTGATATTGGAATCCAAAGCCATGTCCTATAGTCAAAATCTTCATTGGAGACAACGTACCAAATATTGAGATTAAATTTTCTCTGTAATGAAGAATATTTTTTTATTTCTTCGCTATCTATTGGATATGTTTTATAATCAAGACTTATTTTTTTATATTTAACATCTACAAAAATGAAACCTAAATTAGGAATTAATATTAAGAAGTCGGGTCTTTTCCCATGAAAATATTTTTTGAAAGCGAATGATATTGTTTGAGTATCTTGTTGCAAATATAAATAAGGAATGTTATGTTTTTCAAGCCACTCTCTAAATTTATTTTCAGCTTCTAGACCTTTTTTCTTATTTTCATCACTAATTTCCATCATTTTCTATAGTTTCTTATTTTTATATAATTAATCTTTTATTTTAACTAGAAACTTGTGCTTTAATGAAGCTCCCAGACGCAGCAAGCTGCGGGGTATCTTAAACAAATTCATGGAGCTTCATTTGTTCAACACTTCTTCCTTGAGATAAAACATACTTCCTAACTTCATCCAATCCCCTGCCATCTCCAACAGTATCAATGTGCCCACCATCGCTCCAAAACTCTGCACCCCAGAACACATCTTCTTTTAGCTTCGGAAACTTTTTGAATATCTGAATCGCTGTAATGCTCTTGAATATTTGCATTATTCTCGACGGAGAATAACGAGAAGCACCTCTGACAAGAATGTGAATATGGTCTTCCTCATGACCAATAGCATCAAACTTAAAATAATATCTTTCTTCAAGACCTTTGCATACTTCCTTCATTAATTCAAATATTTCATCAGTTATTTGCTTCTTTCTATACTTCAAAACCATTACCATGTGATACCTTATCCTGTAAGTACAATGACATGCATGCATAACTTCCATCAAAAGAGATAGTTAACTGAATACTAAAAAGTTGTTGTCGTAGCAAGCTACGGGGTAAGCCCAAAACTGTAATCTATTTCTTACTGCCATTGCAATGAATCATTGCCCATTCTTCCAGAATGCCAAATCCTCTTCTTGAAGCATTATCTAAATTATTTACATATTCTTCCCATAAGATAACGTCTGAACCTATATTTCCAGTAAGAAAAGCTTTTAGATTTTTTATGTGTCCTCCGCCTACTATCGCCCCTTTATTACCTTCAAGTGTTCTCATTGTAGAAATCTTTGGGCCATAAATTTTGACATCCCTTAACAAACTCCTATATTCTGTAAATTTAAAAGAGGCAAGCATACAATCTTCATGAACTGTTGAATTGCCCATTTTTTCCATTAGGTAAGGAAATGCTTCTAATATTTCATCAGTTTTTAGATTGCTGAAACCTGGAATTGTTTGTTCAGTTCTTTTTAAATATGTCTTTAAGGCTTGAGTAAATTTCCCATTTTTACCTGCGTCTATTATTTCTCTTATATTTCTTAAAATTTGACATACGGCTATAATTGGTTTTTGTACCCTTTGTGAAGAAAGAATCGCCGTATAGTCCACACCCTCGTCTAGAAAGTGTTTTCTTCCTTTAAAATAATTGAATGCTTTAAATTCATAATTTCTTGCGTTTATTTCCACCATGTATTTTTGAGTGTTCTCTGTTCCTTCAAATGCTAGATGGTTTAGACAGTCTAATTTTCTCTCTAATTTATAGACATCCTTGCCTTTTGGTTTTACATCTTTGTGATGTACTCCGATGAGAACTAAATCGGGAAAAACCTGCTCGTAAACGGGAGATTCAAATGGGGAAATGTCTTTTTCATAAGCCATTATTATTTTCATAAATGAGAATATATAATCTTAATTATAATAAAAAATCATCTCTTATCTGCTTTGACGAATTGCATAATTGCGTAGCCTAAAATTAATATTGCTCCGATTATTCCGAAAGTAATTGTGTATGGGCCCTGATATTTTTTCATTAGAGCATATATCATTGCTGTTGTTCCTAATATGCTTACAAACAATCCCGTATACTTGTTACTTCTGAGTATAATCCTAACCCATCCCAGAAATAATGTGATTACTATTGCAAGTATTAATCCAAAAGCCATTTGGGTTAATCCAAACGATGAGCCTGTTTTTTCACTTAATAAATAGAAGAACGTTTCTGCGAGAATTAAAAATATTATTCCAAATATTACTATCAGGAATCCTGCTGAAAACTTTGACTGAAGTTTTTCATCATCTTCATCACTGTCAAAATCATCATCTTTTTTAGATACCATATAGATTCTTAATAAAGTTTGTTTAAATAGTTTTATGAATGAACTATTTTCTAATAAATTTTGAATATTTAATCCAAGCATAAACTGCATATATTGAGGAACCTAAAAGACCGAAGGACATATCAGCCATTGTGTCATCTAATGGATTTAAAATTAAATGAAATTTCTCTAGTCCTTTTAAGTCTCTTAGATAAACCCCTTGAAGTTTTAAATTGAAAAATAAATCTAATAAATATTCTCCTATTTCAAACATACCTAATATTCCTGCGACTGAAAATACTGTAAAAGTAATTTTCCATTTTAATGCAATTTTTAATTTGTTAATCATAAAAAACATAATTGAGCATAGAAGCATTGGCAGAATAAAGTGTTGTGCTTTGTCGTATTGAGGATATGTGAAATATAAATAACTAAGAAATAATGTAGATGTTCCTATTATTATAATAAAAAAATAATGTTTTAATTTAAATCTAATGTCGAATAAGTGGTCTACTATATAGAACGCTATTATTAATCCTATGAAGGTTGAATATCTTAGAGTTATATATGGAGAGTCTTTAAGCAAATAAATTGCAATTATTACAATTAAAGAAATTATTCCTACAATCAGACGTTTGTGTCTGTAAGCCATTTGAATTTCTTCTTTTATTTTTCTTTTTATTCTTTCTTTTCTTGATTCTCTTTTTTCTATTTTCATGTTTCAATTTAGCACTAGATAGTTTTAAACGTTGTTAACTGATATTAACAGGCTTAAAACTGCCGTATAGCAAGTTTTAAATATAGCTATTTTTGCATTATTTTGTGAGTCGGGTAGCTAACTCCGAAGGTGTCTTTCAATAGACAAGAATTTTAATGAATTCTCCTTTGAGGAAGGTCCGGACATCGATATAAAGCGACCGCCTGAAAGGGCGGCTGTCGCGAGATAGAGCTCCAGAACAGAAACGACACCGCTCTTCCCGAGCAATGAACTTTGCAGGAAGCTAAGAAGGAAGAGATAGGATGAAACGGCTGACTTCGCTGATGCAACCGCTCTACAACTTTTCTTAGAAAGAAAAGTTCTTAGGAGTCAAAAGAACTAGAAATGGTTCTTCGAACTCTTGTAGATTAACCGCGGGCTTAGAAAGATGTTAGCACGCATGGTCTGTTCGTAAGAACGGCGTTCGACAGAATCTGGCCTATGCCTGACTCACACTTTTTATTTTTTGTAAATTTTGGATAAGAAAAAACATATCAATGTTTATTAATAAACTAAATTACATGCTGAAATGGATAAGTACTCAGATATTGAAAGAGAAATAATATTATTTGCTGATAAAAGAAAGGAGATAAGAGCAATTTCTAGAGGATGTGATCCTGAAGAAGGAAATGGGGTTTATTGGTTACTTACGGGAAATAATCCTTACTCCAGAGATTTAGAAGATGAGATTTCAAGATTAGTTCTTAAATTGCCTAATGGTAGAGGTTATTTCGATGTTATGCATTGGTCAACAGAACCTATCTCTAATTTGGAATCTTTTCTTGGAGAAGTTATCTGGAAGAAAAGTGTTGAAAAGGTTTAAAAGAGATATTCCTATAAGATTTGTATGATCCCGTAGCTCAATGGGAGAGCACACGTTTGTCTTGCGTGAGTAAGATGATGTGAAACTGAAGGCTCGCCTTCTTTCTCTCATTAGCAGTTGGAATTACGAGTTAGTTCTCGTGTTACGGGGGTTCGATTCCCCCCGGGGTCATTTATATTGAAGGGAATCGAACGTCCTGAAGTCAAAAAGTCCTTCTTTGTGAGGACTTTGGGATGTTCAAAGTGCTACGATTTATTTTAAGCACTTTGACATGAGCAAGTCACTTCAGTCTCCTCGCTTCTCACGAAGCTTCGGAATTCCCCCAGGGTCATTTATTTTATGGGTGGATTATATCTCTGACATTCCGAACTCTATAGGGCATATAAACATGGGAAAAGTATAGAATTATGCTCTAGCTATTTTCCATAAACTCTCAAAAATAATCCTTTGTTGCTCAACAACTTCTTTGTTTTTTATTATTATACCTGAGAGATTATCTCCAGAAGTCATAAATGCGACCTTATCTCCATATATAAAAACATTAGTTGGAATTTTGTTAAGACTATTGAGAAATTTCATCTTCGATAGAGCATATACTTTTTTATCATTCATTGAAGGGTCTCCACGATCTTCTTCTGCCATTACAGCTCTTAGAGGTATCCCTAATTCAGCTCTTTTTAAAACAAAATTATCAGGGTATTTCTCTAAGGCAACCTGGGCTTCTTTCCTAGATCCATAAAACCAAAGTTCTTTTTTCTCATCAAGAATATCATTAAGTATAGTTATTACCCCTCGTTTTCCCTCAAAAAACGATGCTCCCCCTTCTTCTTTTTTTACTTCTATTAAAGATCTAAGTTCCTTAACAACTTTGCTGAGCTTCTCTTTCTTTTCTTCCATCAATCTCATTATTTTTTTAGGGTCAATAGCTTCAAAATAAATTACTTTTTCTTTAATAATGGATGAAACTAACCCTTTGTTCGCTAATAGATTGAGGTTATCGTAAGTTGTGCTTCTTTTTACACCAGTTAGTTTGGATATTCTATTTGCAGTAGTCGCTCCTGTTTTTAATAATTCTATATAAATTTTTATTTCATTGTCAGATAGACCGAATTCCTTTAGTTCCTCGTACATCATATTCCTAATTATTATGACTATTTAAATTATTCTGAAGCTGTCGGTAGGCGACGGCTTATCTTTATATAAGTAATATTTTGATACCATTATATGATGACATCAAAAGAAGTAAAGAAAAAAGCTGAATTCGACGATGTTCGATCTACAATGTATGAAAGAGCAATCAAAGAATATCCCCTAGCAAGAGCAATGGATCTAAAGGCAATGCAAACCCATCTTTCTCCAGAATCTGGAGAGAGTGTAATAGGAATCGGAGAAGGAAATGGGTTCTTTTGCAAATCCATTTTGGACGCAGTTGGAGAAAATGGAAGATATACTATAATTGATCCTTCTCAATATCAACTTGACAATCTTAAAAATAGAGTTAATACCTCAAAACTTGAGATTGTAACTTCTGGTGCCGAATCTATGCCGATAAGAAAAGACCAATATGATAAGATTTGGAGCTTTGGCGCCTTCCATCATTGTCCAGATCAAACAGAAGCTATGAAAAGAATGTATCAATCTTTAAAATCTGGGGGAAAATTAGTGATTTGCGATGTCTTTCAAGGATCTAAACTCGCTGAGCACTTTGACACTCAAGTAGCTAGATATTGTAACACTGGACATGAAGTTAAATTTCTCTCTGACGCCTTCGCTAGATCTCTCTGCTATTTGGCAGGGTTTAAAGATGAAAACGTAAAAATAGAAGAATTACCTCAAAAATGGGTCTTTGAATCAGAACAAGATTTAGGCAGATTCATGTACAATCTTCATGCAACGACTTTTCTACCTGGAGATGAATCAAGCAAGATTGAATCAACTCTAACGGGATGCAAAGAAATTCTTGGTGTAACAAAAAATGACTCTAATCATTATGAACTAAATTGGCCTATGAAGGTGCTTAAAGCAACAAAATGAGGTCGGTAATACTCGGTGGAACTAGCAATTTAGGAAGATATGTATCTGAAAAACTTGAAAGTTTAGGATACAAAATAATAACTGTTAGTAGATCAAATAAGGGTCTTAGAGAAAGTTCAAATCATTTTTAGTGCGATGTTTCTGATAATAATCAGTTAATTCAAATTTTAGATAAGATTAAGAAAGAAAATACCACAATCGATAATTTATGGTGTGTTGCAGGTTATACACATCTTGCTAAAATTGAAGATCAAACTCAAGAAGTTGTTAAGAAGAATTTTGATAGAAACTTTACCTATGTTAAAACTGCTTTAGAAATGCTAAAGGGTAATTTAAGTAAAGGCAGTGATCCTTTTGTAATTACATTTGGAAGCCAGTGGTCTTATAAGTTTCCAAAAGAGTGTCCTGAATTAATCCCTTACTCTAATGCTAAAAATGCCCTAATGAAGTATACTCATGAGTTTGCATTAGCTAATCCGACAATCAGAGCAAATCATTATTGTATGCCTACAACAGATACTGTCACTTATAGAGAAATTGAAAGAACTCTAAGGGAAATGAATGACAAGAAACTAGTAGTAAGTCATGGAAAACCAGCAGACCCTGAAAAAGTCGTAAATGCCTTAGTAGCTCATGCTCTGAATTTTAAAGAAACTGGTAAGACGTTATTAGTTAGACCTGACGGATTAGTAGAATTATTGAATTAACTTTATTTATATTATCCTCTGGGCAATTTTCTCATTCATTAATCTTTTCTTTACACCTTTAGTTAAAAAAGTTAATAGAGTCGGGCAAGAGAATGTGAAATTAGTTCATGTTATTTCTAAGCCATAAATCTTAATAAATCCTTAATTCTTGTTTTTGTGATGAAAAGAGGGCTTAGGTCATTGCCTGAACAAACTGCAATGGATTTAACATTTAGAACAATTCCTTTAAAACCATCGGAAAAATATGTTTCTTTGCAATTTTTACCAGATACGATATGGCAAATATCTAGGCGAGATGATGGGATTTATTTATACCAAAATACTGGTGGCGAGTCGTCTCGAGATTATCTGTTGTCTAGTTCTAAAGATAACGGGATATCTAAATTAAGCCCATTGATAATAAAGGTGATGGAAAGACATTTCATCATTCCATATAATAATGAGATATCTGTTTTGTATTCGCCAGATGGAAATACTTATTTTAGACTCGGAGGTAGCAGAGATTTTATGGAGGCTAAAGAGCACCATTTTAGTTGTGGTGGGAGTTTGCATTTTGTTCTTTCATTAAAACCTCGGATTGAAAAACCGCGATTTAGTCAATTAGAATTATTTCCAAGAACTCCTGCTTAATCTGTTGATGGAATTGAATTTAATGGATTTAATTTAATATCTTGTGCATCTCTGAAATCACAAGCCATTACTTTGCCTTCGGCGTTTTTTATTAATGAGACTATGCTTAATTTTTTACCTTGGAGATTATTTTCAAAATTAATTTCTTCTTTTATAGACTCGCCTGCTTTTACAGCAACATTAATTGATTCTAGGTCTGTTTCTCCTAATGAAGGGTTTGTTATAATTAAACTAAATCCTTCTATATTTTCATCTCCTGAGTTATCTATTTCTAATATATAACCGTCCGCAGTTTCATATATTCCTGCTTCGATAACTACGCCTTCGCAATTTGGAGCTGGAGAAAGTTGAGTTAGAAATTCTTTTCCTGAAGAGAAAATTATGAATGCAATAGTTACTGTAATTGCTATTAGAAGTACTGTTGCAATTATTGGAGAAACCCCTTTTCTCATCCGAGTTATAAATTATTAATACTAATAAATGTGATGTTTTAGGAATATTTATAAACACTTATCGACTTGACGTTATATGAAGCAAGAGGTTGTTGATAAACATAGAGATAATAGTTGTGGAATTGTTGGAGTAGTGTTTGGAATATTGTCGATTGTATTTATTTTAGTTCCTGTTGTTGGACTTACATTGGGAATTATTGGACTTGTGTTTGCATTTAGACAGAACAAACATTCTAGCAATTCTTGGTCTAAGGTTGGGTTATGGTTAGGGTGGATTGGAGTTATAGTCGGGGCTGTTTGGAGCATTTATTATATAAAAATAGTTGTTGAAGCCACTAGGGCTGCTATTGATTATCAGCAACTTCAAGCCGTGCAGGGAACTGCGGGATAAATAATTATGATGCGAAAAAATAGAGAGGGGGCTCTTGAACTTTCTATAGGAACTATTGTTGTAATTGTTATTGGGATGAGCATGCTTGTTCTTGGATTAGTTCTTGTTAGAACTATTTTTAAGGGTTCGACTGAAAGCGTTGATGCTTTGAATGACCAAGTCATGGGAGAGATTAGAAACATATTTGGTAAAGAATCTGGAAATCTTGTAATAAAATTGGGTTCAACTGATAGTATTAAGGTTAAACCTGGGGCAGACCCATTTAAAGTTGCGATAGGTGCGCAGCACCCTGATGGAGCTACTGCTACGAGAGGAGTTCTCCTTTACAAAGTTTATCTTGATGAAAAAAGTAATGGGAATTGCTTTAAAATATTAGGAAAACAAAGAGCTGAAAATATTTTTATTACCCCACTTAATGTTTGGAATGATTTTGATGAGTTTTCTGGGTCTAACTCTTTTGCTTTGATAGAAATGAAGATACCTGATGGAACATCTAGTTGCACGCAGAAAGTTTATGTAGACATGAAGCTTAAGGAAGAGGCAGAGGCAAATAGCGGAAAAGTGTTTATTCTTGAAGTTGGAAAGAAGGGATTGTTTTAATTATTTTAGAAAATTAATAGCCCATTAACTTAAAGAAATTTCAATAATCGAGGATAGATTTATAAATTAAAGTTACTTTTTTAAATTATGCAAAAGAAGGTTGAGTGGTATTTGGATTTTGTAGATTCGTCGTATAAGCCTGCTAAAGACGAGCTTATTGCTTTATTTTATTTTGAACCTGCTTCTGGGATTTCGGCTAATGAAGCAATGGGAAGAATTGCGTCTGAAAGTTCTACTGGAACTTGGACGACGCTGTTCAATATGCCTCCGCGAATGAATAAATTGAAGGCGCATGCTTATTCTCATTCTGGAAATATTGTGAAGGTGGCTTATCCTTTGGATTTATGGGAAAAGGGAAATTGTCCTCAGTTGTTGAGTGGAATTGGAGGAAATATTTTTGGAATGAAGGCTCTTGATAATTTGCGCTTGCTTGATATTCATTTTCCAAAAACTTATTTGAATAGTTTTCCTGGACCTAGACATGGAATGCATGGGATAAGAAAGATGATGAAGGTTTACAACAGGCCTATGCTCGGAGCCGTGCCTAAACCAAAGATAGGATTTACTGACGTCGAACATGCCGAGATTGGTTTTGAAACTTGGATGGGGGGTTTTGACTTTGTGAAAGATGATGAAAACTTGACTTCGACTAGTTTTAATAATTTTGATAAACGAGTTAAGTTAATTGCTAAGTTGCGCGATAAAGCTGAACATGCTACGGGAGATATTAAAGATGCTTACATTAACATAACTGCTGAAACTGATGAGATGAAAAGACGTGCTAAACTTCTTCATGATTATGGTTTCAAGCACGCGATGATTGACGTCGTGGTTGCTGGTTATTCTAGTGTTCAGACTTTGAGAAATACTCTTGGAGATTATGGAATGGCAATACATGCACATAGAGCAATGCACGCTATGTTTGATAGAAATCCAAAGCATGGAATGTCGATGTATATGCTTGCAAAATTAATGAGGATGATTGGAGTAGACCAAATACATGCTGGAACTGCGGTTGGTAAACTTATTGGAACGTCTGGAGAGGTAAAAAATATTAGTGATACTTTACGCGAGAAAAAAATAAGTGAAATTAAAAATGTTAGATTTGAACAAGATTGGCATGGATTGAAACAGGCTTTCCCAGTTACCTCTGGAGGATTGCATCCCGGCTTAGTGCCTGATTTGCTTAAGATTTTTGGAGATGAATGTGTTATGTTAGTTTCTGGGGGAATACATGGGCATCCTAAAGGAACTAGAGCTGGAGCAATGGCAACGCGTCAAGCTATTGATGCTGTGCATGAAGGCGAGACTTTAGAGCAACATGCTAAGTTTAATCCTGAATTGCGAGAGGCTCTTGAGAAGTGGGGCGGAATGAGACCTGTTTGATTTTTAGAGTTTCTTTATAGTAAAGTATGGGAGGACTCTAATAGTTAGTGTAAACATGTAAAGTTACTAAAAAGTCTTTCTACTTCATTTATGACTTGCCATTCAGCCCTTATTTGCTCTTTTAATACTTGCGCTGTTCTATATCTAATTGGCTCAATCCTTGATTCTGGAATGATTCCTTTTAGTACCAATTCTAAAGCACTTTTATTAGTTACTTCAACTAACTCATGATTTTTGTCATATATTGTGCAAGGCATTTTATTTTTCTCCTATAAAGCCAGAATAAAACCTTTTTTTAAATCTATCTTTTCTCGTTTTTCCTGCTGATTATCTCTCCACTTTGATTTTCAGATAATTATTATTTCACAACAATAACTTACTACAAAACTTCTTCGAGATGTTCCAGCATATAGCTAAATTTCCTCTATTTCTTTTCATCATGTTTTAAAATTGTAATAATTACTACCTGTAAGAAGTAGGATAGGTTTTTATTATATTTATTATTGCTGAAAGTGTGGGACAAAATTCTCTTAAGAAAAAAATTGTAACAATTGGGCTTGCTGGC
>ERZ1292629.4043-Hain-H43-01um-R1-4043-length-10962-cov-2_pt1 | contig 10962 bp, 11 predicted proteins | sample MGYA00564399_ERZ1292629 | MGnify/ENA primary metagenome ERZ1292629 (study PRJEB36523, sample SAMEA6512636) | groundwater metagenome | collected 2019-01-08 | study: AquaDiva: Metagenomics assemblies of 32 groundwater samples | reverse complement strand
TATAGTTCAAAACGGCAACAATGCCGTGGCCAATCTTGAGCAGGCCAAGCAAGAGCTGGAAGGCCTGAACTTCATCAAGGCGGCCGATAGTTTTGCTTTGGCTTATGATGACCTAAATAAAGCATCGGGCACCTTGAATCAGCTGGGCGTTTCTTTTCTTTCCGTGTTTGGGAGTTTGCCCGGACTAAACAAGGTTAAAGCGGTAAACAATATAGTCGAAGCCGGCCAGAATTTGTCAAAGGCCGGTGAGAATTTAGCGCTGGCATTCGGGACACTATACAAGACTAATCTGCTCTCTTTTTTGGGTACAAAGAACGAAAATCAGGCCAGTGGGCCATCTATTTCTAAATTTCTTGTAGAGTTCAAGGATATTCTTAATTTTGCCGAAAAAAACATAAACCGAGCCGACCGCTTGCTAGCTGATATTGATTCTTCGCTGATACCGTCCGATAAGCAGAAACTTTTTTCGGATTTCAAAAGTAAAATACCGGAGTTTCAAAAATACATTGGCGAGGCGATTGATTATTCGGATTTTTTACTCAAGCTTGTCGGGAACGATGGTGCTAAAACGTATCTGGTGCTACTTCAGAATAATAGCGAGTTGAGGCCAACGGGAGGATTCCCGGGAAGTTATGCTTTAATTACTTTTGAAAACGGTATCTTAAAAAAGATTTTTGTTGACGATATTTATCGGGCTGATGCCGGCATCAGAGAAAACATTGTGCCGCCGATTCCGCTCCAGCATATCACGCCGAATTGGGGTGCCAGAGATGCTGGTTGGTTTGCCGACTTTCCGTTTTCGGCGCGCAAGACAATTGAGCTATACCAGTTGGGTGGTGGTCCGAGGGTGGATGGCGTGCTGACAATTACGCCGGATGTTATTGCCCGTATTTTCGAGGTCATTGGCCCCATCGAAATGCCGGACTATGGAGTAACCCTCGATGCTAATAACTTCCTGGCCGAGATTCAAAACGAGGTTGAATATGAAGCTGATCGGTCCGCTCCCAAACAGATACTTTCCGATCTGCAACCCAGGTTTTTTGAGCGGCTTGCACGGCAGGACAAGGATCGTTGGCTGGCGATTTTCAAGATTATTTCTGAAGCGGCCGAGCAGAAGCACATACTTGCGTATTTTGAAAACAGAGATTTGGAAGAGGTGGCTATCAAAAATGGTTTGGGCGGTGAGATTAAGAGCGGCCCTTCGACGAGCTCAGGGCAAGTTGATTATTTGCAAGTCGTTTTTTCGAACATCAAAGGTTCTAAGACCGATTTTGTGACGGAAAATTCGATGAATTTAGAAACCGAATTTGATGGCAATGGCGCATTGAGTCATACCCTGACCGTTAACCGCGCGCACAACGGAGGGGATTCAAAATACGGGTTTTATAACCGAGACAACTCGGCGTATATCAAAGTTTATGTTCCAGAGGGGTCGGTTTTAGAAAGCATTCAGGGCCAGTCAATTACTGATTTTAAATCGCTTATCGGCCATGAGGATTTTGGATTTAAAAAAGACCCCGACCTCGCGCGAGTTGAGGGTAGCATAACTAACCCGTTTGCAGGCATTGACGTGTTTGAAGAATCCGGCAAAACCGTTCTCGGTTTTTGGTTGATTACAAAACCTCAACAAATCAAATCGGTTACGCTAAAATACCGGACACCCGTATCGCTTGCCGGTGGTAAATATAGTTTACTTTGGCAGAAACAATCCGGCACCGGTCAAGACCAAATCGGTTTCAATTTCAAAGTTCCCGAGGGCAAAGAAGTTAAACATAAGACCGCTGACCTTGAGCAACTCGGCGACAACCTAATTTTGAACTCCGATCTGTCAGTTGACCGCGAGTTCGATATTTTGTTAAAGTGATAGCCATGAATAAGGAAAATTTCGGCGAGAAAAAAGTAAGCGAGCCAATCTTAGAAATTGGCTCAGAGGTTTCAATTCTTTCGGGTCGCGGCATAAAAGATAGCGGCTGGAGAATTATAAAATTTTTTGGAGAAAATACTCCTTTTACGGGTAAGGTTTTGGTTGAAAAAGAAGAAAGAGAAGTATGGGCGGGCAAAGAAAGGGGAGTGAAAAAAAGAAAAAGAATAGTCGAAACGGAATCTTTGGAAAAATCGAGTAGTAAATCACAAGACCAAACCTTAAAAAAATAAAACCTGCTCTCGAGGAGCAGGTTTTGTGTTTTATGCAAAACATCAGAAACTTCTGTATCATTGCCCACATAGACCACGGGAAATCGACTCTAGCCGATAGGTTTTTGGAATTAACGGGGACGGTAGAGAAACGCAAAATGCAGGAGCAATTTTTGGACCAAATGGAGCTGGAGCGCGAACGCGGAATTACCATCAAACTTCAGCCCGTCAGAATGATTTATAAACCAAAAGCCGGCAGCTGGGAGCCGGCAGCTGGGAGCCGGCAGTATCAATTAAGTTCAGAATATATTCTGAACTTAATTGATACGCCTGGCCACGTGGATTTTTCATACGAGGTTTCCCGCTCGCTTGCCGCGGTGGAGGGGGCGATTTTGCTGGTTGACGCGACCAAGGGCGTGCAAGCACAGACAATCGCCAATCTTAATCTGGCAAAGAAACAGGGACTGGTTATAATTCCCGTTATAAACAAAATAGACCTACCAAATGCACGAGTTGACGAGGTCGAAGAAGAAATCGTACATCTACTAAATTATCACGATCGCGATAATTTAGTAGTAGAAAAAAAAGAAACGTCTGGCGAAATTTTAAAAATTTCAGCCAAAACCGGCGAAGGAGTTGATGCCGTACTTGACGCGGTGATTGCGCAGATTCCGTCGCCGGATACTAAACACAAAACATCAGATACTAATTTTCGGGCATTAATTTTCGATTCTGCCTTTGATACTTACAAGGGCGTGATTGCTTATGTCAGGGTTTTTGGCGGTTCAATAAAATCAGGCGAGAAAATTAAACTGTTTGCTTCTAAGACCAGTTCTGATGTCGTTGAGGTCGGTTGTTTTATGCCGCAATTAAAGAAAGAGTTGACACTGTTTGGTGGCGAGATCGGCTACATTGCTACTGGTTTAAAAAATCCAGGCCAAGTCAGAGCGGGCGACACGATCTTTAAGCTTAGCGATGGCGAATTAGCAGAACCCTTGCATGGCTATGAAGAGCCGCGACCAGTAGTATTCGCAAGTTTTTATCCCGAGCAAAACGACGATTATGATATCCTCAAGGACGCCCTATCCAAACTCAAGCTGACGGACGCCTCTTTGATCTATGAATCGGAATCCTCGCCGGCTTTGGGGCGAGGTTTCCGTTTGGGATTTTTGGGGATGTTGCACATAGAGATTATCAGCGAACGGCTTAAGCGTGAGTTCGGGCTTAAGCTGATTATTTCTACCCCGTCTGTTGAGTACCACGTTACAACCGTCAGGGGCGAGGTTTTGAGGGTCAGATCGGCCGGTGCTCTGCCCGATCCCAACCATATGCAAAAAATCGAAGAGCCAGTTGTTAATATTGAAATATTAAGTCCAGTAACTTATATGGGCCAGCTTATGAAGTTGGTCACCGAAACAAGAAGTCGGTACATGGCGACGGATTATTTATCTAAAGAAGTGGTCAGTTTGAGATATCAGGCGCCCTTGTCGGAAATAATTACTGATTTTTATGATCGGCTCAAGAGCGTAAGCTCTGGTTACGCTTCAATGAGTTACGAGCTGGCGGGTTATCAGGAGTCTGATTTGGTGCGCCTTGATATATTGGTGGCAGGCGAGAGAGTCGAACCATTCTCGAAAATTACGCCGCGCGAACAGGCATACCACGAAGGTAAACGAATAGTCGAAAAACTAAAGACAACAATCCCGCCGCAATTATTCGCGGTAACATTACAGGCAGTGATCGGAGGTAAAATAATTGCTCGCGAGGACATTCGGGCGATGCGCAAGGACGTAACCGGCTACCTGTACGGTGGCGATGTGACCCGCAAGAAAAAGCTGCTTGAAAAACAAAAGCGTGGCAAGGCCAAAATGAAAGAGAGGGGCAAGGTAGAGATACCCCAGAAGGTGTTTTTGGAAATGTTGAAGAAATGAGTTGATATTTTGGCAGAACTTCGGTATGCTGTGGGTAGCATATTAAAATAAAATTGCAGAGGCCGAAAATGGCAAAAAAGAACAATGAAGAGCGACGGGGAAAAATTGCTACGGAAATAGCAAGAGCAAGAGAAGAATTATTGGGGATATTGGGGATTAGTAGAGTTTCCGACTCCGAATTAAGTGAAAAAATAATCGTTCTGATGGATTCCGATAACAGGGAGGTGCGCCTTTTTGGACTTAATGCCCATGTTACATATGAACGGTTAATGGTAGCGAGGAATTTTGCCGAGAAGAACCGTTTTAAACTTACAGAACAAAGCCTGGTGTCGGCCCTAGCACAATTAGAAAAAACAAGAGCTCTAAAACCAACGAAGAAAACCCCGTCGTTTTAAAACCGCCGCAATTATAGCGGCGTTTTTGTTATTTTTCCCGCGCGTAGCGTAACGAGCCCTCGCATCTATGTAATTGGGCGCGGGCAGTAGAAATGTTATAATAATTAGTACAAGAGCGGAATAAGCAAAAAGGCAACCATGGAGATGATTGTGAGAAAGGCGACGACGATGGAGATGTATTTAATGGATTTTTTGGAAAACATGCCTATAATTCTACGCCAAAATGAGAAATTAATCAAAGCCGTGCGGCGGCACAAGTTGTTTTTATTGCCGGTGTTTTTCGGTTGGCCGCTTATAATTGTCGCATTATTCGCCGTTCGTTACGTTGTTAACTTTAACTTTTTTGGCTATTGGGGCTGGACCTTAACTTTTGCCCTCTTGATGGTCGCCCTAACTATTTTTTACAAATACTACATCTGGCGGAATAAAGCCCTAATTATAACCAATCAGCGAGTGGTCGAAAATGAACAGCGCGGATTTTTTTCTAAAACCGTAACCGAGCTGCTTTATCGTGATATTCGGGAGATTTCGTATAGCAAAGACGGGATGAACGCTTCAGTTTATGATTATGGCGATCTTAAAATGAGGACGGCCGCGGATAGCGACATTATTATTGAAAAAATTGCCGAACCCGATGAGACAGTCGAACTAATCAATCAAATGCGTCAGAGTGATAAACTATCAGGGCCGGACAGAGACAACGCGAATAGTTCAATGCAACCCGACGGAATAGCGCATGTTTAATAAAATCTTACAATCCAGGTGGTTTACCGCCGTGGTGTTTGTCGTGGTTGGGTTTTTGGTAATTTCGCTTATCAAAATCGAGCCGACTTTGGTAACAACGCGCAGGGAGCTGGACAACTTAAATAAAAAGATTGCCGAGACAGAACAATCGGCTTTTGAACTAGAACGTCTGGGTGATTATATCAAAAGCGATGCCTATCTTGAACGCCAGGCCAGATTGAAGTTGAATTATAAAAAACCCGACGAAAAAGTCGTCTATGTTTATACACGAGGAACCTCCGAAGCGCAGAAAGGAGCGGAGATTCGGAATGATCCAGGGCAATCTAAATTTTTTGAAGATAAGTTTATTGCCAATTTGCAGTCGTGGTGGGGGTATTTGATGGGCGAATAGGCGGGTATCGTATAGTGGCATTACGCGACCTTCCCAAGGTCGATACAGGGGTTCGAATCCCCTTACCCGCTCCAGAAAATAAAAAAGCGAAATCTTTGTTTCGCTCAACTACAATCCCAGAATATCGGCTAACTCTGCCATAGACCTCGGACGGTTTCTAACATCAATGTCCCATTCTGCTTGCATTAATTGGTTTAGTTGTTCCACTGAAGCATCGGGGCGTTCTAGCAAGATTCTATCTACAATATCTGCAGGATAAAACTCAAAATAAGCATTGTCAGGATACATAGCCACCTCTTAGTATTATTTATTGTACTATTTATAATGATAACTTATCATATATAAAAGTCAATGCAAAGTTTGGAATAAAAAACTTTTCACTATTCATAAAATAGGTTCTAACTTCATTCACTATCCCGCTCAAAAAATGCTAGCATTTTTTGAGCGAGGCTCGCCCAGGGGGCGGCCCGCTGAGCCGAAAAATTTCTGGGCATTAGTCATCAGTAAAACAACTGCGGCAATGTACACCGAAGCGTCCAGTGAATTTAACAAAGCCAAAAGCAGTAATTTTGAATTTTTCGTGAGTGTCTTTGCGGTTGCGCCCGGGTCTGTTTTACCGGAAACCGAATTCGGCCAATCGCTTTACCAAAAAGGTTATTTACGCAAGGTTCTGAAATTGGAGATCGGGGAGCTGACAATTGTCTTGCCGTCTTCGCTGGTTGCGGTAATTTTATAATAATAACTGCGGTTTCGTGACAAACCGCTTAATTTTACGGAATGGCTCGTGCCCAATGTTCCGCTTGTGGCAGAAAGATTCAGATTGGCGGAAGAAGTCCCATAAGAAACAAATCCGGTAGAAGGAACGTTAGTTGTCCAAGAAATAACAGCGGAAGACGAGGTTTTTGCGCCCACTGAATAATTAGTGATGCTTACGGAAACGGCCGGGGTTGTTACATAAGCCACATTGCTTGACGGAGAGATGTTGCCTACAGAATCGTAAGCTTGCACATAATAAGCGTAGGACGTGCTGGCTGAAACCGTGTTATCAATATAGGACGTCAGGGAAGAAGTACCCACCTGAACCGAATTGCGGTATATGCGATATCCAGCCACGCCGATATTATCAACTGAAGCATTCCAAGAAAGATTGACTTTGTTGCTGGCAGGTGCAGATGCAAACAAATTTGTCGGCGCCGTTGGCGGAATTGAATCAGGAGCGGGAGTGGCCGTACCTAAGGCCAGAGTAACTGCTGCGCCGGCGTCCACCCTGCCCCAACCGAAATATTGATCCCAGCCCGCAACGCCTAAATCCCTGGCAGAGCTAAAAAGAATATTTTGAGCCTGATCGGGTGTCAAGCCGGGTTTGGCTGAAAAAATCAGCATTAAAGCACCGGCGGTTTCAGGAGCAGAATTAGAAGTTCCGCAAAAACCACGATAGGAACCGTCAGCTGAAGTGGTGGTTCCGCAACCGGGCGCAGATACGTCAACATCATCGCCGAAAGAAGAAAAAGAATAGAGATTGTCGCTTGGGTCGGAGGCGGAAACATTGATAATATCCGGGCTGTTCGTATAGCCGGTATTGGAACTGGAATTCCCTTCGCTGACGGTCAACAATCCTCCCTTGCTTTTCAAATATTTTGCCGCGCTTCGCACGGTGGAACTGCCGCCTGATTGATAACTGTTATTGACCACTTTGACTCCGTGATCGGCCGCATAAGTAATGGCGCTGGCAACGGCTGACCAGCTGGCGTAACCATTGGGCGCGGAAATCCGCAAGGGCATGATTTTGGAATTCCAAACCGCCCCGGCCACACCCTTGGCATTATTACCGATAGCGGCGATAATGCCGGCAACCGCTGTGCCGTGTCCGTAAACATCGCTGGTATTGGAATTATTGTCATAAAAATTCCATCCGGCGACACAATTGGCAGATAAGTCCTCATGCGCGCAATTGACGCCGGTATCCGCAACGCCAACCGTAATGGAGCTCAAGCCAACGGTATTATCCCAAGCCGAGGGAGCGCCTATCAATTGTTTGTCCCACTGTTCCGCCCACGAGGGGTCATTTGGCACCAAAGCCGGCTCCATTATTGCGTCAACTTCGGCAAATTCAACAAAGTCGCGTTCTTTCGCTCTTAATCTGTCAACTACCTCTTCGGGCGTATCGTCTTCTGAAATAGTCAAAATCTTGACCTTGATCGTCTTTATTTCGGACTTTTCCTTTAAATTCTGTCTTGCCAAAAGTTTGTTTTTTCCCGAATCGCTTACTGCCTGCTTGAATTTAACGAGAACGTGGTTCTGCTCCGAGCCGATGATTCTTCCGGCAGAAGAAGGCATTGTCTTTTTTTGTTCCGCTTCTTTCATCTCCTGCTGAACTAAATAAGCAAAGAGGAGGTCGGGGCTGGAAATGGCGCCGAAAAGCGAAAAAGACAAAAAACCGCTCGTAACAACGAAAATGGCCCAGTGGAAAAGGGGGCTTTTGGGATTATTATGCCAATTGGCGTACCAGGAATATTTTTCCAAAAGCTTTTTGTGAATTTTGTTCATAAAAAATAAATTTTTGATTTAGTTTAATTAAAACGACCTCTTTAAATTATAGCACCTTACCGTTTTTGCGGTCAAACTGAGACCTACAACCTGGAGCGGGACGAGAGTTGGTCTCGCCTCTCGCTACCTTCCGGCGGCTCGACCTGACCACCGCCTCGCGGCACAACCCGCCGAATGCTTGAGGAAAAACCAAGTATTTATTTGCTTATTTTTTACGGGTCAAGATAGTCAGAACTCGTATTAATTTGACACCAGTTACTAAATAAATTACCCTTGCCGTATATGTTCCTTGATTAAGGAGATAACCGTGTCTGAAAAATGGGATAGACGTTTTTTAGCCCTCGCCGCACACGTTGCCCAATGGAGCAAGGACCCATCAACAAAAACCGGAGCTGTTATTGTTGATCCTAATAACCGAGTGGTGTCTCTTGGATACAATGGTTTTCCGCGAGGCGTAAATGATTTGCCAGAACGGCTAGAAAATCGCGAAATTAAATATAAACTCATTGTTCATTGTGAACGGAACGCGCTGTTATTCGCGCAAGGACCGGTAAGGGGATGCCGACTATATACGTGGCCATTTATGTCTTGCGCTCCCTGTGCAGCAATGGTAATCCAGGCCGGGATTATTGAAGTCGTTGCCCCAGTTTCGGATAACCCGCGTTGGATAGACGATTTCAATTTAGCCCAAACATTATTTAATGAAGCGGGGACGAAGGTCAGGTTGCTCGGTTAGAGATGTAATCGATACTCGCTAAAAATAATCAAGCAGGCGGTTTTTATAACCGCTTTTTAATTGATTTTAGCCGTTTCCAACGATAAGCTTGGAATGGAAAATAAACTAATGGATAACCGCCCGAAAAATAAAACTATTGATGTTAAATGTAGCCCATGATACTCTATGTGTGTTGTAGGTCCCTTGAAAATAGTTAGAGACACGGGAGGAAGTATGATAAAAGTTGCCACAGCAGCAATGGTTCTAGTCTTTTTGCCGTTATTTGCGCAGGACGCGCAGGATAGTCAATGCGACCAAATCGTTAAGGTTCCGATTAAAATGGTGACTGTTGCTGCCTGCCCCACTTCTCCGGAGGTAACGACGGAGATTAATGGCCGACAGCAGTCACACGCCCAAGCTCCTCCCCCAACTTCAATATGGTTGGATAAAAAATTTATTGGTCTCAACTTGTTTTTGTGGAGCGCAACGGCGTATGATGCCGAGACGACATTCTCAGTGATTAGAAATTGCCCGGATTGCGCAGAGGGCAATCCTCTAATGCGGCCTTTTATAAAAAGTGGCCGGCTGGCCACCTATGGATTTACGGCCGGTCTTAATAGCGCAGCTGTTTATTATGGTTATAGGTTGCGCAAAAATAACCAAAAATTATGGTGGTTGCCGCTAATTATTAACGGCACGATTCACACGATAGCCGGAAGCGCCAATTTGAGATTTGTTTTTTAAATTTTAGAATAGAAAAATTATCAAATTAAAATCCCCTCGCCGGAGGGGATTATTATTTCCTCAATTCGCCGGGGTGCGATGAAGGAAGCACGGCCCGGTCATCATCCAGAATAATTTTTCCGTTTGACTGATGCGTAAAAGGAAATATTTTTTTGTGATATGTTACAAAAATAGCGTTTGCCAGAATAACGGTCGTTCTGTAAATTTGTTCGTTACCGCCAAGAAAAATCTGAAATTCCAATATTCCCGCGCCGGGAATCCTGTTTTTGCGGTTTTGCGGATCAATGCCAGCTAGAACCAAGCTTTTTATTTGTTCGGCCGTTATTTCAATGGGCCCGATTAATTTATGGGTTAGAGGACAATCCGGCGAATGATCGGGTTGTTCCATGGTCCGTCCTTTTCGTTGCCGACTCTTTTCAAAATTCTTCTAAAAAGGTAACATTTAATTGATTTTAAATAAAGCCGACGTAGCTCAACTTGCCCGCCAAACTTTTGCCAGCGTAGCTCAATGGTAGAGCAACGGTATCGTAAACCGTAGGTTGTCGGTTCAAATCCGACCGCTGGCTCCAAATCAAAAATCGGCTGTAGCCGATTTTTGATTTTTGAGGCGGATCTGGTAAAATTAAAACATGGCAAATCTTCGAGAAATCCTAGAGGATATGCAAAACAAAATCCCCCGCATATGGGGGCGGCTTTGATTTAGACGGCGTACGATTAAAAATCAGCGATATTGAACTTCAGATGCAATCGCCGGATTTTTGGAAAGATCATGAAAAAGCCGGACAACTGTCCAAGGAACTTAACGGATTGAAAGAAGAAGTTGCCTTTTGGGATGATTTTGACAAGCAACTTGATAAATATTTGAGTCAATCGGATGAGGAGCTAGCCGAGCATGAAACAAAGATAAGGCAGTTTAAAAAAGATTTTGACAAACAATACGTTAAGATTTTCCTTTCGGGTAAATACGACCGCGGCAATGCCTTGCTTTACATTTATTCAGGTGCTGGCGGGGTGGACGCGCAGGATTGGGCAAGTATGCTTTTGAGGATGTACCAGAAATACGCGGAAAACCGCGGCTGGAGTTTTACAATCTTGGACCAATCGTTCGGCGAGCAAGGCGGCACCAAGAGCGCAGTTGTGGAAATTGGCGGGCGGTTTTGCTACGGATATCTGAAGGGGGAATCAGGCGTCCATCGCCTGGTGCGTATCTCGCCGTTTTCGGCTAAGGGTTTGCGCCATACCTCGTTTGTGCTGGTGGATATTTTGCCGGAGATAGAAGATGTTAAAATAGAGATAGACCCCAAAGACCTACGCGTGGATACCTTCCGTTCGTCAGGCCCCGGCGGCCAGAATGTCAATAAG
>ERZ1292629.4042-Hain-H43-01um-R1-4042-length-10962-cov-10_pt1 | contig 10962 bp, 12 predicted proteins | sample MGYA00564399_ERZ1292629 | MGnify/ENA primary metagenome ERZ1292629 (study PRJEB36523, sample SAMEA6512636) | groundwater metagenome | collected 2019-01-08 | study: AquaDiva: Metagenomics assemblies of 32 groundwater samples | reverse complement strand
ATTGCGCGTTGCCATTATCTCCAATTTTTCTAATGATAACTTTAATTTTTCTTCCGTCAATTATCGCGATAATCCCCCAGTATTTAACAGGCATAGCTTTTCTGATTTTCTTTTTGAAACTTTTAACTTCAAACTCTTTTATTGTTTCTTCCAGTTCTTGATGGGTTGTGGAGATTTTTATGAGTTTAATCGCTAACGGAAGCAATTTAAATCTTAAAATCTGGGAAGACCGTTCTCTTTCGGAGCGGGAATTTTTGAAAATAATATGATTGAAACCTTCGGAATTGAAGTGAACTTCTTGATTGAGAACCGGAGAAAATATTTTTCCGATGCCGCTATAAAATTTTTGGGCATCTTCCCGCAGTTTTTCGTAATTAGATAAGTCGTCCATGGTTGGATTTTAGTTGGTTTGTATAATCAAGTCAAAATTTCATTTGACTAAATCAGGCATATCTAGTATAATCTTCCTAGATATTTTTGTTGTTTGATAACCAAATATAAAAAGGGGGGTATTTTATGGGGTGGGTAATAGTTGTTTTGGTGATGGTTTTTATTTTTGGAGGTTTATTTTTATCAACTTCAGCTAATAGTTCGAAAAAGACAGAAGCTAATTGTATCAAAATTAATGAGAAAGAAGCGACTATTATAAAGAAATACCAAGAAGAATTGGATAAGTGGTTCAAACAAAATAACTGGGAATATTGGTCTCCATTATCTATTTTAGCTCGCTTATATGAGGAATGCGGCGAATTTGCAAGGGAAGTAAACCATTTGTATGGAGATAAACCCAAGAAAAAAGATGAAAAAAATGGTGATATCGAAATGGAAATCGGGGACATAATTTATACGCTCATCTGTTTTGCCAATAAATATCACATTAACTTAGATAGGGCGATAAGAAAAAGCTTTGATAAAGTCATAACTAGAGATAAGGACAGATACTAGGATATTCAACTTATCCACATCAAGGCCTATTGCGGGCCTTTTTAATTTGTATTACTATTGATCTGTCAGTGGGAGATTGTGGGTAATCATGTGGATAAGTATATCAAACAGGGGATAACTTTATGCTATTAGGAGAATTTAAGCACAATCTGGATTCCAAGAACCGACTGACAATTCCGGCTAAATTAAGGATGGAATTAGGCGAGAAGCCGGTTTTAACAAGAGGATTGGACGGATGTTTATTCGTTTATCCCAACCGTGATTGGCAGCTCTTTTCAGAAAAAATCAATAATTTACCGCTCGGGCAGAAAAAGGCCAGAGATTTCAAAAGGTTTATGCTTTCCGGCGCTTCCGAAATTGAAATTGATGAAATGGGAAGAATTTTAATTCCCGACCCGCTAAAAAAATATGCAAAGCTCGGAAAATCAATCGTGGTAATCGGAGTTCAAGACAGAATTGAGTTATGGGATGAAAACGCTTGGGACAAATACATCGCTGAATCGGAAAAGCTGTCCGGCGATATTGCTGAAGGGCTAAGCGAGTTTGGGATTTAAAATGGCACATATACCCGTTCTTTTAGATGAAGTGATAAGTTTTTTGGCTCCAAAACCAAATCAGAATTTTGTTGACGCGACCGTTGGAGATGGCGGTCACGCCAAAGCGATTTTGAAAAAAACATCACCAAACGGAAAATTGATTGCAATTGACCGCGATATTAATTCAATAGTTAGAGCTAGAAGCAATTTGAAAGAGTTTGGAGACAGGGTTCTTTTTATAAATGATTCCTTCGGCAATCTTTTAAAGATTACCGAAGAATTAAAAATCGGTTTTATTCATGGCATTATATTTGATTTCGGGATGTCGACCAATCAGCTGGAAAATTCGGGAAGGGGATTTTCATTTCAGAAAGATGAAATTCTAGACATGCGTTTTGATTCTAAAAATCCGCTGACGGCCGAGGATGTCGTAAATGATTATTCCGAAGAGCAACTGGTTACTCTTTTTAAGAAATTCGGCGAAGAACCGAAAGCCAAGGTGATTGCCAGGGCCATAGTTGCTTTCAGAAAAAATCAAAGAATAAAAACAACGCAAGATTTAGTGGGAATCATAGAAAGAGTTGTAAAACGCCATGGCAAATTAAATCCCGCTACTCTAGTTTTTCAAGCCATAAGGATTGAAGTTAATCAGGAACTGGTTGAAATAGAAAAAGCTTTAGCGGCCGTTCCCGAGATTTTATCGAAAGACGGAAGAGCGGCATTCATATCGTTCCATTCATTGGAAGATCGTTTAATAAAAAATTGGTCGCGAGACTTAAATAAGAAAAATATCGTCAAAATTTTAAATAAAAAACCAATTACCGCTGTTGCCGAAGAAATAAAAATTAATCCCAAAAGCCGCAGCGCAAAGTTAAGAATAATAGAAAAAATATGACGGAATCCTTAATGAGAATAAAAGCATTTAGAAACGTTAATATAGAAACATTGAATAAAGTGGCGGTTTTGGGCGTCGTGTGTTTAGCGCTTCTTTGCTTATTTATGGCCAATAATGTGGCTTTGGCCAGTTATCAGAAAAACATGCTTCAAAAAAATATCAACGACATAAGAACAGAAATTAGAGATCTTAATTTGAAGCTTTCAGAAAAGCGAAGCATTGGATTTTTAAAGCAGGCAGTTCAAAATTTAGGCCTTATAGTAAATGACCAAATTCAATACATCAAGGTTGTCGGTCCGGTGGCAAAAAATCAGTAGTAATGAAAAAATATAATCCAGAAAATAGAATTATAGTCTTGATTTTTGCGTTTGCTCTGTTGGGGCTCTTAATCTGGGGGCGCTTTTTTTATTTGTCCATTATTCTTCATGATCATTATACGGCTAAGGCAAAAAATATAAGCGATAATAGCGGTGTCGCTGTCCCCCGCGGCAGTATTTTTTTAACTGATAAAAATAATCTCCCTTATGCCGCCGCGTTAAATAAAGAATTTTCTTTTATTTATGCCATACCTAAAAAAGTTAACGATCCGGCAGAATTAGCAAAAAAAATAGCCCCAATTTTAGAACTGGAAGAATCGTTTTTAGTCCAAAAATTATCAAAAAAAGACGACCCTTATGAAATTATAAAAAGAAAAGTTTCCAATACAGTCGTTGATGCGATAAAAGTTCTTAAAGAACCGGCGCTTGGTGTTGATAATGAAACTCTAAGATATTATCCAGAAGGTTTAAATCTCTCTCAAGTCATAGGCTTTTTGGGATTCAATAAAAATGGTCAAGCCGGCCAATATGGACTTGAAGAATATTACGACGAAGAACTATCGGGATTATTTTCCAGCGCAGATTTGATTTTGACTATTGATTCGGCAATACAAATTAAAGCCGGAACATTGATAGTTGATGCCGTTAAAGAATGGAGCGCCGATAGCGGTTCCATTATAGTAATGAATCCCAAAAACGGAAATATATTGGCCATGGCTTCTTTTCCGGAATTTGACGCTAATAATTATCCCGCCGTTTCCGATAAAAATATTTTTATGAACCCGGCTACATTAAAACGTTATGAACCAGGTTCGGTTTTTAAGCCGCTTACTATGGCTATAGGCATCGAAACGGGAGCCGTCACGCCGGAAACTGAATACTACAACACGGGCAGTGTTAAAGTTGCCGATAGAACAATGTCCAATTCAATTCCTGATAAAATTTTGGGCTGGCAGACAATGACAATGGTTTTGGAGCAATCATTGAATACCGGGGCGGTTTTTGTCCAACAAAAAATACCTAAAGATATATTTCTTAAATATTTGAAAGATTTTGGCGTCGACAGCAAAACAGGTATTGATGTTGCAGAGATGTCCGGAGATATTTCGCCGCTTTTAACCGGCCGCGATGTGAACTACGCCACCGCTTCATTCGGTCAAGGCGTAGCCGTTACTCCAATCGAATTGCTTCGGGCGTTATCAGCGGTTGCTAACGGTGGCAAATTAATCAGACCTCATTTGGTGTCTAAAGTTGTTTTTCACGACGGCAAAACAAGTGAAACCGATGAAATTCTTCAAGCACGGATCGTGTCTCCAGAAACATCGGCAAAATTAGTTAATATGCTGGTCAAAGTTATTGAAAATGGCAGTGGCCGCCGGGCGCAAGTTAAGGGTTATACAATTGCCGGAAAAACCGGCACAGCTCAAATACCGGACTTAAAAAATGGCGGATATCTTGATGAAAATATTCACACTTTTGTGGCTTTCGCGCCAGCTTATGACCCTAGGTTTATCGCTTTAATAAAACTTGATTCCCCCAGAGGAAGTCAATTTTCCGAAAGCACAGTTGTTCCTGTATTTAAAAATTTGGCGGAATTTATATTCAATTACTTGGAAATTCCTCCGGACAAACCAGTTGAATAACGGCCCTAAACGTTTTATACTTACAAGATATGCTCGATTCTAAAATAAAAGTCGCAGTAATTTTCGGAAGCCGTTCGGTTGAACACGAAGTTTCAATTGTTACGGCGATGCAAGTTTTTGAAAATATCAACCGTGAAAAATACAAGGTAATTCCGGTTTATATCGATAAATCCGGTCGCTGGTTTGTCGATGATAAATTGGAAAAAATAGAGAACTATAAAAACTTAAAATTCACCGACATTAAAGCGCCGGAATATTTTTTCGCGGCTTCAACGAGTGTTAAATCTTTAATGCCAAAGTCCGCGCTGAAATTTTTAAATAAAATCTCTGTCGACATATATTTTCCCGCGATTCACGGCACCTTTGGAGAAGATGGTACCCTACAGGGCGTTTTAGAAATGGCTGACGTTCCATATACTGGCAGTGGCGTGACCGGTTCGGCTGTCGGAATGGACAAAATAATCCAAAAATCTGTTTTTAATGATGCGGGGCTTCCGGTTGTAAAATCCGTCTGGTTTTTGAAAAGCGAGTGGGAAGATAATAAGATTGATACCATAAAAAACATAGAAAAAAATTTGAATTATCCGGTTTTTGTTAAACCTGCCAATTTGGGAAGCAGTGTTGCTATCAGCAAAGCTCATGGCGCTAAAGAATTGGAAGAAGCGATAAATGTCGCTTCTCAATTTGATAAGCGCGTTTTAATCGAGGAAGGAAAGGAAAATATTATTGAAATTAATTGTTCTGTTTTAGGCAACGACCAGTTGATTGCGTCGGTTTGCGAACAGCCCCTAAAGTCAGAAGGTATTCTTTCATACGAAGATAAGTATATGAAAGGCGGAAAAACAAAAGGAATGGCCGGTCTTTCACGACTTGTACCGGCGCCAATCAGCGAGGAATTGGCTGAAAAAATTCAAAAGATGTCAAAAATCGCTTTCAGAACCGTTGATGCTTCTGGCGTTGCCAGAATTGATTTTTTGGTTGACGAAAAAAATAATAACGTTTGGGTTAATGAAATAAATACTCTGCCAGGTTCATTGTCTTTCTATCTATGGGAAAAAAGCGGTTTAAGTTTTAACGAATTAATCGATAAACTTATCGATTTAGGCTTTGAACGCCACAAAGAAAAGCAAAAATTAACTTTCAGTTACGATTCCGATTTGCTTTCTAAAATGGCTACTGGAAATAAGAACTAAAAATAGTGGTCGGGGAGGTCGTTTTCTAAAAGAATGGTTGAGCCTGGGATAGTGATTTCCGAAAGTTTTTTCTTAGCCGAATCCAAATCCGGCGTCCAAAAAACGTTTTTAGCAAATCCTTCCTTCAAGCCTTCTTCTAAGGCACGCTTATTTGTTTCGCCGACTATAATTACATAGTCGGCGACTTCGGCGGCGCTTCGCGCCGCATCTTTATTTAATTCAAACTGTTTTTCTCCAAGTTCAATCATTCCCGGTGTTACCAGAATCTTTTTTTGAGCATTGGTGTTTTTTAATGTTTCCAGCGCGAAAATAAAACCCGCAGGGTTTGAATTATAAGTATCGTCAATAATTGTAATATCGCCGGATGCTTTTATAATTTCTTGGCGGTGTTGTATCGGTGGCGTTGTTTCTATTCTTCCCAATACTTCTTCCTCATTAAGCCCGAAAATTTTGCCGATTTTTATAAGTAATTCTTTTTTTGAAGAAAAGAATTCAATATTTGCCAAAAATTTATAATTTTTTATTTGGGGCTCTAATTCTTTAGGCAAAAATCCAGTACCATCTTTGGGTAACGATTCAATTAATTCCAATTTTGTTTTTAAAATGCTTTCCATTGAACCGAATCTTTCAAAATGCATTGGCCCAATAGCGGTGACAATTCCAATTTTTGGTCCGACAAGCCCGGCGATTTTTTTTATATCGCCCGGCTGATAGGCGGCCATTTCACAGATAAAAATCTCATGCTTTGATTTCAGTTGCGATATAGTTTTAGCTATTCCAAGCAACGTATTGTAGTTTCCTTCGGTTTTTAAGACCTGATGCTTTGGAGCCAAAATGTGGAAGATTTCATTTTTGACTGTGGTTTTTCCGAAAGACCCCGTAATACCGATTGATGTAAGGCCTGCCATTCTTTTTATTTTTACGCTGGCCATATAAACAAGAATTTTTTTAATCAGCCCATCAACTGGCGAGAAAATTAAAACAGCTTTTCTGATGCCGAAGATTTTGGCCAATATAAAAAGCGCGCGGGCTTTCGGAGTCCAATTTAAGCGGCTTTTTTTCTCTAAAACTATTCTATCCGGATAGCGCTTTAACCATTCATCAAAACGCTTTAAATCGTATTCTTCAAGCTGAAGAAGATATAGTTGATTTTTTAGCGGCATCATATGGAAATAAATTCTTTTATTATTTTTACGAACTCATCCGGTTTTTCTAAAAATACATGATGACCTGTATTTTTTATTACAGATAATTTAGCGCTGGGAATAAGTTTGGCAATAAGTTTCCCATGTTTCAATGGCGTCTCGTTATCATTTTCGCCCCAAATTACGAGAGTCGGGGCCTCTATAAGCGGGAGCTCCGGCGCTAAATTTTCTTTTATTATTATTTTGAACGTTTCCTTTAAGTACGGATTTTCAATTCGGGCATAATCGGAAATATCTAATCCTAGAAGTTTTAAGATAAACGGATAAGTTTTTTTTGGAAGAAAGTTTTTTATTATTTTTGCCGATTTTTCTGTAATCTTGATTTTAAAATTAGGTTCGCGAATAGCCGATGCGCCAATCAAAATTAATTTTGAGATAATTTTCGGATGAAGAATCGCCAGTTTTGCCGCAATCGCGCCACCGAAAGAATGCCCCGCAATTATCGGTTTATTAATGTTTGTATCTTTCAAAAAGTTACAAATAAAATCAGCATAATCTTTGAGAGCCATTGGTTTTTCAATGGAGGACTTGCCGAAGCCTGGGAGGTCGGGCGTGTAAATTAAAAAATCATTTTTCAGATAATGCGAAAGTAGCCTGAATACCTCGGAAGAATTATCCCAGCCGTGAAGAAAAATTATTGTTTTTTGGGGATTCATTATGTTGAATGATGACATAATTTGGTCTATAGTATCAAGAATGCCGCTATCGTCTAATGGCTTAGGACGTCGCGTTCTCAACGCGGGAATCGGGGTTCGATTCCCCGTAGCGGTACTAAACCATGAAAGAATTTTTGAAGAATATAGTAAATAGAATATTACTGGGGTCAAGTTTGATTTTCAATATCGGGCTTTTTTTATTTTTTCTATTTTTTATAAGGCAAAGTAATATACCCATTGTTCTCCATTACAATGTCAATTGGGGCGTTGATTATTTAGGTGAAGTCAAAAACATATTTATTTTGCCTGTTGTCGGATTGCTTATTCTGTCGCTGAATGGTTTTTTGGCGATAAATCTTTGGGGGAAAAATAAAACATTATCTTATTTTTTTACCGTTATAACATTACTGGTTCAATTTTTTCTCGTTATAAGCGGTATTGCTTTATATATAATTAACAGGTAATATATCCCAGCAGTTACAAATATGAAATTAGCAGTTATAAAAACAGGAGGAAAACAACATTTAGTTAAAGAGGGGGATAAGTTGAAGCTTAGCAAAATAATCGCCAATGAGGGCGATAGTATTGAATTTGATGAGGTTTTACTGGTGTCCGACAAAGAAACAAAAATCGGCGCGCCATTGGTTGAAGGAGCGAAAGTTTCGGCAGTAGTTTTGAAACAGGGACGTACCAAAAAAATTATTGTTTTTCATTACCATTCAAAAACACGCTATAGAAAAAAAGCCGGCCATCGCCAGCATTTTACGGAAGTTGAAATTTCAAAAATTATTTAATTTCTTTGCGCGAATCCAACGCGCCGGAGAGTGTCTGCGCGTCGGCAAATTCTACATCCGCGCCATAAGGCAACCCTCGCCCAATACGGGTTATTTTTATTTTTAGCGGCTTAAGCAATCTTTCCAAGTAATGCGCAGTTAAATCCCCCTCGTGAGTGGGGGAAAGCGCCAGAATAATCTCTTTAACGCCTTTACTGGCGTTCTTTTTGTTTTCCTCTAGCCGGCTTATCAGCTCGGGCATTTTCAGGTTTTTTGGGATTGCCGTATCCAAAGCGGAAAATAAACCGCCCAATACATGATAGAGTCCTTTGTAGTTTCCGGATTTTTCAATTGTCGCAAGATCAGTTTCCTTTTCCACAACGCAGATTGTTTTATGGTCCCGGCCGGGGTTGTCGCAAAAATGGCACTTATCGTCCCCGTGCCGAGATTGCCGGTGCATTGAGCCGTCTCTTGTCCCTTTGTCCCTCTTTTCCACCGTAAAAAAACAAATGGGACAAATACCTATTTCGCTGCCCAATCCTTCCAAGGATTTCTTTAAATTTTCTCGGATATTTTTCTCTCCATTTAAAAGCCAAAAAGCCAGTCGTGCCGCCTGACGCGGCCCGACGCCCGGCAACTTGGAAAAATTATCTATAAAATCTTTTATAGGTTTTGGATACATTTTAGTGAAGTTTATCCAGATTCTTAAAGCTGACAAAATTTTCATTGAAGTACAATTCCGATTTTCCGGTTGGGCCGTTGCGATGCTTGGCTACATGGATTTCAGCGATATTTTTTCGCTCAGTTTCACTGTTGGGTTTCGCCTTGTCTTCCCGATAAATAAACATGACCACGTCGGCATCTTGTTCAATGGAGCCCGATTCTCTTAAATCAGAAAGTTTCGGTATTTGATCGGTTCTTGCTTCTGGGGCGCGGGAAAGCTGGGAAAGCGCCAACACGGGAATATTTAGTTCTCTTGCCAAATTTTTTAACGCTCTTGAAATTTCACTGACTTCTTGCGTCCGATTTTCAAATCGCCCCGTTCCTTGCATTAGTTGCATATAGTCAATAATTAAAAGGTCGAGGCCCTTTTCCGCCTGCAATCTTCTGGCCATGGTTCTTATTTGTAAAACATTCGGCGAAGCGGCGTCATCTATAAAAATCGGCGCTGATGATAGACGATCCAAAGCGGCTCCCATTTTGTCGAAGTCATTATCTTTACCCTCATCGGACAGTTGACCGGTTCGGAGCCGCCACAAGTCAACACTTGCTTCAGAGGCAATAAGACGTTCTACCAGCTGCTGTTTTGACATTTCCAAACTAAAAACGCCAACGGCCATTTTTTCATTAACAGCCGCGTGTCTGGCAATATCAAGCGCTAAAGATGTTTTTCCCAAAGATGGTCGTGCCGCCAAAATTATCAAATCGGCTTTTTGCAATCCGGCCAACCGCTTGTCCAAATCAATAAAACCGGTCGGGATTCCACGCCAAGTGTCGTCGCCCTTATGCAAGCGGTCAAATCTTTCAAATGCTTCGGTAAGATGCGGTTTGATATGCTGAAATTCCTGGATAAGCGAAGTTTGGGAAACGCCAAAAATTTTCTTTTCAGCTTCGTCTAGAACTTCATCAATATTTTTATGTTCTTCCCAAGCCAGCGATGAGATTTCATTTGAAGCGCTTATCAAATCGCGCAGAACTCTTTTTTGACTGACTATTTTCGCGTAATGAACAACATTAGATGCCGTCGGCACAAAATTCATAAGAGTCGTGAGGTACGACATCCCACCGATATCTTTGAATTGTTTTTTTTCTTTAAGTTTGCTGCTGACGGTCAAAAGATCTATTGGCTCGCTTTTGGTATAAAGCTCAACCATTGATGTAAATATCATTTCATGAACCTTGCGGTAAAAATCTTTCGCGGTAATTATATCGGCGATTTTAATGATCGCGTCTCTATCTATCAAAAGAGAACCAAGAACAGATTGTTCGGCCTCAATATCTTGTGGTGGAAGCTGATTAGGGTTATACGGCAGCGATTTTTTAGTTTCTTTTGTATAAGTTTTTGCTGGCATATTCGCAGTCAGTATAAATGTTTAATAAATTTCTCGCAAATAAAAAAGTTGAAAACCTGTGAATTGTATTTTTAAAAAAATTTAGTATTACGCTCTGGAAAATTCCTTGAGGCGCGAAATTAAAGAAGAGGCGGGAATTGAAGTCGGCAAAATAAACTATCTCTGCGACATGACATTTATCAGGCCGGATAATATTCCGGTTATTATATTAAGCTTCTATGCGCCATATCAAAGTGGAGAAATAAAACTTGACCATGAAAGCATAAATCACACCTGGGCGACTTTTGACGAGCTAAAAAACCACGACCTTATTGAGGGCATCGCAGACGAAATCAAAATGGTTGATGATTTAATTAAACAAAATTCTATAGATTAAAGAAAAACATTTACACTATTTCAACGATCGTCAGAATAGTGTAAGATATAAGTGATATGTTATGTAGTAAATAGTGAAAAGTTAGCATGAACAAAAAAGGAGAATTATCAAAACAAATTTTACTGGCTGTAGGCGCTGGTATTATTGTTTCAACTGCAATATTGCTTCCAGGATCAGCCAAAATGTTTGTGCCGTTGATTAAAAAATTCAAAACTAAAAAACAGGGTTTCATGAAATCATTGAAAATTCTAAAACGAGATAGAATAGTTGATTTTAAAGAAGAGGGGAATTTTTCTAAAATAATCATTACCGAAAAAGGAAAGAAAAAACTGTTAATATACGAACTTGATC
>ERZ1292629.2519-Hain-H43-01um-R1-2519-length-15235-cov-16_pt1 | contig 10964 bp, 9 predicted proteins | sample MGYA00564399_ERZ1292629 | MGnify/ENA primary metagenome ERZ1292629 (study PRJEB36523, sample SAMEA6512636) | groundwater metagenome | collected 2019-01-08 | study: AquaDiva: Metagenomics assemblies of 32 groundwater samples | reverse complement strand
ATGGCGAATTGAAAGATTTAACGCGGCCGGTGAGGGTGTTGTATGTGTCTTCGTATATTCCCCGGAAGTGCGGGATTGCCACTTTTACTAAGGATCTGACTAATGCTATTAATCTCCTTAATCCTCTGGAACTAGCCCAAATTGTGGCCATGGATAACAAGATTAGCGAGGGCCTTAGTTATCCTCACGAAGTGAAATATAGAATCAGGCAGGGGATACAGGGAGATTACGGCCAAGTGGTGGATTATGTTAACGAGTCGAATAAGGTGGATCTGGTGGTGATTCAGCATGAGTTTGGAATTTTTGGGGGGCGGGACGGGGGGATGGTGATGGAACTTCTGGACAAGATAGAGAAACCGATGATAACAACATTACACACAGTCTTGTCCAAACCTACGGCCGGAATGAGGAAGATTGTTAAGAGAATTGGGGAAAAATCGCGATATGTGGTAGTGATGCTGGAGGTCTCCGCTGATATTTTGGTCTCGGTGTACGGAGTGAAGAGGCAAAAGATAATGGTGATCCCGCATGGGGTGCCGGATTTCCCCCGAATGAGCGAAGGGAGGAAGAAATTTGGTTTGGTTGGCAGAGTAGTAATGACTAGTATTAATTTGATGAGTGCCGCAAAAGGAATTGAATATGTGATTGGGGCTCTGCCGGAAATAATTAAACAAGTACCAAATCTGACTTATTTAGTGGTAGGGGAAACACATCCAGTAGTGAAGCTAACGGAAGGGGAGAAGTATCGGAGGAAGTTGGAGAAGCTGGTAAAGGACTTGGACCTGGGAAAGTCGGTGAAGTTTGTGAATAAATATTTACCGCTGGCAAAATTGGTGAACTATGTGGGGGCAAGCGATATTTATATAACGCCGTATTTAGAACCGCAGCAAGCGGCGTCGGGATCATTGGCATACGCGATCGGGGCGGGCAAGGTCTGTGTGTCTACGCCGTACTTGTATGCGCGGGAGATGTTTACTTTGGGTTGCGGGAAGTTGGTGCCGTTTAGAGACAGCCCGGCAATTGCCAAGGCAGTTCTGGAATTGTTGGGAGATAGACAGGGTCGAGTGGAGTGCGAGGAGAAGGCCTATCAGTTGGGACGGACGATGACCTGGCATAATGTAGGGCATCTGTACTACCATTTGTTCCACTATGCTCTCTCATAATAAATTTAGATTGGCATTGGCCTATGTGCGAAAGATGACGGATGAGAAGGGAATGATAGAGCACGCGAAGTATAATGAGCCAAATAAAACCGAGGGATATACGACCGATGACAACGCGCGGGCGTTTCAGGCGGCTTTGAGAGTAGGAGGGGAGCTGGCGCCTGAACGGAAGATATACTTGCGATTTTTGCAAAGGGCGGTGGCTAAAGAAGGGTTTCATAACGATATGGATGCGATGGGTAAATGGGTAGATGCGGCCGGAGTAGGAGAGTGGTATGGGCGGGCGATGGCGGCAGTAGCCGAAGGAGTGATTAAGGGTGAGGCGGAAGAAAAAAGAATATGCCGGGAGATATTCGAGAAGGCCAAGCCGGGAATGGTGGGGGTAGATCATTTGCGGACGGCAGCGCAGCTAGTGATAGCAGGGGAGGCACAAATGGCAGATAAACTGGTGACAGCTTTTGAAAAAAACCGGGAGGCAGACTGGATGTGGTTTGAGAGTGGATTGTATCACGATAACGGCCGGTTGCCGATGGCAATGTTCGTGGCATATGGGAAAACCGGGAGGAAGAAATATTTGCAGATTGGGAAGGAAAGCCTGGATTTTTGGCTGAAGGTGACCTTTAAGACAGAGAAGGGATATTTTATGTGGCCGGGGACGGCTGGGTGGTGGCGTAAAGGCGAAGAATGGGCCGAGTTTGATCAGCAGCCGATCGAGGCGGGCAGCACGGTGGAGGTGTGTGTGACAGCGTATGAGGCGACGGGCGATGTGAAGTATCGGGAATATGCCGAGAAAGCTTGGGAGTGGTATGAGGGAAGAAATGTGATGGGGTTGTCCTTGATTGATGAGCAGACGGGCGGGATAAGAGATGGGCTGCATAGAGACCGGTGTAATTTGAACGAGGGGGCGGAAGCGGTATTGAGTTTTATTCTTGCAGGAATTAGCCTGTCTAAGTTATCATGAATCTATGAAATTGCTTGTAGTCGTGGAGGATTGGATTAGCTTTTATGTTCAAGCCGAGGCCTTGGTGAAAGGACTAAGACAGCTAGGAGTGGAGTGCCGAACAGTGACTATAAAGGAAGCCAAAGCGGACGAGAAGGTTTTTAGGGAAGAAGCGTGGCGGGCAGTATTGGGAGTTGGATCTTGGTATGGATGGGAGTATTTGGTGCAAAGACCAATGCATTATGGATTACAGGTTGTACCGTGGTTGGTATCCAATGGCGGGGTAAATAAGCCGGAGGTAGTCAAGTTGTTGAATGGTTTAAAAGGATGGTTTACTCCCAGCAAATTTTGCCGCCTAAAATTTTCTCAGTCCGGATTAGTGAGTCAAAAAATAGAGGTGATACCTGAAGCCGTAGATGATGAACTGTGGCGACCGTTGCCGTCTGGTGAAATAGAGAATTTCGCTAACCAGTTGTCTGTTACGGATGGCCAGACACCGATACTTTTAACGATGGGGGGTGACGCAACCAGCAAGGGTGCGCAGGAAGTGTTGCGGGCATTGGGGAGATTAAAACCAGATTTGCCGTGGATGTATATTATCAAGACTTGGCCGCAAGAACATACGTTTAAGCGGGGATTAGAGGAATTTAAAATTATTACCAAGCTGAATTTAAGGGAGCGAGTTCGTTATATCATGGGAGAATTTTCCAAGGAATTTATTGTAGGATTAATCAATATGTGCGATATATATGTAGCCCCTTCACGGGGAGAGGGTTTTGGGTTACCATTTGTGCAAGCAGGAATGTGCGGCAAACCGGTGATATCTATAGACGCTCTGTCTATTAAAGAAATTGTGGTGCCCGAGAAAACCGGGTTTTTGGTGAAATCGCGAAATGTGGGTGGTGAAGTACGAGCGGATATAAATGATTTAGGTGACAAATTGGAGCGATTAATTAGAGATAAAGAGCTTCGGAACGTGATGGGGCGACAGGGTATGGAGTGGTGTCGGGCAAATTTTAGTCCCCGAATTATAGCCCAACAATTTTTGGAGAAGTTATGAAGTTGAATAGAAGTGATAAAAACCCAATACTAGTTCCCCGGGGTGAGGGGTGGGAGGGTCGGGCGGTGTTTAACCCGGCGGCAGTGGAATGGCAGGGTCGGCAGCATCTAGTGTATCGGGCGCAGGGGGAGGATGGGATTTCCCGACTGGGAATGGTAAAACTAAGCACGCCGACGGAAGTTGGCGAAAGGAAGCCGGAGCCGGTGTTTGGGCCGGATCCTGATAGTGAGTATGAGGTGATGGGGGTGGAAGATCCGCGAATTTCTAAGATTGGCAAGAGTTATTACATGACGTATATGGCGGCGTCGAAATATCCGACTTTGATGAAAGTGCCGATGCATCCCCGGGAGGCAGAGTGGCGGGTGCGGGTGAGTTTGGCCAAAACAGCTGATTTTGAAAGCTGGTCGCGGTACGGGATGGTAATTAGTCATATTGACAGTAAAGATGCTGCGCTGTTTCCGGAAAAGATCGAGAATAATTTTTGTCTGTTGCACCGGGTGATGCCGCAGGTACGGATTGCAATTGCGGCGGACGGGAGGAACTACAAAGAGCGGGGGCCGGTGTTTGGGCCGCGAGAGGGAATGTGGGATGAGGGGTGGGTGGGAGTGGGGGCGCCGCCTATGAAATGTCCGTACGGATGGGTGCTGTTTTATCACGGAGCAGACCGGAAAAAGGTGTACCGGCTGGGGATAGCTCTGCTGGATCTGGATGATCCCAGCTTAGTGGTGGCCCGGACGGCGGAGCCGGTGCTTTCGCCGACTGAAAGTTATGAGAGAGAGGGGCGGGTGGCCAATGTAGTGTTTACCTGCGGGGCGATGGAAGATGCAGATAAATACTGGGTGTATTACGGAGGGGCGGATACGGTGATCGGGGTGGCGAGTATTGGCAAACAAGAGGTGTGGGGTTGGGCCAAGGAAGAGCTGGCAAAATCGAGATACCATGAGTTTGAGCAAATCGGGAGGGTGACGACGGAAGAGACGGAGGAGAGGGGCGGGGTACAATGAGGGAGATGCCGGAGGCGCCACGGTTGTCAAAACTGATTGGGCCGAGCTTTATTATTCTGGGAGTAGGATTGGGGAGCGGGGAGCTGATATTGTGGCCGTACTTGGCCAGCAATTTCGGATTGGGAATTGCCTGGGCGGCGGTAGTGGGAATTACCCTGCAATTTTTCTTAAATATGGAAATTGAACGGTATAGTTTGGTAACAGGGGAATCGGTGTTTGCAGGATGGACTAAGAAGTGGGGACGGATGATGCCGGTGTGGTTTATTGTCTCAACCATAATTCCCTGGATGTGGCCAGGGATACTGGCAGCAGCCGCGGTGGCAGCTGCTGCGGCGGCAGGAATGGAGTATTCCCGGTGGTGGGGGATGGGAATGCTGGTAGTATTGGGGGGAATTTATAGCATTGGCAAGGTGGTGTACCGGACCCAGGAATGGGTGCAAAAGGCCATAATTTTACTGGGCGTGCCGCTGGTAGTGGGATTGACCATCTGGCTGGCAGGAAAGTCTGATTGGATAGCACTGGCTGCAGGAGTTGTAAACGTGGGCCGGTTGCCCCAGGGAATTCCGTTGGCCACTTTTCTGGCGGCCTTGGTATATTCGGGGGCAGGGGGAAATTTAAACCTGGCACAGAGCTTGTATGTGAAAGAAAAAGGGTATGGGATGGGCAAGTACGCCGGACACATTACAAACATTTTGGCGGGAAAAGAAGAAGAGGCCAGTTTGACGGGAGAAGTGTTTGCCCAGACGGGGACAAATATTTCCCGTTTCAAAACATGGTGGAGCAGAATCAACTTGGAACACGGGATTATTTTTTGGGCGACGGGGGTTATGACCATGCTACTGCTCATGCTTTTGGCTTACGCAACGGTACACGGGCATCCCGAAGTAGGATCGAGCATAAAGTTTGTGCTTCTGGAGGCAAAGGCGGTGGGGGGTTTGGGAGTGGTTTTTCTGGTAGCCGTGGCCTTAATGCTTTTTGGAACCCAGTTTGCAGTATATGGGAGCAATGCCCGGATGGCTACAGAGAATCTGGCCCTGCTAATTCCATCCTCAAAAGCGCACCACATTTCCAGGTATTTTTATGGGTTTTTGTGGCTGCAAATTGCTTTGGGGATAGTGATTTTGGGAGCGGGATTTATTGAGCCGTTGGCTCTGGTAATAACAGGTGCAGTGTTAAACGCAGTGGCCATGAGTATATATGCATTCTTGATTTTGGGGTTGAACCTATCGTTACCTAAAGCTCTACGACCAAACTGGTGGAGAGTGGGAATGGTGGTGTTGGCAGGGCTACTGTACGGCGGCTTTACAGCTTTTACGATATGGAATATTTAATACCTAGTGACTCTGGGGTGGTGAGGGAGGAGAGATTGGAGGCGGGAGAGACGGGCGAAGGAGCCGTGGGAGAGACGAGGATCGTGGTGGGCGAATAATTTGAGATATTGAGTGGGAGACACGAATTTGGCGAGTTTATTGTGGGTAAATTGATGGGCAATAAAATCCTGGTAGGCTGATTTGTTGGTAACTAGGGAGCGGGGGGTGAAGTGGACGAGGACGCTATCGACAGCCGGGATGGGGGAGAAGTCGGTTCGGGCAAAGTGATGGATGGCGCGGATATCCCAGAAAGGGTAATACAGAACGGCGGCCATAGTGTTGGCTTTGGGTTGGATCATAAATTTGGCTGCGGCTTCTGATTGCATAATCAGATAACAATCCTGGGGAGGATTGGAGGCCAGGAGTAGCTTGCGGACGATGGCCCCGGTAATGCTATATGGAATGTTGGAGAAGACTTTGTAGGGCGTTTTGGGCAGAGAAAAGGTGAGGAAGTCTTGAGGATGATTGGTCAGTTTGGGGTCCTTTTCTATGGGTATGACGTGGGGAGTAATTTGCAGAAGTTCACAGGTAATAGTACCTGTACCGGAGCCGATTTCTAAAACTGTGTCAGAAGCAGAAATAGAAGAGCCTCGGACGAGCTTCTTAACAAGCTCCCGATTGACCAGAAAATTCTGGGAGAGGAGCCTCTCGTGTAACCAGTACATAAGAGTCTCCCGAAGGTGATACACATAACCAGTATATTTTATCACGAACCTGGTACGCGTGGGTTCAGAGAGAGTAGGTGGACAGGGCGAAGCGATATTGGTCAACAAACAGCCTTTTTAGATGATAAAGATTATTTGTTTCGAAAAAGAGAATGAGGGCTTGTTTGTATTCGTTTTCGTCAACGCTCCTGTAGGAGAGTGGATAATAGTTGTTGGCTATTAAGATTGCGTTGGTGAGCATGCGGGCGGTGCGTTTGTTGCCGTCGGCAAAAGGCTGAAGATATGCAATCATGGCAGAAGCTATTAGAGCCTTTTCTAAGGGAAAGGTAGACGCGTTGATACAATTTAACATGGTGCCAAAATATTCTGTGAGTTGCCACTGATTATCCGGGGGAATATAAGCAGTTCCAGAAATACCGACCTTAGTTGTGCGGATGCCCGTGGGAATATTTAAGTTGGAAATTAGTTTATTGTGGAGTTGGAGAATTGAAGACGTGTTTAAGTTTGTAAAGCTCTGTGGGTCATCGAGAATTGTCTCAAAAGCAAACTTGTGGTTTAAAATCATGGTGGCGTCGCTGGTTGATTTGTTTGGGGCGCTTTTGGCATCCTTTATTAGACTTTCTGTTTCTAAAAGAGTATATGTGTTACCTTCAATCTTTGAAGACTTCCAAGATAGTTCAATGACAAATCTTTCCAGCTCACGAACATTGGGATTTTTAGGGAAGGGTTTGTAAATATGTTTCAGTTCTGCCTGCTCATCAATAGTAAATAAACCAGATAGTTGGTTGAATATCTCCGAATTAAATTGTTTTTGAGCGTTTGTACGGCGATCTGGATCTAATTCAAAATATCCTGACAAACCTGTCGGTTTTAAGAGTGGGTGAGCTGAAGGAATAAAATACGCCGTACTTCTACCGGCTCCACGACTTTGGATTTGATTGGAAGTCAGTAGATATTTCAGGTCACGGGCGAGAGTGGGCTTGGAAATTGGGTAAACTGTATTCAATAGCGAGGATATTTCCACTCTAGTGGCCTGGTCTTTTGAACCCAAGATACTAAGGATCTTTCGAAGCCTTGGAGTGTTTTTCGTCTCATTCATATGTATTTATCGTATCATTTTGAGACGGAAAGTCAAGTTTGCAGCCCTGGATGTCAGACATTCGAACCTATTACGCACAAATCTGACCTCTGCTATACTAAATATTAATGTATTCTTTTGTTTTACAATTTGTTTTGGGAGTAATTATTTTGGTTGTTTCTACGAGGATTTTGATAGGGTTGGCTGTGAAGGTTTCGGCGGCTCTTAGGATTTCACCATTTATAATCGGGACGACAGTCGTAGCACTCGGGACATCACTGCCGGAGTTAACAGTATCCGCTATTGCTTCCGCAAGACAAGATATTGGCTTGGCGTTGGGCAATATCGTGGGCTCAAATATTGTCAATATTTTTTTGGTTTTTCCGATAGGAATTCTTATTGGGAAGTTGCGTGTCGGTACCACCAAAACTCAGCGGAATACACTTCTCCTGCTGATTGTTACGATGCTTTTTATTGCAGGGCGCATGATAGCGCTTCCCCCTTTACTGTTAGGCTCATTTTTTATTTTTTTGGCTTTGTTGGTAACAGTGATTGAATATAAATGGGCGATGTTTGGAAGAACCCATGAAGATTTGCCCAAACTCAAGAAAATCGGGGAAGGGAAATTCTCTACGGGGCAAGTTCTTGGTCTGGCGATTTCTATCGTAGGAATTGTCATCGGGGGCGTTTTGGTGGTCACATCCGTTGAGAACATATCTCTGCTGACCGGCTATTCGACAACCATCCTTGGGTTATCACTGACTGCAATTGCCACATCGCTGCCGGAACTTTTTGCTACAGTGTTCAGCCAGGCAGAAGATCAGGAGAAAATCACGCTGGGAAATATAATCGGCAGCAATATTTACAATTTATTGTTTATTGGGGGGATAATTACTTTCTTTTCTACCGATACACCTATTCAAATCAGGGATTGGGTCGCACTTGTTTTTGCAACGGCGTGTTTTGTGGCAATTCTGGTTCGTTTTAAGGGGAAAATAGTGCCGAAGTGGGTTGGTTTCCTGCTCCTCGTATTTTTGGCCGTTTATTTATACCTACTTAGTGTATCTAAATAATGCACGATCCTAAAGAAGGTCTGACATCATCTCAAGTTGCTGAACTTCTAAAACAGTATGGCCAGAATGTAATAGCGGAGCAGAAGCCGCTTTCCGTGTTCAGAGTGTTGTTTTTTCAACTCAATAATTTTTTGACTCTCCTTTTAGTTTTGGCCGGGGTGGTGTCATTTGCGGTTGGAGAACGATTGGATGCGGTTTTTATATTCCTGATTGTTTTTCTGAATGCCTTTTTTGGGTTCTATCAAGAGCACAAAGCGGAAAGAGCTCTTTTAGCCTTGAAAAAAATGGCGTTTACGATGGTGAGAGTTTTTAGAGACGGTCGGGAGAATGAAATTGACAGCCGAAGCCTAGTACCTGGGGATGTAATCTACCTTGAGGCAGGAGCCAAAGTGCCGGCCGACGCTTCCGTTTTGCGTTCCTGGTACTTAGAAGTCAATGAGGCTGCGCTGACCGGTGAATCGTTCCCAGTGGAAAAAAATGCCCACCAGAGCGAGAAAAGGGATATTTTCCTGGGAACAGTGGTGGCTCGCGGCAGATGTTACGCCCGGGTGGTTAACACGGGTGAACGTACCAGATTTGGACTACTGGCTAGAACTCTGGCCCAAATTAAGGAAGAAAAAACGCCACTGCAAAAAAAATTGGAGGTTTTTAGCAAGCAGTTGGGAATAGCCGGTTTAATTGCCTCGTTAGTAGTGTTTGGATTGTCTTTTATCCAGGAAAAGTCGGTTATTGAGAGTTTTGTCTTTGCTGTTAGTCTGGCGGTGGCTGCCATTCCTGAAGGATTACCGGCGGTAATGACCATTATTTTGGCTATTGGGGTGGAAAGAATGGCCAAAAAGAAAGCCATTGTCAGAAAACTTGATGCCGTTGAGACTCTGGGGTCGGTGACCTTGATTGCCACTGACAAAACGGGAACATTGACCACAAATCAAATGAGAGTCAAAAAAATCTGGGTGGAGGGAGAAATATACCGTGCCGATGATTTACCCCACCTGTCTCGTGGTTCGTTTGGGAAGTTAGTGCTAAACGGGGTGTTGTGTTCTACCGCATCGGTGGTATTTAAGGTAGACCACGGCGATTTTGACGTGGTCGGCGACCCGACGGAGGGAGCCGTTTTGCTCCTGGGGCAAAAAGCCGGCCTGGTTCCCGATATGGTTAGAAGTGAATGGAAGATGATAGACGAACTGCAATTTGACCCCGAGACCAAGAGGATGACGGTAGTAGTCAAAAAGGGGAGGGAAGAAATGGTTTTCAGTAAAGGAGCCCCGGAATCAATTTTGGCTATCTGTGCCGTTACCGAAAAAGAAAAAACTGTAATTTCGCAGGAGTTTGAGAAATTTGCCAGGGAGGGACTAAGGATAATTGCCTTTTCTTATAAGAATGGGCCGGCAAAAGAACTTGAGAAAGACCAAACTTTTCTGGGATTTGTGGGGATTGCCGATCCGATTAGACAGGAAGTAAAAGAAGCGGTGGCAACCGCTCACCGGGCCGGAATTAAAATAGTGATGATTACCGGGGATAACGAGCTAACTGCCGAGGCAATTGGGCTGGAGGCCGGTATTATTGGTCGGGGCGAGGACATGTTAACCGGAAAACAGCTGGATGATTTTTCTGATAGTGATTTACTGTCAATTTTGTCTAAAGTGAGAATATTTGCCCGGACTACTCCCGACCATAAATACCGGCTGGTCAAGCTCTTTCAAAGATTGGGGGAAGTCGTCGTGGTGACCGGGGACGGGGTAAATGACTCATTGGCTCTAAAACAGGCGGATGTGGGAGTGGCTATGGGTTTAATCGGTACCGATGTGGCCAAGGAAGCGGCCGATATGATTATTACAGATGACAATTTTGCTACTTTAGTAGAAGCGGTGGAACAGGGGCGCAGCATCATTAGTCATATTAAGAATGCCATTAAGTTTCTTTTGGCATGCAATGTCAGTGAGGTGGTGTTTATATTGCTGGCAGTTGCTTTGAAACTGCCGGTGCTTACGCCATTGCAGATTTTGTATATTAATCTGGTCACCGACGGTCTACCGGCTATCTCCTTTGCCTTTTCTCCCCAAAGCGATGGGGTGATGAAGCGACAGCCGCAAAAAATCGAATCTATACTGGCAATTTCTGATTTCAAGCATCTGTTGTCTATCGGGGGAGTGATGGTTTTGTTACTATTAATGTTGGTAATCCCCATCATGTCTACAATTACTCCAATGGTTGTAGTTACTATTCTGTTCACCACTATGATACTAGTCCAGCATTTTGCCTTGATTGATTTTTGGCTCTCTCAAAAGTTAATTGTCAAAAACTTTCATGTCCTAAAGCACCCTATTTTCCTTTTGGCCTTTTTTATGCCGATTGCCATTCATCCTCTCCTGCTCTATAACCCCACGTTGAACAGAGTTTTTGGGACAGCCTCTCTCGATTTGAATCAGGTAATGTATACGGTAACTTTCTCTCTGGGATATTTGATATTTATCGAGACTGTAAAGACATTTCGGCTTCGGAAGTGAATGGCTTAAGGGTTCACTTTATTCTACTTGCTATACTATAAGATGTTTTGCAGGGGTGGATGGAATCGGACCATCATTAGCGGTTTTGGAGACCGCCGACCTAC
>ERZ1292629.856-Hain-H43-01um-R1-856-length-32896-cov-6_pt2 | contig 10966 bp, 12 predicted proteins | sample MGYA00564399_ERZ1292629 | MGnify/ENA primary metagenome ERZ1292629 (study PRJEB36523, sample SAMEA6512636) | groundwater metagenome | collected 2019-01-08 | study: AquaDiva: Metagenomics assemblies of 32 groundwater samples | reverse complement strand
AAAGAGCTTTTTGATTCGGCTTTGGCGAAATCAATGAATCCCTAAGAATAGTTAAACACTTAAAGAACATTCTCACATTCTTAAGAATGTGAGAATGTTCTAAGGATACTAAATATGCCCCGAATTACAACTGTAACTGTTGAATGCCAATGCGGGCGGGAATTATTTAGATATTACAAAACTACTTCAATCGAAAATACACGAAGAGCGGTTAATCGCACTTTTAATATTAGTACACAAATTTCAATCGAGTACGGCAGATGAACATAAAAAGATTTTTGAGTATTATTTTAAGAATTCAAAAAAAGTAAACAATTGGGATCTCGTTGACCTGTCAGCCGACAAAATTGTTGGGGTGTATTTGCTTACGCGTCCAAGAGTAAAACTTTATATACTTGCGCGAAGTAAAAATATTTGGCAGCGCCGTATTGCTATTATAGCGACGCTTCAATTTATTAAACACAATCAATTCAAAGATACTTTCAATATCGCAAAAATATTATTACATGATGAGCATGATTTAATCCATAAAGCGGTGGGTTGGATGTTGCGCGAAGTAGGAAAACGATCTATGGAGATTGAGGAGGCCTTTCTTGTCACAACATATAAACAAATGCCACGCACCATGCTTCGCTATGCAATTGAGCGTTTTCCAGAATCGCGCCGAAAGCAGTATCTCAGAGGGCAAATATAACGCTGGCATTGACGCCGTTCTAGGTGGTGCGATAATAGGGGTATGAACGATTATTATAATTCAACGATGAATGGCGGGTATGTTTCATCGAGTGCAATGGGATTTTTATCGATGATTGTATGGTGGGGCGTTCTTGTCGTTATGATTTTAATACTTTTTCGTCTTGTCTCGGGACATCGAAGTGCTGTTCGAGGGCATTCAAGTCCGATGGAAATTTTAAAAGAAAGATACGCAAAAGGTGAGATTGACAAAGAAGAATTTAATGATAAGAAGAAAGATTTAATTTAAAATACATAAAAATATGGATTTAATGTCGCATTATTACGGAAATATTATACGGCGATTGTTTATAGTTGCTGGTATAGTTATGCTGGTAGGAAATTCATGGCTTAAAGTCTTGTTGCCTGTGCCCACGTTTATTTCAGTGCTTGCGATTCTTTTGGTGGGCATCGCAGCTGGCATTACTAATCCATTGCAAAAATGGGCGATGATGCTTAATGCTGGAATCGCATCAGTGTTGTTTGTTGTTTTTGAGTATCGAGCTATAATAAAATATAATGAGGTTAACGACCCACTTTTTCTCATTACTGAAGGGCTCGCAATTATTTTTTTCTTCGCTCTTTATTACAGCACGAAAACAGTTCGTGCAATTTATTTAAAAGAAAAATAATCTAAGAAAAACATATATGTCACAGTTTCAAAAGTTTACTGTTTTTTTATCTCGGGAAGTTATGGGGTGGTTCTTTTTTTACGCAGGAATCACAAAAGTTCTTAATCCTGAATGGTCCGCCGCAGGGTATTTAAAGGGAGCAAAGATGTTTGCGGGTTTTTATCAGTGGTTGTTAAGTCCCGAAATTTTGCCATTTATCAATTTTACAAATAAGTGGGGGCTTACATTGCTTGGCATTTCATTAATGCTTGGTATTGGCGTAAGACTGAGTTCTCTATTAGGTGCAATTTTGATGTTGTTGTACTATTTCCCGATTTTAGATGGTTTTTACCCAAACACCCATGCATTCATTGTTGACGAACATGTAATATACACGACAGTTCTATTAATGTTTGCTGCAAATCAGGCCGGGCGCGCATGGGGATTCGAGAGTTGGTTTGCGCGTAAGACCGGCATCGGCAGTTGGTTTGGATAAATTGTCAAATTGAATATTGTTTGGCATAATAGGGCGAAATGATTCTCACGAATCACAGTCTTATTGGTGTTGCATTGACGCATAAATCAATACAGTATTCAATAATTTTTCTGATTGCGCTCGGTAGTCATTATCTTTTTGATATGATCCCACATTGGCATTATCGCACTCCTTCGATTAAGGAGGCTGTGAACGCGCCATTTGGAAAACGAACGTTGCGTGTTTCATCTGCGCCGTATGATGAGATCATGCGTATCATACTTGATCTTACGGTTGGACTTGGTTTATCGCTTTATTTTTTTTCAGCTTCGCCGATGGTAATAGTTGTTGGTGTGGCTGGTGCGGTATTGCCAGATTTGCTTGTTGGTTTTGGGAGGTTCTATCCGATACGCGTGCTTGTACTGCATGATCGGTTTCATAAATGGATTCATGCTCGACACATGCTCGATGATTGGCCGTTAATTGGCATCACTTCACAGATAATCATTGCTGCCATTCTTGTTTTTTTGTTGCGGTGACCCCGACGTTTTATAATTATTCTTTTATGATGTCGGGGCTCCGACCACCGATTTGGCAAGTAGTGCGTCGGAGTATACTATTGACAAACGCTGCTTCGAGAGCCTACACTACAAGCATAAAGGCAGAGTTCCATAGATTATAGGATTTTCCGCTTACCAGCAAAAAGAACCCTTGTAAAAGGGTTCTTTTTGCGTTAGGAATGGCTTGCCTGGACTCGGGCTCGTAGTTTATGGAGTAAAATTCTGCCTTTGGTAAGCGGAGAAACGAGTGCAAATCTCGTCGAGTCCAGGATAAAAGGTTTCTTGAAGATCTGTAGCTAAATTTTAAGATAATTTGGAAATTTATGCTCTCGAGTATATACTACTGGTATGCGCAAGTATTTATTTATAGCGTTTCTGGGATTTTGGGTGGCACTCGTACCATTTTTGCCGATTTCATGCGGGTCTACACAAACGGCAATTTTGTTTGTATCGGGTCTCGTGATTATGATAATTTCAGTGTGGTCACTTCGCGAGTCACTGTCGAGCTAGTATATGGAGAAACCTCTTTTTTTCGACTACCTTATTGTAGGAGGTGGCGTTGCTGGTGTAACGGCGGCCGAAACAATTCGTAGCATTGACGGACACGGCACTATTTTGATTATTTCTCGCGAGGATCATCCATTGTATTCTCGCGTATTGCTTCCAAACTATGTACGACAAAAAATTACACGAGAAAAATTATTTTTACGTACATGGGAGCAGTATCAAAAATTGCGCATTGATGTAGCGACACGCGCTGAAGTTATCGGTGTAAATTTTGATACGCGCGAGGTCGTTACAAATCGTGAGGAAAAAATAGCATTTGGGAAGCTTTTAATATCGACTGGTGGTACGCCTCGTGGGTGGCGCGTAAATGGTTCGGAATTGCCCAATGTATTTCGTTTACAGACCATTGAAGATGCTGACAAAATTCGTGAAAGTATTTCGGCTCTCGCGGCATCTGCCGATCCTCGGGCACTTATAATCGGCGGAGGATTCATTGGCCTTGAGTTTATGGAGACGGCTGTTCATTTTGGATTTGAAACACATCTTTTTTTGAAAGATAAACAAATGTTTGGTGAAGATCTTGATGAGCAAGGATGGCACATATTGTCTGATAATTTTAAAAGAAATCATGTTATAATTCATGAATCGACAGAAATAAAATATTTGAGTGAATCGCCGGAGCAGCCTTTAGTTGGGCACACGAGTACGAGTGAAGAAATCTCTGGCGCGTGGCTTGGCATTGGAATAGGCCTTGAGCGCAATGTAACGCCGTTTGCTGTAGCGGGGCTTGATATCAGGCGAGGCGTTCGAACAAACCAATTTTTGGAGACAAGCCTTTCAAGGGTGTGGGCGGCTGGCGATGTTGCTGAATATTTCGATGTTTTGCTTGATGAGTATCGTATTGTTTCAAATTGGACGAATGCTTTTTTACAAGGACGAGTTGCTGGGGCAAATATGGCGGCGCAGCATGATAAAAAAACAGAGCTTCGCGCGGTCTCAAGTTATTCGATAAATAGTTTTGGACACCAACTTACTTTTGTTGGTAAAACAAGCCCAACGGATGGCGTTGAGAGTATTGTTCGAACGTGGCCTGATAATCCATCTGCGTACGAGCGGCTTTTTTTGAAGGCTGGGCGGCTTCAAGGAGCAGTACTTATGAACCGTTTTCAAGACAAGGCAGTAATTTCTAGTTTGATCTCAAGCAAAAAAGAGTTTGTGAGTGCAAAAGATTCATTGCAAGATCCGTATGTCGATATTTCTTCACTTGTCTAGGAAAAAAATTAAGCACTGGCATGCAAGCATTCTTCTTGGTGCGTTGGTAGTTTTTATAAGTGTATTTGGTTTTGTTCGCTCGCAAGATAATTTATCGTACGATTCGACAGCGTCTAATGAAATTAAAAAAAAAGTAAATGATGAAGTTAAAAATAAAGTTGAAATTGTTGCAGTAAAAAAACCACCTGAGCATATTAAAACACCTACCGCAGTACGCGCAGCGTACATGACGAGTTGGGTTGCGGGGACTCAATCAATTCGTGAAAAGCTTATCGCATTTATGGAGGGCTCAGAGCTTAATAGTGTGGTTGTTGATATAAAAGATTACACTGGTCGTGTTGCATTTGAAACTGACAACGAAGTGGTCCGCACTATGGGATCAAGCGAAAAGCGGATAGCAGATGTCAGTGGGCTTATTGAAGAACTACACTCAAAAAAAATATATGTGATCGGTCGGATCGCAGTGTTTCAAGACCCGTTTGCTACAAAGAAAAAGCCAGAATGGGCAGTTGCGGCACGAAGTGGTGGCATATGGCATGATCGCAAAGGGCTTGCATTTATAGATCCGGGTGCAGAAGGATATTGGAATTACATTGTACAGATTGCAAAAGCGTCGGAAGAGGTAGGTTTTGACGAAATTAATTTTGACTATATTCGATATCCGTCGGATGGCGTATTAAGTAACGCGCTATTTCCGTATGCAAAAGGAAGGGAAAAACAAATTGTACTCGAAGATTTTTTTAAGTATTTACATGAGCAGCTAAAAGATACTAAAATTCCAATTTCTGCTGATCTTTTTGGGCTTGCAACATGGGCAGAAGATGATCTCGGTATTGGGCAGGTACTTGAACGAGCCGCACCATACTTTGATTTTATCGCTCCGATGGTGTACCCATCGCATTATGCTTCTGGGTTTGGTGGGTATAAAAACCCAGCGGAACATCCATACGAAATTATCAAAATTTCAATGGATCACGGGATTGAGCGCATGAAAAAAATTAATCAGGATCCAAATAAACTTCGGCCATGGATCCAAGATTTTGATTTGGGTGCCGATTATGGCATGAAAGAAATCCAAGCACAGAAAAAAGCGATCTACGATGCCGGGCTTACATCATGGATGAGTTGGGATCCAAAGAATCAATATACACAAGGAGCGTATCAAAAATAAGTTATCCACAGTAGTTTCAATCTTTTATATTCTATACTAAAGAAGAAAAGAAAAGTCGCCTTCTTATTAGTTTTAATTAATTTTTTAATAAAATCATTATGAAAACAGGATTCAAAAAAATTGCGTTGTTTACAGCTTTCGGGCTTGTGATGGCGCTTATCGGTGGGATTACCATTAATAAAGTAGCCGCTCAAACAGCGCAAGATTGTAATTCCTCAAGCCCAAGCTTCTGGGGTTGGATTGCGTGTTATATTGGTTCACCGTCGCAAGGTATTGCAAACGCCCCGACGCTTTTTCAGGGTCAGAAGGCAATTTATGATAGAATCGGAACAAATAGTGGAAGTACTGGCATAGTCAGACTCGCGGGTCATGGAGTTTATCTTGAAAAGAAAGGTTCGAGTGAATATTTTGGGGAAATATTCCCAGTTGACTATCCAGACGATGTAATCGCGGGGAAAATGTGGGATCGTAAAGTGGGTTCAGGTAGCGGTATCCCACTAGCTGCATTATCCATCTTACAAAACAGCGCAAAGGTAGTTATCGTCCCTTCTGAACAGACAATAATCAAATATAATCTTACTATTACAAGAAATAATATTTCTGTTGCTCCAAATTTTTGTTTTTTGGAAACAAATTTGGTTCAAAGTACAGATGCACAACCTCGTGTTGATGTCCAAAATGGCTTAATAAGGACAAAGAGTATCATTTTGGGTTGTTCGTATTATCCAAGCATGTGCCAGACAGTTCAAGATACGTCATCAGATAAATGTCTAACTCCATCAGAGCTAGAGCATGCCTTATATACATATACTGCCGCTACTCCAGCACTGGATATGTATCAGATACGCATTAAATAAATAAAAAATTTAAGTCTCGTATAATAAGTATGAAATTATCTGGTTCTGTAGTCGTCGCTTCGCTTTTTTTAGCTGTGCCATATGCTATGGCGGCAAGTGCTCCGGTGCGAGGCGTGGCTTCCGGAGTTAGTTCTGGCACCTTTTTATTTTCTCATGTTTCGTCAAGTGTCTCAATTTTGCAGGATAGCTGCGGTGTAAATTCATTTAGCGGGAAAGTGTATAGCGATACTCTTGGGCTTGTTGATTTCTCAACACTCACTGCAAATTTTGTAAGCGGTGCTTCGAGCGCAACAATAAAAGGCGTGGCAACAACGCTTAGAGGTGATAAAATTTATTTTGATACAATGGGCGGAAATGTCACTCTTGCTGTTCCGGGAGACGCTTTTAGAGGTAAAGCTTTTTCTCCGACTCTTGGATTTATTGATTTTGCGGGAGTAAAAGCATTATGGATTCCAAATTGTTCAAGTACATATACAACAGTAGATCTCAAAGCGGAAGGCTCCGATGGACCAGTTACTGCTATACAAGGTTCAGCAGTTAATCTAACATGGACATCGACAAATATTGGCACGGCGTCTTGTACTGCATCAGGTTCATGGGGTGGCAGTCAACCATCGCAAAATATTGAAGGCATTAACAGTGGATATTTAACCAATAATTCTACATTTACACTTACATGTGGGAATTTAAGCGACACAGTAGTGGTGAATGTAGTGCCCCCAACACCAACTTTAAATCTCAAAGTTAATGGGGTTGAGGGTCCCATAACAGTAGCAAGTGGTAGTCAGGCAATATTAAAATGGACTTCACTTTATACTGGCGCTTTGTCGTGTACAGCGACAGGCGCATGGAGCGGTACGAAATCTCTTAATAATCTTGTTGGGGTTTCTACAGGACCGGTTACAGGCAATTCAACATTCACACTTACATGTGGGTCTGTTAGCGATTCTGTTACTGTTAATGTTGACACTTCTTCTACAAATCCGCCACCGCCTCCTCCTGTTTCAGTTTCTATTCTTCAAGGTCAATGCCCGTATCCAGCACTCGCTCAAGATTTACAATATCGCGATCAGTCGGATCAAGTTTTTTCGCTTCAAACATATCTGTATCAATTTAAAGAACAAGTTCCCGAGCTTGGGTATCGCTATATCAGTCCAAGCACGGCGATTTCTGGACATTATGGCCTTGTAACACGTCGCGCTGTAACAGAGTTTCAGAGAAAATACGGACTTATTCCAAGTGGCGTAGTCGGAGCTGATATGCGCACTATGATTATCGCAAACTGTATACCGACTCAAACTCTGATTCAAACGGTATGCCCTGTGCCAGCATTAACACTCGAATTGAAGCGATATAACAGAGATGCAAGTACTGGGTATCAGGTGACGGCGTTACAGAAATATTTGTATGGATTTAAAGATCGACAGATGCTCGGGCTTAGTAGTGTTGCTGAAAGCAATTTTGTAGGAAGTGGAAATTTCGGTGTTCTTACCTTTAGGGCGCTTTCTGGATTTCAAGCAACATATGGCATTTCTGTACCGACTGGCATTCTTAATGAAGCAACTCGAAATGCAATTATATCGCATTGCACGCTTCCGCCAGCATCTTCAAAAGTAAATTGCACAAATCCTACAATTACAAAAGATATTTCTACTGCATATCATAAAAATCGCGATGTGTATACTGAAGGTCAAGTTTCGGCGTTACAAGCGTTTCTGTATCAATATAAAGATATTTTTGACTGGGGTATTTCCACATATGCTCGAAACGATGTAGTTACTGGTTACTACGGCTTAAGAACTCGAGATTTAGTGCGTAGATTTCAATCGTGGTTTGGAGTTGTGTCAAGCACCGATCCCGAATATGGAAAAGTTTTAGCAGCAACTCGCGCCGCTATCACAAATCAATGCGATCCTTTACTTTCTCCGGTAACTGGTATTTCTTTACTGAGCACAGGTGTAGAATTATGACATGCAGTGTGTTCAGTAAAAAAACCGTCTGGTAAGAGGTTTTTTATGCACAGTGGTATATTTGGAAAATAGTTTTGTTAGTTTATACTCAAACATATGTATCAGAGAAAGAGATTTCCGCAGTGGTTGAAAAAAACAGTTGGAGTTGTAGCGCTTGGGCTTGTAGTCGGAATTATTTCAACGTATGCAGATTGGACGGCGCCAACAGCATCGTTTCCTACATGTCCGTCAGCAAATCCAGCGTGTAATACTCCTGTTAATATTGGTACACAAGTTCAAACTAAAACAGGAAATTTGACATTGTCTGGTGGACTTAATATGGCGAGTACTATGATTACTGGGTTACTTGGTCCACCGGTTAATGGCACAGATGCTGCGAACAAAGCGTATGTGGATGCACAAGTCTCGCAGCCACAAATTAAAATAGTAAAAGCTTCAGGAGCCAACCCGTTATCAATTAGTTGTCCTGCTGGGTATGTAATTTTCAAATGTGGTGCGAGTTGCGTGCTTTCTCTTGCAAATGCTTCAAGTAATGCTGTATGTGGGTATGATGGCGCTACTGATTGTTCAACTGCCAATGTTTCTTGTGGTTATAGTGCATTTGGTAATTCTTCTTATACACATGCTTTGGGTCAATCGCTTTGTGCAATTCTTATAGCGTGTGTTAAACAGTAGGGTTTATTCTCTTTGTTTTGTTTTTTTAGGATTGGCTATTTTAAGTGTCTTATTTAAAGTGACGCCACCTAGTTTAAAGAGAGAAGAGATATCTCGTAATTGTATAACAAAAACGGAATCACGTACTGTACGAGGTGAATCTATGGCAGGTGCCATTGCCGAAGGCGAGAGTGTTAAATTGCTTTTCGGTTATTATACTTGCAATGAAGTATTACGTGATGATTTTATTGCATATGATTATGGTGGACGCGAAACGCCGCTTGTAAAGCAGGTTCGAGGTATTCCCGGCGATGTTTTTAAGATTGTACAAGACGCCGATTTGTATTGGCGACTTGCAATTAACAACGAGATCCAGAAGACGAGTGAAGGTAAAGAGTATCTTTTTGATGAAAACACAAAAAAAATGCTTTCTCTGTATGAAGATAGTTACCGCGGGCTTATCCCTGAAAACGCGTATCTTATTTTGGGAAATGTAGTCACGGGTTCTGTCGATAGTAGTCGATTTGGGCTTGTGGGCAAGCAAGACATTCTCGCAAAAGTTATTGTGGAAAAGCCCTAGCATTTATTTATTATAGTTATGCTAGGATTAATGATATGAGCTTCAGGAAGATAGCATCGCTCGCCATTTGTTTTAGTTTTGCTTTTGTAATTTTATTTTTTGCGCCAAGTGCCCATGCAGCACTTCTTGATTTACATGGGCAGGCATGGAGTTCCAATATTGGCTGGATTAATTTTAATTGTGCGGATTCAGCAAGTGGGTGTACAAATTTCTATAAAGTTCAATATGATGATACAACTGGCGATCTTTCTGGTAGTGCATGGTCATCAAGTATAGGGTGGTTAAGTTTTAATCGCATAAGCTCAGGCGCTACGGGTAATCCTCCCACTCCAGACATTGGGAGTGGATCTGGCGCAATTGCACGCATTAATATTTCTACAGGAAAAATTGACGGTTGGGCACGATTTTTATCAAATGATGGCACTGGAGCAAATAAATGGGATGGTTGGGTAAAATTTTCAAGTACTGCTGGTGATCCTGCCACATTTGGCGCGACGCGAGTTGGTGGAAGTATTACTGGGCAAGTGTGGGGGAGTATCAATGTTGGTTGGATCAAGATGTGTGATACGGGAGTCCCAGTTCCATTTTGTGTGACAACTGATATGCCTCCCTCCTTCAACTACTCACTCTCAGCTAATGATGACATTAGTATTGTCGCAGGATCAAGTGGTTCAAACACTATCACCAGAACACTGGTAGCAGGAGCAACACAAGCAGTCACTCTTTCTGTATCAGGTCTTCCTCCTGGCGCAAGTCTCGGCTCAATCGCAAGCAATGGCTGTTCACCAACCTGTTCAGGACTTCTCACGCTCAATAGTGGCACTGCCGTGCCGGGTGCTTATCTAATCACAGTCACTGGAGCACCGTTAAACAGAACAACTACCTTTTATCTTGATATTATGCCTCCCTCCTTCAACTACTCACTCTCAGCTAATGATGACATTAGTATTGTCGCAGGATCAAGTGGTTCAAACACTATCACCAGAACACTGGTAGCAGGAGCAACACAAGCAGTCACTCTTTCTGTATCAGGTCTTCCTCCTGGCGCAAGTCTCGGCTCAATCGCAAGCAATGGCTGTTCACCAACCTGTTCAGGACTTCTCACGCTCAATAGTGGCACTGCCGTGCCGGGTGCTTATCTAATCACAGTCACTGGAGCACCGTTAGGTAGAACGGCTATCTTTTATCTTGATATTAGTGCGGCAACAGGCACCGGAGAAATTAAACGAGTTGATCCATTGTTTAACACACTTGTTACTCCGGTAACAAATGCCGTCTTTGATGGTGGAGCCGCACAAGCTACAAACCCATATATCACAGGAGCAGTACCAATTGGGAATCACACATTCTCCGCGACAAATCTCGCTGGCTATATTATCACCGCTGCAACCTGTAATACGGCAGGATGTACGATGGTTCTTGCAAGTGACTACTCAATCATGCCCGACTGTACAACTATTCCAACACTCTGTACCACCCAACAAACCATCACTACAGGAAACTTACGACGTGTAGCATTCAGGTATACACCAATCTCTGCCCCCTCAGTCACCCTCACCGCGAACCCAACCTCAGTG
>ERZ1292629.4041-Hain-H43-01um-R1-4041-length-10967-cov-7_pt1 | contig 10967 bp, 14 predicted proteins | sample MGYA00564399_ERZ1292629 | MGnify/ENA primary metagenome ERZ1292629 (study PRJEB36523, sample SAMEA6512636) | groundwater metagenome | collected 2019-01-08 | study: AquaDiva: Metagenomics assemblies of 32 groundwater samples | reverse complement strand
TAGGTTCAAAATTAACCGGAGCCGTGGGAAATTATAACGCGTTGCTTGTGGCATATCCGGAGGTTAATTGGCCGGCTTTTTCCAAAAAGTTTCTGAATAATTTGGGTCTGGAAAGTTATTCCATGACCACTCAAGTAGAGCCATATGACCATAAGGTAGAATTTATTCAAGCGGTAAAGCGGATTAATCTGGTAATTATGGCCTTGGATGAGGATATTTGGCGTTATCTGGCTATTGGATACCTATCACTGCGTGATGACAAAGGTCATGTGGGATCTTCGACCATGCCCCAAAAAATCAATCCCATTGGTTTTGAAATGAGTGAAAATTATACTGCCTTGGCTAACGGGATTTTGGATGTCTTGGAAAAAAGATTGCCATTAAACCGCTGGCAACGCGATTTGACAGACAAATATTTGCTTCGGGATTTGGGTCAAGCTTTGTGTATGTCAGTTCTGGCATACGAATCGACGACCGAGGCATTGTCCAGAATTGGATTTAATCAAGGGGTGATCGAAAAAGATCTGGATGATCACTGGGAATGTATTGCCGAGGGGGTGCAAACTATATTGCGGACAACAGACTATACTCAGCCATACGAAAAATTAAAAGAACTAACACGGGGAAAAAAGGTGACGAAAGAAGATTATGAGAAGTTTATAAGGGAAATAGAAGTATCTGATGAAATCAGAAAAAAACTACAAAATCTCTCCCCGCAAAATTATGTAGGGCTAGCTATAAAATTGACGCAATCAAACAAAGGATTTTAATTACTTTTGAACCTTTGCAAGATAGACGGCATGAACGAATAAAGGATCGTCTGAATCGCTTGTCGAATAAATTCCAATTAATTTGTTATACTGATTGAAAACTCCACCCCCACTCATTCCAGGATATACTTGGTCGGATAAAGAGATGCCAAAATAATTTCCCCTGTATGATGTTGCGACACCTCTTGCAATTCGCAAATCAGAGCCAGCAGGATATCCCACGACACAAACTTCACAAGATTCTGTAAGCGGATTTAGATCTATAACTGCAGGAACAAAAGTGTGCACTAAGGAAACTGGAGATTCAACTATCGCCAAATCGATTGTTGCATAACTCAAATCTGAAGCTTCCCTTAATTTATCCAACCAAAATAACCCTTGAAATAATATACGTTCTATAGCAACAGCTTTTTGCCCAGTTAATAGTAAATCTGTTTGAGCCACATCTACCAATTGATGAGCAGAAAGGATGACATGTCGATCCGAGATTATCACACCCGAAGCCTGACCAACTTCATTATTTGGCGTACGATGCAAAACTTTAATGACAGTTTTTTCTAATTCCACCATAAGTTTAGTTATTGATTATTTTATATATTAACATATGATAGTCTTATGGTTACTGCAGTAATTGGTGCGCAATGGGGTGATGAGGGGAAAGGGAAAATTGTAGATTATCTATCAGCCAATGCTGATTATGTGGTTCGGTTTCATGGTGGAGCCGGAGCCGGACACACGATAGTCAATGACAAGGGGATTATTAAACTCCACCAGATTCCCTGTGGAATATTTCATAAAAATGCAAAAGTGGTTGTAGCCAATGGTGTTGTCATTGACCCCAAGGGACTGCTTGAAGAAATTGCTCAGCTGGAAAAACTAGGTATAAAAATGAAAGGCAGGTTATTTATTTCCCCACGGGCTCATGTGGTGCACCATTATCACAAAGTTCTCGATGGTATTTTTGATGATGCCAAGGGAGATTATAAAACTGCGTCAACAAAACGGGGCAATGGACCGGTCCATGCGGACAAAGTAAGCTACTACGGAATTAAACTTTATGATCTGTTGGACAGAAAGATTTTTCATCGCAAACTATCAGAGGTTTTACAAGTCAAAAACCGAATCATCAAAGAGTTTGGCGCCCCCCAGCTGGATCATGGTCAAATGCTGGAAGAGTATCTGGTTTATGGAAAAAAACTCAAACCGTATCTGGCCAACACTTTTGAAGTACTTAACAAAGCGATAGATAAAGGTCAAAATGTATTATTTGAGGGTGCTCACGGAGTGTTTTTGGATGTGGACTGGGGGACATATCCTTATGTGACCGCCTCCTCAATCTTGCCTTCAAATATTGGTGCCGGAGCCGGGGTGAACCCCCAAAAATTAAACCGGGTAATTGGAGTAGCCAAAGTTTATGTGACCAGGGTGGATACCGGAGCCTGCCCGATGCCGACAGAAATAAAAGGGAAAATAGCAGATGATTTGCGGACCAAAGCCAATGAATTCGGAGCCACGACAGGCAGACCGAGAAGAATTGGGTGGCTAGATTTGGTGCAATTAAGGTTCGCAAGGAAACTTTGTGGAATTACTGACCTGGCGATTATTAAAGCAGATATATTGTCCGGATTTAGACAGGTTAAGGCTTGTACAGCATATAGATATAAAGGGAAAATAGTTGATTATCTTGATATAGATACTGAAAATTTGCGGAAAGTGGTTCCGGTATATAAAGAATTCGCCGGCTGGGAAGGGGATTTTAGTAAAGTCCGTAAATTTGCCGATTTACCCAAAAACCTCAGAAATTATCTCGGTTTTATAGAAAAATTTGTTGGTGTACCGGTAAAAACTGTTTCAGTGGGACCAAGAAAAGAAGAGACGATAGTCAGATAACTTGCATTCCCCGCATAATTACCGTAGAATTACCTTAGGCGCCTTCGCACAAAGCTTCGGCGACCCGAGGTATGTACATACCAAAATACACAATTACAACCAGTATCCTGAGGCAAATTGGCCAGGTGGAGGCGGCCCGGGAAGTCATTGAAAATGCGCCTCTGGTACCCGATTGGGAAGCCCGGTTTCAGGATGATGCTCGGGCCAGGGTGGTTCACTTTGGCACGGCTTTGGAAGGAAATGACCTGACTTTTTCGCAAACCAAATCAGTCTTGGAGGGAAACGGGGAAGATATTGTGGCTAGGGAGCGTGATATTCAAGAAGTAATAAATTACCGGAAAGTCCTGGAATATATTGAAAAATTGGCTGACCGCAAATCTGACATAGTCTATACCAGAGAAATATTGCTGGATTTACACGGGCTTATCACCGATAAAATAATTGAGGCCGACCAGACCGGCTTTCGCGAAACCCAAGTGGTCTTGAAAAATTCTATAACCGGTGAAGTAGGGTTCCGCCCCCCCAGCTTTTTGGAAGTGCCGTTTTTGGTTGATGATTTTTTGCGCTGGATAAATAGTGATTATGGCCGAAAAGAACATCCCGTCCTGCGGGCTGGGATTACCCACTATATCTTGGCTGCTATTCATTCATTTATCGAGGGCAATGGCCGGACAGCCAGAGCATTGGCTACCCTAGTTCTTTTTTCCGAAGGCTATGATATCCGGAGGCTGTTTGCCCTGGAGGAATATTTTGACAGACATGCCGATGAATATTTTGGCAGTCTGATGGAAGTATCCAACCAGGCCAGGCGGCTTGAGGATCGTGACTTGACTCCTTGGCTGGACACTTTTACCAAAGCCTTGGCCGTGGAATTATCCAAAGTCAAAGATAAGGTCCGGGAGCTGTCGGTGGATATCAAAATCCGGGAGAAGCACGGTAAGCAAATTGGCCTTTCGGCCCGGCAAATGACTCTGGTCGAATACTTGAATGCCCATGGGGAAGTAACCATGGGGGTGGCACGGGAATTATTGTCGATGGTCTCGGAGGATACAATCTTGCGCGATCTAAAATATTTATTGGACAATGAAGTAGTGGTTAAAAAAGGCTCAACTAAAGGGGCGAGATATGTACTAAAAAAATAAATATGACACTTGACGCGCAAATGTTTTATATTATGTTGGCTTTGCCATCTTTGTTTGGCTTGACTCTGGTAGGTGAGGGGATATATAAAATGGCCACTTATCAAGAGGGGACAGTTAGTGTAATTTTGGGAACTTTGTTTTTAGTAGTCGTAGGCTTTAGCTATTTCTTTTTGAGAGGGTATCTAACATAAACTCAAAATTCAAATATCAAATGTCAAATCAAAATGGGTATAATTAGAGTATGAAGTTTGCGGAATTGGCAAAGTATTTGCAAAAACTGGAGGGGACGGCGGGGAGGAATGATATGACTGTCATCTTGGCCGAAATGTTTGCTAAGTGCGATCCCGAAGAAGCCAGGCTGATTGCCTATATGACTCAAGGTAAACTGGGCCCGGCCTACAAATCGCCCGATTTTGGAGTGGCGGACAAAAGCATGCTCAAGGCCCTCGGTCCGGAAGCAAAAATTATATTTGATAAAGTGGGAGACTTGGGATTGGTAATAGAAAAACTCAAATCACAAATGACAAATGACAAATCAAATTCAAATATCAAAATTCAAGAAGTTTATAAAAAATTATGGGAAATAGCTGAGACAAAGGGAACCGGAAGCCAGGAAATAAAACAAAAATTAATTGCGGATTTAATATCTGATTTAGATCCGGTGGGGGCCAAATACGCCGTCAAAATGATATTGGGAAAACTGCGGACTGGTTTTTCAGACATGACAGTTTTGGACTCTCTATCTTGGATGTTGGTAGGCAGTAAAAAACTAAAATCACAAATAGAGAATATGTACAATGTCAGGGCGGATTTGGGCGAAATAGCCCAGCTGGTCAAAAACTCAAAAACTCAAAAACTCAAAAACTCTAATATTGGACCGGAAATAGGGACGCCGGTACTTATGGCACGGGCAGAACGGGCCAAAACGCCACAAGATATTTGGGAAAGAAATGGAGAGTGTGCACTGGAATACAAGCTTGATGGTTTGAGAATTCAAGCCCACATTAAAAAATTCGAAATTCGAAATTCGAAATTCGAAATTAAATTATTTAGTAGAGGGTTGGAGGATGTGACACACATGTACCCGGATATTTGTGAAGGATTGCAAAAGCAAATAAAACATGAATGCATTGTGGAGGGGGAGATGATTGCTTTGGATAAAAACGGCAAATTCCTGTCCTTTCAGGAAACGGTGGTGCGAAAAAGAAAATATGATATTGGTGATATGGCTAAAAAAGTACCCCTTTCTATATATCTGTTTGACGTGCTTATGATAGACGGAAAAAATGTGATGCGTGAGACGAATGAAGAACGGAGAAATATATTAGAGAGTATCACCCCCCTTAATTCCATTGTTAAAATCATGCCAAGAACTATTGCCAATAGTACAAAGGACATAGAAATGTTTTTTGAGATAGCCATCAGAGACGGGACTGAGGGGATAATTGCCAAGAAGCTGGATGGAGAATATGCGGCTGGAGCCCGTGATTTCTCCTGGATTAAATATAAAGAAAGCTACGATCAGTCTACAATGGCTGACACCCTGGATGTAGTAGTCATGGGCTATGACGAGGGGCAAGGAAAAAGATCCAAATTTGGGATAGGGGATTTTCTGGCGGGAGTTTATGATCCGGTATCTGAAAAATATTTTACTGTGGCCAAAGTGGGGACGGGATTGACTGACATCGAGTGGAAAGAAATGAAACTCAAATGTCAAATGTCAAATATCAAATCAAAGCCTGAAAACTATAATATACAAAACCAAATGAAGTGCGACTATTGGGTAGAACCCAAAATAGTAGTTGAGTTATTGGCTGATGAAATTACCAAGTCTCCGATGCATACCAGTGGCTATGCCTTGCGTTTTCCGAGACTGGTATCATGGCGGGAAAAACTCCCTACTGATGTTACCTCTACCAAAGAGCTGGAAAAAATGTTTAAATTACAAAAGACTGGCGGTGATTAGAATGGCAGTAAAATTAAATAATTCATCTACAAGCTTGGCTCCAAATGTGGCGAGCGCCCTGTGCTATATTCCCATGATTGGCTGGATAGCCTCGATAGTCTTGTTGTTAATCGAGAAAAATACCGATGTCAAATGGAATGCGGCCCAATCGATATTATTATCATTGGTTCTCTGGGGAGTGGGCTTACTCTTGGGTTTGACAATAGTTCTTGCTCTATTGGTACCTTTGGTCATGGTCGCTGGGCTGGTCTTAAATCTGATTTTGGCCGTCAAGACTTATCAGGGGGCAACTATAAAATTACCGGTTTTGTCAGTTTGGGTGGATAAAGTCCTAAAAAAAGTTTAATAACTCTCCCCGGCTGTGGCCACCCCTCTCTTAATTCAAGAGAGGGGGCGGAGGTGAGTTATAATAAATAGATGAAAGTAATTTTGGGATTGGGAAATCCCGGTGTTGAGTATGCGAATACCCGTCATAATGCCGGGATTATGTTGGTTGATGTGCTAAGTGCTAAGTGCCAAGGGCTAAGTAGTTACGGCTGGCGAAGAGAAAAAAATAAAATGGTTTTCAAAACTAACGATTTTACTTTGATAAAGACGGCCAATGTATTTATGAATGAGTCGGGGTACCTCACCCTTAATCCCTCTCCTAATCTAGGAGAGGGACAAAACTTTTTCGTTGCCCATGACGATCTTGATTTAAGATTAGGTCATTATAAAATTCAAAAGGGAGTAGGACCAAAATTACATAATGGCATAGAGTCAGTGGAAAAAGCACTCAAAACTAAAGATTTTTGGAGGATTAGAATAGGAATTGATAATAGAATAACTCCAGTTGACGGCGAAACCTATGTCTTACAAAGATTTTCACCTGAGGAAAGGAAAATATTGGATAGCGTTTTGGAAAATATTGTTAAAGCCGTCATGCCATAGGCATACAATTGGCATACGGTGGGCATACCATCGTATGACTATGAATGACTATCGTATGACCATTGTATGACAACCGAATAATGCAATCACTTGGATCAATATTAAAAACAAAAACGGTAGCCAAAGATAAATATGTCAGCCGTGAGTTTCAGGATTATGGGGTACGGCTGGCCGAAGATCTGGGAGATCTAAAACACAAATCCCTGTATATCAAATTGGCCAAAACCGTGGACCGCAATATTTTGGAACAATGCAAGAGATTTGTGATTGATAGCAATGCCGACAGCAAAGGGGCTTTGTTTATGTGGAAGATGAAACAGATAAAGAAATAGTCATACAATCGTCATACGGTTGGCATGCAATTGGCATACAGTTGAAGAAAGCAGGCGCGAAAACCGCGCCCCTACAGATAAATTAGGTTAATGTCCAAATTGAAAATCTTTAGTGTGTAATGTTTGGTCTTTAATTGGTGAGCCGTGGTGGTTGGGTTTTTTCCCGTTCAGATGATCATGAAAACCTCGTCCATTTCTGTAGTTTTGTATACGTGTACTAAGATTCTGTAGTTGTATAAGCATATTTTTCTCATTTTGTCGATTTAATTTGTTTGAATTTAATATGTCAAATAGAAAGATTGCTTGTCTGGTCATAGCAGCTCTTTCTGCCCATGTAGAATATGTGGGCAATGATAATCTAGTTTGTTCGACATGTGTCCATTCATGAACAATCTCGCTTGCATAATAGACCGATAGAAAAAATGGAGACCATTCTTTGTGGCTTGAATAATCAGTGCATAAAAATCGGGGATGCATTACGTCTGGACACATGTTTGGTTGAACACCAATGTGCTTTTTATAACGTGTTCCTGCCAGTGTCTTTTCTATCCCGAAACGACCCAATAGCTCGTGAGAAAAAGTGGGCTTTTTGAAGCCTTGGTACTCAAAACTTTCAAAATCATACTTTCCATTTACAAGAATGTTCATCTGTCGAAATGTATTCGAAGGATAAAGTGAGTCTAAAAGTAAGAATGCTCGTGCAATTGTCATGACGGTAAATTGGGGACCAACAATATATTGATCGGGAAAGTCGGGAGGCTTAGCGACAATGGACGTATCTAATATGTTGGGATCACTATCCCGATATGCATAAACCAAAATACCCCACCCACTTGTCATGGGATTTTTACCTTGGAAGTCCAATGGGCGGAAATAATTGCCTCTTTCGTTAATCATAATACTGCAATTATACTACAGGATAACTGATATTTAGAAGAATGAACTGGTTAGATCAGAACAAGTCAGGTGGGGTTTGGGTTATAATAAAGTAGTGAAGAAAGTGACTGCTAAAAAATTGAGGAAAATGGGAATCAAGGAGGTGCTAATACCTGGATTATTGATGGCCAGTGTCTTGGGGTTTTCTCTAACTAAGATTGGAATAAATATTTATAAAAATAAAACATTATTTCCCACAAGCGCCGTAGTCCAGACGGTGATTGATGGCGATACATTGGAAACAAAGAACGGAGTGAGAATAAGACTCATTGGAATAAATGCTCCCGATAGGGGTGATATGGGATATGGGGGAGCTAAGGAAAAATTGGGGGAGCTAATCAACAACCAAAAAATCTGGCTGGAATATGACCGGTATCAAGATGATCAAAACGGTAGGATACTAGCTTGGGTTTGGATAAATTGTGAAGCCAGTCCCAAATTTAGCCCGAGCGATTATATGCATCTGACATATAACCAGTCCAAACCCGGACTTATGGATAATCCCGATGGCTGTAAAAAAGGAAAACTGGTTCAGGAAGAATTAATTAAATCCGGCCATGCCGTAATAAATGTCTACAAGGACCGGGGCGAGTTGAAGTATATTAAAAGAATTACCCCAAAGTAGTATACTTAAACAATGGCATTGATCATAAATTATTTATTGATTTTGGTCGGTCTGGCTCTGGGCTGGGTAACGCTCTCCATTGAAAAAGTATTTTATATCTGCCAAAACCCACACGAGCTGCATTGTGTTCGTTTCGCTTCTAAATTACTTAATCGAAATTTCAAAGAAGCCTGGCAGATGCTCAAAGAGACTCAGGTTGGTGATAATAGCCCGGTCAGAAACATTTTGACTGCGGGGATTTTGGGAATTTTGGGAATTTGGGGAATTTTAAGCCTGGGAAATAAATTTGCCCCTGCCCTAGTCGTGGGACTCTATGCCAGAATGATTTGGTTGTTGTGGACAGATAAAGCCTGGCAAAAATGGTATTGGCTTTTTGCCCGCGAATTTGAAATAAAGGAACACCAGATAATCCGCTATATATTAAGCTTTATCTTAGTCTTGCAATTGTGGTTGCTTGTGAGATAATTTTCAAACTATGGCAGTTATAAATTTAACCAAAGCGGATTTTGATGAAAAAATAAAAACAGGAATAACTCTGGTAGACTTTTGGGCCACCTGGTGTGGACCATGTAGAGCGGCTGCCCCAGTAATTGAGGAAATATCTGTCGAATATGCAGGAAAGATAACGGTTGGTAAAGTGGATGTCGATGCCGAAGGATCACTGTCTCAAAAATATGGTGTCATGAGTATTCCAACAATAATTTTGTTTAAAGATGGAGTAGAGGTGGGGAGACAGGTGGGATTTTCCGGGAAACAAGGATACCTAGATTTGCTTAAAAAAGTCATGCAGTAGGCATACGATTGGCATACAGTAGGCACACAATTGTCATATAATTGACCTATGAATATACAATTAACAGAAGATGAGAAAAAATTAGTCGAGTATTCGAAAGAAGCAATTGTTAAATATAACAAAATTCGGCATGCAAAAAATGGTATAGATACTTTGTATGCTTTTTTAGTTTCAGAAAGTGGAAAAATTTATGACGGTGCAGCCTTTGAGCCCAACCTAAGTCATGCGTCATTTTGTGGCGAAAGGCACGCAATTTCAAACATGGTGTTACAAGAATCATACAACACCAAAATAAAAAGCATAGTTGTTGCCGATCCGGTTCCAGATGTACAACCAAAGGGAACGCCCCCTTGCGGGACTTGTAGGCATCTTATTTGGTCATTTGGTTCTCCAGATACTTCTGTTATCCTTATGCAATACATTCAGGGAAAAATCGGTTGGACCTTTCCTAGGTTGGAAAAATTTAAGATTTCTGATTTTTATCCTTTTCCATATGAACCAAAAGATGGGCTTTGGGATAATTGGGAACCAAAATAAAATCTTTTAAACAAAAACAATGAATGACTATTGTATGCCAATTGTATGACTATGAATGACAAAGCTATTTACGACGTTATCATTATTGGTTCAGGGCCGGCGGGGCTAACGGCTGGGATTTATACCGCCCGGGCAAACCTGAAAACTCTGTGTATTGCAGGTAATGTCTGGGGTGGGCAACTAATGCAAACGACACTTGTGGAAAACTATCCCGGTTTTCCTGATGGAATACAGGGACCGGATCTAATGCAGGCCATGCGCAAGCAAGCAGAGAAAATGGGGGTGGAATTTGTAGATAAGAATGTAGAAAAAGTTAATATCTCAAATCTCACAGTCGACCAATATTCAGCAAGAGCAATTATTGTTGCCACTGGCGCTGAATTTAAATGGTTGGGACTTCCCAATGAACAAAAATTAATTGGGCGGGGGGTGTCTGCCTGTGCCACTTGTGACGCTGCTTTTTTCAAAGACAAAAAAGTAGTAGTTGTCGGTGGAGGAGATGCAGCCATGGAAGAAGCACTTTATTTGACCAAGTTTGCTAGTTCATTGTTAATAGTTCATAGAAGAGACCAATTTAGAGCAAGTAAAGTAATGCAAGATAAAATCCTAACTAATCCTAAAATAAAAATTATGTGGAATACAGAAGTAAAAGATGTTTTGGGAGAAAGTAAAGTTGAAGGGGTAATGACAACTAATGGAAAGATAGATTGCGATGGAGTATTTGTAGCGATTGGACATACACCTGCGACCAAGATTTTTGAGGGACAAATTGAATTAGATGCCAGAGGCTATGCCAAAAAAGAACAAGAAGCCAAAGGAATTTTCATAGCTGGAGATGTTCATGACCATAAATATCGTCAAGCAATAACTGCCGCGGGGTATGGCTGTGAAGCGGCCCTTGACGCGGAGCGTTTTTTATCAGACAATACATAACATGGCAGTTAAGAAAGTAGTAAAACGAATAAAGAAAGTAGAAGTGGTTCCGGAGATGGTAATGCCGGTGGTTGCCCAAAAAAGTCTGATGGAAAAAGCCGCCCCCCTAATGG
>ERZ1292629.4040-Hain-H43-01um-R1-4040-length-10968-cov-7_pt1 | contig 10968 bp, 13 predicted proteins | sample MGYA00564399_ERZ1292629 | MGnify/ENA primary metagenome ERZ1292629 (study PRJEB36523, sample SAMEA6512636) | groundwater metagenome | collected 2019-01-08 | study: AquaDiva: Metagenomics assemblies of 32 groundwater samples | reverse complement strand
CCAGGCATGGGAGATGCTGGAAGGAAAAGTTTGATGAAAACAGTTGATTTCCTCAAACAAGAAGATTTTCCAGGATTACTTATGTTAATCATGAAATTTGCAAAAACCACCGACACTCCTTTTCATGTTCATGTTTATGAGGTTGCTGCCTCTTTAATGGGAGGAAAGGTTATCACCATCGTTGGAAAGGATGATGAGAAAGACTTTCCTCTTGTTGCGTATCTTAATGGATTTAAGATGGATGCTGGAGAATTTATGATGTCTCAAATGTACTCTGAAGATCCCTCTCTAACTCCCATAATCGGGAGTTTCTTTGAGGATCATCTTTGCTCTCTTGGAGTTAAAAAGATATATGCCTTATTTCAACATACTCCAAAAGTAGCAGAGAAATATGGATATAAATTGGATCGCTATCTTATGAGTAAAGAACTATGAATCTACCAACATTAGAAGAATATTTGAAAGATTTCCGTGAAAGGTGTGGAGGTGTGGAAGATTTGAGAGGAGTTCAACAGAGAGTCCTCAATGGTGAGTGTCCTTTTTTGGATTGTAATTTTGAGAAAGATACTAACTTTCGTTCAATGAGACGATATTATAGACAGAATCTTCAATCTCTCCAACCTATGCTTTTACACATAATCGACCATGTAAATGAGGAGGTAAACTAAAATGGTATCAGGCGGTGGGTCAAAATCAAAAGCAGTAAGTGCTCCAGTCTTTAAATATCTTCCAGGTCAAGAAACATTAGCAACTGATATTGTCAGTAAGTTTCAGGACATCCTCTCTGGTAACATGGCATCCCCAATGGCTCAAACCATGCAAACAGTTGTTGGAGAAGCAGGGATGAGAGAGGCTGCTCAAGAGAGAAGAAGGATTGCTGAAACAAGGGGAATGTCAACCCCTGCCCGCCAACAAGCGGTGGGTAAAGCAGGAGAGGGAGCTGTCTCAACAATGGCTCGTGTCCCACAAGAGATGTGGCAGAAAGCAGCTGAGTTCCTCACCACCTACTCCATGCAAGCACCTGCTGTAGGGCAGGTTGGAAAGGAATCCTCAAAAGCAATGCAAGGAGGGGTTTGTTGTTATAACTTTCTTGCTGCAGGATCAAGAGGAGAACTTCTTGAGTATGTAAGAAGATACAAAGACTCCCATTATGATATTGACTCAATGGTGGCTCAGGGATATAAAAGATTGGCCCTCCTCCTTGTCCCATTGATGGTTTGTTCCAAATTTTTCAAATGGATGATTAAGTGGATAATGGTTCACCCAATGGAGCTTTATGCTAAAGCTTTCTATGAAGATAAACTTTTTCTCAAAATTATCCTCTATCCTTTAACGAGAGTCTGGGTATGGTTGTACGCCCTCATCGGTAATTTTTATGGATTGAGAGAATGGCATCAATATTGGAAATTAGGAGGTAAAATAAAATGGTAAGACGACGATTACAATCTTTCAATTTTGAGATTGGCCATCCTGATCTCAGTGCTGCTCTTGCAAAGGATATCATTGAAGCAATCCTACCAAAAGAGACAAGGAAGCAAGCTCAGCAACAACTTGCTCTTGAAGCGATTGCTCGCTCCTATCCAGCACTTTCCAAGATGCCTCGAGAGGAACGGGAAAAATTATACTCTCAAGTTATTTTCCCAGCTTATGGTGTGTATCAGCCTCCCACCTTTCGGAGACTGTTTGGAGCTAAACCTGAAAGTATCTTTCCTCTTCCAGCAGGTGCTGAGGAGGTTCCTAAAGAGTTTGAAGGTGTAAAGATGGTAACTCCAACAGGGAAACGAAGAGAGTTGAAAGCTGGGATTACTCTTCCTCCAACCAGAGCTTTCACCTTTGCTCCCTCCCCTCTCCTCCAACCCGAACATGAGGCTGAGTTAGAGACTCAAGCTAAAGCTCTCTACCCTGAATCTCCAGAGGATCAGCAAACTTGGCTGAAAACTCAAAAGACAGCTTTAATGACAGGAATTAAGATAACACCAGAACAGATACGGGCGTGGGCACCTACCACAAAAGAGGAGTATAAAGAAGTACATCCCCCTCCTCCCATGAGAGGATGGGCACCTGGGACTAAAGAAGAATATAAAGAGGTACATCCTCCCACCGTAAAAGGTTGGACGCCAACGACTAAAGAGGAGTATAAAGAAACCCATCCTAAAGGTTGGGCTCCTCAAACAAAAGAGGAATATTTAGAGACTCATGCACCTCAACCTTCCCAGGTTGTTGCATCTAATGTTAAAGTCTTGAGAGACGCCCTCCTCCGTATGTATCTTTCCTCTGGAGAGGTTTGGCTTGATGAGCAGGCTCACAGGAGGGCTCTTGAATTAGCTAAGGATGGTGCATGGGATGAAGTTTATCTTGAATTAAATGAAGATCAAAGAAAAACATTTGATCAGGTTATAGCAAAAGCAGAACCTTATGTAAAACAGAAAGGTGTGGTGGAGGGATTATATCAAGCTTTAAGAGATCTCCAACAGACTCGCCCCTCTGCTTTTCAACGAAAAGGTGGGGCAGCTCCTCCAAAAACAAGAGGAGAGAAAAAATCAAAGCGGTTTGAAATTATCGGAGTTGAATAATGCCTATCTACACTGTTAGAGACTCCCAAACTGGAAAAACAGTTAAATTTGATTGGAAAGCAGAAACTCCTCCAGGAGAGGAAGATTTCAAAGAAATATTCTCTGCTGCGGGGATAACACCAACTGTGTTACCTTCTGTAGAAAAAGCTGCTCCAATGGAGGAACCCCTACCAGGAGAAATCTACCGTCTTGGTCATGATCCCAGACAAACCTTCCTTCAGCGTATGGGAGAGACAATGCTTGATCCCACTGAGTGGCCAGGATTGTTTCTTGGTGGTGCTGTCCAAGCTGCTCGCATGGGTCAACCAGCCATCAAAGGTGGGATTGATTGGTTGTTGAGGGGAGCACCATCTCTCTTAAAAGGAGGAAAACGTGGTGCAGCCGCATTTTTTAGAGGTCTTGCTGCCCCAAAACGAGAGGCTGCTATTCCTGTAGAAAAAGCTGTCCCTATCCCTGCAGAAGAGGTTGAAGCAGCTCTCTCAAAAGTTACCGCTCCATCAATCACTGAATTAGCTCAAGCAACACTTCGGACTCAGCCAAAAATCAGAGAGGTTCTCCCAACTAAATCTCCAACTTCAGAATTATTAAAAGCTGCACAACAGACCATGACTGGGAGACTCCGACCACCACCTGCCCCTGGATTTAAACTATCAGCTGAGGAGATACTCCAAGCAAGAGAGATGGAGAAAAAAATCATAGAATGGGTTCAGACTCATCCAGAAGATCCCCTCTCCAGAATCGCTCAAGGGTGGTTAAGCAAACAGAAGAAGCTACCATCTCTTACCAGAAATGCAATCATAGAGAAACTTGGAGAGATTCCTCCTCCACGAATTAAACCACCAGGTGCTGGTACTGTACCTCTCTCAGAGCCTCCTATTCCTTCTGTATCTAAATCTCCTTTAACACAAGAGAGAAGAACTCTTCTTAATCAGATTCACATTAAACAGCGGCAATTAGGTTTGGATGATATAACTTATCGTGATAACTTAGAGTCTCTTTTTGGGAAGCGATCTGCAAGAGAACTTTCAGATGATCAACTTCGTGAAGCTATAAAAAAGATGGGTCAAGCACAGTCGACTTTGGCTACTCAACCCACCATAACTAAGACTGGAACATCCACCCCTCCCCCAACAGGTGGGCCTCCATCCTCTGCCTCTTCTCAAACAGCTCTCTCTGATGCTGAGTGGCAGTTCTTGAAAACACCTTCAGAGACACCTCCTGGAAGAACCTTCTGGTCAAGAGTAAAAGAGACTGGGAAAGGTGGAGTAAGAGAAGTGCATAGTCCATATGAGGTATTTAGAAAAGAACCTTCTGGATTAGGTTGGGATCTTTGGGAGATTTCAGAGCGTCTCAATCGTTATCAAAATGTATTCCTCCAAAATCAATATACAGCTTTTCGTAAAGAGATCCCTTTTGGCCCAGGCTCCCCACAATCCAACCTTGTCGGAGAACTTCTTGACAAGTTTACTACTTGGGATGAGGTTAAAAAAGGAGTGCCTTCTGAAATTGATAGGTTGCTTACTCCTGAGATTAAAAAAGCTTTCATCCATATCAGAGAGAATTGGTCAAAGTTAGGAGATGACTTAGTTAGTCGTGGATTAATGGAACCAACAAGGAAGATTGGGGCTTACCTCTTTCATATGTTTGATCGTAATACAGTCTACCAAGCATGGAAGGATGAACTTGTTATTCTTTCGAGAACAGGAGCCAACCCTGATAGGATTCAAAAATTAGCTCATTCAATCGACACTTTTGAACGAACAGGTACTCTCCTCTATGATGTTCTCCCAAAATCTCTTAACATCCCTTTCCTTAACCCAAGAAAAGGTGCTCCAGGATATTCTTTAGATGCTGTTAGAGCCTACAATGCCTGGTTAAAATATTACTCCAAGAAACTTTATGTTGAACCTGTTCTTAAAGTTGGACAGGAAGCAATGAAATCTATGTCTCCAGAGTTCCGTCAATACACTAAAGAATATCTTCGACGCTATGCTGATCTTGACAAAGATTGGGCGTTGGCTCCTTTTGAACGAGCTCTAACCTCTCTTGAATATCTTAAAGACTTAGGTTGGAACTCTCGTTCTGCTCTTGTTAATGCTACCCAACATCTAAACACACTCGTTGAGTTAGGCCCAAAAGGGCCAGCTTATATGATGCGGGCTCTCCGCTTTTCTCAAACACCTGAAGGGAAAGTTCTCTGGAATGAGTCTGGTCATGCTGCAGAGGTTCCAGAGTTAAGATGGGGGTTGATGGAGAAACATATTGAGAGTGGATTAAGAAGTGCTTTCTGGTTGTTTGATAAAGTTGAACTTGGAAACCGTAAATTGGCTTACCTTTCTGGTTACCTCAAAGCAATCAGTGAGGGTCAATCTATAGAGGTAGCAAAAAAGCTTGGAGATGAAGTTATTCGCAAGACACAATTCCTCTATGGGAAGGTTGGAGCACCAATGCTTATGACTCGTCCCGGAGGTAGGGTGGGGATGCAGTTTACAACCTTTACCATCAAACAATTAGAATTAATGTCAAACTGGGCAAGAAAGAATCCTCTCAAACTTGCTGCATTTATAACAATAGCTTCGGCAACTCAAGACGGTTTAAGCAGAGTTGGGATTGATATGAGTAATGCTCTTGGGATGGGTGTTGATATTGGAGAATTAACAGAAGCAATGGGTCATCTTGGAAGAGGAGAGGGGAGAGCAGCTTGGGTTAGTGTTAAAGCTGGACTTCCTCAAATACCTTTTACTCCTTTTGTTGGCGGTGGTAGTGGAATCCTCCCAAGTGGGATTGCTCCAGCCATTAACACAGTTTCTAACCTCCTTCAAGGAAAATGGGAGAGGGCTCTTCCAGTAGTAGGGGAGAGAGGTTGGACAGCAGGAAGGGCACTTGCTGAGGGTGAACTTCCTGAAGGTGGATATCCGATAAGAGTTCCTGGGGCAGAAACACTCCGACATCGAGAAACACCACTTCAGCTTCTTGGTAGAACTCTCTTCTTTCGACCAACAGTTGAGTCTGAAGCTCAGAAGAAGATTCAGAAAGAGCGAATGTTTGAAGAGAGTAGAAGAAGTAGGATGCAGAGGATTATAGAGTTAAGATTGGCTGGAGAGTATGAGAAAGCAGGAGAGTTAGCAAGGGAGTATGGTCGTCCAACTCCTCAGATGCTCAGAGCAGAAAAAGAACGTCGGAAGAAAACAACTGAAGAAAGAAGAATGAAGCAGTATCCACGAAGAGGAGTTCTTGGAAGATATAAAAGAAGGATTGGAGAGGAAGAAGAGGTGGAAAGATGAGAGGAGGGAAAAAAGATGCCCCCTGGAAAATTTACAAAAAGAGATCTTCCTCAAGAACAATATCGCATCCCAACTAAGATCGAGTTGCTCTCTAAACTTGCTGAGGAACGCCCTTATGGGATAGGTGGGAAGGAAGAACCAAGTATAACAGAAGCATTTTTTGATCCTATCCCTCAACCTCCCATTGGGAAGGTAGCTAAACTTGCTATCACTCTTCCTTTTGCAAAACAGCAGATACTGAAAATTCCCAGAGCGGGTCTTTCTGCGTTGCAACAAAGAGAGGTTATGGATACATTGAAGGTGCTCGCTGCTACCCCAAAACGAGCTCTCCAATCTATCTCCAACCTTACAGTTGAAAGCCCTGAAATGTTTAAAAATGCAGCTGATATCATTGGACATTGGACGTTTGGGAGAGAGATAAGGTTAATGCCACTTGTTAAATCTGAGAAATTACCCGAATCATTTCAAAGATTTTTGCAGCGGGCTGAAGAGAAAGGTCTTAGATATACTCTACCAGAAGCGACATCACATGAATTAGGCCATGAGATAACTGAGCGATTACTTAGAAAGAGAGGACAGACACTTCTGAAGTTATATCCAGGCTCTTTCAATGAACCTATGTGGGAGGGAGTTGCTGAATATTTAGGAAAAAATATCTCTAAAAAAGCAAACGTTCCTTTCACTCCAAGATTTAGCTATGGGCCTGAGCAAGAACTTATCTTTAATGTTCTGAAAAGAGCACCTTCAAAGAACCCCTATATGAATGTTTTTAGATTTCTCCAAAAAAGTGGAGAATTAAAATAAGGAGGAGAGAGATGCCTGAAAAGATGGAGCGTCAGCTTAAAGCTACTGCAAGCAAGAAATTCCCTGGTAATAAAAAGAGACAAGCTCGCTATGTTTATGGGACATTGAGAAAGACAGGATGGACGCCAAAAAAGAGAAAACTAAGTTAGTGACACTCTTTCTTATCCAATGGTTCCCCTGTAAGCTCATGCCAAGCAAACAACCCTCTCTGAAGCTCTTTGATTGAGTCTAATACCTCTTTTGGAGACAAATATAACCAATCTTCACAGGAAGGTGCTGACAGTATTATACGATCTCCATTTACTCCTTCTAATTTAATCATCTTTCTCCCCTCCACGTTTGAATAATCACTGTAATCACAACGATACACATAAATATAACCAACCCTCCTGCAATCATCCCAAAGAAAATATTTTTCATTTCTTCCATTTTATCACCTCTAACCATTCTTCTGGAATCCATTCATGGAGATGCTCTGTGCAGAAAATTTTGTTTTCAGTTCTGTCATAGATAAGAGGAGAGCGTTTTCCGCTCTCATAACATTTTGGGCAGAGGGTGATCCCTTTTATCAATCTCTCTTTCTTAGCTGTCATGGCTTCACCTCCTTCCATCGATAAACAAGCTTCTGCCTCCCTGTCGTTGTTCTTCTCTCAAACTCAATCCTATCTTCATCAAGGAGTGTTTGGATGATCTGCTTCAAATCATTCCCTGTCATACAATAATGAAAATGTTGAAGCAACTCTGCATGACCAATCTCTTTCTCAGTTTGAATCTTCATCATAACCTTATCTTGAAACTTTGCCTGCTCTCCCCAAGCTACCCCTTGAAATGCAAAAGGTATATTTAACTCTAACTTTCCCAGAAGTTGAAGAGCAGATTCAATGTGATCCTCTGTAATCACTAAGTCATCATTGATGCTTACACTTAAAATCATCGCCACCTTTAAAACAAGTGTATGTTTCTTAGCATAATAACCTGCCATCCGCTGGTCAGGATTTTGATATTTAGTTCTAACCTTATACCAATCATCAAAATATTTATCTGCATCTTGTATCATCAAAAATGGCCCAGTAAGTTTACTTATTGTATTGAGATCAATTATAAGAGCAGCTTCTAAATCACGTTCAATCTGTGTCATTTTTGGTCTGGATATTGATTTTTCATCTTTAAGTAAAGCAACTGGAACAATTCTTGATGAGAATCCACCCCCGATAAAGTCAGCTGCTGACCCTGTTGTTAACCACTCTGGAGTAGAGGCTGCAATAATATTTATACAAGGTTTCTCTACAATGGAGATGGGTGAATTTTTTAATCTATATTCAAATGGCCCACAGTCATAGAGATCGGTTAAGTCCTCAATCAAACCTGAATCAGAATAAGCACCCCTCGCAAACACTTTAAACTCCGAACAATGAATAGTAACTTCTGCTAATTTATCAGGATTTTTGGATTGTGCAACATTCATCCATTCTATAAGATAAGGCATAGAGAGCTTACCTCTCATAATAGCTAAATCTGGCATAGCTTTTCTGAGAATCCTCTCAGTACCAATTTTAATTGCTGTTGATTTATTCCCAATTCCACTTGCTGAAACAAGAATGGTATAGAGGTTGGGATAAATTTGAAGGTAGTCCCACTCAATCCATACTCTCCTCCTTAAAGTAGAAGCAATCGTTGAGATTGCTGTCCATGTATGGAAGAGGGTGGGAGATTGTTGGGGTCTGGTATATGCTATATACTGGTTAATGAAACCAGTCTTACATTCTCTTGGCATTAGGTGATCCTTCTTTCTATTATATAGTTATATCTAATACCTTATAAATTTCTCTCCGAATATTTACATTTCCAGTAAGAATGATAACACAAGAAGGACAGATAAATTCAACCATTCCTCTTGAGAGTTTCCATTGATAGGGCTTTTTACAAAGAGAACAACGATCTTTTTCTTTGGTTGATCCTTCATAAGTTAGCGGAATTATTGGGATATTATTAAGGGGTTTAAGGGGGGTTAAATTTTCGTCTTTACTTACTTCCTTACCTTCTTGTAATTGTGACAAATTCCCCTTAATTCCCCTATAAAAAATAGGTGGGAATGCAGTTTCAAATGCCCAACAAACTTGAAATTTTTTGATAGAGCAATCTTTTTGTGTTAAACAATTATCACAAATACCTTGAACAAAATCATGGCATTTCTGACAAAGATTCACCTTATTCCAAAGTGCTTCGTGAGTTGGATCTCCATTGATATGGTGGATATTGATGATTCCTTCTTTTGTTTTACACCTCCAGCACGTTTTAGGATCTCCCATTTTGCTCTCCTTTCCAGTTAACTCCTATCAGCAATTCTATTCTTGTAGATTCCTTTCGACTTGCTGATTTAAGTTTCTCCAGAGGAATGTCTTTGAAAAAACGCTCCCCACAGCTGAGACAATAGATATCATCAATAAATATGTTTTCTGCAAATATTTCTTTAGTGGCGATCAAACCATTACATTTTGGGCAGTTCATCTTTCCCTCCTTCTTTGATCAAACCTCGTCAACTTTTGACTCGCTTTCAATGAAAATGATTTCTCCTAACCTCCTTCCCTGTGTTGGTGGCTCCTCCTTGTTTCCTCAGTGGGATACTATAATAATGTAACCACTTATCAATCGTATACCATGAACAGTGGAAAATCTTAGCAATCTTATAAGTAGAGAAGTGCTGTGTAAGATATAGCATCTTAAATAAAGCTTTCCCAGATTTAAGATAACACTTTCTTGCCTCACACTCCCAACAGATTCGACTATTTTTGATGGGGGTCATTTCATCCACCTCCTATTCACCGTAAACTCTCCTGGTATCCTAAAAAACATCCCTGTTGAATATATCTCTTTATCAAAAGCTTCCTCCTCCAACCTCTTAACCTCTTCAATCAACTCATCTTTAGCCTCTGTCACTAACGCATCATACCCCTCTTGTACAATCTCTGCCCCATCTGGGAGCATATATTCTAACTTAATCATCCCTAAATGATTCAACTCTGCAACGAGAGATTGAGGGACATGAGCATAAGCTTGCTTAAATAACTCCTCCCCCCATCTTCCTCTGAAGTATCTCTTCCTCCCAAACGGGGTGACAAGCTGACGAGTTCTCTTTAACTCATCTTGAATCTCTTTATGCCAATTCTCAATCTCAAACGCATATCTGAAATAGATCTCTCTAATTCTCTTTGATTCTTTTACATTACATTTAAGGGTGATTGCAAGGATAACAGGCCCTTCACCATAATTCAACCCATGTCCTGTTCTCTTCCCTGTATAATACTGTCCTCCTGGCTTATTATTATTGTCAATTTGATCCTCTGGCACTCCATAAATCCAACTTGCAACCAACTTGTGAACTTTTTCACCCCGATTCAGTTTAGCAAGGAAAGCTTGACATTGAGAGAGGACAGCAACAACAAACATTTCTGCCTGCCAGAGATCCCTTACAACAAAAGAGCTCCCCTCTGGGGCAACAAACATCTGCCTATCCTCTTCAGGTATATTATGCCAATCCAACCCTCTCCCATCATACCCTTTCTTTGAAGAAGATCGACCAGTTGTCGTCCCTGCCGCATTATACCTCCCTCTAACCTTCCCATCTGAGTCTGGCACAACCATAAGATAAGTCCCAATCTCTTTCACACTATCTCTAATCTCCAACGCTAACTTGAAAGCAGGATGAGGATGATAAGCATAAAGCTTATCAAGAGCTTCTTTAGAGGTGGTAGCTTTTTTAGTTTTACGATCACGTTGGACAGGGAGTTTTAAATCTTGATAGAGGAATTTGATCATTTGTTTGGAAGAGTTAGGGTTAAGGGGATAACCAACAATCTCATTAAGAGCTTTCTGCTTATTTTGAAGCTGTGCCAGTTGAGCATCAAGAAGCTCTCCTCTCTTCTCTTCATCAAGAGGCATCCCTCTTTGTTGAACCCTCCATAAGACTCGCATCTTTGACATCTGAAATCCCTGAAAGAAGGAAAGCATCCCTCTCTCTTTCAGCTCTTGAGTAAAGAAGGGCTCAATCATTAGGGGTACCTCGACATCCTTCCCATTATACTCCCAAAGAACCTCACTTGAGGTAGTGTATTTCCAGCTTTTCTCTTCATCTTTTGGGTCATCTTTATAGTAGTTGACTGGTGGCCAGGTGTAAAGGGAGGTCATAAATGCTAAGGTGTGAGGTAACTCTGCTTCGAGAAGATGGTGGGCCATCATAAGATCATACCAAGGGGGAGATGGCTCTCCAATGAAAGGGAGGAGTTTGGAGAGATCATAGTTTAAGTTTT
>ERZ1292629.4039-Hain-H43-01um-R1-4039-length-10969-cov-5_pt1 | contig 10969 bp, 11 predicted proteins | sample MGYA00564399_ERZ1292629 | MGnify/ENA primary metagenome ERZ1292629 (study PRJEB36523, sample SAMEA6512636) | groundwater metagenome | collected 2019-01-08 | study: AquaDiva: Metagenomics assemblies of 32 groundwater samples | reverse complement strand
GATCTGTACCCCAAAAAGTGGACACGAAAGTGTCCACTTTTTGGGGTACAGATCAGAAGTTTCTGGGCGGTTTTTTAGAACACATTAAATTTCTATTAAGGTGTTTTCACCGAGGATCATTTTTTGCAGGCCTAATTCATTTTTTATAACCGTAACTCCAGAGCCGATAATACTACCTGTTAATTTTATATCACAACTGATATTGCATTTGTTCAAAATAATCGAATCCCCTATTTCCGCATTTTTTATAATACTGCCCGCACCGATGGTGGTGTTAGGATTTATCACACAATCTTCCAATGTGCAATTTTCTCCAATAATAACCGGTCCAGTAATTTTAACATTTTTATTTATAGTCGCGCCACTGCCAACGCGCACTTTCCCAAAAAGAACCGCCCCATCTTCTACTTTTCCTTCCAAAATATATTTTTCCATCGGCATTTCTTCTAATAATAACTGATTGGCAAAAATCAGATCCTCCGGCTTGCCCGTGTCTTTCCACCAGCCGGTAATTTCTTTGTGGCTGACCTTAAAATTATTTTTCAAAAAATGCGAGTGAATGCTGGAAATTTCATATTCACCGCGTGGGCTTTTTTCTATTTTGGAAAAAACGTCAAAAAATACTTTTGGGCCATAAAAATAAATACCAGTCTGCGCGAAATTGTTGGGCGGATTGCTTGGCTTTTCAATAATATCCACCAGCTTGCCAGCATTATCAAAAACAGGCACGCCAAATCTTTCCGGGTCGGAAACTTTGGAAAACGCCAGCATACAATCGGCATTCTCGTTTTGAAACTGTTCAATTAACGGCTTAAGACTGCCTAAAATAATATTATCAGATAAATAAAACATAAACGGATCATCGCCGATAAAATCCTGCGCGCATTTTACCACATGAGCAATCCCTTGCGGACCGCCTTCTTGCTCAAAAAATTTAATTTTAATTCCCCAATGACCGCCATCGCCCACATATTTGGGAATTTGATCTTCGCCCGGATTGGTGTTGATAAAAATTTCTTCCACCCCGGCCTCTACCGCTTTCTCAATCGCATAAAAAATCATTGGCTTATTGGCCAAAGGCAATAAATGCTTGTTTAGAGTATGAGTAATTGGACGAAGGCGTGTGGCCCGGCCCCCGCCAGTTAAAATTGCTTTTTTAATTTTTTTCATAAGTTATTTATAGGGCGTAGCCGTAGCGAAGCGCTACCAGAATATTATTTTTTTAACTATCTGCCAATACAAATTCATCAGCGGATTGCCTAAATATTTTAAAACCGGACTGCGCATGCTGTTTTCGTCAAAAATTACGGCGCCAACCGCGCTGCGGAGTAAAACACGATCGCCGCTAACGCGCGTGGCCTGAATATTTTTTCTTTTTACCAGCCACAATTTCCAATTTTTTAAATTTAACCAATATTTATAAACCGCCAATTTTTCTTTTATCCATCCATTCTTAATGGCAAAAAATATCAAACCAAATTCCAACAACAGCGCCATTGGCAAAAATAATATTAACGTCGGCAATTTAAAATATGTAAACATTAAGGCGTATCGGTTTCTTTCCATATAATAATACTTTTGCTTGTTTCTGCCAAAACTATATTTATGATAAAAAATCGAATCAGGCGCTAGTGCCGGACGATAACCTACAGCGCGCAAACGCATGGTGTATTCTAAATCTTCATGATACAAAAAATAATCCTTATCCCAGAGGCCATATCTTTTCAAAAGATCCACGCGCATAAAAAGAGCCGCTCCGCTGGCATAACCGATATCTTGCGCTGGCTGTTGAAATGTGAATGTGTCTTTACGAACTCTAAAATTACCGCAAAAACCAAAGCCCAGATAATGAAAGGAGTTCCCGGCTGTGTTTATTAGGTTAGTTTCCGGGTGCATTAACAGTAAAGATTGCGCCTCACCGATAGTTCTGTCGTTCTCCATGGCTTTTACCAGCGGCTCTAAGGCATTAGCGTCCATAAAACCGTCATTATTATGGAAATAAACATAGTCATAGTCATTATCTATGGCCCATTGAATGCCCGCGTTATTGCCGCCGGCAAAACCCAAATTTTCCTTTTGCGGCAACAAAACCACCGTTGGAATTTCCTTTCCCGACAATGGCAAAAAGTTCTCTTCCAAATACCTAATTGAAGAACCATATTCCGGATGTGGGTTATCTACCACCACAAAAGCCAATCTATCTTTAGGATAAGTTAATTTTTTCAAAGCGCTCATCACGTCATCTATGTATGGTTCGCAATGAAAAGAAAGATAAATTATGGCAATTTTAGGTTGCGGCATAATATTTATTATTGCCTCGCCACTTCCACATATATTTTAGCCAACTTACCAAATGAATGCGGGCGAGTTTATTTTTTATCAGCGCTTTAAAAATACCGGGTACTTTCGCGGATTCGCGCGCGTATTTATGCATAATAATAATATCATGCGCGTAATATACCGGCCAGCCATGATCCCACATAGTACGGCACCAATCGCAATCTTCCAGATACATAAAATAACGCTCATCAAACCAACCAATTTGATCCACCACTTCTTTGCGTACCACCATGGCCGCGCCCAGCACCCAGTCAACCGGCATAGTTTCGTTATGATCAAAATCTTTCATCAGCAATCTGTCGGAATATTTTTTTACCCATTTGTATTTCTTGTCAAAATTTATCTGTTTAAGCGGTTTAATTAAAATTGACTGCAAATCAAAACGATAACACGAATATTGCAAAGTCCAATCATTGTTAAGCAATTTGGGACCGATACACCCTATTTTAGGATGTTGGTCCATGAATTTTATTATCCGTTCAATGGTGCGCAAATTTTCCGGAATTGTCGTGTCTCTATTCAGAGCAAAGTAATAACGGGCCGGCGTGGCTTTAAACCCGATAGTATTTCCTTGGCCAAAACCCACATTGCCGCCACAATCCACATATTTTACCGACGGAAACTTGACCGCCAAATCTTCTTTGATATTATCTTTGTTTTCGGAATTATCCGCCACAGTAATTTGGACGTCATAAGGACAATTGGCGATATCTTTTAAAACAGAATCAACGGCATTGCAAATGTCGTCCTTCATGAAGTAATTTACAAATACGATGTTTATGTCTTTCATGATACGCGGGTTACTGTCATTGCGAGGAGTGAAACGAGGCGGCAATCCACTTGTTAGTGTCACCAAACCATGGGATTGCTTCGCTGTGACTCGCAATGACAACTATGGCCACCATTTACGCATCTCCTGCCAGCTTATCTTCCTGAACGATTTAATTAATCGGCGTTTTTTGGCCAAATCTTTGTTAAAAATTTCTTTAAGACCGCCTAAAATATGCCGATCAAACAAAAGGAAATACACGAACTTCTTCAATTCATACCACAAAATCCAGGGAAAATCAAGGGCAAAGTTTTGCCAATACTCATTTTTGTAAAGCGTCATTAAATGATTTTTGTAGCTATGATACTTTACCCATTCGGATTGTTGTTTTTTGTTGGCTAAAGCGGAGGCGTCATCAGCTTGCTTGGGGCCGGCCGCGGAACGATCATGGTAAGCAACCGCGTCTAACAAAACATAGGATTTTTGACCGTTGACCGCCAAACGCCACGCCAAATCCACGTCTTCCTTGTAAGAATGATAAGACTCGTCAAAAATACTGCCGTCTGGATAGGCAACATTTTTTATAGCCGATCTTCTAAGTGCCGGCAAAGCTCCGGATACGCCGAATACCTCTAGGCTGTCATTGCGAGCGACCAAAGGGAGTGCGGCAATCCCCCTGTTGGCACTACCAAACCTTGGGATTGCTTCGTCGCTTCACTCCTCGCAATGACAAATCATTTTTTTTAAATCAGACCAATTTTGTTGTGTGTATTGCTCCACCACCCGTCGACTGCGATAAACTTTTAACCCAAGCGCGTCAATTTGCTCGGTAAAATTTGCCGGAAAATCCCATTTCATTAATCTGGGAGATACAGAGGCCGCTTCCGGGTGCTGATCCAAAAACATTACAACTTTTTCCAAACAATCCGGCGCTAAATACATATCCTGATTTAAAAGCAAAACATATTCAGACTCAGATTCTCTAAAGGCCTGATTGTGTCCGCCGGCAAAACCCAAATTAGTTTTATTCTCGATTAATTTCCACTTCACAAGAAAATTGCTTGATTCTTTTTTAATCAATTCTACCGTGCCATCGCCAGAATTATTATCGATTACCAAAAGTGTCCAGTCGGCATAAGACTGTTTTTTTAAAGACTCAAAAAGATGAGGTATATACTTTTCCCCATTCCAAGTTACTAAATGTACGGAAAGTTTCATAAGTTTTTTTGTCATTCTGAACGAAGTGAAGAATCTCTGTCTCAAATCGAACGGACAGAGATCCTTCGCTATACTCAGGATGACAAGCGCAAGTGATCGCTAACCCAAGCGAGCACAATACCTACCGGCCGAACCAAAGCAATCCACACCCACTTATGCCAAGGTTCCCATTTTTGAAAATATTGCAGCATGCTTTTTATAAACTGTTTTTGTTTCCACAACGTGGTTCTTTTTTTAAAACTCTGCCCAACATAATCAACGCAGTTAATAATCGGCGTGTAAACAACTTTCAGTCCCATCTTTTTTACTTCCCTGCAAAGATCCACATCTTCAAACCAGATAAAATATCTGGGGTCAAATGCCCATCCTAATTTTTCATACACTGCTCGGCGCATTATCATAAATGAGCCACGCACCGAATCTACTTCTTGTTCTATGCTCGGGTTAAAATCTTTAAATAAATAATGATTAAGAATGCCGGAAAATAAATGCGGCAATTTTAAGACAATAGCCATTTGATCCCAAACAGTCGGGAAACGCCGCGGCAATGCGTCCGCGTTTAAATTTCCCTGCTTATCCAGCAATTTACAGCTGGCCAACCCGACATCAAGATGATTGCGCATCCACTCTACCATAATATCCAGCGACCCTTCGGCCACCCGCATATCCGGATTTAAAAAAAGCAAGAACTCGCCTTGCGCGAGTTTGGCTGCCTGATTATTAGGAAAAGCAAATCCAGTATTTTTATTATTTTTTATCAATTTGACTTCTGGGAATTCTCCGGCAACTATTTCCGCGGTTTTATCAGTGGAAGCATTATCAACTACAAACTGCTCAAAAGAAATATTTTTACATCCGGCTTTGACTGATTTTATTTGTTCGCCAATCAGTTCGGCCGAATTCCATGTAACGGTGATGATTGATAAGTCCATATATTTTTCTGTCATTGCGGGGGGTGAAGCGACGAAGCAATCCTGGAGTTAACACTACAATGCCATGGGATCGCCACGCTTCGCTCGCGATGACAAATTATTTCTTCAATTGAGCTTTAAAAAAATCCACTACAGGAATAGCGGTTGGATCTATGCCTTGCAACATCGCCGAATAAAAACTGACATAACTAGATAACACCAACACTTCGCAGGCCTGTTCTATTTCAGTTTTTGATTGGCACAAATAAGTTACGTCCAAAATATTATTTTTATCCAAAATCTTTTTCGTTATTTCATATCGTGTTTTAATCCTGGAATCATAAAGATCGGATTTGATTAAAACAAATAACAAATTTTTCGCATTGCTTTCCGGATATAACATGCCTTCCAATAAATGGTGATTCATTTCCGGCACCACAAAATATCCGGCAAAACGCTTTCCGTTTTCGTTCATTTGATTGGCGGCAATGTGCGCGTTGCCTGCCAGATGTTCGGATGCGACAAACCACACACTTCGATCAGATGCTTTTTCAGCGATTTGTTTGGCGCGATTATTAAGGATGGGAGCAGAAAACCCAAATCGTTCTTGAAAATATTTAATTGTTTTAATACATTTGTCTGTCTGTTTATTATTTAATTTCAGCAATTCAATATTTGCCAGCAATGCAATCTGACCAAAAATAGAATACCCCAGTCCCATTCTGGGTGATCCGCAAGGATTATTTTTAGTTGTAAAAATTAAAACCGGAATCTTATTCTGTTTTGCCCAATCCCCCAATTTTCCTCCAGCGCAAATTACCAAAATTTTTGCCTTCTTATTTTTTGCATCTACAACCGCGCTAATAATTTCTTCCGTTGAACCGGAATAACTGGATGCGACCACCAATGATTTCTCATTAACAAATCCCGGCGCCTGATAACCGTTTACAATTTCCACCGGAATTTTAAGGCTATCTGAAAAAACCGATTTAATTAAATGCGCGCCCAAAGCCGAACCTCCCATTCCCAAAACAACCAAATTGTTTACCTTTTTATAGGTTGCGGGTATTTTCACTTTCTTTGCCTGCGCCAAAACTTCTTCAATCTGCTTCCCCAGCAACTGGATACTGCCCAGCATATTTTTTGAGTCTAATTGAGCGATTTTTATTTTGTTATCTAACATAATTGATAATTAAAAGTGAATTTAAAGCTCAACTGGTTTTATTTTGCTTTTTAAAAGCCTGTGCTGATGTTGAATAATGTGTTCAAATAAGCGCCCGCTCTTCATAATTTGACGCGCTTTTTTACTGCGAATATTATAGGCCATTTCATAAAGCAGACGAAGATTGTGCAATACTGCTTCTTCATCATTGCTGTTAAATTCCTTTATCCGTTTCAACCCGACAGTTCCGAATGTATCCAATTTATCCGCATCGCGTAAAATCCAAGCAACTTTATGTTTATCAGCCGCTTCATTCCAATGATAACGGACAGCGTAAAGAATAATCAATTTTTCCTCGGCTGACAAAACATCAAAAATCCTATCCTCTTTAAACCACTGGCGGCACATGTCATAAGAAAGTTCGTGATGCCTTTTCGTATTACCAGGCAAATTTTCAGTGGCTCGTCCAATATCATGCAACAAAGCAGACATCTCGGATAAAAACACGTTATCCTTCTCGGCCGCGGCGATAATTACCGCCCATTTACTCACACGCATGGCATGATCAAAACCATGAGCTTTTATGGAATTAGCGGCAAAAAGCGCTTTTACTTTAGCGCGCATATGAATAATAATTCTTTTTTGTTTTTGGGTGTACATATTTACTTTAAATAATCCGCCAATGCATCTGCCCAGTGGCGTTGTCTAGGCATCTTGGTATTTAAGAGTTCCGAAAAAGCCGGTCTTTTTGCCGGTCTGGGAAATTCGTCTGAAGCAACCGGAATACAATTTACTTCCAGCTGTTTCTGCTTAAAAATTTCCAAACCAAAATCATACCAGGTACAAGCGCCGCTGTTAGCGCCGTGATAAATTCCAAACGGCTGATTTTCTTCCCAAAGCGCGCGCGTAAAATTAATCAAATCCCGGCTGTAAGTCGGACAGCTGTATTCCTCGTTGACCAACTTCAATTCTTTTTTTCCTTGATTCGCGACCAAATCAATCATGGTGTCAACAAAACTTTTTTTCCCGCCCCCAGCCGGGCCAAACAATCTGGACAGTCTGATTAAATAAAAATTTGCGCCTGATTTTTGTAAAATGGATTCACCCAGCGCCTTGCTTTCGCCATATTTACTTATCGGATCAACCGGCGCGTCTTCGGCATATCCTTCTTTGTTATCCCCTTTAAAAACATAGTCGCTGGAATAATGAACCAGTGTAATTTTATTTTCCGCGCACGCGCCGGCCAAATACCCGACCGCCTGCCCGTTTACCATTTTTGCCTTGGCAAATTCTTCTTCTTTTTGTTCTGCCAAATCCACGTTATTATATGCGGCCGCGTTAATAATCAAATCCGGCTTAATTTCATTTATTTTTTCTCCGACAGTTTTCTCGTTGGTAATATCAAAAGTATCGTAATCCGCCCCGATTACTTCCTGATCTTTTTGGAAAGCTTTTACCAACTCCTGCCCCAGCATGCCTTTATTTCCGATTATTAAAATCCTAGACATAAAAATTTACAATTTTTTAACTGGTTCTATTAGTAATCTTTAAAAACTCCTCGTAATCTTCAATATAATCATTTCTATCCGGATTATAATTTGTTGAAGAAAGCGCTAATAAAACCGCGTCGCTGGAAAAATCCTTAAAATGATGCCAAATATGGGCCGGCACATACATGGCGCTGGTTGGGGCCTCCATAGGCAAATCTTCCAATCCGTTTCCTCTATCAATCACAGCCACACATTTTCCGGAAACCAAAATAAAAAATTCTTCCTCCGTATTGTGGCAGTGCGCTCCGGTAGGCGCGGTCGGATGCGTGATAAAATAAACGCGCTTAACGGGAAAATCGATAAAATCTTTGAGCTCCATCGGGCTCATTACAAATCGCGGCGTATCAATCTTTTTAATCGTAAATTGCTTAAATTGTTTTGACATATTTATTTTTTAACATAATTACTCCGCGGCTTTCATTTTATCCGCTGATCTGTCCAAAGTTTCCTGAAATTTATTCATTTCATTTTTCTTTGCCCGCAAATTATTCACCCACTCGGCATTTGTTTTATACCATTCCACGGTTTCGGTTAAGCCCTGCTCAAATTTTTCTCTTGAATATTCCGGACTCCAGCCAAGAGCAATAATTTTTGAAGCGTCAATGGCATAACGACGATCGTGGCCGGGACGATCCGTGACATATTCTATTCTATCTTCTCCAATGCCCATTATTTTTAACATCATCTTTGTAACTTCTAAATTGTTTCGCTCATTATCAACGCCAATATTATAAACTTCTCCGGCCACGCCTTTGTGAAGCAGGACATCCAACGCTCTGGCATGATCCATAACATGAATCCAGTCGCGCACATTTAACCCGTCGCCGTACACCGGCACTTTTTCGCCATGCAAAAGTTTAAATACAAAAAACGGAATTAATTTTTCCGGAAACTGAAAGGGGCCGTAATTGTTGGAACAGTGCGTTACGATTACCGGCGCTTTGTGCGTGACAAAATAAGCGTTACACATTAAATCCCCGCCCGCTTTCGCGGCCGCGTACGGCATATTCGGCCAAACAGGAGTTTGCTCGGTAAACTTTCTGTCCTCGTCTAAACCAAGCGAACCATAAACTTCATCAGTGGAAACATTAACGAATTTTTCAATATTATTGAAACGCGCGGCATCCAAAATCATTTGCACGCCCAAAGTATTAGTCAACACAAAATCTTTACTGCCGCCATGTATTGAACGATCCACATGCGTTTCCGCCGCAAAATTTATCACATGGGTAATACCGTGTTCTTTGATAACCGAATTTAATTTATCCAGATCAATAATATCACCCTGAACAAAACTATAATTTGGATTGTTTTCTATGTCCACTAAATTTGCCAAATTGCCGGCATAAGTCAGCTTGTCAAAATTAACAATTTTATACTCAAAATATTTTTCCAGCATGTGGTGTATAAAATTTGACCCGATAAATCCGGCTCCTCCGCAAACTAATAAACGCATAAAATTAATTTCCAGATGTCATCCCGAACTAGTTTCAGCATGACAATTGCTTATTAAATTTACTAATATTGGCCACTATGCCGAAGGCCGCCAACAATACAAGCATTGCCGAGCCGCCATGGCTAAGGAATGGCAAAGGCACGCCAGTAAGCGGCATTAACCCGATAATCGAGCCGATGTTCAAAAAAGATTGCCAAACAAACCATACCATAATGCCAAGAGCAAGTAAATAACCAAACTCGTCCGGCGCGCCGCGCGCAATTTTTAATCCCCGCAAGCCAATGAAAGAAATCAAAATAATTACGCCGACAGAAATTATAAAACCGGTTTCTTCAGCCACAATGGCAAAAATGGAATCTGCCTGTACCTCGGGCAAATACTGAAATTTTTGTCTGGAATGTCCCAACCCCAATCCCAAAACTCCACCAGATCCTACGGCCAAAAAAGCCTGATTAATTTGATACCCCACGCCTTTGGGATCAAGCTCTGGATGCAAAAAAGTGGTTAATCTTTGCACGCGGTATGGGGCCACAGCCATAAGCGCCGCGAATCCAACAACACCAACTAAGCCCAACATCAATAAATAAATTTTTGGAATGCGCGCGGCATAAAGCATGGCAAAAATAATAACAACCAGGATAGACAAGGTGCCAACATCTGGCTGTGCTCCCACCAACAAAAGCGCCGGCGCGAGCACCGCTAAGACTGGCGCCAAGCCATTCTTCCAATCTTTTATATCACGGCCATCGGCAAGCAATTTGGCCAAAATTATAATAATAGCCAATTTGGCAAATTCCGCTGGCTGGGTGCTATGACCAAAAAATTGCACCCAGCTACGCGAATTGTTTAGTATTAAACCGATGCCTGGTATAAAAACCAAAATCAAAAATACAAGGGAGGCGAAATAAATTAATCCGCCGAATTTTTTCCACCAGCGATAATCCATATGACCAAGTACGAGAAACAAAACCATACCCGGCAACAAGCCAAACAAAAGTTGCTTCTTTATAAAATAATAAGTATCGCCAAATCGGGCGTAACCAACCGGCGAGCTGGCGGAAGCCAGCATGACCAATCCAAAAATCACCAAAATCGCAATCAGCAATAAAAACATTCTGTCCGCGGATTTTTGAACGGTGACTGACATAATTAGGCGTTAAGTCTGACCAAAAAAACCGTGCCAATAAGTAAAAACAGATGAAAAAATAACGCCCAGAAACTTAATAGTCTGGCCAAAAATTTTTCCCTAGCGTAAAATATGGACGAAAAAAAATAATTTATTAAAATCACCGCCATTCCTGCCGCGGGCAAATAAAAAATTCTCCACCAATTGCCAACCAAATCCACGCCAAAAATTATATTATAATGCAAAAATATCTGGCCGGCATCTGGCTTAATGTTGGCGATCAAATACCACCACAAAAAAAATTGCGTCAAAACTGACCCTAACAAAGGGGCTGTAATCCACCAATCGCGAAAATATAGTTTAGGGGAGTAAAACACAACTTGGTTCTTGACAAATTATACTGAATATAGTATAGTATTTCTACTTAAATTAATCAA
>ERZ1292629.4038-Hain-H43-01um-R1-4038-length-10971-cov-6_pt1 | contig 10971 bp, 21 predicted proteins | sample MGYA00564399_ERZ1292629 | MGnify/ENA primary metagenome ERZ1292629 (study PRJEB36523, sample SAMEA6512636) | groundwater metagenome | collected 2019-01-08 | study: AquaDiva: Metagenomics assemblies of 32 groundwater samples | reverse complement strand
ACAAGTCAGCCAAGTCTGTTGTTTCGTTGGCAAACGCCAGAAACGACACAAACACTAAAATAAAAAGAACTAACAAAAGAACATTTTTCATAGCACACCTCCTAATCTTATTTAATTATTTATTTTATTTCTAATAAAGTAAAGTTGATAAAATCTTCTCCTTTTTTAACATCAATTTTTTCTACTTCTAATTTGTATATCTTCTTATCGTTGAAATTATATGCTTTTTGCAAAATATCTTGAAATGGTTTTATGATATTATCAAGATCTGATGCTTTACTTGAAAATCCTACTTGTATAAAAAGTTTTAATTTTCCTTCTGGTATTTTTAATTTAGGCAACAACAAAAATAACTCTTTTTCATAATCTGTATATTTTTTTGTTTTGAAACGACGACCTCTCCACACTTGATTTGCAGACAAAGGTTTGATTGCTATTCTATACATTTTATTTTGTCTTACAGCTATTTTCATTTTTACAATCCGTAAAAACGACATACAAAATATCCTTATTTTAAGCCGTTTTTCAGAGTTATCAACTTTTTCATTTTGACAATCCTGATTTTGGCTTGACTTTTCCATTATCATCAGGCATACTTAATTTAGAAAAAGATAGGAAGGAAAATTGGAGCCAAATAATTATAACAAATTGGCATTCCTTATTATTCCTCTTTTCTTTTAAAAAGTAAAGTGTTATCTGAAAAATCAATAGAGCAGTGAAGCAAATTATTAACCAATGTGCTTCACTTTCCATTCTTTCCTCACATTGGGGAGAAGGGAATGGTTATATAAATTAAGCAAAACCTAGTATAACCATCCATTCTCTTTCTTCGGAGAGAGGATGGGAAGTGGAGACTAACTAATTAAAAATATATGACAATGGGAATATATGGTTACAAAACCAAGAAAGATTTAAAAGAAAGAGGTGTAGGAAGAGAGTTTCAACCAATTGAGACAAGTATGTTTGGTGCAGAGTTCAAAGGAGATGGTACTTATGTTGTGGTCGGACCAACTCCTCAATCAAGAAAGTGGTTTGCAGAAGTTATGGTTAAAGGTGATATGATTATTAGAGTAAAATAAATATATGAATCCAGAAGAAAAACACATGAGAGAAGATGTTGATTCAGAAGTAACAGCTGATATCAATAATATCAAAGATGATATTTATCAGAGGGCTGAAAACTCTGCTGAAGAATATGTTTCTTCAAAGTTGGGAATGGACAGTGATAATTCATTAAAAGAAGGAACAAAGAAGCAATATCAAGAGTTGTTTGTTGAAAAAGTAATAGAAATGCTATGAAAAAATCAATAAAAAAAACTATAGCAACACTAGAAATTGTAAAACCAAAGAGTAAAATTGTATTAACTGATGATTTACTCAAAGGACTTACACAAAAGTTCATGCTCAAAAATGGTAAAATGACTACTATAAAGGAAGTTCTCAAGCCAGAGGATGTCTGGCAGACCACTGGAAGAGTGAAAAGGACCATTTTATCACACGATGCAGTCAAAAAGCTAGCTGATGCTGCTGGAGTGAGTATGGACGTGCAGTACACAGTTTTAACACAACCTGATGCTATGAATAACTACCAGTACACCATTCAAGCTAAAGTTTGTGATAGTAAGAGAAAGTGTGCTGTGGAGTTAGGAGAAGCAAACAGAAGTAATTTGGGTACTAAAGGTCGTGGTAATCCAGCAAATATGGCACAGAAGAGAGCGTATGACAGAGCAGTGCTCCGTTTGCTTGGTATTACTGGTTTGTTAAGTTCAGAGGAATTATCAGATGAAGAAACAAAAGAAACTATGGAAGGATTATCTCATGAAGAAAAAAAGAAAATATCACCAGAAGTAAACAAATTGTTATTAGCTACAACCAAAGAACATCTCATTGTTTTTGGAAAAGAAATGAAAATAAAGGCAAAAGATTTAAATCCGGAACAACTTGATTATTTGAGGAAGTTGTACAAGAAAAAGTTAGCAGAATTATCAGAAACTAAATTCTAAATAAAATGGAAAACACATTTGTTAGATTAAAGAATCATTATACAAGTTGGCTCACATTGGCAGTTTTGTGTGATGTGGTATTGCTATTTTTGGTTGCTATACTTATATGGAATTAACTAAAGATAATATTGGTTTGGAAAAAATAAGTCCAAGTGCATTATCAGCATTTGAAGAATGTCCACGTTTATTTTATTACCAAAATTGGTTAGGATTACAACTTGACCAAGACAAGTTACATCTTGATTTTGGTAATGCGATTCACTCTGCCATAAAAACATTATATCTTGAATATGATAATCATTTTGGTGGAGGATGGAGTGCAGGCTCATTTAAACCAGTACATACAAAATTTCTTGAAAATTGGAGACAAATTCATGTATCAGAAGAATCTTTTCAGAACTTTATGAATACTAGAGCAGGAAAAGAAAGTGAATTTACAAATAAAGAAGAGTTGTACAATTATATGAGAGCAGATGGAATTGCTATGTTGAAATCTTATTGGGAAGAAAAGGAAAGAATGCTGATTGAGTACAATCACGATCTTACTGATTTTGAATTGTATCGTAAAATAGAAATGCACAATCCAGAAGATCCTAAAGACAAATTACCAATACCATTGTCAATGAGATTGGATGCAATGAACAGAGACAAGACAAAAATAATTGATTTCAAAACAAGTAAAAGCAAATATGATGAAGTAGAGACCAGAAAAAAGATTCAAGGTCAATGCTATCTGTTTGCTCACTTGATGGACACTGGAGAGTTCATTAGTAAGTTTGATTATATTGTTTTGAGGAAGAGTTTGAAGTCTCCAGACAGAATTGAGGTCGTACAACTTGAATATGATATGGCAGATATGCTTGCCTTTTATATGAGAGTGAAAGCAATTCTGACAAAGATAGCAATGAGACAGTTTGATAGACCAGTTTTAGCACATGCTGAATGGTGTAATTGTTTGAAGTATGAGGAAGCATTAAATGTTAAAAGTATAGAATTAATAAATAAATAAAAAATATATGATAAAAAAATTATCAGAAAAAAAGATAAAGAAAATAAAAACTCTTTATTTGAAAGGATGGAGCCAAAGGAAAACAGCAAAGGCTGTTGGATGTTCAAGAAGTGCAGTTTGGTATCATTTACAAAAAATAAAAAATAAATAAAAATATGGAATCAACAACAAGTAAGGAGAATATTTATTTATCATTGATAAATAAGTGTCATATTGAAATTGACCAGATTGGTAAAAAGACAGATATAATGAGAAGTATAGTTGATGAAAAAATAAAAGATTCAGCTATAACTAGAAATGTTTTGGAAAGAGAATTAGAGCAATTGCTTTCTCATTTGGTTGATTTAAAAAATAGTATCATAAATTAATAAAATAAAAAAAAATAAAATGGAAAATAGCAAAAAGTGGATAAAAGAAGGAGGTTATGGAAATAGAATTTCTTTTAATGATGGTAGTACACACACTGTTAAATTATTAAAGGACAAGGTTGATACAATTCCAAATGGTAAAGGTGGAACAGTATCAGGGATGAAGTATTTAGTTGAAGAAGATGGTGAACAAAAAACAATATTTACAGGCTCTATTGGTTTGGTTAGCAAATTGTCTGCTTGTGAAGTTGGAGATGTGGTAACTATAAAAATGGGAAAAGCTAACAGCAAGAGTTTCTATACAGTAAAGAAATCAGGAGAAGAAGTTGGTGAAGAAACTCCAGTTGGAGATGATGAAGAACCAGAGGCACAGCCTGAATGGTAATATAAAATACTAAATGACTGAAAAAAATAACAATGTAATAAACTATAAAGAATTTATGATATTTGCATATCGTAATGGTCTTGTTGATAAAAAGTTCCACACCCTTGAAGAAACAGGACAAGAATTTGGTGTTACCAGAGAAAGGATAAGACAGATTGAAGCAAAAACAAAAGAAAAAATTAGATTTTATTTTAAATTGCCATATCAAAAATGAAAAATAAAGAAAAAATATGAAAACTGAAAAAACAAAAGAAATAGTTGTCATTGAAAAGAAAATAAATAAAGCACTTCAAGATGTAGCATCATTAAAAATTGTTGATGACCATTCAATGCTTGAAGCAGGAGAGTTTAGAAAGGTAATAAAAACAATAGCAAAGAATGCAAAAGAAGAAAAAGAGAAAGTAACAAAACCAATGAATGATGTTCTTAAAACAGTAAGAGGATGGTTTGCTCCAATTGAAGAGAATTGTGATAAAATAATATCAATTGTTGAGATGAAAATGGAAGAGTATCAGGAGAAAGTTAATGAGAAGAGAATAAAAGCAGAAGAGGAAGCACAGAGAAAAATAGAAGAAGCAGAAAAACTTTTAGCAAAAGGTAAAATATCAGAAAAAGAAGCAGAAAAGGTTATTGAGAAAGTGGAAACTAAATTAGAAAAAGCACCAGAAGTTATTACTAAATCTGATAGCTTCCATACAAGAGTTGATAGAAAGATTAAGTTTTCAGATCCTATACATTTGTCAATAGATGATGTTAGATATCTTGTTGGTGGCAAGTATTTGGTTTGGGATGAAGTCAAAGGTCGCAGAGATGCATTATCAGGAGTTCTTACTGTGGGAGTAGAAATTTATGAACAAAAATCATTTATATGAAATACGAGCAATTCAGTAAAGAAGTTGAAAAAATAAAAAAGAGAGCTAATAAAATAAACAAGTTATCAAAATATTGGTTGATTATAGTATCAACTAGAATTGGACAAAGAAAAAAACATGATTAAATTCGCTGCACAATTGCATGGCTTTAGGAAAACAACAATTGGTGACAATATTGTTTCTTTCTCTGTTGACAGAATTTATTCTGATAGTATCAAAGAAATAGTTGGAGAAGAAATTGGCACACAGTATATTGTTCATCTTGAATCTGTAAATACAGGAACAAACATGAATGTAGATCCTATTGATTTAAAAGAAAGATTTGTTAAAAAATTGCATGCTTTGTTAGGACAATTGGCTGAAGCAAAAGGAGAAACTCCTAAAATGGTAAAGGATAAATTAAAAAATTATTTGAAATTACATAAAATAATTGAAGAAAGCACAAAAGAATTAGATATAAAAGGTTTGGCAATAGCATCTAACATCGTACAAAAATGGCTGAACGAATGAACAATCCTTTCCTCGGATATGCAGCAAAGATTTTGAAAGACACAAAGTCTATAAATCCTGTCCATGAGATTGTAAATATGTATTACAAATTAAAAGGGATGGATAAAAAAGAAAAAGTATTCTACAAAGATAAGCATTCTTATCCTAAACTTGGCAGAGAGGCAAAACTTCTTTATGAAGCATGCAACTACAATCTTGATGATGCTTTGTGGGCATTAGATAAAATGAAATACAAAGCAGATAAAGGTCGTTTTGATTGGTCAATATCAACCTGCTTGAAACACAAATTAACATGGTAAAAAAATACTTTTCTTTATTTTCTGGTATAGGAGGATTTGATTTAGCTCTAAAAAGATCTGGATACAAAGCAATTGGATTCTCTGAAATAGATAAAAGTGCAATAAAAGTATATGAAAAACAATTCAAAGGAATTAAAAATTATGGAGATGCAACAAAAATCAATTATAAAAAACTTCCAAAATATAATCTTCTTGTCGGAGGAACACCTTGCCAAGATTTTACAATTCTTGGAAAGCAAAAAGGATTGTCTGGTGAAAAAAGTAGATTATTCAATTACTTTATCAAAGCACTCAAAGAGAGCAAACCTGATTATTTTGTCTTTGAAAATGTTAAAGGAAGTTTATCAAGCAATGCTGGATGGGATTTTGCCTACATGCAAATTGCATTCAGTAAAGTTGGGTATGATATCCAATGGCAAGTTCTTAATTCCAAAAATTTCGGACTTGCACAAAGTAGACAGAGGATATATATTGTTGGATATATTAGAGAAAAATCCATCAAAAGAATATTTCCTATCAAAACATCAATTGAAAACAGTGTTGGGAAAATAAAAGAAGTAAATGGAGGATTCCATAGATACAGAACATATTCTAAAAACGGAATATCTCCAACATTAACATCTTATCAGCATGCTGGTTATGCTAGAGTAAAATTGCAGACAGGAAAAAGAATTGTAAGAGAATTGACTCCAATTGAATATGAAAGATTGCAAGGATTTCCTGATAATTGGACAAAAGGAATTGATAAATATGAAAGATATGCATGTCTTGGAAATGCAGTTTCAGTTCCAGTAATAAGTGCAATAATAAAAAGATTATGAAAAAAGAAAAAGAAGAAAAAAAAATAGGAAGTACATTGGCTGATACCATCAAAGAAATAAGAAAGAAATTTGGTGAAGATGCAATAATGATGTTGAATGAAAAACCAAATGTTGATGTTGAAGCAATATCTACTGGCTCCATTGGACTTGACCATGCTATTGGAATTGGTGGTTTCCCAAGAGGTAGAATTGTTGAAGTGTATGGTGCAGAGAGTTCTGGTAAAACTACATTGGCACTGCATACCATTGCAGAAGCACAGAAAAATGGAGGAATTTGTGCTTTCATAGATGCTGAACATGGTATGGATCCGCAGTATGCTAAACAGCTTGGAGTTCAAACTGATAAATTGTTAATATCACAACCAACCAGTGGTGAGGAGGCTCTTAGAATTGTTGATTCTTTGGTTAGAACAAAGAAATTAGCTGTAGTGGTAATTGACTCTGTTGCTGCCTTAACTCCAAAAGCAGAGATAGAAGGAGAAATAGGTGCTGTCCTAATGGGTGCACAAGCCAGATTAATGAGTCAAGCTATGCGAATGTTGACATCTGCAATCTCAAAGAGCAATACGCTAATATTGTTCATCAATCAAACAAGAATGAATATTGGTGGTTATGGCAATCCTATAACAACAGCAGGAGGTAAGGCACTCAAATTCTATGCATCTGTTAGAATAGAAGTCAAAAAAATGAGCACTATAAAGAAAGGAGAGGAAGCAGTTGGTTCAAGAATAAAAGCAAAAGTCGTTAAGAATAAAGTTTCCTCTCCATTCAAAATGTGTGAATTTGATATTATTTACAATAAAGGAATTCTAAGAGAAGCAGAAATACTTTTGCTTGCAGAGAAGTATAATATAATTAAAAAAGAAGGAGCATCATACAAATGGAAGGTTTCTGTAGGAGAAAATGGAGCTAATAATGAATTTACTGCAAGAGGAATAGGAAATGCTACACAGTTTCTAAAAGAGCATCCTGAAAATGCAAGTGCATTAATTAGTGAGATATATAATTGCCAAGAAAAAGAAAATATATGACAATAGAAAAATTTCAAAATATATACATAAAAAAAGGAGGAATTGCAAAATTGACGGAATTGCGTTCTCTTTTTTATACTCAAAAATACATAGCAAAACATTTTAGAGTAAGCGGAGAAAGAGTAAGACAATGGATGCTTGAATTCTTTGGTTCAAAATATGATCCAAGACCAGACAGAAAAGAAGCAATAATATTAAATATGATTGACTTTGCAAGACATAATAATAAAAAAGATTTTGATTTTGCATTCAGAGGAACAGAGTATTACAGAGAAGTATTAGAAAAGTGTAAAGAACAAAAAATATATGTTGCTTAGTGATATTGAAATTAAAGAAGCGATAAAAAATAAAGAAATTGAAATCTCTGGATATCCAGATATATATATTGGACCCAGTTCTGTGGATTTGCATCTTGATAATAAAGCAATGATACTTGATGATGAAAAAATAAAATTATCAACATACATACATTATGGTGAACAATCATTCCAAGGATTAAGTTTTGAAGATAGAGAAAAATCTGCTAGTATGTTTACAGAATACAGTGGATGGGATAAGATTATTATTTATCCAGGAGAATTCTATATTCTTTCTTCTATTGAAAGAATTAAATTTGCAGATAATATTGCTGGATTTATTCAAGGAAGAAGTTCTATAGCTCGTGTAGGAATAAATGTTCATAATGCTGGATACTTTGATGTTGGCTTTGAAGGAACTGCAACTTTGGAAGTAGCTAATTTTACAAAATATCCAGTTCTTATTCCAAAACACACAAGAATTTGCCAAATGGTATTTGCAAAAACTGGAAAACCAGCAGAGATTCCATACTGGAAAAAGAAAGACAGTAAATATCAAGGACAATCAGGACCAACTATCACAAAAATAAATGAAGATTATGAATAATATGCCAATATGAAAATAAAATACCTTTTGATTGGTGCGGGTGTGGGCGGACTTTCTGCAGCTGCAGAATTAAAGAGTAGAGGAGAAACAGATTTTATTATTATTGATAAATGTAAATCATTACCTCTTAATCTTAATAATGGAGTACATTATCTTCATAGCAATAATTTTGGAACTCCATTTCCATTTGAATTAAAAAAAATAGCAGCTGTAGAAGAAATATGGGATCCAAGAACAGATGTATTTAAAAAGATAGCACACATACCTGAAATGATGGAATATTCATTAAAGGTCATGAATTTGAGACATCCATCAAGTATAATGGATCCTGGAAATAGAGATTGGGATACATTTCTTCCTGCTAGCAACAATATAAATGATCTGTTATTAGAATATGAAAAATACATAGGAAAAAAGAACTTTATTTGGAACTCTGAAATTAAAATAGTTGATACAAAAAATCATTTAGCAAGCATTTCAAATGATAAAGTTATTTGCTATGAACATATGATAACAACAGCTCCAATAAATAGTTTTTCTAAATTATGCGAAATAGATACAGGATTTGAATTCAAAAGTATTCCTATATTTATTACAAACTATAAAACAGAAAATATAGTATCAAATTGGTTGCTAGGATTGTATATTTCAGATCCTCAATTTCCTCCATATAGAATAACTGTATTGAATAATATTATATCCATGGAATCTGTTAAAGAGATGACAAGAAGTGAAGAAGAGATTGTTAAATACCATCTTGGTCGTTATTTTGATTATTCCATTGATACTGGTCAAAAGTATATTTGGGAAACAGGAAGAATATTTGGATTAACAAAGGAACAGAGAGAACTTATGGTATGCAAATTTGCAAATGAAAATATACATTTACTTGGCAGATTCGCAAGATGGGATGGCAAGCTGCTTTTGGACACCACGATCGCTCAGGCAAAAATGATAATTAATAATATAATAAAATAAATATATGGAAAAAATAGGAGCAAAAGGAATTGTTCAAAAATTAAGTGAAATATATCCAACAGCAAGACCAGGATTTATTAATGTTTTGATTGATGCATTGGAATTGCATGCAAGAAAGAATAATGATTATAATGGCACCAAAATAGACAAAATACCATTTACCACATTTGAAACAATGGCAAAAATGGCTGATGTAAGGAGAAAGTATAGTAGGCTGTATCATTTGTTGGCTGAAAATGTTGAACCAAAAGTTGATGAAAATTTAGAAGACACAGTGATAGATTTAGGAGTTTATGCATTTTTATTATTAGAGTATTTAAGAGAAGCAAAAAAAATGAAAAATAAAAAATGAAAAAAATTCCATGGAATAAAGGAAAGAAAGGATTGCAAGTTGCATGGAATAAGAACAAAAGAGGATTCAATTGGGGAGTAAAAGGTAAACGACATTATTTATTTGCAGGAAATAAAAGAGTTGAATACAATGGATATATAACTGTTTGGATTGGTGGAAAAAGAATTCCTGAACACAGACACAAAATACAGACAAAAATTGGAAGAAAATTAAAAAAATACGAGTATGTGCATCACATAGATGGAAATCCTGCAAATAACAAGTTGATAAATTTGTTAATTGTTTCTCCGAAGGAACACAGAGCAATTCACAACAAAGACAATAAGTATTACAAATTAAGAAAGCACACTTGCAATAAAGTTTGTTATTCAAAACACAAATAATATGAAAGTTTACATTATTACTCATACACCAGAACCTCTTAAGGCAATAGCAATACCTTTTCTCAATATGGGAATTGGAAGAGATATAAGAAGTTTTGATGATATAACAAAAGAAGAGGCAAAAGATGCTCTGAAAGAAATTTTTAAGAGTCATCTTGATTCTCCACTTGAATTTGCCACATTCAATTTCTTTTTAGAAGATATTCCTTTGTTCTTAAGAGCTCAATTGGTTAGACACAGAAGCGGATTTGTTTATGCAGAGCGTAGTTTAAGATTCTTTGATGCTAATCTTAGAGATCCTGTCAAAGATTATGATATGTCTGCAATGCCTACAATCAAAGACAAAGAATTTGTTAATAATCCATATCTGAAAGGTAAGAATATAAAACAAACTGTAAAAGAAGAAATGGAAAGACAAATGTATCTATATTCTGCTCTACTTAAAGAGAATGTTGACCAACAGGATGCACGTAATGTTATTGGAGTTTGGTATCCTACTGCCATGCAAATATCATGCAATTATAGAGCATTAAGAGGTGCATTGGCAGACAGATTGAGTTCTCAAGCACATCCCTTGTGGCAATTTTTGGCAAATCAAATAAAGAAACTAATCACAGAAGTTGACAAAGATTTAGGAGATGGTTTAGTTGATAGTTGTCAACTTCATGGTCGTTGTGTTTGGAATAGTCGTTTTGATAGAGATTGTGATGCCTGTATAGAAAGAGGAGCTAAGAAAAAGCATGAACATATTTGGAGTAGAGAAACAACATATGGAAAAAATACACAATGTGATTGTGGAATTTTAAAGCCATTTGATTTATTAGAAAATAAATAATATAATAATATGAGTTATAAAGTTTGACAAATCGTAAAGAACACAAGAAGTAAAATATCAAAAGGAAACAAAAAAGATACAATCATTGGAAAAGTAAAAATTAACCCCCATAAGATATGAAAATACACAATATGAAAGAACCAGAAAAAAGATGTAAGCATTGCGATTTGCCGAAACATCAATGCCAATGCACAAGTGGCGAATGGTCTGCTGATTATAAAT
>ERZ1292629.4037-Hain-H43-01um-R1-4037-length-10972-cov-4_pt1 | contig 10972 bp, 10 predicted proteins | sample MGYA00564399_ERZ1292629 | MGnify/ENA primary metagenome ERZ1292629 (study PRJEB36523, sample SAMEA6512636) | groundwater metagenome | collected 2019-01-08 | study: AquaDiva: Metagenomics assemblies of 32 groundwater samples | reverse complement strand
TTTTCAGCAAGTCCTTGAACATTTGTTTTTATGCTGACTCCATGCAAATTATTTGTAGAATTAAAGCAATTATAGCCAAAAGAATCTTCAAATTTGAAATACTCACGGTAATTTATGCATTCAGTGCCCAATGTTAATGTTTTTTTTATAAACGGAATTAGATAACTGGCAATTAAAGATATGGCTGCAACTGTTAGAAGTAAGATTAGAACAGTTGCAATAATTGGTGAAAGCCCTCTTTTTTTCATATAATTTATACTTTTGTAGTTATGCCATAGGCATTATCACATGTGTATGGCTGTTTTGAATCTTTTGTTTCACCTAGAAGAATAGGTGTTAAGATAATATCCTCTCCTTGACTTAGATCATTTGGAAGGTCTAATGCAATTGTTTCTCCAGTCTTTATTGTTTTGCTGAAGGACTTAACAATTTTTACAGAACCTTCATTTTTTTTCTTTATTTCTATTCCATAAATAGGAACATTTCCGCGATTTACAAAGTTTATCTTGCCCTCGCTATAAATTGGTTCAGCATTAAAATTTACTCTTTCACATGAATTTTCTATTGGTTCCCCAAATTTCAGTAACTTTTCAGATATAAGACTTTTTGCAGAAATAAAAATTATAACCGCAATAATCAATGTTAGCGAAATTAAAAGAACAGTTGCAATAATTGGTGAAAGCCCTCTTTTTTTCATACACTTGTTAAACAATCTGGATTTAAAAATTTAATCTAAATCAAAAAGATATTTAATCAGTTTTATACCTATACTATTGGGGTGTTTAATTTGGACAAAAAGCCAGCATTGATTTTAGCTTTTTTATTAACTCTGCTCATTATTGTGAACTTTTATTTTTTATCAACTTCAGGCAAGCCTATACGAATAAAGGCAGGTATTCTTAGAATTATAGATGGAGATACATTTGTAACGACAGACGGCCAGACAATAAGGCTCATTAATATCAACGCGCCAGAAAAAAATGAACCTCTAGCCTCACTTTCTAAATCTTTTTTAGAAAGTTTTGCAAATAAGTCAATAGAATTGGAAATAACCGGTCAAGACAAGTATGATCGGCTTCTTGCTAGAGTTTATAGTCCAGAATATTTGAATTTAAAACTCATACAATTGGGTTTGGCAAATAAATTCCTTGTGGACGATTCCGAGCTTGAAGCTTTTGCAGGTGCAGAAGATATTGCAATTAAGAATTCACTAGGCATTTGGAACAAGTCATCATATTATAAGTGTATAAATGCAAGAGTAGATAAGTATCTTGAAATAGTTTTTATAACAAATAATTGTCCAAATGCTGATTCATCAGGATGGTTTATAAAAGAAGAAGGCCGTAAAAAATATATTTTTAACACTCCCCATTTTACAGAATTAGTTATTCATTCTGGAAAAGGAATAAATAATAATAGCGACCTTTTTTGGAATAATCCTTCAGATATTTGGAATAATGACCGAGATACAGTTTATATTAAGGACCAGCAAGGAGGTTTAATTTTTTATGAAAGTTATGGTTACTAGTTTAATATTAATCTCTTTATTGCCTTCAGTTCTTGCTCTTAATGTAACAATAAATTCACCTCAAACAGCCAATTCAGAATTTGATGTTTCATTGTCTCCAATTTCAGCAGAGATTTATGATATTAAAATCTATATAAAAGCCTCATCAGATGTAAAATCCGAAATATTTTATAAAAATTCTTGGAAAAGCTCCTTTTACTTTTTGAAGTCTGCATTTCCAAATCAAACTACCTTTTCAATAAGAGTCCTTAATTTCACAGGAAGTGGAGAGGTTTGTGCTAAACTAAGAAAGCCAGGGAAAACACAGAGTACAGAATTTTGTAATCCTATTTTTATAAGTCTTTTAGAGCAACCAGACGATTTATCTAGCTATACAAAAAATGAAAGCATAATCTTGGATACAAACAATTCAGATGATAATATAGACAAGCAGGTAGAACAGGCAATTCCTCACTCTCCAGATTTTATTCCTCTTGAAAATGCACATCTTAAGAGTAATCAGGATTTAGAAGAAAATATCTCAAATGTTCCTGTTTCAGACGCAGGTATATTTATATCTCATCAGGAAAAAATCCGGCAGGGAATTATGTATTCTTTTACGCTTTTTTGTATTTTAATAATAATTTTTCTAGTAATTAGAAGACTTTAGTATACTAAGTTTTAAAAATCATATTTTCATTTAAAGACTATGGACAAGTTGCAAATACAAGCTATATTTGAGATTTTAGGCAGGCCGCCAGAGCATATTACTGAAGCTCTAAATCTTCTTATAGAAAGGCTTGGTGCTGAAAAAGGCGTGAAAGTTATTCAAAAGCAAATGCATGAGCCTATAGAGGTTAAAGATTCTAAGGACCTTTACACTTCATTTGCAGATGTAAGTTTAGAATTAGATTCGGTCATAAATTATTTTAATGTCTTATTTGCTTATATGCCTGCACATACAGAAATGATTTACCCGGAAAAAATTTCTTTCTCAAATTCAGAACTAAACGAGTTTGCAAATCAGCTTGTATTAAGATTGCATAATTATGATGCTATCACCAAAAATGTTCTTGTAGAAAGGGACATAATTTTAAAAAAACTTCAGGAAGTTGCACCGCATTTATTTAAACAGCCTCCAGCAGATGAGCCAACACAAAAAGTCTCCAAGGTCAAAAAGAAGTCAAGCTCTAATAAAGTAAAGAAAAACAAAAAGCAAATTATTTAGAAAATTCTTTTTCTTCCATTCTCTGTTCTATATCCTTTATTTGCTTTTTGAGAGGATTTTTTTCAGGTTTTATCCGTTTATATTTTAATATCAACGCTGATAACACAATTAAAATTATTCCAGCTATTAAATATCCTATCCAGGCTTTGCTGTTTTTATTGCTCACACAAGTTCCTACGCAGCATGGAGAATCCATAGCAAGCGTTACATTTCCTTTGCATACTTCTGAACTAATATTGCATATTTTCCCTCCAGATATTTCATTGCAGTTATAAAATCCTCTTTCATCAGTTAAATACGGCGTGCTTACTTGGCTTGAATCATCAGTTAATTTTATATCCACAGGAAGTTCAAATGTAAAGTTTTGGTATTTTAGATAGATTATACCCCTCACTTCATCTCCAGCATTTTTATTCTTTAAGCTCAAATTAAAATATAATAGCTCATTTGGTTTAATATCAAAATTAGAAGATGGCTCTATCAGGAATAAATTTTTTTCAAACTCCAGAGAAACATTAATTATTGTATGATCTCCAGTATTATAAACAATAAAAGGATAATGCGTATCATTGCTATCTAAAGAAATACTCTGAATCATCTGAGGCTTAAACCTAATTTCCGGATAGAATAAATCAAATGCACCATTATTACTTCCTTGCTTAATAACATATAAAGGTATAATATATTTTCCAAGAGTTATATTAATAAGTGTGGTATTCATAGTACTTGATATACTATATTCTACTTTATTTATCCCTGGATTTAAAACAATCTCTCTTTTTGTAGGAAAGTCAGTATCTATTGTTTTGACTTCATCTAAATTTGATTGTATACTTATCTCAAAATCTCCTCTTGTAAAAACAAATCCTGGTTTTATGGAGTATTCAGTTAAGTTTCCTTTAACTGAAAAATTTTTTTCAAAGTTTATTTTTTGATTTTGCCCGTTAACAGTCGTAGAAATATCCTTAATTCGCAATGTATAATTATTTTCATTCACAGGTAAAGCAGCCCATAAATAATATTTATCACCTAATTTTTTAAAATCATAATCCAATGGCACCTTCACATGCCCTCTTAGAAATTCTACGTTGCTCTGGGCAATATATTCTAAAACATTGCCACTAATTGCTGCAATTAATGTCTCACCAGGAGAATAATTTTCTTTGATATCTGAAGAAATTGCACTGCTGAACGGCAGAATAGCTAAAATAAATACCATCATTAAAATAATTTTTTTCATCTTAACTTTTGATTACTTGCTCATATCTCTTAATTTTTTTAATGTTTCTTCCATCTCTTTATCTCGCGCATTACTCTGAGGTCTGCTGGAATTATATTGTTTGGGAATCATTCTTTGTTGTCTAGGCATTCCATAATATCCTCCTGCGGGCGGTATTCCTGGTCTTGTAATCGGCGAAGACCGCGCTTTGCCTTGGAATTTGAACCACCAAACTCGTATTTTATTTCTAAATATAATTCCCAGAACTACAATAATAATCAAGACAACCAATATCCATATCCAAGTGTTCAACGAGCTTGTTGGAACACTTGTTTTTTCACAGCAGATTTTATCACTTGTATCGCAGTTCTTGATTACTTGCTCTTCTCCGCTTGCACATGAGCTAAATCTACAAATATCTCCAGAGAGTTCGCATGTATTTTGCGTAGAAATTGGGTCGCATATTTTGCTCAAGCAGCAAGTTCCATCTGAAGCAGGAGCAGTATTTCCGTTTCTGCATTCTTGATTAGCATTACAAATTATTCCATTTTTTTCAGCGCAGGTTTTTTCTGGAAGTGATTTTGAGCAGCAGAACATATTAAAATTATTGCATTCATTGCTTAATATCTCCCCGCCAGCTTCAGTGCAGTCATCTTTAGTTATGCAAAAATAACCAGCAGCCATACAGCTTTTTGTTTCTGTTGGAATTGAGAAATCTTTAGGCCAGCCAGAATACAAAATAAAGGCCGTATCTCTGATGTTATTATTGTTCCAGCATCCACTGTCTTTAGCAATGCTTAATAAATATTTTTTTGTATTTTCAAGCTCAGCACTGCTGGTTCCGGAAAGCGCGAGCATTGCAAGGCTTGTATCATAATATCTTTTATTTGCACTTGTCTCCCAATATTTTCCATCCTTTTGCTTTTGTATAATTTGGGAGAATTGGTCATCTCCTCCTGCTATTATATAAAGAAAAGCACTTGGTAAATATTTTTGGTTATCTTCAGAAAGAGCTAATAAATAAGAAGTAAACGCCGAAGTGTCTCTTCCAAGTTTATGTAATGCAAGCGTTGCCCAAATTGTACCTTCATAGTCGCATGCATCTATATTTTTAAAACATTTAGCATTGGTAATCTCCTTTGTGCTGCCTCCAGATGCAGAAGAATGAGTTTCAGACGAAATATAAGTAGCATCATTTTTTTGATAAATTAATGTGGTTATAAAATCTTGATTACAGGAAATTTCGAATTCTTTATCCAGGCAGGCAGGCTTTATCTGTAGCCAGTATCTAGAAGAGGATACTGTTAAGCATGATCCTGCATTGCCTTCTAGCTTCATATTGTCTAAAATTCTAACCTCTTTATCAGCCCCATCGTAAGTTATAGTGCAGGTTGCAGGTATATGATTTGTTGCGTCTATCTCAAGATACCAGTCTAAATCCTTTGTAATAATGGCTTTAGACAAAAGCCATTTTTCAATATCTGTCGTATCTTTGCCTATCCTTTTATATGCAATAGCAACCTCTGCTGTTTCTTTTAATTTGCAGCCATCTTTAGGCCAGCAACTATCTCCCGGTCTTCTTTCGCTTTCTATCGTGGCTTTCAAATTTTCCTGCGGCCCAAGTGCAAGGCTTGAAAAAATTGCTTCTTCTAATGACAATTTTGTTTGGACTTTTTCTTTAATTTGATTGTCTAGGCATTGATAAGCTTTAGTTACAATAGAAGTATCACTAATTCCGCTAGTTTCGTTTAAAGCAAGAACGCTGGGAAAAATAGAGATTATTGCTAAAACACAAATAATCATTACTAATTCTCTTTTTTTCATATAAACTCTCATGTAAGGATTATTTAAAAATGTTTCAATAGCTATTTCCTTTCAATTTCCGTATAACTTCTACAATAGGATTTTTTGCACTAGGCTTATGGTCAAGTAAATTCAAATCTTTATAAAAACTGTTATTATTATAATTTGGTGGCAAAATCTGCTTTTTTTGTTTTAAATGCCATTCAATCTGGCTTCTAATATAACCTTCTCTTAATGGTGGTTCATTAAGCTCGTTCCATTTTCTGATTCTCTCGTTAATAAATTCAGGTGTGAAATTTAATGACCTTAAAAAAGTTATCAAAACAAACAATCCTCTTTTTTTGCCATCTTTAAGGCCCCTTAACAATTTTTTAATCGGCAAAGGGAACATCTCTTCTCTAACTCCTGTAACATCTATTTTTTTATAATTGATATATTTCTTGATATTTTTTATATTAGAATACTCGCCCTCACTTTGTCCAACCTTCCATTTAAGCGCGTCTTCAAGCAACTTCTCTGCTTCACCAGGAATACATTCAGGTAAAAAATTTAATATCTTCACGCTTAAGGGATTAGCATCTTTTGGAGTAAATGAGCTTAAATCTTGCTTTGATATTACTGCACTTGCGAGAGAAGTTTTTTCATGCAATGAATAAGGCATTCTAAATAAATGTCTTGGAGCAACAAGCACTAAATCCGGGCTTGCTAATTTGCTGCCTGAAATGCCTTCTTCAAATTCGTCAGAATAGTTCCTTGCAGACTCTTTTACAGAGCGCGTATAAACTACTTTTTTTGATGTAAATTCCTCTTGTTTATTTAATGAAGAAATTTTGCAGTTGTCACAATAAAAATAATCTTCTTCTTTAATTATCTCTAATTTTCCAGGACATGTTGGTTCAATGCATTTTAGTTCTCTTTTTGTAGGCTTAAAATTTGGTCTAACTACTGTGCTCCCACATCTTGTACATTTAAATGTGACAATCTTGCTCTTTTTTACAGGTTTATTGCATTCAGGGCAAATAGTTTCTGCTAAGTCTTCTTTTGAGAGATTAGTTCTTTCCTTCAATGCTTCAAAATTAATATCTAGTTTACTAATTGCTTTATTATATTCCGGACGAATTTTTTCAATCAAAAATTCACAAATTGAGCGTGGCCACTCCGGAAACATTTTCTTTGTTTCAATTCCATCATGCTCTTCAGGAAAAGCTCTGCCCGGTACAATAATGTGAAATCCTTTTGAACCGGAGAATTTAATGCCATAATTTTTTATCCCATACATTTCCAAAGTATCAAGAATAAGTCTTGCACCAACCTTGGAGCAGTCTAAATACTTTGAATCAACATCAATTAGCAAGTCCCATGATTTTCTATTTTCACTAAGCTCTTCCGAGCTCATATCTGAACTTATTTTTAAGGGATCTTCCCAAATTTCCTCAGAAGCATGGAATGATGTTGCACCTTTATTTACCAGGCCCATTATGTCTGAAGCATATTGCAAAGTATCTGGCCTTTTTCCAAAGCTTTCGAAATACCTTGGAACAACCTCTCTGCCTGCAGAGAACTTTAGCAGTACTTCCTGAACCTTAGGATTAGAATAATACAATTTTTTTATGGAATTTATTCTCTCTTCTTTGATATCCATAATTTGGAAAGCAGAGTTGCTTTTATATTGTTTGTTATGTCAAGATGCTTGACGAAAACCACATCTTTCAAGATGTGGTTGCATCTTGAGCACAAGAAAATCAGGGATTTTCTGTGCAGAAAATTCTTTTTGAGAATTTTCTTGCATCCCAAAGTTCCAAACAAAAACTCAAGAACTTTTTGATAAGTGTAAATATACTCTTTTTTCTATCACAATAAAACTTAAAAGCTACCTCTCTTCCTTAATAAAATGTTATTAAAATTAGAGAATCCAAAAATATTCTCAGATATAATTTCTATTATCTCAGAGTTAGTAATTGAGGTTAAGCTTAAAATCACTTCTGAAGGGATGAGCCTTACTGCTATAGACCCCGCAAATGTCGCTATGGTTTATTTTAAGATTCCCTCTGACCTATTTTCTCAATTTGAGCTTGGAAACGATGAAGTGCTTGGCTTGAATTTAGAGAACCTTAAAGCAGTTTTAAGAAGATGCAAGCTTGGAAGCTCATTAACTTTGGAAAAAGTAGAAAATACCTTAAAAATGGGGATACATGACAGAATCAAGAGAGACTTTGTGCTTTCATTAATTGATATTGATGTTGAAGAAAAAGAAATGCCTAAATGGGAATTCAAATCTGTTATAAAAATGGATTCAGAATCATTCGTTGAAGTTGTAGAAGATTGCGGAGTAGTCTCAGATGCGTGTACATTTATTGCCGAGCCGGATAAATTTATTATAGAAGCACACGGGTTAAACTCTGCCCGAGCAGAATTTTCCACTGAGGAGGTTGAAATTTATTCTGACCGAAGTACAGCAAGATTCTCATTAGAATATTTAAACAAATTTATTCGGGGGGCAAAAATCTCCTCTCGGACTATTTTAAGCTTTTCTGACAATCACCCAATGCGTATTGATTTTCCAACAGGCAATGTAATGCTGTCTTTTGTTCTTGCTCCAAGAATTGAACAGGACGATTAGTTAAAATTAATAAATTGTCTAACTGTAATTTCTGCATAACAACTCAATTGAAGTTATAACAGAATTTATAAACTTCATTTGTATTTATAAACCATGAAAAAAGTTTTGTTGATAATAACAATCTTTGCATTTCTTATACTCTCTTCTTCCTACGCTCTTGCTCAAGAAAACTGCACTGAAAAAGAAAAAACCTGTTGCAAAAACGAGCAATGTATTGGTATAGCCTGCCAAATAGGTTCTTATTCAGTCTTTAAAGGATGTGATGAAAACTGCAAGCCAATTGGCAGTTGTGTAATCAATGAAACAACACAATGTTATTCCAGTTCTGACTGCATCAGCGGATATGTTTGCAAGGAAGGAAAATGCACAGAAGCTTTACCAACCTGCACAGACAGCGATGGCGGGAAAGATTATTATGTAAAAGGAGAAGTTGCAGACACAATGATAAGCGGTCCCGCATATGATTTCTGTACTGATAATGTTGCCCTGCGAGAAACTTTCTGCGGAACTGATAATATTGGATATCCTCAAATATACAACTGCCCGAACGGCTGTTCAGATGGGGCATGCATAAAAGGAGAACAAGTTAAAGAACAAGTCACGTGCTTATTTGTAAATTCAAAAACAGAGCAAAAATGCTACCTTGCTGAATACAACAACAAGTTTTTCTGTTCTGGAATTGAAAGCTGCACAATCGATGTTGCTGGAACAAAAGGAGAAAAATTAACTTGGAAATCAACCTGCGGCGGATATGCTTATACAACAATTAACGGAGAAAATGAGAATGCCACCAAATATGCAAAATTCTCCTGCTCAGAAACAGTTTCATGTGCTTCCCAGTTATGTACTGATGGAAGTTATACTCAATGCAGTAAAGATAAAAATGGCTATTGCGCCTGTTCAACCTGCCCTTCAATTATAATTAAGCCTGTTTGTGGCAATAGAATATGCGAATCAGGAGAAGGAACAATCTGCACAACTGTTGCAAATGTGTGCGAAGCAGGAAAAGAATGCAAGGCAACAGAATCCAAATGCTATACTGTTTGTCCTCAAGACTGTAGTAATCTGCAGGGCATTTATGCCAAGCTAGGAGAAAAATTCAAGCTGCAGGTTAATCAGCCAGTTAAGATAGCTGATTACAAGGACATGAAAATAATATTTAGGGATTTGCTTACACAAAAATGCGCAGCAGCAGTTACAAGCTCTAAAGAAGTAATAAACGCTGAACAAAAAATAACAGGTAATACTGTTGCTTCTGCAACTGCCTCAAGCACAGGAGGAGGCGGAGGAAGTAGTGTTTCAATAATAAAATGTCCTGCTATAGGCCCGATGGCACAGCTTGAAATAAATATGCCTAATGAAGACGGAAAGAAAATTTTAACTTTAAAATTGAATGAAGCAAAAAATGTTTATGGTGTTAGCGTAAATTTTTTGGATTATGATTATGCTTCAAAAACAGGAGTTTTTGCAGTCAATAATGAAGTTGCTTCCTGCCCTGAAAATTGCAAATGCGATAATGAAGGGAATATTTTAGAATGCAAAAAAGAGTCAATATGCAAAAATAACACAATCTTATGTCCAGATGGAACATGTAGTGATAAATGTAAAGAAGTTTCTAATGAAAAATGTGATTACGGGTGTTTGTATAACAACAAATGCCTTCCAATAGGAACAAGGGTTAAAGGCATGTACTGCACTATCGACGGAACAACAAGCAATCAGCTAAAATCAGATTCTGTATGCGAGAATAATTTTGAGTGTGAAAGCAATGTCTGCGTAAACAGCAAGTGTGTTTCAGGCAGTTTTATTGAAAAAATTCTTTCTTGGTTTAGCAAATTATTCGGCAAAGACTAATTATCTTTTTTGTTAATATATTATTTCCTAAGACGATTAAGTGACAACCTTTATATAACTCTTCTTTCTTAGAGAAATATGCCCAAAGAGGATATATTTAATGCTTTTAAGAAAGATAGGAAAAATGTAATTGTTTTTTCAGTATTAACCGTTTCAGTTTATCTTTTATCATTATTTATCCCTTCAAATCCTGCAAGTTTGTTCAGCATATTTGAGATTCTTACTTTAATACTCTCTCTGCTTGCTTTTATTTTCGCTCTTACAGTTTTGGTTAACAGCTCAAAACTGGTATTTAAAGGAGATTATACTTTAGGTATAACTTTCTTCACACTTTCAATTCTGGCTTCTCTTTACTTCTTTCTCAATTTCCTAATAGGAGTTCTTACCGGCTTCTCCGGATAAAATATGAATAAAGTTTTGTTTTAATATAGAATAGTTTTTATAAGGTATATCCTTTTATTAAAAATGCCAGAAGATAATATTTACTTTGATAGATTATACAAAAAGAAAAAGAATTTTAGCTTCCCAGTTGATTTAGAATCTCTTACATACATTTTTACTAATCTAAAAAAAGGTAAAGTCCTAGATATTGGAACAGGAGAATCAGGCAATTTTATTGAACTTGCAAAAAAGGGCTTTGATGTAACAGTTCTCGATATTTCAGACAAAATAATTGAAGAAATCAAAAAACAGGCAAATAAAGAAAATGCCAAACTAGGTGGAGTTAAGACCGAAGAAGGT
>ERZ1292629.4035-Hain-H43-01um-R1-4035-length-10973-cov-4_pt1 | contig 10973 bp, 2 predicted proteins | sample MGYA00564399_ERZ1292629 | MGnify/ENA primary metagenome ERZ1292629 (study PRJEB36523, sample SAMEA6512636) | groundwater metagenome | collected 2019-01-08 | study: AquaDiva: Metagenomics assemblies of 32 groundwater samples | reverse complement strand
CCTAGTAGCGGCAGGAATAGTGCCATTTATATAAGGGTTAAGAGTACTCCACTTATTATTAGCATCACCTTGAACATATGTTTCTCCTAAAGAAACATCATAACAAGCACACCGAGGTAAATTATTGCAATTGGGCTCTGGAGCAAGAAATCCCCATAACCTTTTAATACTATTAAAATTAGTATAAATTAAACGTAATCCAAATACAGGGACTGAAGTAGTATTGGGTACGTAACTCGGAGAAAATACTGGAAAAACATCCGTAAGATTAGCATATTTCTTTATTTTTGTTGCCGGGGCGGCAGGATCAAACCTCCAAACATTATACGGGTAATACTGAACAGATCCAGCAAGCAGAGTACCCCCACTAAAATATATAAAATTATCATCACTATTAACACAAGTGTGTATAAAAGACGTAATATATTGGAAGGATGTAGTGGATGCAAGTACATTACTCCAAACCACAGCCCAAATATTATCAATAATGCTATACTCTAAAATTGCATCAGTACTGCCTACTGCACGATTATCACCATTATGTATAAAAGCATATACTTTTCCATTTAAATACTCTATAGAATAACATTTAGCATTAGTTGAGTTATAAGGGGTAGGTAATCCAGCCAACATTCCCATTTCACCCGTATTTTTATTATAATAACTAAATCCTCCATAAGTAGTGGAACCTACTTGATAGGAGGCTACATAAAAAATACCACTAGTTGGGTCGTAACAAATAGAAGAACGCCCAATACTGCTAGCTGGAGATGGTAACCAAGCATTGCCCCTACTGTAGTATAAGGGGATATGTGACTTTTGTTCCCCTACAGCACCTCCGTATTTTAAAGTAGGAAGAACATTAGACCCTCTAATTTCTGAAATACTTTTACCGTCTTCAGTGTACTTTGCAACTTTTTCAGTAGAAACATATGTATCTGTTCCCCACGAAAGAGTAGAAGAATTATAACTAGCACCTAAATCTATAATAGGGGTAGCATACGAACTAGAAAAAGAATCAACATAAACATCTGATGCTGTTTTAAATCTGTAAATGTGATTATTGGTAGCCCCACCGACGGCGTAAGGGTCAGGGCGATGAAACGCATATATATTACCAGATTCATATTCTAAAGCTAACCCATACACATACCTACTCCAAGGATAATACTGTAAATTAGTTGGGGTATCTAAAGTATTTCTATAATTTATTATAGTTGGAGTGTCCGGTAAACAATCAACTACAAACATACTATACCCCGCGGTACTGGCCGCAGGAGCAGAATACTCCCCACTAGTTCTAGAACCTACCCATAACTGATCAGATAAATCTAAAACAATACCATTTATAAATAGCGGAAACGCTATTGTTGCTGTTGGTACAGAACTATTAAATCCATAATAAAAATTTAGATTACTAGAAGTAGTAACTGTTGGTACCTCAACAGAAAAATCTATTTTTTTAACTACGAAACTAAGTTGTTTAACTGGTGTGGATATATAGGACACCGGTCCAAAAACATAAACTATATCTGGATTTGCAAAAGAAGCAAAAGCATGCATCCCAACCTCTAAAGACCACCCGTCATGGAAGGAAGACCCATAGGTTACAGAATCAACGTACTCCAATGTATTTTTATCTAACCTAGATATCGAAGTAGCATCACCAACATAAATATATTCGGTGCCAACGCCCACAGTTTTTGTATGTGACCCTTTATTAAATTCTATAGAAAAAGCGGAATCGTAACACTTACTTATTTTATGAGCTAAGGTATATTTATCCAAAATACTTATAGAATATACTTTTTTATTTAAGCTTGAGCCGCTCCCGCGCGAACCAAAAATTTCTACTACATACAAATTATTGCTATAAGGGTCTGGGGTAGCGCTAACAACAAAATTTTGAGCTAGATATTGAAGAATAGGAGAAGAAGTTCCGTAACGCCCTCCAGCAGTATTAGAGTAGACATCATATGGCGTTACTGGGGGTTCTCCATTCAGTGATGTAATAGTTTCTGTTTCTCCTCCGGCAAACAGGGATCCAATATGTTTTCGCCTATAACTAAAGTCTCTAACAGTTCCACCTGCGCCAGAAAAATTAGAATAAACTGTAGTTCCTGTAGAAGAATCTTTAACAACAAACGGAGCAGCAAAATAATCGTCTCCCACCATAACCTCAGGGGTGTCTGCTTCAACTAAATCAACATTAAACGATACACTTAAAGTATTAGTTCCAGATGGAGCATACGGGGCTTTAGCTGTACTCCGTACTTTTTCAGCACCGCCCTCAATAAATACTTCAGTATAATTAAACTCACCACCGCTGAATGTAACCTGAGTAGGAAGTAAAACAGCATCCTCTCTTCCTACATAAGCCCCATCTTCAGTCGCACAAATTTTTATTTTATTATCTATAGGCTGATTGGTATTCTCAATCATTACTATTGCATCTACTAATTCATCAGAATCATTATATATAGGCAATGCATTAGCTTGAGACATATAACCTACTGGGGCATGATCTACCTGTAATGTTTCTTGTGTTCCGTCTGTACCAAAGTCTACAAAATCTTCGTTATTTATTACTTGTAGTTCCTGGATATTTATGACGCCGGAGACGGCCGTATGAGTAATCCTTAAATACCTTGGGGTTTCATTCGGGTAAGTAAAAGGAACATAAACATAGCCATTACCAGTTCCAGAAATAGCAACACTAGAAGCTGTAACCCATACTAACTCATCTTCAGGAACGGACGTAGCCTCAGCAATAGGATACGGATTCTCTGGTGAGTATGGAGGGTAAGCGTAGCTATAAGGATCTGGTGCAAAGTTATACTCAAAAGTAGTTCCGCTTGTAGTTGTAGCATTACACCAAAGCCTAGCTTCAGAAATAGCAAAAGGACTACCGAGGTCAATCCACCAAGATGCCTTCTCCCCCATAGAAAGGGAAATAGCAGTAGTAGCCGTATCAGTATCAACAAGGTAGCTTAGTTGAGTTACGGTTCCACTTACTATAGGGGTAATCACCGAGCTGTTTCTTATGTGTTTTATTACATTATATTTCATGTTATTGGAATCTCCCACTGAACTACTAGTTTTGCTGTTCTTGACTCAGACCCTGTTAGCTCTTTTGGTAAATTAGTTCGTATATAAATAGGAACTTGCTCTCCTGCACTAACGTCCTCTACGTGTAATGGTAAAAACGCACTTCTTACTTTATAAAAATCTATATTATTTATAGATATCTCCACCATATCCGCAGCGGTCAGTATTTTAGATTTTGTTAAATCAAAAGACTGAAAGTAATCTTCAAATGTTTGTTTTGGGTAATTATATATTGTAAAGTTCTGAATAACCCCGCCAACCGATGCTAAAGATTCCACAAAAGTTAAAGTTGCTGCCCCACTTTCAAAACTACTATAAGTATATAAAGAATACAAAGGAGCAGTTCCACCAATAAAGAAAGTTAATCCTTTATTAGTAGTAGCATTCCACGTTGTAGTAGAGCTATAAACCTCAGACCCGTTCATAAAAACCTTAACAGTAGAGCCTTTTCCATCTAAAACAAGCCCAGTTGAGTCCCAAGACACTGCTAAATGGACAACTTCGTCCTTAACAAGGTTCGCATTTTTAGCAATAAAGTGCCGTTGCTGCTCACCATCATTAACAAAGAACTTTAAACCTTTTCCCGATTGCATTAAGAAAGAAACCATCTTATTATCACAATCTGAAATAGTAAAATAAGCAAAAGACTTTATATCGTTGGGGTAAATATACCCACGTTTATTATAATCTGGCCTAAGAAAGAAACTTACTGCTCCTCTAGACAAACTAACATCAGCAATGGGAAGAACAGCATATTCTTTATTAGTTAAATATACACCACTATTATTATACGCATACTCATCAAAATTGTTACGTTCTATTTTCAGCTCATCAAGCCTTATTTCAGCGCCGGGGCCGGAACCTTTTAAAGATAAAGAAAAATAATTACAAGCTTTTTTCCTAATATCACAGGTTGGGTATAATTTAGTTCGATCATACCTAGCTTCAACAATAGTCGGCATACTAGTATCTTCTGCATCTTCAAATTTAACTTTCAGGGTATTCCAACCAGCAGAAAAAGCATTTAGTTCATTAGCAATATTCCACATATAACAATTATTAGCATCATTTCCAAACCACAGAAACCCATAAGACGTATCTATATTAGCAGGGTCATCAATATAAAATTTAAAAGAAAGATAATCTCTTTCGGAAAATAAAGGATCTGTCCCCAAACTTATATCATCAGACACAATATTAAATACTTCTACGCTACCACTAGGCAGTACCACTCCTAAACAAGAACTATATTTACCGCTATAAGTGCTTACTGACTCCGAAAAAGTAGCGGTTCCAGAGGTTGCCGTAGTATTAAGTTCATACACATCAAAAGATGAAACTTTAACATACTTACCTGTAGGATCTAAAGAAATGGATTCTACAGTATGTGATGAGTCATCTTCTGCATTAAACGTACTATCTATTACTAATTTAATTCCGGAAGTTACTACTGGGCTATCTAATTTATAATAAACTGTAGTAAACAAATCTTGGTCACTAAGCGTAGATACGCTTCCAGATATAGACATTGTGTTATTTATTAGTAACTGTTCATGGTTTAATAAAGATTTATTGTTCACAGGTTCTAATTCACACCCAGAAAAACAATCAAATACAGTACCATGTACATTATTATACACAGCAATGTCCCAATCATAGTCGGCTGGGTTAGTTGGGCATGACGCATTCCCATAAAAATCACAAAAGTTAGTAAAGCCAAACGATACGGCTTGGTCTGTGTATGTAGCTACTAATTCCCAATCATTACTAACATTTAATTTATAAAGTTTAAATGCATCTAATACACTAGCCTTATTATTAGGAACAGTAAGAGAAAATTCTTTAACGGCGCGACCAGAAGCTGTAACCTCCAGTGTCTCCCCATCTAAGGAAGATACCGTGCCAAATCGACGCCAAATATACTTATTAGGTGCTTCTCCATCAGCTTCCCAATATGTATTTAAACTATCATCAAATGCAGCAAATACAGGGTGACCTACTGACCCAGAAACAACAGAATCCCCCGATGAGCCAAATAGTACATCTTCATAAACAGTCTCACTAGCATTCAATGTAGATATATTTTCTAATGCAACAGCTTCAGTAGAAAAAGCTAATGGAAATGAAAATAAACTTTGAGGTTCCTCTGGGATTATTCTAATTTTAGAAAGATTTTGGTTTAAGTTAGTATTTTTTACTACAACCCAATTATACATTCCAATTGGAGTAGAAGGCTGCACACCAAATGCTGGCCAAACTATAACTTGAGGGTCACTTTCAATACCAGAATACACAGTTATATTCGCATTAGCTGGTAATACACTCCAACCAATATCTGCACCAGCGCCACGTTTAGTAAACCCTATATAGTCTATACTGTGCGAAGTCATTAGTTGACAAGCTACTATTGGGAAATTAGAGCTATTAACATACGTAGAATTTATGCTATCTGAAAGATTTGTTCCAAGATCTGTCCATTCCGTATTAGGATTGCCACTATGCGTTGTATACGTAATATCAGGAAAGGAACTTACATAATCTAAATATTTACCATCTCCAGAAGGTACACTAATTGCTATCCAACGTGCATCCTCATAAGTACTATTCCATAGTACCGAACTGATATCGGAAGTGGAGGTGTTACTAAAATAAATAGAGGTCGTAGGCCAAGTTAAATGGTACTGTTCAGTAACATATGCTTTTACCTTAAGGTCTGAATCTAACCTATAGCTTTGACCCAGATCTACTGCAAAAATAACATCAGTACAGGATGAAAACATATTGTCTTGATACCCCAAAGCAGTAGAAGAAATAGTTCCAGAAACTTGCCATGCTAATGTTCCCGTAGGCACTACACCCGAAGCTGGCGCCAAATAATAATATTTTCCTAACATTAAATTATTTAGTCCCCAACAAGGATTATTTAAGTTAATATCATTAATTTCAAAATCTTTATCTGGATCAAAATAATATTTTAAGGGCGGCGCTCCGAGATCAGGATTAAAATATGCCCCAGAAGAAGTACACGTATTATAATAAACTACACTATTACTGGCTCCCTCGTTCCCTATAGACACTGCTAAATTTAAAGTATCAGAAGTAGGGTTAGTTATATATAAAACTTCAGTTGACCCTATAGCCCCACGGGGGGTTTCAGTTGGAGTAACCTCTGTTTGTTTATTATCCAACCCAAATCTAAACTTACTTGTATTTAGTTCGGCATTTACATCATTTAAAGTAAGAGTAGAGAAGGGAATTAAAATTAAACGTAAGTAGCGCGCGTTATACCCAACTTCATGGTATACCGTTTCCCCGTCACTGCCATTATAATCCGAAGCTAAAGCAAACGCCTCTCCATCCCCAGAAAAATAAACAGTAACAGACCCATACGGACTGGTATTAATAGCCGTAGATGAAAAAATGTCTACTTCCGTAATTTTAGTATTTTCATGATAACTACATGTATATTTAATTTTTCCAGTATAAATAGGATCAAACTGCCATTCAATTTTATTATGGCGAGAAGTACCATATGCAATATAGTCAGAGTAATCTATTGCGGTAACACCATCTTCAGCAAAGCGTAGCCCCGCATAAGTAGGGTTTTCATATAAAACAGTTAAACCTGCTAACTTATCATCAAGAAAAACAGAAGTATACTCAGGAATTAATTGCCAACGTTGTGCTTCAGTATAATCAGTTTCCCCATTTCCATCTGTAATAGGAATACCATTGCCACCACGAAGGCTAGAATTATAAGACGTTGTAGTAAAACCAAGGTGATATTCCCACCAAAAATTAAAAGAACTATTTGGTTCTTTAAAATAAAAAATAGCCCTATCTATATATTTCTTTTTTCCTATTCCAGTAAAATCAAAAGTAATAGAATAAGGTTGACTTTTATAATCGTCAAGAGGAACGGATGCGCTAGTTGAAGCCGAAGTTGCAAACTCTCCAAATCCACCCTCAACGTAATTAGTAAACTCCCCATCTCCAGATATATAAAAATACGTAGCTTCAGCGTTATCTTCCTGAAAAGAAGTTACACCGTTTTCCGCCCAATGAATCCCGTCTGTTAGTGCATGTAAATTATATCCTATATTATCATGTAATACAGCCCCATAAACCCCGTTTTCTTCTATCTTGTGCGTATGTTGATAGTTATAAGTTTCTACAGTTATAGCAACATCAGAACCCGCCATCAAATTATACTCTACCTCTGTAGCTGCATTAGCACCTTTGGTAACTAATCTATCAATATTATAACGCTTACCCAAATCTATATCTAATACTGCAATATCTTGCCGCTTATCACTGTGGGCGTAAATAGAGAGTCCCATTGTTCCAGTGCCAGACAGCTCTCCTGGATTAAAATCGGCAGTTTGGTTACCATCAACAATAAAATACATAGCATCAGGGCTTCTATCCCTTGAAGGGGAGCCCCCAATAAATAGTTTACAGTTATAAACACCTATAAGATCCCCGCGCCTAACGTCTACGCTGATCGTTTCTTTAAAGCTATCAGGAGACTTAGTATATTTACTTCCAAGAACCCTAATCCCTATATCTTTTTCGTATATAAGAGTTAGAGACCCATCTAACTTTGGTCTAAATACTTTAAACTTACCACCATAGTCATCTCCTACTCTACCAACAACTCCGCTCATTCTAAATGTTGTTAATTTCCCCGCAGCTGTAACTGGATGGTCTATATCAATGACTGTCTTTCCGGTAAAATCTTTTGCTACACCTTTAGTGACAAATGCAAAGTCTGCTCGTCCAGCTTCACAAGCATATCTACCTGGGTTTAAAATACTAGCTGTTTGAAAACTATTACCATCAAATAGCCTATTAATATCTAAAGTTCTTAATCTGTAATTAGCATAAGGAACATAGTTTAGTGCGGGGTTGGTGCCATAAACGCGAGTTGCTATAGAATTTCCAACTCCATCGGTAAACCCCAGTGTATAAGCAGCAGAATTAAGAGACCATTTTACTTCAACATTACTATCTTCCGCGCGCGTACCAGAATAAATAAAAAATTTAGTTCCATCATAAAAAACTTTAACTTCGGAATAGCCACCAATATCTATAGAACCCAGTTTAGTTTCTAAATCTCTTGCTATTTCTCTTCCAGAAATATCTACGCCTGGAACTAGTTTAACTTTTACGTCGCCGAAGCCATCTATATTTACTACTAGGATGTCATTAGAATTTCCAATAATAGTGTAATTAGGTCCGCTGCCTGTCGAAACTGTATACCCTTGAGTACCACTATCAGCGTCCCCACCAAAATTAGAAACATCAAATGTAAAATTACCAGAACCAACTTCAATGTAATTAACAAAAAAATTAAATCCATTATTAGTGGTAGAAACAGAACTAGCAGGATGTATTCTTAAACTAACAATATCCCCAACCCAAAACTCATGGTCAGCTAAACTTATAGTATATACGTGCCACTCATCATCTAAATAAGTAGTAAATGTAGTAGATTTACCGTCATCAAAATTTGGGTCATTAAGAACCGTCCATTGAATTTTACCTTCAGCAATAGGAGGGGTATGTACATCATCCCCTACCTCTATCTTCATTCTTATTCTAATACTATCAGCGCGAGCCGCCGGCACTGGAGAAAAACCTGTAGTACCAAAATATGCAGTTCCACTAGAAGGAACAACTACTGTTCCAAAAAGCATATTATTCCAAACACCATAGCAATTTACATTAGACCTCAAAGTCCACTGCTTATAGTCCCTATCTGTATCAAAGACAGTCCTATGTCCTGCTACCATAGATTCAGCACTTACATAAGAATTAACTATCTTCGCATCATAAAAAATATTATGGGACATTTGATCTCTTTTTATTCTCCGTGGCTATAAGCATTCGTTTATCATAATCCTCTTTAAAGTTTTTAAATTTTAAAGCTAATTTTGCATAGTTTGGGTTATGACCCTCTCCACCAAAAACCTCTTCGGCCTGCATACGTTTAACCTTAAATCTTAAATAAGCTAGTTTCTTCCGCTCTACTTCTTCTAATTGTTGATAAGTAAGCCTAACAGGACAACCACATTTTACACACATATACACCAAATATTTATGTACTAAATATGTAGGAATTATTTCTTCTCTTTCCTCATCTTCAGTATAAGCCTGTAAAGTAAGCAATGCATTATAAGCAAGCCTACCACCACACTCTGAACACCCTTCCCACGTAACATCACTTAAATTTATTTCTTCCATAAAAACTCCTACTCAAAAGTTGGGGCTAGCCCACCAAGATTAGAATACGTTAAAGCCATAAACCCAAGATCCATAATCTCCCCAGCATTAGAGTCACACTTTGGCATTGAATTACCAGCATAAGGCATAAACCCATAATTAAAAACCATATCATCAAGGTCCCCACCAATAGTGCATTGATACTTTTGTAATTCCTTATAGCACATAGTATACCCTGGGTATCCCCAAGCCTCACCAGGTGAAATAGTTCCATATGCACGTATATCTTCAGAAGCAGAGGTTAAATTAAGAGTCCAAAATGGCACCCTAGCATGCAATTCATTTTGAATAAAGTCTACAGCATCTGGTGGAAAATACGAAGAAAAACTTGATCCACCAGACAAAAAAGAGCTTGCTCGTTGAAAAACTTCACCTTGCCAGTTCTCAAGGGCACCTAAGTTTTCGTCATCCCTATAATCGTCCTTATCTGCATGTAACTCGTCAGCTTGCTCCGCTCTTGTTTTCGATAGAGCAGCATACCCTTCTTCCGGCCTAACTAGCTCAAACGTAGCACCATGCTCTGCTATCTGTGCATGCTCTTCTCCAGGCTTATACATGTAGTCTGCATCACCTGTTGCCCCAGTTGATATGTAGTATTTTCGTTCAGTTGTGCCTATAACCTCATCAAACGCTTGAAGTTCTTTATGGAACATTTGTACTCTATTTATAAGCATACTCTGCCCCGCGCTGCGCGAGGCAAAAGCAATGCGTATAGCTGTATATTTTTCTCCACTGACATCTCTAAAAGATTGAGTACTAAAAACATAATTAAGGCTCTTACTCGTATCAAAACTAAAACTACCAATAGTAACAAAAGTAGGATTTAGTTCTGTTTTTGCATATATAGTTGCTCCTGGAAAAACTACCGAATACTCATCCCCAACAAAATAATCTATATTTAACTTATCTAACATTGCCGGTCGCGAAAGAGTTATATCTAAATTAAATGTACCTAAAAAAGCATCAACTTCCGTGTTATACTTATCCTTCGTAGACACCCCAGAACAGCCCAATTGAGTTAGTAGTAATGTTTTATTAGAATTAGTAAATAAAGGAATATAGTCTTTAGCATACTCTACGCCTGCAATTCCAGAAAAATCACCAACAATAGTAAGATCCTTTCCAACAACGGCACCTTCGGGAGCCACAGATAAATTAAATGTAAAATTAATGTTTCCATCAAAAATAGACTCCAACGAGGAACTTGGAAAAGTAGAAAAATCATAATAATGTTTATAAGATTCCCCGTCAGGCTCTAGTCTGTGCGTTCGTAAATAAATATAGCTTTGCCCATCTGTATCCAAAAGTGACCAACGCCCTTCTATGGCATTACCCCCATTAGTAGTAACGTAATCATAAGGCATCTCACTATAAAGCCCGTTTTCTTTTATTTCTCCTGTAGAAAAATCAATTTCTCTAATAGGTCCATTATTGAGCCTAAAGCCAGTCTCGTCTATAAGATTAACACCAGAAGCATCATATCTAGGAGGAATAAAAGAAACAATATGCTCGCCTTCAACGGGACGAGTTCTTATTTCTTTACCTGAAATAACCCAATAATCTGTTCCGTCAATTGTCTG
>ERZ1292629.4032-Hain-H43-01um-R1-4032-length-10976-cov-4_pt1 | contig 10976 bp, 14 predicted proteins | sample MGYA00564399_ERZ1292629 | MGnify/ENA primary metagenome ERZ1292629 (study PRJEB36523, sample SAMEA6512636) | groundwater metagenome | collected 2019-01-08 | study: AquaDiva: Metagenomics assemblies of 32 groundwater samples | reverse complement strand
GGATTTTTTACGATTTCGGCTTCCCCATTCATTCTATTATCATAAACATCATATTCATTGCGTTAATACTGTTTGCCGGGCTTGCGGTAAGAAAAAGAGCTTTAGAGCTTACTATGGAGGACGGAAGAGAGGGAGTGCTAAGCTTTTTGTCAGATATTCTGTTTCTGCCGGTAGTTGGCATGGGCCGGTGGATTTCAAACAAATGGAAGCGATACAACGCAATAGCTGCTTTTTTCAATGCTTTAATTGACATGCCTTTTTCCGCCTTTGTAGAATTTATCGAGGGCTGGCGGTATTTTATGAAAGAAAAAAAAGAAGAAATCAGATAAATGAAATATCATATAATTACATTCGGATGCCAGATGAATACAAGCGATTCCGAAAGGATCGCTTCTGTTTTAGAGTCTGCAAAATACAAACAAACCCCGAATATAAACGAGGCCGATTTGGTTGTTATAAATATGTGCTCTGTAAGGCAGTCGGCAGTTGACCGCGTACACGGAATTGCAGAAAAATTTAAGAAAGCAAAAAGCAAAAAACCCGCTATCATACTTACCGGATGCGTTTTAAAAAAAGACAAAAAAGCTTTTGCAGAAAATTTTGATTTTATTCTAGACATAAAAAAGATTGACGAGCTAAAAAAAATAGCGAGGGAGCAAATTCGAAGCGTACCGAGCGATTATTTGGACATTACTCCAAAATATTCTTCAAAATATTCAGCCAATGTGCCGATTATGACTGGGTGCAATAATTTTTGCTCATACTGCGTTGTGCCTTACACGAGGGGAAGAGAGGTTTCCCGCCCTGCAAAAAAAATAATTGCTGAAATAAAAAACTTGGTTAAAAATGGCTACAAGGAGGTTTGGCTTTTGGGGCAGAACGTAAACAGCTATAAAGATAAAGACATAAGTTTTCCCGAACTTTTAAAATTAGCGAATAATGTTCCCGGAGAATTTTGGATTAGGTTTACTTCAAGCCACCCAAAGGATTTTAACGAAGACGTTATTGAGGCTATGGCAAAATACAAAAAAGTGTCTCCATATTTAAATTTACCTGTGCAGTCTGGCGATGATAAAGTTTTAAAATCAATGAACCGGCATTATACTGTGGCACAATATAAAAATATTATAAAAAAGTTAAGAAAAAGAATTCCCGACATTTCCATATCTACCGACATAATTGTGGGCTTCCCCGGTGAAACAAAAAAACAGTTTGAAAACACTGTAAAATTATTCCGCGATGTAAAATACGATATGGCCTATATTAATAAATATTCGCCGCGAGCCGGAACCGCAGCCGCCAAGTTAAAAGACAATGTTTCTTGGGATGAGAAAAAAAGAAGAGAAAAAGTTTTAACAGAAATTTTAAAACAAACCGCCTTGGAAAAGAATAAAAAACTAATAGGTAAAGATATTGAGGTCTTGATCGATTCAGAAAGAAACGGCGCTTTTTTCGGAAAAGCCGCGAATTATAAAACAATAAAAATTCACCCTGTCATACGACAGGGTGCCCCGTCGAATGACGGGGCAAACCTTATCGGAAATCTTGTAAAAGTAAAAATTACAGAAGCCAAGCCCTTTATATTAAAAGGAGAATTTATAAATGAAAAATAAACTTGTCGTAATTTTGGGGCCGACGGCTTCTGGGAAGACCGCCTTGGCCATAAAATTAGCCAAAAAATATAATGGCGAGGTGGTTTCAGCTGACTCAAGGCAGATTTACAGAGGAATGGACATCGGCACCGCAAAACCCTCAAAAAAAGAAATGGGCGCTGCTCCCCACTATTTAATAGATATCAAAAACCCTGATGAAATTTATACTGTTGCTGAATTTAAAAAAGATGCGGTAAAAAAAATAACCGAAATTTTAAAAAGAAACAAACTTCCAATTTTGGTTGGAGGAACAGGCCTTTATATAAAAGCTGTTGTTGAAAATTTGGATATTCCCAAGGTTGAGGCTAACCACCTGCTGCGCAAAAAGATTGAAAAAGAAATTGAAAAGAAGGGGCTTAATTGTGTGTTTGAAAAATTAGTAAAACTTGACCCCGAAGCAGCTTACATTGTTGACCCTAAAAACCCGAGGCGCGTTGTGCGGGCTTTAGAAATTACTCTTTTAACTAAAAAACCATTTTCCCAGCAAAGAAAAAAGGGGAAACCGCTTTTTGATGTTTTAGAGCTTGGAATTTCTGTACCAAATGAGACTCTGCGCCAACGGATAAACCGGCGAGCAGATTCAATGATAAAAGACGGGTTAGTTGATGCAGCCAAAAATTTGTTAAAAAAATACGGCAATCAGCAAGCTTTTGATGCGATTGGATACCGAGAAATAATTGAATTTCTGGGAAATAAAATAACCTTGGATAAAGCCATAGAAAAAATCAAAATAAACACCTGGCATTTTGCCAAACGGCAAATGACCTGGTTTAAAAGAGATAAAAGAATTAAATGGATTAAAAATTATAAGGAGGCAGAGCAAAGTATTGACAAGTTTATTAAAAAATGATACATTAAATATGATGTCATTTAAACATCTTCAGTACTTACAATATGGAGGGTTACTATGCCCCATGCAACGGAGCAAGCAAAACCAGTTTTAGCCATTGAGTTGTTGGATGCCGGTTTCCAGTTTAGAGGTGTCACCGGCAGGAGTAACGCGGGCTTCTGGGCCCGAAGCAGACAAGCTATAGTTCTCGTCACCGCTGACGGCGATATCTACTCTCGACACACCGGAGACGAAAATGAAGCCCTGCTGAAACTCATTGAAGGAACTTGCCCAAATGGTCAGGTGGACAGGTTCACCTCATCTTTCCCGAATAGGTTTCTAGGCGAAATAACCTGACTCAAAGGCATCTCGCACCTCCAATGCAAAACCCCGTGAGATAGAGTTCACAATTTGCAAGCTTTATCTCACGGGGCTGTTTTTTTACGATTTTTATTAAATTAACCTCTTTAGCAGTTCCTGCACTTTACCTGGTTTTGCTGTGCCGCGGCTTTCTTTCATCACCAGCCCCGCCAAAAACTGCAGGGCATTTTGTTTGCCGGCTTTATAATCCTCAACTGCTTTTGGATTTTTGGCAATAATTTCTTTTATAATTTTTTCTATTGCCGAATCATCGCTCACCTGCCGTAAATTGTTTTCATCAACAAAAGTTGAAGGGTCAGATCCGGTGTTAAACATATCAAGTAAAACTGTTTTCGCAACTTTGCTGGAAATTTCTTCTTTATAAATCATTTTTATAAACTCAGCAAAATTTTCAGGAGTAATTTTTCCCGCCACAGCGGGATCCCGCCCTTGGCGGGAAAATTCTTTCCCCTGCAATAGCCCTTGCACGTCTGATATTAAATAATTTGCAATCAGTCTTGAAACTTTTTTATGTGCTTCGCCTGCTTCTTCCTCGCTTGTCCATTCCTCAAACTCAGAAACAACTTTTTCATAATATTCGCTCAAATCTTTATTCGCAACAAAAAACTCGATAGACCCATCGTCTAAACCATACTCTTTTTTGAACCTTTCTCTTTTTTGCTCTGGCAACTCTGGCATACTTAATTTTATCTCTTTTACATAGTCTTTGTCAAAATGCATTGGCGGCAAATCGGGCTCTGGAAAATATCTATAGTCGTGCGCCTCTTCTTTTTCTCTTTGCGAAAATGTAATTTCTTTTTTGTCGTGCCAGCCTCGTGTTTCCTGAATCACCTTCTCCCCCGCCTCTAAAACTTCTGTCTGCCTTTTAATTTCAAAGTCCACCGCCTTCTCAACAACGCGAAATGAATTTAAATTTTTAATTTCAACTTTTGTGCCAAGCTTGCTAGTTTTTGAAACGCTTATGTTTACCTCAACTCTCATCTGCCCCTTTTCCATGTCGGCATCAGAAACCCCCAGATATTTTAAAATCATTTGTAATTCCTCGGCAAATTCCCCTGCTTCTTTGCCCGAAGTAATGTCGGGCTCTGTAACCAGCTCCATCAAAGGCACGCCTGCCCTGTTCAAATTTACCAAAGAATAATCAGCGCCCTCCGGGTGCAATAGACTGCCGGTATCTTCTTCCAAATGTATTCTGGTAATTCTAACTTTTTTACCTTGTATTTGAAGATAACCGCCCATGCACAACGGCTGGTCGTACTGTGAAATTTGATAACCTTTTGGCAGGTCGGGATAAAAATAATTTTTCCTGTCAAATTTTGAATTTTCTGCAATTTCACAATTTAAAGCAAGGCCTGTTTTTACAACCTTTTTAATTGCCTCTTCGTTGGCAACCGGAAGCGTTCCGGGCTGTGCAGTGCACACCGGGCAAATATTAAAATTCGACCGTTTTTCATCGGAGTCATTTTTGCACGAACAAAACATTTTAGAAGCGGTTTTCAACTCGGCGTGAATTTCCAGTCCAATTGTCGGTTTATATGCCATAGAATATTTTACTTTATCCTTTCTAAGATTACAAATGAATAATCGTATGAATTTTTTTCGTCGGCTTTGTGGTCTTCTCTTTTTACCTCTTTCCACTCTTCTTTGTTTATTTCAGGAAAATACGTGTCGCCCTCGGGGCTGGCTTTTACATAAGTTAGATAAAGCTTTTGCGCCAAGGGCAAAAATTGCTTGTACACCGACGCTCCCCCGCAAATGAAAAGCTCTTGCCCCGTGTTCATCGCGGGGTCGCTCTGACCCGTAATCTTCAAAACCTCCTCTATACTGTGCGCCACCACGCAGTTTTCCGGCGCCGTATAATTTAAATCTGTATTTAAAATTATGTGCTTTCTACCGGGCAAAGGTTTTCCGCCAATTGAATTAAAAGTGTTTAGGCCCATAACAATGGTTTTACCTAAAGTTGTTGCTTTAAAATATGCGAAGTCGGCCGGCAAATGCCACGGTATTGTGTTTTTATTTCCAATTATTCTATTCTCGGCCACGGCGGCTATCATTGAAATCATCTTATAATTTCTCTACTAATTGAATAATTTTTTTGTTTATTATTTCTGGAGACATCATTTTTCCATTTTTCATGCAATCTACCACCTTAAAGTCTTTGGGAAATTCCTTAGCCACCATTAAATAAGATTTTAAAGCATTTCTTAAATGTTTTTTATCTGCCTCGTGAATATCTTGATCAGTGTGTTTTTTTAAGTAAAAGAGCCTTTTCTGCTTTTTTTTCTCGTCTAAAATTTTATTCGACATTTGAACCGAAAGCTCCGTGAATGTTTTAAGTATAAAGGTGTAATCTGGTTTTGGGATGCCGAACAATCCATACTCTAAATTATAAAGCCATTTTGCGTATTTTTTCCATTCTTTTTTGTTGCCGATCAGTTTTCCGCCCTGGTGGCCAATGTTTGATACAGAGTATCTGTCTGAAATAACAATTTTCCCCTCTTCGAGCCATTTTCTTATTTTAAAACTTCCGTCATACCTATCAATTGCGAAAAATAAAGATCCTATATACGGGCCCACGCTTTCTGAACTTCCATATTTTCCGTTTAAATAATCGTCTAACACGGCAGACGAGCGCTCGCCATGCTGAGGAAAATCCATCATCTCAACCCGATACCCTTTTTTAATAAAATAATCGCCAAGCAGTTTTGTTTGTGTGGATTTTCCGCTCCCGTCTATTCCTTCAAAAACAAAGAATTTCCCCTTTTTCATCTAACTTGTTAGCTACTTTGTTTTTTCATTCCAGTCAATTCTGTCGCGCTTTGCAGCATCTTTTTCTGTGAAAGCACCTTCTGGATATCTCTTTTTTAACTTTTCCATATTTTCATTAAAAATATCTTCTAAGTTCCAATCATAAAAATTACAAATTGCGGCAATGTACCACAAGGTGTCGCCAAGGTTTTCTCGAATTCCCGATTTTTGGTCGTTGCCGTGCGAATAGGTTTTTTTGATACATCCTGCAACGTCGCCCGCTTCTCCGCTAATTCCCAAACCCCAGGTCATAATTTCTTTTTCGGGATTATCTTCTTTTTTTGAGATTGCCTTTACAAACTCTTGATATTTTTTAAAAAATTCGTCTGCCATATTACTATTTTAAATTTGAGTTTCTTTTTCTTGGGTGGTAACTCTTCCTCCTTGCCACTGGCCCTTGTACAGATTAGACTCTCCCGCTACTTCAGAAAACATTATATGCAAAACACGGGCTCCCATTTCCAAGTCAAAAGGCTCATCTCTAAAATTATAAATCCCCATGGACAACTCTCCACAATACCCGGGAGGAACCTGCCCGCCAAAAATGTAAACTCCAGACCTGAACAAAGTTGACCTTGGCGTTGAAATTGCCAAAAGATCTTCGGGCATATTTACCTTTTCAATTGTTTTCATTAAATAATAAACCTTGGGGTCTAACGTTACTTTCACATTTTTTCCTTCTTCAAACTTTGCAACAAGCTCCATGTCCGGAGTTTCTCTTTCAACAACGCCCATAAAACCTTTGCCAGAGATCTTGTATAATTCCCCTATCCTAATATCAAAACCTGCGCCCTCCGGAGCAGTTAGTTCACGCTCGCAAAGCCCTTCCATTAATTTTTTTCCGCCAGCTGGCGGATTATTTACCAATTGCAATAATTGTTTTGCTCCTAAAAACATATTTTAAAATTTAATTTTTGTTTTTTTGTACGAAATCTTTCCATTCTTTGGTTACCAATCCGCCCACCGGAGTAAGCGACGCCTTAATCGGCGGATGAGATTCGTAGCCCACAAGCTCTACCATTTCAGGCCTGAAGTCGTCTATTTCTTTTAAATTTGGATCTATTTTTATTGTTGGGAATGGCATTGGTTTTCTTTGCAATTGCTCCCTTACAGCATCAAGATGGTCTTCGTAATAATGAATATAACCGAAGGTGTGAATAAATTCGCCAGGTTTGTAGCCGGTTATCTGAGCCAATATTAATGCAAGCAAAGCATAGCTGGCAATGTTAAAAGGCACTCCTAAAAATACATCGCATGTGCGCTGATAAAGTTGGAGCGACAACCGCCCTCCATTGGTATTAACTTGCCACATATTGTGGCAAATCGGGAAGCGACAAGCATCTCCGGACGAAGCCATTTCGTAAAGGTATTCGGGATTCCAAACGCTAATAAGCGCGCTGTGTGTGCTTTTATCTTTGCGCACATTGTTTACGAGCCATTGAAGCTGGTCAACCGTTCTGTCGGTTTTTGTCGGCCAATGGCGCCACATATCTCCATATACATGCGGAAGATTCCCATGCTTCTCCGCAAAATCGTTATCTTTCAATATTTTTTCTATAAATTCTTCTTTTGTCATTTCCGGCTCCAATCCTTTGGTTATTTTTTCCCTGTAAATGCGGTAGGGATAATCGTCCCAAATATGGACATTGTTATCAACCAAATATTTTATATTTTTCTGACCGCTGATAAACCAATAAAGTTCGTAGAGAAGCCCCTTGAAATAAACTTTTTTAGTGGTTAATAGGGGAAATCCTTCTGACAAATCAAACTTAAACTGCCTGCCAAAAAGGCTATATGTTTTAATGCCCGTGCCGGCATCGCCTTGTTCTGAGCCCTTGTCAATTAATTCCTGGAGCAAATTTAAATATTGATATTCTGGATGTTGTTTTTCCATATTATTTAGGCTCTTCGTTTATTTTGCTTGCCGTTGCCCCATTTTGATCGGCATATTTGTGGTCTTTTTGGCTTGTGTAAGGAACTTCCGACGAATTAGAAATGCTTTCAAAAGTCATGGCGCAAATTCTCATGCCGCTGTATAAAACAATTGGAACCGTTCCAAGGTTGCCCAATTCCATTACTGCTTTGCCCCTCCAGCCCGGGTCAAATCTGGCGGCTGTAACATGAATAACCAAACCCAATCTTGCTAATGAGCTCCGGCCGTCCAACCTGCCCATTATATTTGCGGGCAAAATTACTTCTTCTCTAGTAACCGCAACAACAAAGTCGTGCGGCTGAATTATAAAAGAAGCGCCGTCTTTAATAATAACCTCTTCCATCATTTCATCTACATTGGTCCCGTTTTTTAAATCAATAAAAGGATAACGGCTTATTTTAAAAATTTTAAAGCTGTTTCCCAAATGAAGATCCAGAGAACAGGGCCCCAGCTGTTCTTCAAAATTAGGGGCAGGGTTTATTTTAATGATTCCCTCTTGAATATTTTTCTTAATATCTGAATCAGACAATATCATAAATATATTTTTTAATTATATGTTTGATTATTCTACCATTTTAGCAAAACAAAAATCAAGCGTATTTCAGCTTGATTTTTGTTTGATTTTGTTTTTTAGTTTACTACGTCAATTCCCATGTTCTTTGCCGTGCCGGCTATAATCTTCATCGCCTTTTCTACGTCTTTGGTGTTTAAATCTTCCATTTTCTTTTCTGCAATTTCTCTTAATTGGGCTTTTGTAACCTTGCCGACTTTTGTTTTGTTTGGCACGCCCGACCCCTTTTCAATGCCTGCTGCTTTTTTTAGCAATTCTGAAGCCAAGGGCGTTTTCAATTTAAAGGTGTAAGACCTGTCTTCAAAAATTGTAACTTCTGCCGGAATGGTAAAGCCCATTTTGTCTTTTGTTTCGGCGTTAAATTTCTGGCAGAATTCGGCAATGTTTAACCCGTGCTGAGCTAGCGCCGGCCCTATTGGGGGCGCGGGCGTTGCTTTTCCTGCCGGAATCTGTATTTTTACGATAGCTTTTACTTTTTTTGCCATAAAATTATTGTCCTAATTTTTTAATTTGTAATGAATCCAGTTCAACCGGCGTATCTCTTCCAAACATGTTGACCAGCACTTTGATTTTTCCTCTTTCTTGGTCAATTTCTGAAACCTTGCCTTCAAATCCTTTAAATGGCCCGTCGGTAACTTTTACCGATTCGCCCAAGACAACATCAATTGTAAATTCCGGCTCCTTAACCTCCATTCTTTTCATCAAGTCGTCAATGTCTGCTTTTGAAACCGGAATTGGCGTGGTTCCCGCCCCTAAAAATCCTGTAACTCTTGGGGTGTTTCTTACAACATACCAAGATTCATCGGTAACTATCATTTCAACCAACACATATCCCGGATAAATCTTTTCTTCAATTGTTTTTCTTTTCCCGTTTTTTATTTTTATCTTTTTTTCTTTTGGAACAATTACATTAAAAATTTTATCTTCCATGCCCAAAGACTCAATTCTCTGTTTTAAATTCTTGGCAACCGCGTCTTCATATCCTGAATATGTGTGAATCACATACCAATTTTTCTCTTGTTCTATTTGCTGTTTTGGCATATCAGTTTTAAATTACCTTATTAAAAACCTTTGGATCAAAGAAGAGAAAACATAATCCAGCCCGCCCAAAAATGCGGATACGGCTATGGTAACCGCCAGCACAATCAAAGTATATCTTGTAACATCTTTACGCGAAAGCCAGCTGACTCTTTTTAATTCAACGTAAACTTCTTTAAAAAACGTAGTAGCTTTTTGTGTATAATTCATGGTTTTTAAAATGGCCTCGGGGGCCATCTATTTCTATATTATCCGATGCAAGAACATAAGTCAAGTCTTATAAAAAATTATGCCCCGCGAAGCTGCTGCTTCGCGGGGCTATTGTTATCTGAAATCTCGTTGCGAGATTCCCTTCTCTACTCGCCGTTGAGCGAATCACCAGCCCACCGCTGAAAACCCAGTATCTGGTCGATTTCGCTCTCCCACGGGAAGTCCACCGGTAGCTGCGCGGAGGCAGAGTCATCCTCTGGAATTTCGCGAAGGATCACTTCAATCCTTGCGTCCAGATACTTGCGAAAATCTTCCCATGAGATCCCGAACCATTCTGCCACGTCTTGTGGCGAAGGAATCGGGTCTGGCAAATACACCATCTCTGCAACGTACGTCTGAAGCCAGACGTAAGAGCAGAGCTCGTCAAAGGACACTCCCAAATCCTGGGCCATAGCCAACAACGCGATAGCATTGTCTTCATGGTCAAAGGTTGAGAGCAAGATTTGCTGGCGGAAGGCGCGAACCTTCTCGCCACAATCCTTGTCCATTTGGCATACCCGATCCAGGGTCATTTCCGTTGGCCTCATCACGAACTCCTTTCCATGGGGTAAGTAAAATAAGACTACTCCTATATTAATTATAGCACTCAACAGACTCTTTGTCAATACTTTGCCATATTTTTAAAAACCCGTCAATACCTGCCTGCCACAGGCAGGTAAACAAAAAGCCGGGGCAACCCCAGGCTTTTTTATAAAGTTATTTTTGCGTTGTGTGAGTTATCAAATCCAGCGGATACTTTTTCCCTGAAAAATAGTCTTTTATCATCTTCTTAATATCTACATCGCGCAAGGTCGCAGAATCCATATTCTCTATTTCTTCTGGCACAAACCATTTTACCTCTGCAATTTCTTCGGTCATGTATTCGCCATGATTTTTAGATATGTCTCCAATAAAAATTACTTTGATTACGTGGTGAATGCCTGCCCTCTCTTTTTTTGTTAGAGAATAGACACCCAGAATATTCTTCGGCTTAAAACCAAAACCTGATTCTTCTTCAACTTCCCTTTTAGCAGCATCAATCGGGTTTTCATTAATCTCGATGTGGCCGCAAGGAAGATTCCACTGCCCTTTTGCTTCTCCTTGCTTTTCCTTAACTAACAAAATCTTTCCATTTTTTTCTATTATGGCGCCTGCTGCTTGAGAAATTTTTGTAGGCATTTTTTTAAAATTAAATGTCAATGTTCTTTGCTGCTTTGGCGTGAGTCTGGATAAACTTCTTTCTGGGCTCTACTTCCTCGCCCATTAAAATGTCCAGGGTTTTGTCTGCCAAGTGGGCCTCCTCAACCGTAACCTGCAACAAAGTTCTGTTGTCTGGATTCATTGTTGTTTCCCAAAGCTGTTCGGGATTCATTTCTCCCAAACCCTTGTAGCGCTGGATTGAAGCTGTAGATTTGCCCATTTCTTTTACAACTTTATCCCGCTGGTCGTCAGAATATGCATACTGCGCATTTTTTCCAAAAGATATTTTATAAAGCGGCGGCTGGGCAATAAAAA